>Ga0065721_10003879_pt1 | contig 60822 bp, 62 predicted proteins | sample Mesricmetagenome_FD_59108 | JGI IMG/M metagenome (GOLD analysis project Ga0065721, IMG submission 59108) | Mesophilic microbial community from rice straw/compost enrichment Sample: eDNA_1 v2 (version 2) | ecosystem: Engineered > Solid waste > Grass > Composting > Bioreactor | place: USA: Davis... | reverse complement strand
GCCCCTATGCTGTCGGGCATGGAGATCCTCATCGTCGTCGCAGTCATCGTGCTGCTCGTCGTCATCGTCGGCGGCTACCTCTGGGCGACCTACAACGGCCTCGTCCGGCTGAACGTCCGCGTCGACGAGGCGTGGAGCGACATCACGGTGCAGCTCAAGCGTCGTGCCGACCTCATCCCGAACCTCATCGAGGCCGTCAAGGGCTACGCGGCCCACGAGAAGCAGGTCTTCGAGAACGTCACGCAGGCCCGCTCGGAGACGGTCAACGCGAGGACGCCCGCCGAGGCCGGCGTCGCGGAGAACCACTTCCAGCAGGCCCTCAAGAGCCTGTTCGCGGTCGCGGAGGCGTACCCGCAGCTCCAGGCCAACCAGAACTTCCTGCAGCTCCAGGGCGAGCTCGTCGACACCGAGGACAAGATCCAGGCGTCGCGCCGCTTCTACAACGGGGGCGTCCGCGAGCTCAACACGAAGATCAAGGTGTTCCCGAACACGCTCTTCGTGCGCAGCCTCGGCTTCACCGAGCGCGAGTTCTTCGAGGTCGACGAGCCGTCGGCCATCGCGGAGCCGCCGAAGGTGCAGTTCTGACCGGTGGTCGAGTAGCGCCGTAGGCGCGTGTCGAGACCCACAGTCGCGACTCAGGCTCCGCCGGTTGAATGACCGGCGGAGCCGTCGTATTCCCGGACCCCGGCCCACGAGGAACAGAACATGTACTCCGCGATCGCGAAGAACAAGCGCAACACCGTCCTGATCATCATCCTGTTCCTCGTCATCATCGGCGGGCTCGGGGCTCTCTCGGCGTGGATCATCGGCGACTGGTCGGTCGCGGTCATCACGATCGTCATCGCCGCCGCGTACGCGGTGTTCCAGTACTTCATGGCGACGCGCGAGACCCTCGCGCTCGCGGGGGCGCGTGAGATCCAGAAGTCCGACCACCCGCGGCTCTACCGCATCGTCGAGAACCTCTCCATCACCGAGGGCATGCCGATGCCGAAGGTGTACATCATCGTCGACCCCGCCCCGAACGCGTTCGCGACGGGGCGCGACCCCGAGCACGCGGTCGTCGCCGCGACGACGGGGCTGCTCGAGATCATGACCGACTCGGAGCTCGAGGGCGTCATGGCCCACGAGATGGGTCACGTGAAGAACTACGACATCCGAGTGTCGCTCGTCGTGTTCGGTCTCGTCGTCGCCATCGGCCTCATCGCCGACATCATGTTCCGGATGATCTTCTGGGGCGGCCGCAGCCGCAACAACAACGCGGGGCCTGCGGCGCTCATCATGCTCGCGATCGGCCTCGTCGCCGCGATCCTCGCTCCCCTCGTCGCGTCCGTCGTGCAGGCGGCGGTGTCCCGCCAGCGGGAGTACCTCGCGGATGCCACCGGCGCCCTCACGACGCGTCACCCGGAGGCTCTCGCCTCGGCCCTCCTGAAGCTGCAGGAGTACGGCCGCCCCGTCGCGCGCACCAACACGTCGATGTCGCACCTGTGGATCTCCGACCCGAACCGCCCCGGCTTCCTCTCGCGGCTGTTCTCGACCCACCCGCCGATCGCCGACCGCGTCGCGCGTCTCCGCGGCAACGCCACCAAGTTCTGACCACCCCCGCGGGTTGAGTGCCGCGCGTCAGCGCGGTGTATCGAAACCCGACCGTTGCCCCTGGGCACTACAGCTAGGCGACGATCGATGTCCGAACGGCGGGGGCGGGCCGTCGGATGACGACTGCCGCGATGACGGTGCCGACGAGCGCGAGGCGCGCGGCAGTGAGCAGGATCGGCGACGCCCCCGCGAGTCCAGGCTGGGGCAGCGCGAGCGCGAAGTACTGCGACAGCGTCAGGCAGCCGAAGAGCAGCAGGAACCCCGCGCCGGTCGCCGCGACACGGAACTCCGCCGCTGGGCGTCGCGCGCCGACGATCGCGGCCGCGGCGACGATGCCGACGGCCACAAGCGCGCTCACGATGAGGACGCCGTCGACGTGGGCCTCGAAGGACGTCGTCATCGCGAGCCACTCCGCGTGGAACTCCGACCCGACGGGGAAGTCGGTGACGAGAGGGGCGCGGGAGAACCAGATGCTCGCGGCGAGGCCGTAGGCCACCACGGCGACCGCGCCGAGGCCGGCCGTGACGAGAGCGACGCGTCGGCGGTCGGCCCGCGCTCCCTGAGCACGCGTGCGTCGGAGCACGAGGGCGACGACGACGAGCGCGGCGGCGGCGACGTAGGCGAGATTCGCGGGAGCGGCGTACGGGTCGGGGTACGGGTCGGGATTCCCGGCGCCGGATGCCGCCACGAGGGGAGCCGCCGAAGCGAGAGCGAGGAGCCACACGGATGCGCGCTCCCGGCCTCCGGCATCCTGCGCCCCCGTGACGATCACGACGGCGGCGACCCCGGCGACGATCTGGAACAGGAGCACGAGGCCGTCGACCATGCCCTTGGCAGCGACGGCAGCCGAGGAGAGCGCCCAGCCGAACTCGACCGCCGGGTAGTGGGTGAGACCGACGGCGGCGGAGGCGAAGGCGAGCCCGAAGGCGACACGTCGGGCCGGCTCGCCCAGCCGCGGATGCGACGGCCAGGGGTGCGGAGTGGTGAGAGCGAAGGCGACGGCGCCCCAGGCGATGCTCGCGGGACGGACGCCGGCTTCGGGGGCATCCCGGAGGTCGGCGAGCCACTGCTCGCGGTACCGTTCGCGGCCCGACGCCGGCAGGAGCATGACGGCGAGGTGGATGAGGCCGTTCACGAGAGGGCCACCCGTCGGCTCGAGACGGCGGCCGTGCGTGCGGCGTTCACGACGCCTCGGGCGGCCCGCGCCCCGTCGTCCGTGAACTCGTAGTAGCGCCGGCGCGGGCCTGGTCGCTCAGGCTCGTCCGCCCACGCCGAGGTCACCCAGCCGCTGCGCTCGAGACGCTCGAGGATCGGGTAGACGCTCCCGGCGGGACGCCCGCTCCCCTTGATGACCGCGAGGCCCCAGGTCGGTCCGCCGGAGTCGAGGAGCACGGCGAGCACGTCGAGTGTCGCGGGCGTGATGCGCGAGAGGGGTTCCATGGCGCAAAACTATCTATATAGAGATAGGCCGTCGCGCCCACCTTCGGGGGGTGGGGCGGGTCGAGTGTTTCGTGAGTTGCAGGACGTCGCGGGAGGACGCGACATTGTGCAACTAAGCCGACACAACCCTCGTGCCAAGGGCGGCGGCGAGGTCGCGCGCCCAATCGCCGCGGTCGACGACGACCACGTCGCCGAGCCCCTGCCACGCGGCCGTCTCCCGCAGCACGGGNACGAGCCGCTCCACCGCATCCCGAGGCGCCCCCTCCTCGCGCCAGGCGGACTGCACGCGCAGCACCCCCGCCTGCCGGTCGCTCTTGAGGTCGAGGCGACCGACGAGCTGCTCGTCGACGAGCGCGGGCAGCGTGTAGTAGCCGTAGACCCGCTTCGGGGCCGGTGTGTACAGCTCGATCCGGTAGTGGAAGCCGAACATCCGCAGGGCACGGTCTCGCTCCCAGACGACGGGGTCGAACGGCGACAGCAGGGCCGCCGTCTCGATGCGGCGCGGGATGCGGGCACCGGTCGCGAGGTACGCCGGGGCCTTCCAGCCCTCCACCGCCACCCGCTCGGCTTCTCCCGCGTCGACGAGCTCCTCGAGCATCCGCGCCGCGACGGCGACGTAGAGCCGGTAGTAGTCGGCGATGTCCTTCGCCGTGCCGATGCCGTGGGAGCGAAGGGCCCGGCGCACGAGCTCCCGCTGCGCATCCTCGGTCGGCACCTCGGCGTTCAGCAGCTCGGGGGACAGCACGTGTTCGGGCAGGGCGTAGACGCGCTCGAAGTTGCGGCGCCCGGCCGTGACGACGTCGCCGAAGAGGAACGCGAACTCGAGCGCCTCCTTGATGTCGGAGAGCCCCCACCACGGCCCCCGGCGCACGTTGTCCTCGTGCTCGATGTCGCTCGCCGCCATCGGCCCGTTCGCGCGCAGCTCGTCGAGCACGAACCGCATCATGTCGGGATGCTCGGGCACCCACTCGCCGGGCCGCGTGTACTTCTCGCGCGTGCGCGCCATGCGCCACTTCCACAGCGGCCAGTCGTCGCGCGGCACGAACGTCGCGACGTGCGCCCAGTACTCGAGATACGGTGCGCGGGCTCGGAGCGTCAGCCGATCGAGCAGGGCCTTGTCGTAGGAGCCGAGCCGCGCGAACACGGGCAGGTAGTGGCTGCGCTCGAACACGTTGACCGAGTCGATCTGCAGCACGCCGACCCGCTGAAGGAGCAGGTTGAGTTGCCGCGTGCCGACCGACACGGGGCGGGGGATGCCGAACCCCTGGGCGGCGAGGGCGACGCGGCGCGCGGTCGCCACGGACATCCGTTCCGGCACGCTCGACACCCTAACGACCGCCTCGGACAGCGCCGGAACCGCACGGCGCCCCCACCTAGACTGATCGCGTGGCCCGAGCCCAGGAACCGCCCGCCGAGGGCGTGAAGCGTCCCGCGCCGAGCCGGCGCGCCCGCAAGGCCGCCGAGGTGGCCTCAGCGGTCGCCGAGGCGGCGCCACCCAACCCCGACGACAAGGTCACCTTCGGGATGAAGGTCGCCGCGGCCTGGTCGTGGCGCATCTTCGTCGTCCTCGCCGTGATCGCCGTCGTCGGCTTCCTCATCGTGCAGCTGCGCTACGTCGCCGTGCCGTTCTTCATCGGCATCCTCCTCGCGGCGCTTCTCGTGCCGTTCAGCAACTGGCTCCAGCGCAAGGGGTGGCCGAAAGGCCTCGCGGTCGCGCTCAACGAGGTCGCCGTCATCGCCGTCGTCGGCGGACTCATCACCCTCATCGTCTTCCAGGTGCGCGCGGGCTGGCCCTCGCTGCGCGACCAGACCCTCGCCCGCTGGGACGACTTCAAGGCCTGGGTCGCGGAGCCGCCGTTCGAGATCAGCGAGAACGACATCCAGGGCTACGTCGACGGCGTCATCGCGCGCTTCAGCGACAACTGGGCGAGCCTCATCGACCCGGCGCTCGAGATCGGCTCGCTCGGGGGCCACATCCTCGCCGGGCTCGTGCTCACCCTGTTCACGACGCTCTTCCTGCTCATCGACGGCCGGCGGATCTGGCAGTGGGTCGTGCGGCTGTTCCCGAACAACGCGCGCGCCGCCGTCGTCGGCGGGGGCGAGGCGGCCTGGATCACGCTCTCGACGTTCGTGAAGGTGCAGATCATGGTCGCCGCGATCGACGCGATCGGCATCGGGCTCGGCGCGTGGCTCCTCGGCGTCTTCACCGGACGTGAGTTCCCGCTCGTCATCCCCATCGCGATCGCCGTGTTCCTCGCGTCGTTCGTCCCCGTCGTCGGCGCGATCGTGTCCGGGGCCATGGCCGTGTTCGTCGCCCTCGTCTTCCTCGGGCCGATCGAGGCTCTCGTCATGCTCGGCATCGTCATCCTCGTGCAGCAGGTCGAGGGGCACGTGCTCCAGCCGCTCCTCGTCGGCTCCGTCGTCAAGATCCACCCGCTCGCGATCGTGCTCGCCGTCGCCGCCGGCGGCTTCGCGGCGGGCATCCCGGGCGCCCTGTTCGCCGTGCCGCTCGTCGCCGTGCTCAACGGAACGATCTCGTACATGGCGCGCGGCGAGTGGCGCACCAACCCGCATCCGACCGTCGCCGACGTGACGACGCCGCTGCCCGACCCGAGGCGCCGCCGTGCGAGCTGAGCTGGACCGGTCGACCCTTCCCGGGCCGACGCTCGACGACTTCCTCGCCGCGCGCGAACGGGTCTCCGCGGTCGTCGAGACGACGCCCATGGAGCGCTCGCGCTTCCTCTCCGAGATCGCCGGGCAGCCGGTGTTCCTCAAGACCGAGAACCTCCAGCGCACCGGCTCGTACAAGATCCGCGGCGCCTACAACCGGCTGTCGCAGCTGAGCCCCGAGGAGCGCGCCCTCGGCGTCGTCGCCTCGAGCGCGGGCAACCACGCGCAGGGCGTCGCGCTCGCCGCCCGCGAGCTCGGCATCACGGCGACGATCTTCATGCCCAACGGCGCCGCGCTCCCGAAGCTGCAGGCGACCCGCAACTACGGCGCCGACGTCGTGCTGCACGGCGACATCTTCGACGAGACGAACGCCGCGGCGCAGGAGTTCTGCGCCCGCACCGGCGCGGTCTTCATCCCNCCGTTCGACCACCCCGACGTCGTCGCCGGNCANGGCACCGTNGCGCTCGAGATCCTCGACCAGGTGCCCGACGTCGGCACCGTCATCGTGCCGATCGGCGGCGGCGGGCTCATCTCCGGCATCGCGTCGGCGCTCGCCCTCGCGGCGCCCGACCGCGACATCCGCGTCATCGGCGTGCAGGCGCGCACCGCGGCCCCCTACCCGGCGTCGCTCGCCGCGGGGGAGATCACGCCCGTCGTCGTCGGCCCGACGATCGCCGACGGCATCGCGGTCGCGCGCCCCGGTGCGCTCAACTTCGAGATCATCAACCGCACCGTCGACGACGTCGTCACCGTGAGCGACGACGACATCGCCCGGGCCCTCGTCGTGCTGCTCGAGCGTGCGAAGCTCGTCGTCGAACCCGCGGGCGGCGCGGGCGTCGCGGCGCTCCTGTCGGGGAGCCTCGAACTCCACGGCCCGACCGTCGTCGTGCTCTCGGGCGGCAACATCGACCCGATGATCATGGAACGCGTCATCAGCCGCGGTCTCGTCGCCGACCGGCGCTACCTCAAGGTCGACATCCCGCTGCCGGACCGACCCGGACAGCTCGCCCGCATCGCGGAGATCATCTCGGAGGCGAACGCGAACGTCGTCGAGGTGCTGCACACGCGGCACGGCACGGGGCTGCAGATCACGGAGGTCGGGATCGAGATCCACATGGAGACGAAGGGCCCCGACCACGCCGAGGAGGTGCTGCGGCACCTGCGGGAGGCGGGCTACCGTCCCCGCGTCGACACCCGGGTGTGAGCGGAGGCCGCCCGCGCGGTGCGGACGGCCTCCGAGCCGGGACGCGTCCCGGCGACGCCGGGGTCAGCCCCGGTACGTCTCGACCTTCAGGATCTCGACGGCGATCTCCTTGCCCGACGGCGCGATGAACGTCGTCTTCGCGCCGACCTCCAGCCCGAGGATCGCCTCGGCGAGCGCGCTCGTGACGGGGTAGACGTCGATCTCGCTCGCGTCGCCCGCGATCTCGCGGTTGCCGAGGAGGAAGCGGGACTCGGAGCCGGCGATCTTCGCCGTCACGACGGTGCCGACCTCGACGACCCCGGACGCGGCCGGCGGCTCGCCGACGACGGCGTGGCGCAGAAGGTCCTGGAGCTGTCGGATACGGGCCTCGATCTTGCCCTGCTCGTCCTTGGCGGCGTGGTAGCCGCCGTTCTCCTTGAGGTCGCCCTCCTCGCGCGCCGCCTCGATCTTCTTGGCGATATCGAGACGCACCGGGCCCTCGAGCTCGGCGAGTTCGGCGCTCAGGCGGTCGTACGACTCCTGCGTGAGCCAGGTGGTGGCAGCAGCATCGGACATCGGGTCACTCCTTGCGGGAAGAGGGGGAACGGGTCCCCGGATAAAGCGCGAGCCCGGCCGTAGCCGGGCAATCCAGCAATGCTAGGTCAGCCAGCAGCGGTAGATCAACCCGGTGACCGCGGGCTCGGTGACGCGCACGTTCTCGACGATCGCGCGCGTGCGCACGTCGGCGGGCGGCAGGTCGACGACCTTCCATCCGACGATCGCGAATCTCTCGTTCATCGCCTGGAGTGCGCACGACACCGGGGTTCCCGGTTCGGTCGTCACCTCGAAGCGCACGTCGACGGTGCCGTCGGACCGGGTGACGTATCCCGTGTCGCGGGCTTCGAGGCTCGCGGAGGGGCTGAACAGCCCGACCCAGACGACCCAGGCCACGACGACCACGAGCACACCGGCCGCGGCGGCGATGCCGAGCGCGAGCCGTCGGCGGTGGTCGGCGTCGGTGCGCCCGTAGCGCTCCGCCACCCGAGAGTCGACCATCCTGCCTCCGTTACCCTGGAGTCCAGGTTAATCGCAAAGCGGAAGGCTCCCCGTGCTCTGGCTCCAGACGCCCCCCTCGGGCGACGAGATCGACCCGAACATCGTCATCCCGGGCGTCTGGGGGTTCCTCGTCACGTTCGCGCTCATCGTCGTTGTGGTGCTGCTCATCACCGACATGGTGCGCCGCACCCGTCGCGTCACCTACCGCGCCGCCGTCAACGCGAAGCTGGATGCCGAGGAGGCCGCCGCGCGCGACGCGGAGGAGTGACCCCCGGGCTGCGGGCGAGGTGCTACCAGCCGAGCGGGTTCAGCACGATGAGCAGGATCGCCGTCCAGTGGCACAGGAAGGCGATGACCGTGCACGTGTGGAACAGCTCGTGGAACCCGAACTTCCCCGGCCAGGGGTTGGGCCGCTTGAACCCGTAGAACAGCGCGCCGGCGGTGTAGGCGAGGCCGCCGATGAGCACGAGCAGCATCGGGACCGGCACGAAGCTCACCAGGTCGACCGCGTAGAACACCGCGGCCCAGCCGAGGCCGAGGTAGAGCGGCACGTACGAACCAGCGCGGCGCCTTCACCCCACAGCACCCGGAAGAGGATGCCGAGGATCGCGACGCCCCACACGGCGCACAGCAGCACGATTCCCTTGTCGAACGGCAGGGCGCACACCGCGATCGGCGTGTAGGTTCCCGCGATGAGCAGGAAGATGTTGGCGTGGTCGAGCCGGCGGAACACGGCCTTCACCGTCGGCCGCCAGTTGAACCGGTGGTAGACCGCCGAGATGCCGAACAACAGGATCGACGAGGCCATGAAGACCGCGGACGCGGCCTTCGCGGCGCCACCGTCGGCGAGCACGATGAGCACGATCCCCGCCGCGACGGCAAGGGGCGCCGTGCCCGCGTGGATCCAGCCCCGCCAGGTCGGCTTGGTCTCGACCTCGGGGTGCTCGAGCGCGTCGTCGAGAAGCGGGATGTTGGGCAGATCGGGCTCGACGTCGGTCGAAGCTGAGGCCATGTCTGGGGAGTGTAGGGGAACTCGCGGCGAACACCCTGGGAGCGGTCGACTACCTTAGTCAGGTGCCACAACGGAAGGGCGCATCGGCCCGAGGCCTCTTGTATGGCCTCTACTCGGCCCGTCTGCGCAAGGAGCTCGCCGACCTCCCACGACCCCACCACGTCGGCATGATCATCGACGGCAACCGACGCTGGGCGCGTGAGCAGGCGCTCGAGACGGCGGCGCATGGCCACCGCGCCGGCGCGGCGAAGATGCGCGAGTTCCTCGGCTGGTGCGACTCGCTCGGCATCCGCCACGTCACGATCTACCTGCTGTCGACCGACAACCTCACGAGCCGCGACCGGGTCGAGCTGAACCAGCTGTTCGAGATCATCGCCGACCTCGCCGACGACCTCTCCCGCGCCGCCGATTGGCGCATCCAGCACGTCGGTACGACCGAGGGTCTGCCGCAGCAGCTCGTCGACACCCTGCGCGCCGCGGAAGACCGCACTGCGGGCAACACGGGCCTCCACGTCAACCTCGCCATCGGCTACGGCGGGCGGCGCGAGATCGCGGATGCGATGCGCAGCATCGTGCGCGCCCACGGCAAGGAGGGCGGGTCGATCGATGACCTCGCCGACCTGCTCACTCCGGAGCTCATCGCGGAGCACCTCTACACGCAGGGGCAACCCGATCCCGACCTCATCATCCGCACGTCGGGCGAGCAGCGCCTGTCCGACTTCATGCTGTGGCAGAGCGCCCACAGCGAGTTCTACTTCCTCGAATCGCTCGGACCCGACCTGCGCGAAGTCGACCTCCTGCGCGCACTCCGCGCCTACGCGAAGAGAGATCGGAGATACGGGGCATGACGTCGGGCACTCTCGCCCTGGGGGACTATCAGGCTCGCTTCGACGAGGAGCCCGGGTACCTCGACTACGCACGACTCGCGCCGATCGGGCGCACCGTGTTCGAGGAGCAGACCGCGCTCTCCGACACGCTCTCGCACCTGCGGTTCGGCTCCGTGAACGCGCTTCTCACGCAGCACGACCGGATGCGCGAGGCCGTCGCCGCGGTAGGCGGTTTCCGGCCGGACCAGGTCGTGTTCCAGCCGAACACGTCGCAGGCGCTCCTGCACGTCGCATTCGGACTCACCGGCGGCCTCGCCCTCGCGCCGACGGAGTTCCCGTCACTCACGTTCGCCGCGCAGCGCGCCGCCGACGCCCTCGGAGTGCTCCAGCCGCTGTGGCTCGAGACCGACCACGGCAAGGTCACCCCCGGCAACCTCCGCGACCAACTGACGCCGTCGGTCGTCGCCATCGCGGTGAGCCTCGTCGACTACCGCACCGGGTACCTCGTCGACCTCGAGGGCATCCGCCAGGTGATCGGCGACCGCCTGCTCATCGTCGACGCCATCCAGGGGTTCGGGGTCGTGGACGCCCCCTTCGGTGTCGCCGACGTCGTCGCGGCGGGCGGTCAGAAGTGGGTCCGGGCGGGTATGGGCACCGGGTTCCTCGCGATGAGCGACCGCGCGCGCGAGCACCTCACCCCCGTGTGGTCGGGATTCGTCGCCGGGGAGGGCGACGCCTACGAGGAGGTCACCGCGCCCGTGGCGGGTGCCGCCGCGTTCCAGATCAGCCACGCCGATCCCGTCGCGGCCGGCCGCCTCGCCGCCGCGCTCGAGGAGATCCAGGCGGTCGGCGTGCCGACCCTCAACGCCGCCATCGCGGAGCGCGTGTCGCGCGTCATCGACCTCGCCGACGAGTACGCACTCCCCGTGGTCTCGCCCCGGGCGGAGGCGGAGCGCGCCGGCATCGTCGTCGTCGAGCCGACACCCGAGCAGCTCACGGTGCTCGCGGCGTCGCTGCACAACCACGGCGTCACGGCGACGATCCGCGGCGGCCGCGTGCGATTCTCCGTGCACGCGACCACCGACGAGGAGACCTTCGCGATGCTCCGCGCCTCCCTCGTCTCCTTCGGCACCTCGCTCTGACGCCTGCGCGTTTCTCCGGAGCTCCTGCGCGCTTGTCCGGAGATTGGGCCGCGGATGCCCGTCGCTACGAGGCCGACGGAGCGCCCAGTCCCGGCACCTCCGGAGAAGCGCGCACAGGGATGCCGCAAGGGGCGAGGGATTCACAGGTTCGTAACAGGCGCGGGGGCGTGTCGCGGCGGGCGCGTCGGCGGCGCGGGGTTAGCGTCAGCACATCAGGCACGGCGCCTGGTCGGAACGGCCACATAAGTTCGTTCCGCGACAGTGGCCGCACCGCTACACCGGGGGATCCCGGGGATGGAGTGGGAGTGCCCGCGCTCGACAAGCCCCAGCAGAACACCACCGCAACGCCGTCGAAGAGCGGAGGTGGGAAGCGGAAGCAGGGGGAGCGTACCTTCGTCCTCGACACCTCCGTGCTGCTGAGCGATCCCAAGGCGATCTTCCGGTTCGCGGAGCACGCCGTCGTCCTGCCCGTCGTCGTCATCACCGAGCTCGAAGCGAAGCGCCACGATCCGGAGATCGGCTACTTCGCCCGCCAGGCGCTGCGCAACCTCGACGAGCTGCGCCGCCAGCACGAGCGCCTCGACTTCCCGATGTCGGCCGGGCCCGACGGCGGCACGGTCCGCGTCGAGCTCAACCACTCCAACCAGTCGGTGCTCCCGTCGGGCCTGCAGCTCGGCGACAACGACTCCCGCATCCTCGCCGTCGCCCTCAACCTCAAGGGTGACGGACTCGACGTCACCGTCGTGTCGAAGGACCTGCCGATGCGCGTCAAGGCGGCATCCATCGGCCTCACCGCGGAGGAGTACAAGGCGGAGCTCGCCGTCGACTCCGGCTACACGGGGATGGCGGAGATCGACCTGTCCGCGGAGCAGATGTCGGAGCTCTACGACCGCGAGGAGCTGTCGTCGCGCGCCGTCGCCGACCTCCCCGTCAACACCTCCCTCGTCGTTCACTCGGAGCGCGGCTCCGCGCTCGGACGGGTGACGGGCAAGGGAACGTTCCGGCTCGTGCGGGGCGACCGCGACGTCTTCGGACTTCACGGCCGCAGCGCCGAGCAGCGCCTCGCGATCGACCTGCTGCTCGACCCGGAGGTCGGGATCGTGTCGCTCGGCGGCCGNGCCGGCACCGGCAAGTCGGCGCTCGCCCTGTGCGCCGGGCTCGAAGCGGTGCTCGAGAAGCAGCAGCACCGCAAGATCATGGTGTTCCGNCCCCTCTACGCCGTCGGNGGCCAGGAGCTCGGCTACCTGCCCGGCGACAAGGACGAGAAGATGAACCCCTGGGGGCAGGCGGTGTTCGACACCCTCGGCGCCCTCGTCTCCGACAACGTGCTCGAGGAGGTCGTGGAGCGCGGCATCCTNGAGGTGCTGCCGCTCACCCACATCCGCGGNCGCTCNCTNCACGACGCGTTCGTGATCGTCGACGAGGCGCAGTCGCTCGAGCGGAACGTGCTGCTCACCGTGCTCTCCCGGATCGGGCAGAACTCCCGCGTCGTGCTCACCCACGACGTCGCCCAGCGCGACAACCTGCGAGTCGGNCGCCACGACGGCGTCGCGAGCGTCATCGAGACCCTCAAGGGGCATCCGCTGTTCGCCCACATCACCCTCACCCGCTCGGAGCGTTCGGCGATCGCCGCCCTCGTCACCGAGATGCTCGAAGGCAACGAACTCGCATGACGGACTCCGTGCGCGACGACCTGGCGGCGGTGCGCGCGGAGCTCGAGCGGATGCTCGGGCCGAGCGACTACGCGATCCCGCCCGAGCGCTTCCAGCCGACCGAGCACGAGCGGATGATCCTGCGCCGCGTGATCGAGCTCGCCGACGTCGTCGACAGGCTCGCCGCGAAGGTGGACGGGCCGTGAGCGACTGAACTCGGGGGATCCGGGCGGGACCGCAGTAGCGGGCGGTCCACGCGGCGGCGGGTGGCTCTCGACGGGCCACCCGCCGTTCGGATTCGCTGGGGGGATGCAGCTCCTCACCCCTCCCGACGCCGACGGATACACCGAGCAGCTCCGTACGCCCGACCTCTCCGTGGGGCTGTACCGCATCCCTGCCGGCGGCGTCGACCCGCAGTCGCCACACACCGAAGACGAGGTGTACGTCGTGCTGTCGGGGCGCGCGACCTTCGTCGGCGACGACACGGGGTCGGTGCCGGTGGGTCCGGGGTCGGTGGTCTTCGTGCCCGCGGGGGAGGGGCACCGGTTCGTCGACATCACCGAGGACCTCGCGACCGTCGTGGTGTTCGGCCCCGCCGAGGGGTCGCGGGCGGTCAGCCCGCCGTCGTCCTGAGGGTCGCCATGACCTCCGCCCAGCGCAGCAGGAACGCGGGCTCGTCCCGGCGGGTGCGGCGCAGCCATCCCGTCACCTCGTCGTTGCTCTTGCTCGCGTTGCAGGAGCGGCACGCGGGGACGACGTTCTCGAGGGTGTAGCGGCCGCCGCGGGAGAGGGGGAGCACGCAGTCCTTCTGCAGGTCGGCGTCGGCCGTGCTGCAGTAGGCGCAGCATCCCCACGCCTCCCGGATCGCCATCCACTGCGCAGGGGTGAGGTCGTTGTCGGCGGCGAGGAACCGCCGGTAGCGGCGTCGTGCGGCGACGGCGCGGCGGGAGCGGTTCACGGCCACGTCGTCAGTGTCGCATCCGGTCGGTGCTCGGCCCGGGAGGCCGTATGCGCGCCGGAAAGTCGCACGCGCGCCGCGGAGTCGCGACGCGCGTGCAACTAACGGCGACGGGAGTTGCAGATTGCCTCCGGAGTACGGAGCAATGTGCAACTAAGCCGACAAAACCCGGATCACCCGGGGTGCGTCATCGAGAGGACGTCGAGGGCCTTGTCGAGGTCGGCCTCCGAGATCTCGCCGCGCTCGACGAAGCCGAGGGCGATCGTCGCCTCGCGCACCGTCATGCCCTCCTTCACGGAGTGCTTCGCGATCTTCGCGGCGTTCTCGTAGCCGATGAACTTGTTGAGCGGCGTCACGATGCTCGGCGAGGACTCGGCGAGGGCGCGGGCGCGCTCCTCGTTCGCCTCGAGCCCGACGACGGTCTTGTCAGCGAGCACGCGCGAGCTGTTCGCGAGGAGGCGGATCGACTCCAGGAGCGACGTGCCCATGACCGGGATCGCGACGTTGAGCTCGAAGTTGCCCGACGCGCCCGCCCAGGCGATCGTCGCGTCGTTGCCGATGACGCGCGCGCACACCATGAGCACGGCCTCCGGCACGACCGGGTTGACCTTGCCCGGCATGATCGACGAGCCGGGCTGCAGGTCGGGGATCGCGAGCTCCGCGAGACCCGTGTTCGGGCCCGAGCCCATCCAGCGGAGGTCGTTGCAGATCTTAGTGAGCGACACCGCGAGCACGCGCAGCGCACCCGACGCCTCGACGAGCCCGTCGCGCGCGCCCTGCGCCTCGAAGTGGTCGAGCGCCTCCGTGATCGGCAGGCCCGAGGTCTCGGCGACGACCTGGATGACGCGCTCCGAGAAGCCCTTCGGGGTGTTGATGCCCGTGCCGGTCGCGGTGCCGCCGAGGGGGACCTCCGCGACGCGCGGGATCGCCGCCTGGATGCGCTCGATGCCGAGGCGCACCTGGCGGGCGTAGCCGCCGAACTCCTGGCCGAGGGTCACCGGCGTGGCGTCCATGAGGTGCGTGCGGCCCGCCTTGACGACGCCCTTCCACAGCTCCGCCTTCGCCTCGAGCGCCTGCGCGAGGTGGTCGAGCGCGGGCACGAGGTCGTTCAGCAGGGCCCCCGTGACGGCGACGTGCACCGACGTCGGGAACACGTCGTTCGACGACTGCGACATGTTGACGTGGTCGTTCGGGTGCACCTTGTCGCCGCGCTTCGCGGTGGCGAGATTCGCGAGCACCTCGTTCATGTTCATGTTCGACGACGTGCCGGAACCGGTCTGGTAGGTGTCGACCGGGAAGTGCTCGTGGTGCTGCCCGCCGATGATCTCGTCGGCGGCGGCGACGATCGCGTCGGCGATCGAGGCGTCGAGGATGCCGAGCTCCTGGTTGACGACGGCCGCGGCGCGCTTGATGCGGGCGAGGGCGACGATCTGACCCGCCTCGAGGCCGGAGCCCGAGATCGGGAAGTTCTCGACCGCGCGCTGCGTCTGCGCGGAGTAGAGGGCGGACGCGGGGACCCGCACCTCGCCCATGGTGTCGTGCTCGATGCGGTAACCGGTCTCGGTCTGCGAGGACTCGCTGCTCACGGCGACGTGCCTTTCGTTGCGTGGTGGATCTGGCGAAGGGATGGTGGCGGTTTTCGATGCCCGGGGTCAGACCCCGATGTCACCGACGACGACATCCGGAACCGCGCGCCCCTCCTCGAGGCGGTAGTTCGCGCCGACGACAGCCAGCGTACCCGCGGCGACGGCGTCGGAGATGAGCTCGCTGCGCTCGACGAGCGCCTGGACGGTGCGGCCGAGGTGCACGAGGCCGACGGTCTCGGCGTCGCGGGACGGCGCGGCGCGCACGGCGGGACGGATGCCGGCGATGTGCCCCGCGATGTGCGGCGGGAGCGGCCGCGCGTTCTCGTCGTCGAGGTCGATCGCGGCGCGCACGGCGCCGCACGCGTCGTGGGCGAGCACGACGATGAGCGGGGTGTCGAGCACGGCGACGGCGTACTCGAGCGAGGCGATGACCGACTCGGAGATGACCTGGCCCGCGTTGCGCACGACGAAGAGGTCGCCGAGCCCGAGGTCGAAGATGATCTCGGCCGCGAGGCGCGAGTCGGAGCATCCGAAGAGGGCGACCTGCGGGGCTTGCCCGCCGGCGAGTTCGGCTCGCCGTCCGGCGTCCTGGTGGGGGTGGTTGGGCTCGCCCGCGACGAAGCGCTCGTTGCCGCGCGCCATGTCCCGCCAGGCCTCGGCGGGGGTGCGACGCGGTGCGGCGCTCATCCGAGGGACTCCGCGACGGCGGCGGCGAGGGTCTCGAACTCGGCGTCCGCGGCGGTGCCGTGGAGCACGATCGTCGACGCTCCCTCGACCGTCGAGAGCAGGTAGGCGTAATTGCCCGGGTTCGACACGTCGCGGCGGTCGTAGCGGTCCCAGGCGAGCCCGCCGAGCCGCACGGTGCCGTCGGCCGTCTCGTTCTTCGTCTCGGCGACGAGCCAGGTCGCGTTCGCGTCGATGCCCTGCACGAGTGCGATGAACTCGCCGCCGGGCGTGAGGAAGCCGACCTCCCAGCGCGCGACGCCGTCGGACGGATCGGCGACGAGTTCGGCGCGGTTGGCGCGCCACTCCTCGGGGAGGGACGGCACCGCGAGCGTCTCGTCGACGCTCGCCTGCGCGGAGGCTCCCGCGGCGACATAGTCGACGGTGCGCGGCTCCATGTCGGGACGCACCACGATCGCGACGATGACGGCGACGACCGCGAGCGACGCGAGCAGTGCGAGGACGAGGTTGAACGTCGTCTGGTTGGCCCTGCGCGCCGCGCGGCGCTCGGCCGCGGTCGGTGCGGCCTCCTGCGCCGGCATCGTCACGAGGAGATCTCCCCGGAGTCGGGGGCGCCGGCGGCGGTGCGTGCGGCATCCAGCCGGGCCTTCGCGCCGATGAGCCACTCCTCGCAGCGCTTCGCGAGCGCTTCGCCGCGCTCCCACAGCGCGAGGGACTCCTCGAGCGGGATGCCGCCCTGCTCGAGCGCGCCGACGACCTTCACGAGTTCGTCGCGGGCCTGCTCGTAGCTGAGGTCGGCGATGTCGGACACGCGCTCCACCCTACCTTCGGCCCTCGACCGTCGCGCCGACCTCCCCGTCGCTGAGGGTGAGGCGCAGACGCAAGCCCGGCTCGGCCTCCGCGGCGCTCCGCAGCACCGCCCCCGACTCGAGTCTCGGGATGGCGTAGCCGCGTTCGAGCGTCGCCTGCGGAGAGAGGGCGCGCAGCTGCGCGCGCAGTTCGACGACCCGGTGACCGGCGCGTTCGAGGGCGTAGTCGACGAGCTCGGATCCGCGGGCCGACCCACCGGGTGAGCTCCTCGGCGCGGTCGGACACGATCCGGCCCGGGTCGGCCATCACCGGCCGCGAGCGCAAGTGGCCGATTCTGTCGATCTCGTGGGCGACGAGTCCGGTGACGCGCATCCCCATGCGGGCGCGCGCCTGCCGCACGCGCGCGAGCTCGTCGGCGATGTCGGGCACGACGCGCTTCGCGGCATCCGTCGGGGTGGACGCGCGGAGGTCGGCGACGTCGTCGAGGAGGGGCCGGTCGGCCTCGTGCCCGATCGCGCTCACGACAGGGGTCGTGCACTCCGCGACGGCGCGGACGAGCCGCTCGTCGCTGAACGGCAGCAGGTTCTGGAAGTCGCCGCCGCCGCGGGCGACGATGATGACGTCGACCTCGGGGTCCTTGTCGAGCGACCGGATCGCCCCGATCACCTCGGGCGCCGCGCGGTCGCCCTGCACGGAGGCGTAGCGGATGCGGAACTGCACCGCGGGCCAGCGCAGCTGGGCGTTGCGGAGCACGTCCTTCTCCGCGTCCGAGTCCTTGCCGGTGACGAGCCCGATGCAGCGGGGGAGGAACGGAAGACGCTGCTTGCGCTCGAGCGCGAACAGGCCCTCCTCGGCGAGGCGGCGGCGGAGCGCCTCGAGCTTCGCGAGCAGGTCGCCGATGCCGACGTGNCGGAGGTCGTAGACCTGCATCGTGAGGGTGCCGCCCTTNGGCCACCACTCCGCCTTCACGAGNGCGANGACGCGGTCGCCCTGCCGGAACTCCTCCTTGAGCTTCTGGAGGGTCGTCGACCACACGCGGAACGAGAGNGTNNCGTCGGCCTNNAGGTCNTTGAGCTTGCCGTAGGCGTTGCCGCCCGAGATGCCCCACTGGGTGACCTCGCCCTCGACCCAGACGGTGCCGAGGCGGTCGATGTAGTCCTTGAGCTTGCCCGACATGAGCGCGACCGGCCACGGCGCCTCCGGGGAGGAGCGCGCGGGCTCGGCGCCGGGGGCTGGGGTGGTCACGCCGTCGAGGCTAGCCGGTGCCCCCGGCTCCCGGCGGCGCCCAGGGTGCCTCCGTAGACTCGGAGCGTGTCGACCATCACGAACGGCCAGGTCGTCCTCGAGACGCCTCGCCTACCCGCGACCCGCGGTCGTCTCGTCGACCTCCCCGTCGAGGGCGCGAAGCGCGTGCTCCTCGCCGCGCCCCGCGGCTACTGCGCCGGCGTCGACCGCGCCGTCATCGCCGTCGAGAAGGCGCTGGAGAACTTCGGCGCCCCCGTCTACGTGCGCAAGCAGATCGTCCACAACGTGCACGTCGTGAGCGAGCTCGAGAAGCGCGGCGCGATCTTCGTCGACGACGTCGACGAGGTGCCGCACGGCGCCCACGTCGTGTTCTCCGCCCACGGGGTGTCGCCCGCCGTCGTGCAGGGCGCCGCCGACCGCGGGCTCCAGGCGATCGACGCCACCTGCCCGCTCGTGACGAAGGTCCACCGCGAGGCGATGCGCTTCGCCAAGCAGGACCTCGACATCCTCCTCATCGGTCACCGCGGCCACGAGGAGGTCGAGGGCACGATGGGGCACGCGCCGGAGCGCACGATCCTCGTCAACTCGCCCGACGACGTCGACGCGATCGAGGTGCGCGACCCCGACAACCTCGTCTGGATCTCCCAGACCACCCTCAGCGTCGACGAGACGATGGAGACGGTGCGGCGGCTGCGCGAGCGGTTCCCGAACCTCCAGGACCCGCCGAGCGACGACATCTGCTACGCCACCCAGAACCGCCAGGTCGCGATCAAGAAGGTCGCCCCGCAGGCCGACCTCGTGATCGTCGTGGGTTCGGCGAACTCGTCGAACTCGGTGCGACTCGTCGAGGTCGCGCTCGAGTACGGCGCGAAGGCCGCACACCGCATCGACTACGCCCACGAGCTCCGTCAGGAGTGGCTCGATGGCGTCGCGACCGTCGGCGTCTCGAGCGGGGCCTCGGTGCCCGAGGTGCTCGTGCGCGAAGTGCTCGAACAACTCGCGGATGCCGGCTACCGCGACGTCGAAGAGGTGCGCACCGCCGAGGAGGACCTCCAGTTCTCCCTCCCGAAGGAGCTGCGCCGCGACCAGTCCGGCAACGTCGACGCGCGCGCCCTCGGCGGGCGCAGCCGAGGCTGACCCCGCCGACGATGCGCATCCGGGTCCTGCCTCGGGAGACGGCCGCCGCCGTCATCACGGGCGCCGTATCGGCGATGGGCTGGGCGGTCGCCGCCGCGACGATCCTGCTCACCGTGCCGGTGCTCGTCGAGACCCTCACGCTGCGGGGCCGCGCCGCCGAACTGCCGCTCCCGCTCCTGCTCCTCGCCGTCATCCTCGGCGGGATCGTCGCCGTCGCCCTCCGCCCGCGACGCTGGGTGCTGCTCGCGTACCTCGCGACGGCCGGACTCGCGACGCTCGGCTACGAGGTCGTGCTGCTCGCCGGCGACCCGGGGATCGTCGAGACGTCGCCCTACGTGGTGAACCGGCCGACCCTCGCGCTCGTCATCGTCGGGATCCCGGCGACGCGCGCCCTCGTCGGGATCGCCTGGTCGGCCCTCGGCTTCGCCGTCGCGGTCGTCGCGGGCATCGTCGCGGCGTCGCTCGTCGGCCAGAAGTTCGTGCCGGGCTTCGGCGCGCTCATGGTCTTCCTGCTCACGGCGGTCGCCTACCTCACCCTCGCGGCCATCCAGTCGCGCATCCGGCAGCGGGTGCCCAACTTCGACGAGCTCGAGGCGGAGACCCTCGCGCTCGCCCACGGCGAGGACCTCGCGCGGCGCACCACCGCGGTCGTGCACGACACGATCCTCAACGACCTCGCGATCATCCTCAACGGCCCCTCCCGGCTTCCGGAGCCTGCGCGCGAGCGGCTCCTCGCCGACCTGGAGACGCTCCGCAGCGCCGACTGGCTCTCGGCATCCGGCACCTCCGACCCCGTCGGCGACGACGGCGCGGTCATGCGCAACGACCTCGTGCGGCTGTCGAGCGAGTTCCAGTGGCGGGGTCTGAGCCTCCACGTGACGGGGGCGGCGACGGCGCTCGACGACGTGAGCCCCGAGGTGGCCGCGGCGATGCTCGCAGCGGTGCGGGCGAGCCTCGAGAACGTCGTGCGGCACTCGGGCGCGTCGACGGCGGAGCTCGAGGTGATCGCCGCGCCGGGCACCGTGACCGTCATGGTGACGGATCGCGGCACCGGGTTCGACTCCACCGCCGTCGCCGCCGACAGGCTCGGGCTGCGCGCCTCCGTCGTCGAGCGGATGGAAGCCGTCGGCGGTCGCGCGCAGGTGTGGTCGGCGCCCGGTCAGGGCACCTCGGTCGTGCTCACCGCCCCGACGCTCGAGGCGTCGGGCACCGCCGACCCGACGGCGGAGAGGGCGACGACATGAGGTCGCTCATCCGTGCACGCCGCTTCTGGCACCTCTCGCCGCAGGAGGCGGACCCGCTCAGCTGGTTCACGGGATCGCTCGTGCCGCTCGTGTTCGCGGGGCTCAACCTCGTCTACGGGCTCGCGTTCGCGCTCTTCAGCTGGGGCCTCACGACGCAGCCCTGGCTGCAGGTCGTCGGCGTCCTCGTGAGCACGGGCGCGTGTGTGCTCGTGCACGCCCTCACCCGTCCGATGCGTCGGAGACTCGGCTGGGGGCGCGCCGTGATCGCCGTCGCGATCGGCGTCGTCGGGTTCGGGATCTCCGCCCTCGGCTACGCCGGCACGCCGCTCTCGATCGAGCTGTGGTGGGGTCCCTTCGGACTCGCGCTCGTGGTCGGAAGCCTGACGCCGTATCTCCCGGCGCGCGCCCTCGCGCTGCTCGGCGCCGTGGCGACGCTCGTCGCCGTCCCGCTCGGCTGGTTCGCCGTCCGCCAGCACGATCTGCCGTGGGGTCCCGTGTCGACGGTCATCATCCTCGCGTCGCCGCTCGTGAGCGGTGTCGTCGCCCTCACGGCGTTCTCGCTCGCGGTCGTCTCGCGCACCGTGCCGCTCATCGAGAAGCGCACCCAGACGATGATCTCCCTCGACGCGCCCCGGAGCGCGCGCAACCAGGAGGCCGAGCGCGCCCGGCTCGCGCAGCTCAGCTCGCGCGCCGCCCCGTTCATCGAGCAGATCGCGCGCACCGGGGTCGTGCGCCGCGAGGACCGCACCTTCGCGGGGGAGCTCGCACGGCGGCTCCGCGACGACCTCGTGACGCGGTCGAACGTCACGTGGCTCGACTCCGTCGCCGGCGACCGCCTCGTCGTCGTCGACCCCGATCACCGCGCCAACCGGATGCGGTCGGCCCAGCGCACCGCCCTGCGGGCCCTGATCCGCGCCATCCTCGACACCCCGGGTGCGGATGCCGCGTCGATCCTCGTGGAGCTGCGCGGACATCCGGACGGCTCGACCGCCGTCGGTGTGAGCGTCGACGTCGAGTTGCCCGAGGGGCGGCGCATCATGCACCTCGCGCCCTACTACCTCGCGCTGCGCGGAAGCGTCGACGACCTCGAGTGGAGCGACGACCGCTTCCTGCGCGTCACCTTCAACCTCCCGGCGGGGGAGGACGAACTCACTTCGCGGTGATCGAGTGGCCGGCGCTGCCGAGCTGGCGCGTCGCCTCCGCCACGCGGGCGGCCATCGCGGACTCGGCGATCTTGCCCCACGCGCGCGGGTCGTAGATCTTCTTGTTGCCGACCGCGCCGTCGACCTTGAGNACGCCGTCGTAGTTGGTGAACATCGTGCCCGCGATGGAGCGCGTGAACGCGTACTGGGTGTCGGTGTCGATGTTCATCTTCACGACGCCGTAGGAGACGGCATCCGCGATCTCCTGGTCGGTGGAGCCGGAGCCGCCGTGGAACACGAGGTCGAGCGGCTTCGGGCCGGTGCCGTACTTCGCGGCGAGGCCGTCCTGGATCTCCTTGAGCAGCTCGGGGCTTGAGCTTCACGTTGCCCGGCGCGTAGACGCCGTGCACGTTGCCGAACGTGAGGGCCGCCATGTAGCGGCCCTGCTCGCCCAAGCCGAGCGCCTCGACGGTCGCGATCGCGTCGTCGAGCGTCGTGTAGAGGTTCTCGTTGATGTCGTGGCTCACGCCGTCTTCCTCGCCGCCGACGACACCGATCTCGACCTCGAGGATCGCGTTGATGGCCTTGATGCGGGGGAGCAGGGTCTTCGCGATCTCGAGGTTCTCCTCGAGCGGCACGGCCGAGCCGTCCCACATGTGGGACTGGAAGATCGGGTTGCCGCCGCGCTTCACGGCCTCCTCGGACGCGGCGATGAGCGGCTCGACGAAGCCGGGGAGCGCATCCTTCGGGCAGTGGTCGGTGTGCAGCGCGACGGTGATGGGGTAGTTCTTGGCGACCTCGGTGGCGAACGCGGCGAACGCGAGCGCGCCGGAGGCGCGGGCCTTGACGGTCTGGCCGGCGAAGTAGTCGGCGCCTCCCGTCGTGACCTGGATGATGCCGTCGGAACCCGCCTCGGTGAGGCCCTGGAGCGCAGCGTTGATCGTCTGCGAGGACGACACGTTGATCGCGGGGAACGCGAACCCGGTCTTCTTGGCGGTGTCCAGCATCTCGGCGTACTGCTCAGGGGTGGCGACGGGCACTGCGGTCTCCTTCATCGGCGGTCCGGTACGCGACCGAGCCTACTCGCGGGTCGTAGGCTGGGGTTGCCCTGTCCGCCACCGGGGCCACCTCGCACGGCAGCACATCGACAAGGAGATCCGCATGGCGGACGACGACGGCATCCTCTTCACCCAGCCCGACCGCAACCTCGCCATGGAGCTCGTCCGGGCCACGGAGGCCGCCGCGATCCGCGCGTTCCCGTTCATCGGGCGCGGCGACAAGAACGGTGCGGACGGCGCCGCGGTGGATGCGATGCGCAAGTTCCTCGGCACCGTCGACTTCGCGGGCACGATCGTCATCGGCGAGGGCGAGAAGGACAAGGCGCCGATGCTCTTCAACGGCGAGGTCGTCGGCAACGGCAACGGCCCCGCGTGCGACATCGCGGTCGACCCGATCGACGGCACGTCGCTCACCGCCGCGGGCCGCAGCAACGCGATCTCGATGATCGCCGCCTCCGACCGCGGCACGATGCTCGACGCCTCGTCGGTGTTCTACATGAACAAGCTCGTGACGGATGCCGACGGGCACGGCGTCGTCGACATCCGCACGCCGATCGGCGAGAACATCCGCGCCCTCGCGAAGGCGAAGGGTAAGCCGGTCGAGGAGATGCTCATCGGCGTGCTCGACCGTCCCCGGCACGCGGAGCTCATCGAGGAGATCCGCGCGGCGGGCGCCGGCACGCGCCTCATGCTCGACGGCGACGTCGCCGGCGGGATCAACGCGGCGCGTTACGAGAGCCGCATCGACATGTGCGTCGGCATCGGCGGCAGCCCCGAGGGCGTCGCGACGGCGTGCGCGGTCAAGGCGCTCGGCGGGTTCATCCAGGGGATCATGTGGCCGCAGACCGACGACGAGCGCGAGCGCGGCGCCGCGGCTGGGCTGCTCTTCGACCACGTCTACGAGGCCGACGACCTCGTGCGCGGCGACAACACGTTCTTCGTCGCGACGGGCGTCACCGACGGCGCCCTCGTGCGCGGCGTCGAGCGGAAGGGACCGATCATCCGCACCGAGTCGATCGTGCTCCGCGCGCGCTCCGGCACCATCCGTCGCGTCTCCGCCGACCACCTCGTGCAGAAGTGGCTCGGGGAGGACTGACCGTTTCGTCGGGTTAGTTGCACATTGCTCCGTCTTCCGGAGTGAATCTGCAACCGACGCGACAGGTCAGCCCGCCGCCGCCTCCCGCCGGACGTGCGACCGGGCGTGCTCGACCGCATCCGGGAGCTCCTCGAAGAGGTGCTTGTGATGCCGCAGCGCGCTCAGCACGCCGACGGTGCGGAACAGCTCCGTATGCCCCTCCCGCACGCCCTTGAGCAGCACCGTGACCCCGCGGGCCTCGAGCCGCTGCACGATCTCGCTGAGCACGTGCGCCCCCGTCGCGTCGACGAGCTCGAGCTGCGACATCCGGAGTACCACGACCGACACCCCGTCGAGTCCCGTCACGGTGTCGAGCACGCGGTCCGCGGCGGCGAAGAAGAGCGGGCCGTCGAGGCGGATGACGGCGATGCGCTCGTCGCCCGGCTGCGGTTCGCCGGCGAGCGGCTCCCGGTGCACGCCCGTCGCGCGGGACAGGCTGCGCAACGCGAAGACGCCCGCGACGACCATCCCGATCCCGACGGCGACGATGAGGTCGACCGACACCGTCACGATCGCGGTGAGCACGAACGCGACCGCGTCGGCCCGCGTCGAGCGCAGGATCGAGCGCACCGTCGCGGCGTGCACCATGCGGGTCGCCGTCACCATGAGCACCCCGGCGAGGGCGGCGAGCGGGATGCTGCCGACGGGTCCCGCCACGGCGAGCACGACGACGAGCAGCACGACGGCGTGGGCGACGGCGGCGAGCCGCGTGCCGGCACCGGAGCGCACGTTGACGGCCGTGCGGGCGATCGCGCCCGTCGCCGGCATCCCGCCGAAGAGGCCGGCGGCGACGGACGCGAGCCCCTGCCCGACGAGTTCGCGGTCGGGGTCGTAGGGGCCGGTGTCGGCGAGCCCCGCCGCCACGCGGGCGGAGAGCAGCGACTCGATCGCCGCGAGCGCCGCGACGGTCGCGGCGGGCAGCACGAGGGTGCCGAGGGTCGCGAGGTCGACAGTGGGGAAGGTCGGCGCGGGGAGCGACTGCGGCAGCTCCCCGATCGCCGCCAGCGGGGTCGGCAGCACGAGCGTGAGGAGCGTCACGACGACGATGCCGACGAGGGATCCCGGGATGGCGCGGTGCACGAGCGGCAGCAGCAGCATGCACGCCGCGACGATGGCGACGGCTCCGACGGCCCACGCGAGGTACACGGGGTCGGCGGAGGCGAGGGCGGCGATCGCCTCGGCGACGACGTTCCCGTGGGATGCCCCGCTCGTCGCCGAGGTCAGCGCCGGCACCTGCTGGAGGAAGATGATGATCGCGATCCCGAGGGTGAAGCCCTCGATGACGGGCCAGGGGATGAACGACACCGCTCGGCCGAGGCGGGCGACCCCCGCGACGAGCACGATGACGCCCGCGAGGATGCTCACGATCGCGACGGCGCCCATCCCGTGCGACGCGACGATGGGGGCGAGCACGACGACCATCGCGCCCGTCGGACCGGAGACCTGGACGTTGGAGCCGCCGAACACGGCGGCGACGATGCCCGCGACGATCGCGGTGATGATGCCCGCCTCGGCCCCGGCACCCGACGAGATGCCGAAGCCGAGGGCGAGGGGCAGTGCGACGATGCCGACCGTGAGGCCTGCGAGGAGGTCGCGGCGCCAGGTGCGGGGGAGTGCGGCGTAGTCCTTCAGCGAGGGCAGGAGCCTCAGGAGGTGTCGGCCGACGCGGGTCACGGGGTGCTCAGTTCGGGGAGGTCGTCGAGTGCCGCGTAGGCCCGGGTGTCGGTGGCGACGACGGCCGCGAGGAGGCGGCGCGCGACGCCGAGCAGCTCGGCGACCTCGGGTTCGGCGATCCGGTAGTAGACGTGGCTCGCGCGGCGGTCGGAGAGCACGAGGCGGTGCCGGCGCAGCACGGCGAGGTGTTGGGACAGGTGCGAGGCCTCGAGGCCGGTGGACTGCTGGAGCTCGGCGACGGCGTGCTCCTCCCCGTCGGCGAGGAGTTCGAGCAGGCGGATGCGGAGCGGATGCGCGAGGCCCTTGAAGAGGCCCGCCTTGACTTCGTAGAGCGGCCGCTCGCGACGATTCAGCGACATGATGAATCCATCATACCGCGCGGCGGAGCCCACGGCGGATTGCGGAGTGAGTGCTCACTCAGTTAGCGTGGCGGGGTGCTGAAAGCGGGTGAGGCGTTCACGGACGTCAGGGAGTTCTCCCGCGCCCGCGCCAAGCCGCTCGCCCCCGAGGACCGCCGCGACGCCATCCTCGACGCGGTCCTCCCGCTCCTCCGGGAGAAGGGCCGGGATGTTTCCAGCCGCCAGCTCGCCGAAGCCGCCGGGGTCGCCGAAGGCACCCTCTTCCGCGCCTTCGGCGACAAGGAGACGCTCATCGCCGCCGCGATCGAGCGCATCTTCGATCACACGCCGCTGTGGGCCTCGCTCCGGGCGATCGACACCGCTGACCCCTTCGAACGCAAGCTCGAGACCGTCGTCGTGCTCCTGCGCGGACACCTCCAGCACATCGTCGCCGCCGTCATGGCGCTCCGCATCGAAGAGCGGCACCCCGGCCCCGACCCCGAGGACCGGCAGCTCGCACTCATCCTGCGCGACGTGTTCGCCGACGACATCGACCGCTTCGCCGTGCCGCTCGACGTCGTCGCCGACTACGTCCGCATGGTCGCGTTCGCGTCCGCCCTCCCGCTCATGCCGAACTTCGGCGACGACGTCCTGTCCGGACTCGTCGCGCGCGGCATCCTCCTCCCCGACCCTCTCGAAGGACAGTTCCGCTGATGCTCGCCAAGCTCCTCGTGCGCTTCGTCCGGCCCTACTGGCCGTGGCTGCTGCTCGTCGTCGTCTTCCAGGCCGCCCAGTCGGTCGCGACCCTGTGGCTCCCCAGCCTCAACGCCGACATCATCGACGACGGCGTCGCGAAGGGAGACACGGGGCTCATCCTCACCCTCGGCGGCGTCATGCTCGGCGTGACGCTCCTCCAGATCGGTTGCGCCGTCGTCGCCGTGTACTTCGGCGCGAAGACGGCGATGGCGTTCGGCCGCGACCTCCGCGGCGCGATCTTCGAGCAGGTCGGGCGGTTCTCCGAGCAGGAGGTGTCGCGGTTCGGCGCTCCGTCGCTCATCACCCGCACGACGAACGACGTGCAGCAGATCCAGATGCTCGTGCTCATGACCTGCACGCTCATCATCTCCACCCCGATCCTCGCGATCGGCGGGGTCGTGTTCGCGCTCGCCGAAGACCCGGGCCTGTCGTGGATCATGGTCGTCGCCGTGCCCGTGCTGCTCGTCGCCGTCGGGCTCATCATCTGGCGGATGACGCCGCAGTTCCGGCGCATGCAGGCGCGCATCGACGCCGTCAACCGGGTGCTGCGCGAGCAGCTGGCCGGCATCCGCGTCGTCCGCGCCTTCGTGCGGGAGCCCGCCGAGGTGCGCCGCTTCGGGGAGGCGAACGACCAGCTCACCGAGACCGCGACGAAGGCGGGGCGGCTGTTCGCGCTCATGTTCCCCGTCGTCATGCTCGTGCTCAACGTGTCGAGCGTCGCGGTGCTGTGGTTCGGCTCCTACCGGATCGAGGACGGCAGCCTTCAGGTCGGATCGCTCATCGCGTTCCTGTCGTACCTCGTGCAGATCCTCATGGCCGTGCTCATGGCGACGATGCTCGCGTTCTTCCTCCCGCGGGCGACGGTGTCGGCCGACCGCATCGGCGAGGTGCTCGCCACGGAGTCGAGCGTGGTGCCTCCGACCGACGCGGTCACGGAACTCCCGGCTCCGGGCCGTCTCGAGCTGCGCGACGTGACGTTCGCCTACCCGGGCGCCGAGGCCCCCGTGCTCCACGGGCTCGACCTCGTCGTCGAACCCGGCACGACGACCGCGATCGTCGGCAGCACCGGGTCCGGCAAGACGACCCTCGTCAACCTCCTGCCGCGCCTCTTCGACGCGTCCGCCGGGGCGGTGCTCGTCGGCGGCGTCGACGTGCGCCGCATCGACCCGGACGTGCTGTGGGGAGGGATCGGCCTCGTGCCGCAGCGCGCCTACCTGTTCTCGGGCACCGTCGCCTCCAACCTCCGCTACGGCAACCCCGACGCGACCGACGAGGAGCTGTGGGCGGCGCTCGAGATCGCGCAGGGTCGCGACTTCGTCGAGGCGATGCCGGAGCAGCTGGATGCCCCCATCGCGCAGGGCGGCACCAACGTGTCCGGCGGGCAGCGGCAGCGGCTCGCGATCGCCCGCGCGCTCGTCAAGCGCCCCCGCGTCTACGTCTTCGACGACTCGTTCTCGGCGCTCGACACCGCGACGGATGCCCGGCTCCGCGCCGCCCTCGCCCGCGCCGTGCCGGAGGCGACGAAGGTCATCGTCGCGCAGCGCGTCGCGACGATCCTCGACGCCGACCAGATCGTCGTGCTCGACCACGGCCGCATCGTCGGACGCGGCACCCATTCGGAACTGCTGGCGTCGTCTCCCGAGTACGCGGAGATCGTCGAGAGCCAGCTCGCGGCGGAGGAGGCCTGATGTCCGACGAGACCACCACCGAGGAACGGCCCCGTCCCGCGGCCCCGCGGCGCGGACCGGGAGGCGGTCACGGCCCGTTCGGCGGGCAGATGCCCGCCGAGAAGAGCATGAATTTCGGCCCCAGCGCGAAGCGGCTGTTCGGCCTGCTCCGGCGCGAGCGGCTCGGGGTGCTCTTCGTCATCCTGCTCGGGGTGCTGAGCGTGCTGCTCGCCGTCGTCGGTCCCAAGGTGCTCGGGATGGCGACCGACCTCATCTTCGAGGGCGCCATCTCCGCGCAGCTCCCCGCCGGCGCGACGCAGGAGCAGATCATCGCCGGGCTCGAGGCCGCGGGCGACCAGCAGCAGGCGGACTTCCTCCGCAACATGACGCTGCGCCCCGGCGAGGGCATCGACTTCGCGGCGCTGCAACTCGTGCTCGGCGTCGTGCTGCTGCTCTACGTGTTCTCGTCGGTGTTCCAGTACGTGCAGGGCTACGTGCTCAACGACATCGTGCAGCGCACCGTGCGCCGCCTCCGCGCCGAGGTCGAGGCGAAGCTGCACCGCCTGCCGCTGTCGTACTTCGACAAGCAGCCGCGCGGCGAGCTCCTGTCGCGCGTCACCAACGACATCGACAACGTGTCGCAGTCGCTGCAGCAGACGCTCTCGCAGATGCTGTCGAGCATCCTCACCGTCGTGGGCGTCGTCGTCATGATGTTCGTCATCTCGCCGCTGCTCGCGCTCATCGCCCTCGTCGCGGTGCCGCTCACGCTCGTCATCACCGTCGTCATCGCGAAGCGCTCGCAGAAGCTCTTCGTCGCGCAGTGGACCCACACCGGCGAGCTCAACGCGCAGATCGAGGAGGGCTACACCGGCCACGCNCTCGTCAAGGTGTTCGGGCGCCACCGCGAGGTGGAGGCCCGGTTCGCGGAGAAGAACGAGGAGCTGTTCAAGGCCTCGTTCGGCGCCCAGTTCATCTCCGGCCTCATCATGCCGTCGACGATGTTCGTCGGGAACCTCGTCTACGTCGCGATCGCCGTCGTCGGCGGGGTGCTCGTCGCGGGCGGCTCGATGCGCATCGGCGACGTGCAGGCGTTCATCCAGTACTCCCGACAGTTCACGCAGCCGCTCAGCCAGCTCGGCTCGATCGTCAACCTCCTCCAGTCGGGCGTCGCGAGCGCCGAGCGGGTGTTCGAGCTCCTCGACGCGCCCGAGCAGTCGGAGGACCCGGCTTCCCCGGTCTCGCCGCCCGTGCACGCCGGTCGGCTCGTGTTCGAGGACGCGACGTTCTCGTACGACCCGTCGAAGCCGCTCATCCAGGACCTCTCGCTCGTGGCCGAGCCGGGATCGACGGTCGCGATCGTCGGGCCCACCGGCGCCGGCAAGACGACCCTCGTCAACCTCGTCATGCGGTTCTACGACCTCGACGCCGGGCGCATCACGCTCGACGGCGTCGACATCCGTTCGATGACGCGCGACGACCTCCGCTCGCGCACCGGGATGGTGCTGCAGGACACGTGGCTGTTCCAGGGCACGATCCGCGACAACATCGCCTACGGGCGGCCCGACGCGACGGAGGAGGAGATCCTCCAGGCGGCTCGGGATGCCTACGTCGACCGCTTCGTGCACGCTCTGCCCGACGGGTACGACACCGTGCTCGACGACGAGGGAGGCAACGTCTCGGCGGGGGAGAAGCAGCTCATCACGATCGCGCGGGCGTTCCTCGCACGACCCGAGCTGCTCATCCTCGACGAGGCGACGTCGTCGGTCGACACCCGCACCGAGCTGCTCGTGCAGCGGGCGATGCGGGAGCTGCGGCGCGAGCGCACGTCGTTCGTCATCGCGCACCGTCTGTCGACGATCCGGGATGCCGACCTCATCCTCGTCATGGAGGCGGGCTCGATCGTGGAGCAGGGCACCCACGACGAGCTCATCGCCCGCGGCGGCGCCTACGCCCGTCTCTACGAGGCCCAGTTCGCCGCCCCCGTCGACTCCTCGGAGGATGTCGAGGTCGGGTCGGCCTAGGTTGCACCCGTTAGTCGGCCTAGGTTGCGCACCCGTTAGTTGCACGCGCGCCCGTTTCCCGGCGCGCGACTGCAACTGCGGGCAGCGAATCCACGGGGTCTCGGCACCGTCGGCCGGGCTCGTTGCGCGCCCCGAGAGTTGCAGGATGTCCTCGGAGGACGGACGCGCGTGCAACTAACGGGAGCGCAAGACCCTCTCATACAACGCGCAGATCTCGGAGTGCGAGGGGATGAGGGGTTGTTCGCGGGGGAGCACGAGGCGAGGGCCTGCTCCGCCATCACCGGGATGGCCGCGCCGAAGGCGGCGGGGTCGACGAGGGTCGCAGCCGGCGGCACGGCGATGGCGGCGCACAGCCGCTCGAGCGCCGCGACGAGGTCGAGCGCCGCCCGGGCGTCGGATGCCGCCTCCGTCACCCCGAGGGCGCGGGCGCAGTCGGCGTAGCGGCTCTCCGCGCCGGGGAGCGAGAAGCGTGTGACCTCGGCGAAGAGCAGCGCGTTGGAGAGGCCGTGAGCGATCCCGAAGTGCGCGCCGATCGGGCGGCTCATGCCGTGCACGAGTGCGACGCTCGAGTTGGAGAACGCGATGCCGGCGAGCAGTGAGGCCAGCATCATGTCGGACCGTGCGGCGGCATCCGACCCGTCCCGGTAGGCGCGCTCGAGACTGCCGCCGACGAGCCCGATCGCGCGGAGCGCGAAGCCGTCGCTCAGCGGCGTCGCCCGGCGGCTCACGTACGCCTCGACGGCGTGGGTGAGTGCGTCGATCCCGGTGTCGGCGGTGAGCCGCGGGGGCATGGATGCCGTGAGCTCCGGGTCGACGACGGCGACGGCGGGGAGGAAGGCCGGCCCGGGGCACAGCATCTTCTCGGCGTCGGCGCCCGCGTCGTCGGTGATGATCGTGAACTGGGTGGCCTCGGAACCGCTTCCGGCGGTTGTGGGCACGGCGACGATCGGGAGCGCCGGGCCGGCGGTGACGGCGGGTGCGCGGTAGTCGCGCATCCGGCCGCCGCGCACCGCGAGCAGCGCCGCCGCCTTCGCGGTGTCGAGGGGGCTGCCGCCGCCGAGTCCGACGATCGCATCGGCCCGATGGGCGTGCGCGGCCTCGACGGCGGCGTCGACGGACCCGACCGTGGGGTCGGGCACGGAGCCGGCGAAGACGGCGACCTCGGCTCCCGCCGCGGCGAGGGTGGCGACGAGGCCGGCGGCGACCCCGTTCCCGGCGTGGAACTCGTCGGTGACGACGAGCGGCCGGGCCGCTCCGAGTTCCGCGACGACCTCGCCGAGGCGGGCGCGCGCACTCGCGCCGAAGAGGATGCGCGGCACGCGCAGGGTGGCGGGTGTCGACGTCATCGTCCTCCTCGCAAGCGTTCGGGCCCCACGCTAGCGCGGGGCCCGAACACGGGAGCGGGAGTTTTCACCCAGCGGCAGGGCCGCGGAGAGCGCCGCGGGTCAGGCGTCCTCGGGGAGGTGGAGGTGACCCTGGCGGCGGCGGCCGCGGCGGCCCGTGGAGAGGCACACCCCCTCGACGGTCTCGCTGAGCTCGGGGAGCCCGTGCTCCTGGCCCATCGGGTTCGCGTGGAAGAAGCCCGGGCGGACCGGCACCCGCTCCCCGGCGATGACGGCTTCCGCGTGGCCGCGGAAGATGAGCCAGTACTCGTCGAAGTCGTGGAAGTGCAGCTCGCACGGGTTCTCGGGCCGGAACTGGAACACCGTCACGGAGTTGAGCTCGCTCCAGGTGCCGCGGATGCGCGCCACCTCGCACGGGTAGAACGCGCTCGGGGCGTAGCGCTCCGGGGATGCCCAGCGCGCCGACATGATGCGCACCCCACCGGGCGGGGCGACGAACCAGTCCTTGCGCCGCAGCGTCAGCCGACCCTGCGCCGACTCGATCGACACCTCGCCGCCGAGGGCGACGAAGAGTTCCGGCTGTCCCGCGTCGGGGAACTCGCGGATGCCGTTCGTCGCGTCCGCCTGGTCGAGGGCGAAGAGCTCGACCTCGTCGATCTCGCTGAAGTCGCCGCCGAGAGGCATCAGGCCGCCTCCGCCGTCGACGTCGCGGCCACGCCCGCACCGATGCGCATCCCGCTCTCGGTGTCGAACATGAGCACGTGCTTCGCCTCGAAGCGCACGCCGACGGGGTCGCCGACGACGAGAGCGGTGCTCTCCGGTGCGCGAACCTGCAGCGAGGCGCCGTGGCGCACGAGCGAATCCGTCCCGGCGTCGCCCGAGAGGTCGACGGTGAGGATCCGCTCGCCCCCGAGGTACTCGACCTGGCTGACGGTGCCGACCGCACGCACGCCGGGGTCGTCGGGGGCCGCGAGCGACAGGTGTTCGGGACGGATGCCGACGGTGATTCCCGTGTCGTCGGGAAGCGCCGCGACGAGCTCGGCCTGGTCGGCCGACGGCGCGATCGTCGTCGAACCCGCGACGACGACGGAGCCGGCGCGCAGGGCTCCCTTGATCAGGTTCATCGGCGGGCTGCCGAGGAATCCGGCGACGAACACATTGTCGGGGAGCGAGTACACCTCCTCCGGCGTGCCGATCTGCTGGATGACCCCGTCGCGCATGACGGCGATGCGGCTGCCCATCGTCATCGCCTCCACCTGGTCGTGGGTGACGTAGATGACGGTCTTCTGCTCGCGCTGGTAGAGGGCCATGATCTCGGCGCGGGTCTGGGCGCGGAGGCGCGCGTCGAGGTTCGAGAGCGGCTCGTCCATGAGGTAGATCGACGGCTGACGCACCATGGCGCGCGCGAGCGCGACCCGCTGTCGCTGACCGCCCGAGAGGGTCGCGGGGCGGCGGTTGATGACCTTGTCGAGTTCGAGCATCCCCGCGACGCGGTCGACCTGCCCGGCCACCTCGGGTCGGCGCTCGAGGGCGCGGCGCCACAGCCCGCCGACGATCGGGAAGTGGTGGAACCACTTGAACTGCTGCATGACGACGGGGAACGCGATGTTCCGGCGGACCGTCATGTGGGGGTACAGCGCGTACGACTGGAACACGAAGGCGATGTTCCGGTCGCGCGCCGCCAGCAGGTCGATGCGTTCGTCGCCGTGGTGGATCGACCCCGAGGTCGCGTCGGTGAGTCCGGCGATGATGCGCAGAAGCGTCGACTTGCCGCACCCCGAGGGGCCGAGCAGGACGAGGAACTCCCGGTCGGCGACCTCGAGTGAGACGTCGCGCAGGACGTCGGTCTTCCCGAAGCTCTTGACGATGTTGCGGATGCTGAGAACGGCCATGATCTATCCCTTCACGGCGCCGGCGGTGAGCCCGGTCACGATCCAACGCTGGACGAGCCAGAAGAAGATGATCGCGGGGAGGGCGTAGACGACGGCGGCCGACATGACGAGGTCGAGGGGAGTGCGGTACTCCCCGATGAACGAGGACAGCCCGACCGAGGCGGGCCAGAGGCTCGGGCTGGAGAGGAAGGTGCGGGAGACGAGGAACTCGTTCCAGCCGTCGAAGAACGCGATGACGGAGGCCGCCGCGACCGACGGGGCGACCAGGGGCAGCACGATGGTCCAGAGGATGCCGAGGCGCGGCACCCCGTCCATCGTCGCCGACTCCTCGATCTCGTAGGGCACGGAGTCCATCGCGCCCTTGATGATCCACGTGGAGACGGGCATCACGAACGCGGTCTGGATGAGGACGACGGCGATGAGGCTGTTCATGAGACCCGCGCCGAGGAAGAGCGCGTAGAGCGGGACGATGAGCAGGGCCTCGGGCAGCATCTGCGTGACGAAGAGCGCGAACGCGGCGATGCCCTTCCCGCGGAAGCGGAACCTCGACAGGGCGTAGCCGGCGAGGATCGCCATCGCGAGGCTCAGCACCGTCACGCCGAAGGCGATGAAGAGGCTGTTCGAGAGCCAGTCGACCATGGACGTCTCGGTGAAGAGCGCGAAGTAGTTCCCCAGGTTCCCGAGGTCGGGGAGGAACACCGGGTCGGAGGTGAAGCGCTCCGCCGACGTCCGCGTCGACGTGACGAACATCCAGTAGAGCGGGAACCCCGCGAAGACGACGGCCAGGACGACGCCGAGGGCGATGAAGGCGCGGGCGATCGCCCGGCGGATGCGGTAGGCGCTAGTTTGCATCGGCGGCTTCCATTCTGCGCTGGGCGACGAAGTAGACCCCGGTGGCGACGATCGCCAGGAGCAGCCCGATGATCCCCAGCGCCGAGGCGAGCCCCAGCTGGTGGTGACGGAATGCTTCGCGGTACACGTCGATGACGAGGGTGTTGGTGGTGCGGAGGGGGCCTCCGGCGGTGAGCAGCCAGATGATCTCGAAGCGGCGGAACGACCAGATGGTGACGAGCAGCAGCAGCACCGCGAAGGTCGGCAGGACGTTCGGGAAGGTGACGTTCTTGAACACGTTGAGCGGCGTCGCGCCGTCCATGCGGGCGGCCTCGTACTGCTCCTCCGGGACGCCCTGGAGGGCGGCGAGGAGCACGAGGCAGGAGATCGGGAAGATCTTCCAGATCGTGATGAGGATGAGCGTCGGCATCGCCCAGGCGGGGTCGAGGAACCACACGGGAGCCTCCTCGACGATGCGCTCGACGGTCCAGGAGGCGATGCCGTACTGGTTGTCGAAGATCCAGGCGAAGATGAGCGCCGCGGCGACGACGGGCGCGGCCCACGGGATCGCGATGATCGACCGGACCACGCCGCGCCCGCGGAACGGGTAGTTCAGCAGGAGCGCGACCGCGAAGCCGAGACCGACGGCCCCGACGACGGAGCCCGCGGTGTAGACGAGGGTCGTCCAGAGGGTCTCCCACAGCTGGGCGCTCTCGATGAGCCGGGTGTAGTTGTCGAAGCCGACGAACTCGCCGCGTTGGGGCGCGAGCAGCGACGTCTTGGTGAAGCTCAGCCAGGCGCCCTGGAGGAAGGGGTAGCCGAGCAGCAGCGCGATGTAGACGATGGATGCGCCGATCAGGAGATACGGCAGCAGTCGCGTCGCGCGGCGGCGGATCGTGAACTGGTTCATGGGTGTGCTTTCGCGGGGTCTCGCTGGGCGCGCTCGGTCGGTGGGGGCCGGGGCGCTGGGCGCGCCCCGGCCCGATGAGCCGTCGGCTCGGGACGGGGTCGGACTAGCCGACCAGCGCCTCCGCCTCCGCCTGCGCGGCGTCGAGTGCGGTCTTCGCATCGACCCCGCCGATCATGATCTCGAGGAGCGCGTCCGTCACGATCGTCGTGAGCTGCGGCATGTACTCCTCGAAGCCGGCGACCGAGAGTCGCTGAGCGTGCTGGCCCTGGACCTCGAAGGCCGAGATCCACGGGTTCTCGGCGAGCAGGTCGTCCGGGAGGGGCAGGTCGAGCGGTCCCAGGCTACCGCCCATGGGGTAGATCCACTCGTCCTGGGCGGTCTGGCTGAGGAATCCGCGCACGACCTCGGCGGCCGCCTCCTTGTTGGGGCTCGCGTTGTTGACCGAGATGAACAGGGTGACGCCGACCGTCTCCGGCTCCGGGAAGGGCAGCGGCGCGACGCCGGTGATCTCACGGAGGGCCGGGTTGGTGGACAGCTGCGCGAAGTAGTCGCCGTTCGTCTGGAAGAGGATGGCGACATCCTCCTCGATGAACATCTCGCGCTGCACGGCGACGTTGACACCGACGGGCATGGCGCCCGAGGCGTAGATCTCCGCGTAGTGCTCGGCGGCCTCGACGACCTCGGGCGAGTTGAGGGTCAGCTTCCCGTTCTCGCTGAAGTCTCCGCCGTGGCCGTGCACCCACGACTTGAACTGGAGGAACATGCCGCTGGCCTCCTCGACGAGGTGGCGGGTCGCGAAACCGTAGGCGTCGGTCTTCTGCTCCACCGCCTCCGCGGCCGCGAGGAGCTCCTCCCACGTGGTCGGCACGCCGACGCCGGCCTCGTCGAGCAGGCGCTGGTTGTAGGTCATCGCCGTGTTGGCGAGCTCGCTCACGTAGCCGTACTGGTGGCCGTCGATCTCGCCCCACTCGTTCTGGAAGCGCAGGTCGTCGACCGAGTCGCGGCTGAGCCCGAGCTCGTTCAGGTCGGCGAACAGCCCGGCGCGCGCGAGCGGCTGGAAGAAGGCCTCGACGGTGAAGACGATGTCGGGGCCGGAGCCGGCGCCGAGCTGCGTCGAGAGGGTGTCCTGGGTCTCGCTGTAGGGGAGGTCGACTCGTTCGAGGGTGACGTTGCCGAGTTCGGCGGCGACGTTCTCGAAGACCGACCAGAGCTGGTCGCCGCGCGTGGGCTCGGCCCACTGCCAGCTCGAGATGCTCAGGGTGACGGGCTCGTCCGAACCTCCGCCGTTGTCTCCGGGGGTGCAGCCGGCGAGCACGAGCCCGGCGATGGCGACACCTCCGACCGCGGCGAGTCTCATCCTCTTCTTCATTCGCTCTCTCCTTCGATGAGCAGGATTCCGGCCGTCGTCGGCCGGGCTCTTGGCTTCTTTCGGATGGAGGACGACGAGGCCGCCACAGGCCTCGTCGCCCCGCCGAGACACCTTTCCGGGTATCCGGGAGGTGGTCGGTGTTCGGAAGTATACATAATTATGCAAGGATGTGATCCTCGGAACGAGAACTGAATACGGATGTGTACATTCGAGTCGTACACCGGAGTGGAACGGAGCAACATCGTGAACACGCGCTGGATCGCGAGCCGCGGAGCGGCGGCATGACCGCCGGCACGGACGCCGTCACGGGGACCGGCCGCGTCGCGTGGTCCGCCGCGACCGAGTGGGTCGCCGCGGTACTCGCGGCGAACGGGATGTCCTCGGCGCACGCCGAGGAGGTCGCCTGGGGTCTCACCGAGGCGCAGGCGAGCGGCATCTACAGCCACGGACTCATGCGCACGATCGACTACGTCTCCTCCCTGCGCGCGGGGGACATCAACCCCGCCCCGCGGATCGACGTCGTGAGCGAGACGGCGACGTCCCTCCACCTCGAGGCCGACGGCGGCTACGGGTTCGGGCCGATGCGTCGTCTCGTCGACGCCCTCATCGACAAAGCCGCCGAGCATCCGATCGTCATGGGTGGCGTGCGCAACAGCCACCACTTCGGTCCGGCCTCGCTGTACGCGCTGCGCGCCGCCCACGCCGGATACGGCGCGATCGTGATCACCAACGCGTCCGCGAACCTCGCCGCGCCGAGCGGCGTCCGGCCCGTCATCGGCAACAACCCGATCGCCGTCGCCGTGCCGGGATCCGCGACCTCCGGCCCGGTGTGCGCCGACATCGCGATGAGTCATGTCGCGCTCGGCAAGATCCGGCTCGCCGCCAAGGTGGGCAAGCCCATCCCGCTCGGCTGGGCCCGCGACGCGAGCGGTCTGCCCACGGAGGACGCGCAGGCGGGGCTCGACGCCGGGATGCTGGAACCCCTCGGCGGGCACAAGGGCTTCGCGCTCGCCACGCTCATCGAACTCATCGCGGGCGCAGCGACCGGGTCGCCGTTCGGCAAGGACAGCACGGCCCACACGAATCCCCGGGGCGGGGTCGGTCACTTCGCGATCGTCTTCGACCTCCGCGCGTTCATCGCGGCGGACGACTTCGCCGTCGCGGTCGACACCCTCGCGGCGCAGCTCTCCGACGCGGCCGTGCCGGGACGCCCCCAGGTGCTCCCCGGGGAGCCGGAGCGCGTCGCGCGCAGCGAGTCGGAGCGCCTCGGCCTCGTCGTCCCCGGCGACATCGGCACGCTCCTCGCCCGGCTCGGCGAGTCGAGCGGCGTGCCGTTCCCGGAGGTCGCCCGTGCGTGAGCACGACCTCGGCGTCATCCCGGGTGACGGCATCGGACCCGAGGTCGTCGCCGCGACCCTCGACGTGCTCGACGCCGCGGAGTCGGAGTTCGGGTTCACGACCCGCCGACGCCAGTACGCGACGAGTGCCGCCCGGTACCGGGAGACGGGGGAGCTCTGGTCCGAGGAGCTCGAGCGCGACCTCCGCAGCCACGACGCGCTGCTGTTCGGAGCGCTCGGCGACCCCTCGGTCCCGCCGGGCGTGCTCGAGCGCGGCGTCATACTCACGATGCGCACCGCGCTGCAGCAGGCCGTGAACGTCCGGCCGGTGCGGCTCTACCCGGGGGCGACATCACCCCTGCGCCACGTGACGCCCGAGAACTGCGACCTCGTCATCCTGCGCGAGAACCTCGAAGGCGCGTACGCCGCACCGGGCGCGCTCGTGCACGCGGGCACGCCGCGCGCCGTCGCCGTGCAGGAGTCGATCACCACCGGGGCCGTCGTCGAACGCATCGTCGAGGCGGGCTTCCGTCTCGCGATGCGCCGGCGCCGCCGACTCACGCTGTGCCACAAGACGAACATCCTCATCGCGGCCGGAACCCTGTGGAGCGACGTGGTCGCGGCGGCCGCGACTCGCTACCCCGAGGTCGAGGTCGACTACGTGCACGTCGACGCGATGTGCCTGCACCTGCCCATGGACCCGGGCCGCTTCGACGTCGTCGTCACCGACAACCTGTTCGGCGACATCATCACCGACCTGGGCGCGATGGTGCAGGGCGGCCTCGGCTACGCCGCGAGCGCCAACCTCAACCTGGACGGGTCGGCGCCGAGCATGTTCGAGGCGGTGCACGGCTCGGCGCCGGACATCGCCGGTCGCGGCATCGCGAATCCCGTCGCGACGATCCTGTCGCTCGCGATGTGCCTCGCCCACCTCGGCGAAGTCGAGGCGGCGCTCGCCGTCGAGGCGGCGGCGCTCGAGGTCGCGGCAGGGAGCGTGCACAGCTCGCTCGGGACGCGCGCGGCGGGGGAGCGGATCGCCGCGTCGGTCGTGTCGCGCCCGCAGCCGCTCGAACGCTCCGTGATGAGCGACCTGGCTCACCTCGTGGAGCGGCCCGTCAGCCCCACAGCTGCGTGATGCGGCTTTGGCGCGCATGCTCGACGTGCGCGTGCGCGATCGACTCCGCCAGCTCCGGATCGCGCGCCTCGATCGCGTCGATCAGCTGTGCGTGCTCCTCGAGGACGAATCCGCCGCGGTGCTCCTGGGCGAAGGTCGTCCCGGGGAAGCGGCGCACCCGGGTGTGCACCTGCTGGCCGAGCTCGAGCAGGAAGGTGTTGCCCGCGGCGCGGAAGATCTCCTCGTGGAAGGCGATGTTGGTGTTGAACATCGCCACGGGATCGCGCGCCTCGACGGCGTCGGCGAACCGCCGGTGCACGGCACGCATCCGCGCGACCGAGGGTGCGTGTGCGCGCTCGGCGGCGAGTCGTGCGGCGAGCGCCGTGAGCACTTCGCGCACGTCGTAGACGTCGACGATGTCCTCGGCGGTGATCTCGCTCGCGACGAGCCTCCCGTCATCCGTGCGCGTGAGGTAGCCCTCCGTCTTGAGCCGCAGGACGGCCTCGCGGATCGGGGTGCGGCTCACGGAGAACAGGTCGACGAAGTCGTTCTCGACGATGCGCGATCCCGCCGGGATATCGCCCGTGAGGAGTGCGTCCGCCAGCACCTGGTAGACGGCCGAGGAGAGACCGACCTGCCCGTCGGCCCGCTTCGCCCATGCCGCCTTGAGCCGTTCCTGATCCACTGTGACCACTTCGTTCGTCGATGGCAGTTGCGCGTGCGCTTGTGTACGCGCGAATAATCCTACAGTGCGGGCCCTCGGACGAGTTCGATGAGCGCGCGCGCCGCCGCGACTGCGAACTCCGGGTCGTTGATCGCGAACGGGAGTCGCTCGATCGGGACGGCACCGCCGACCGCGGACTCGAGCGTGTCCAGGAACGCGGTGTCCGCGGCGGGATCGTGGAACACGCCGCCCGGCACGTCGAGCGCCGAGAAACCGCCCTCGGGGACGAGGATGCGCACCGGTCCCGTCGAGGCGCGGAGCTTCCGGCCCACGAGTTCGCCGAGTCGTGCGTTCTCGGGCACGTCGGAGCGCAGGAGGTGCGTGATCGGCGTGTGCGCGTGGACGACGCGGCCCTCCGGCACGTGCTGATCGCGGTGCAGGCGGATGACGTCGATCCCGCCCGGCACCACGACCGCCGGGATGCCCGTGCGCGCCGCGGCGTCCAGCCGGTCGGGGCCTGCGCTCGAGCGCCCGCCGGCGACCTCGTCGATGAGCTCCGCGATCGTGAAGTCGAGCACCGCGCCGACCGAGCCCGCGGCGATCGCCGACTCGAGCGTCGCGCCACCCCGTCCGTTCGCGTGGAACACGGCCGTCTCGAAGCCGGCGCTCTCGAGCTCCGCGACGGCGCGCGTCGTGCCCGCCGTCGTCACCCCGAGCATCGTGACGCCGACGAGCTGGCCCCCGGCCTGCTCGCCCGCCACGCGCGACATCGCGACGACGGATTCCGCCGACCGCGCGAGCACGGTGCGCAGGATCGGGTTGAGCCCCGCGATGTCGGTGACCGACGGGACGAAGACGATGTCCGCGTGTCCCGAGTAGTCCCCGGCGTTGTGAGCGACCGTCGAGACGAGCAGCTTCGGGAGGCCGAGCGGGAGTTCGCGCATCGCCGCCGAGCACAACCAGGTCCCCTGGCCCCCGCCGAGGCCGATGACGCCGTCGAGGGTCCCGTCGCGGAGCCAGTCGCGCAGCACGTCGGCGACGCCGGCGGCGACGGCCGCCATCCGCTCGTCCTTGCTCGCCCCCGGCGCGGCGGAGCGTCGCCGCCCGACCTCGCCGCGGTCCACGTCCGCGGGGATCGTCGGCGTGCCCGCGAGGCCGATGTCGACGACGCGCGGCGTTCCGCCGGCGGCCGTGATCCGGTCGCGGACGAAGGCTGCCTCGGGGCCTTTCGTGTCGAGCGCCGCGAGCACGGCGATGTTCGGACCGGTCACGTGGCCGACTCCCCGCGTCCGGCGTCCACGACGCGCATCAACGAGGTGAAGTACTGGTCCGCGAGCCCCGCGTCGCACGCGGCGCGCAAGGTGTCGGCGGCGACCCGGGCCTGCGGCGTGTCGACGCCGAGGGAGGCTGCGAGCGTCAGGAGGTAGCCGACGTCCTTGAGCATGTAGCGGTTCGGGAACTGGGTGCCGTGAGCGTCGGGAAGCATGAACTTCCGTCCGTGGTTGCTCAGCACGAAGCTCGCGGCCGAGCCGCATTCGAGCACGTCGAAGACGGTCTCCGCGGAGACGAGGCCGGTGCGGCGCACGATCGCCATGACCTCGGCGATCGCGACGACGGACTGGGCGACGAGCACGTTGTTCGCGAGCTTCATGACGGCGCCGGCGCCGGTCGGCCCGCACAGGCTGATGTCGGTGGCCATCGCGCGCAGCGGCGCCTCGATGCGCGCGAGCACGTCGGGCTCGGCGCCCACCATGACGCTCAGGGTGCCGGCCACCGCGGCGTCCTTGCCGCGCGCGACGGGGGCGTCGACGAACACGGCGTCGCGCTCGGCGAGAAGCGCGGCCATCCGCTGCACGAGCGCGAGCGAGGCCGTGCCCATGCTGACGACGACGTGCCCGGCGCGCAGTTCCGGCAGCATCTGGCCGAGGACGGCCTCGACCTCCGGGTCGCCGGGCAGCGACAGGAAGACGATGTCGGCGCGGCGGGCGACGTCGGCGACGTCCGCGGCCGCGACGGCGCCGGCCGCGACGACCGCGTCGAGTCGTTCCGGCACGGGGTCGTAGGCGACGACGGGGGAGATGCCGGCACGGGCCAGGTTCTCGGCCTGAGGTCCGCCCATGACCCCGAGGCCGACGAATCCGAGGGAGTCCACGTCGGCGCTCACGTCGAGATCGCGAAGGGGTCGCGGACCGCCTCGGACAGGTCGATCATGATGTTCTTCACGACGGAGTACTCGGCGAGGGCCTCGTGGCCGCGCTCGCGGCCGTACCCGCTCTGCTTGACTCCGCCGAAGGGCGCCTGCGCGGCGCTCGCGCGGTAGGTGTTGACCCAGACGACGCCCGAGCGCAACGCGCCGGCGACGCGATGGGCCCGCGTCAGATTCTGCGTCCACACCCCCGCGGCGAGGCCGTAGTCGCTGTCGTTCGCGATCTCGATCGCCTCGTGCTCGTCGTCGAACGGGATGATGCTCAGGACGGGTCCGAAGATCTCCTCGCGCGCGACGGCCATGTCGGGCCGCGCGTTGACGACGACGGTCGGCGGGATGAAGTAGCCGCGACCGGCCCCCGCGTTCTCGAGCCCGGGCGCCGCGATCTCGGCGCCCTCCTCGCGCGCCGCCTGGATGAGCGACGTGATGCGCTCGAACTGCGGCAGGTTCGCGACGGGTCCCATCTCGGTCGCGTCGTCGAGCGGGTCGCCGAGGCGGATCCGGGATGCGCGCTCGACGATCGCCTGCGACACCTGCTCATGCACCGCGCGGTGGACGAGCAGCCGCGACCCGGCGATGCAGGTCTGACCGGCGGCCGCGAAGATGCCGGCGATCGCGCCCGTGATGGCGCGGTCGAGCGGGGCGTCGTCGAAGATGATGTTCGCCGACTTGCCGCCGAGCTCGAGGGTCATCGGCACGATGCGCTCCGCGGCGATCGCGCCGATGCGCCGGGCCGTACCGGGACCGCCGGTGAAGCTCACCTTGTCGATCCCCGGGTGGGCGACGAGCGCGGACCCGGTCTCGCCGGCACCCGTGACGACGTTGACGACGCCGGGCGGGAATCCGGCCTCCACGGCGAGTTCCGCGAGTCGGCACGTGGTGACGGAGGCGTGCTCGGAGGGCTTGATGACGACGGCGTTGCCGCAGGCGAGTGCCGCGGGGAGCTTGTTGAACAGGAGCGAGATCGGCGAGTTCCACGCCGTGATGAGGGCGACGACGCCGATCGGCTCGGTGAGCGTGTAGTCGAGCGTGTCGGGACGGTCGAGCGGGATCGTCCGGCCGTAGAGCTTGTCGGCGTAGCCGGCGAAGAAGCGCAGGTTGCGGCTCGCGAACGCCATCTGGGTGCGGGTCTCGCGGATGACCTTGCCGTTGTCGGTCGTCTCGAGGCGCGCGAGTTCGTCGGCGTGCTCGGTGATCAGGTCGGCGAGCCGCAGCATGAATGCGGCGCGCTGCACGCCGGGGGTCCTGCCCCACCCGGATTCGAAGGCGCGTCGCGCCGCGGCGACGGCCAGGTCGACGTCGGCGGCGGAGGCGACGGGGACCTCGGCCCACGCCTCACCCGTGTACGGGTTGACGCTCGCGAGCGTGGCGCCGTCGAGAGCGCCAACGGACTCGCCGTCGATGAGCATTCGGACTTGCCGCACGGGATCTCCCTCGTTCTCGCGTATCGGCGCCGTAGGCGACCGACGGATTCAATGTACACGTGCGTATACCGATCAGCCAAAAGGACTGGCGTCGCACGTGGGACTCGGTGGTACAGTCAAGTATCCACGTGTATACACGAGGCGACGCCGCCTCGAGGGAAAGGTTCCGAAGTCCGTGAAGACCCGCTACACCTCCGCCGAGCTCACCACGCCCCACATCATGGACGTCCAGGACAGCTTCGGCTTCGTCGAGGGTGTGTCCCTCATCTCCTCCGAATTCCGGGACAGCCTCGTCCTCGGCCCCGCCACGACCGTGTGGGCGCAGGCCGGTGAGAACAAGGCCCTCTGGGCGGCCGCGGAGAACCCCGCGCCCGGCACCGTGCTCGTCGTCGCCGGCGCCTCCGCCATGACCTCGGCGATGATGGGCGAAAACCTCTACGCCGCACTCGTCGCGGCCGGCTACACGGCCGTCGTCGTCGACGGTCCGATCCGCGACTCGCCGGAGATCGTGCGCGGTCCGATCCCGGTCGCCTGCCGCGGCATCGACCCGCGCCGGCCGCGCAAGGCCGCGCCCTTCCTGCGCGACGTGCCCGTCGCCGTCGGAAACACGCCCGTGCTGCCCGGCGACTGGATCGCCATCGACGTCGAAGGCGTCGTGCGGGTCCCCGCCGCCGACATCGACCGCGTGCTCGACGCGGCTCTCGCGGCCGCGGCGGAAGAGGCCGCCGACCGCGCCGCCGCCATCAAGGCGCAGAAGTGACGCGAGTCGGCGTCCTCGGACTCGGCGCGATGGGCGGCGCCGTCGCCGCCCGGCTCGTCGAGACCGGCCTCGTCCCGCTCGTGCACGACGTCGACGAGGCGGCGGTCGCGCGGGCCGTCGCGGCGGGCGCGGTCGCCGCGGGCGCCGACCGGATCGGCGACGTCGAACTGCTGATCACGAGTCTTCCCGACGACGGCGTCCTCGTCGATGCCGCCGGAGACGCGGACCTCCTGCGTGCCCTCTCCGGGGGAGTGCTCGTCGATCTCAGCACCGTGCTCCCGGAGACGGCGCGGGACCTCGCCCGGCGGGCCAGTGGCCACGGCGTCGCGTTCGTCGATGCGCCCGTGAGCGGCGGGCCGATGGAGGCGAGAGCCGGCACGCTCGTCCTCTTCGTCGGCGGCGACGACGCGGACATCGACCGCGTCGCGCCCGTGCTCGACCTGCTGGGCACGGTCGAGCGCGTCGGCGCGGTGGGTGACGGCAAGGCCATCAAGCTCGTCAACAACGTCATGGCGACGGGCAACGCCCTCGTCGCCGCCGAGGCGTTCTCGCTCGGCGAGCGGCTCGGCCTGGAGCCGCGACGCATGTTCGACGTGCTGAGCCGCAGCGGCGGACGCTCCCACCACTTCCTGAAACGGATGCCGTGGGTGCTCGACGACGACTTCTCGCCGCGGTTCGCCATCCGGCTGGCGGAGAAGGACCTCCGCCTCGCCCTCGAGACGGCGCGCGGGGCGGGACTCGGGATGCCGATCGCGGGCGCCGCGCAGCGCGCGTACCGCGAAGGCATCGACCGGGGCATGGGCGGAGACGACATGATCGCCGTCATCAAGCTGTACCGAGAGCAGACCAGGAGCGGATCGTGAGTGCACTGCGCATCGCCGTGATCGACGGGGACGGGATCGGGCCGGAGGTGGTGGAAGGTGCGAGGATCGTCCTCGCCCGGGCCGCCGAAACCCACGGCGTCGAGGTCGAGTTCGTCCCGCGCCACCTCGGCTTCCCGGCGTTCGAGAAGTACGGCCGCACCGTGCCCGAGGGCCTCGTCGAGGAGCTGCGCACGTTCGACGGGGTCGTGCTGGGACCCGTCGACCACGCGCGGTACCCGAAGGAGGACCCGCGCTACCCGAACCCGAGCGGCACGTTGCGCAAGGAACTCAAGCTCTACGGCAACATCCGTCCGGTGCGGACGATGCCGGGTCTGCCGATGCGCTTCGGCCCCGTGGACCTCGTCGTCGTACGCGAGAACACCGAAGGGTTCTACGCCGACCGCAACACCCTCGACGGGTCGAGCGAGATGCGGATCGACGAGGACACCGTCGTCTCGATGCGCGTCGTGACCCGCCGGGCGTCCGAGGAGGTCGCCCGAGTCGGCTTCGAGCTCGCGCGACGACGCGGGGCGACCCGGGTCACCCTCGCCCACAAGGCCAACGTGCTCTGGCGCGGCGACGGGCTCTTCCTCAAGGTCTGCCGCGAGGTCGCGGCCGACTATCCGGAGATCACGGTCGACGACCGCCACGTCGACGCGCTGGCGCTCGACCTCGTGCTCGACCCGTCGCGCTTCCAGGTCATCATCACGACGAACATGTTCGGCGACATCCTCTCCGACGAGGCCGCGGGTCTTGTCGGAGGACTGGGGCTCGCGCCGGGGCTCAACGTGGGCCCCGACGTCGCCGTCGCTCAGGCGGTGCACGGTTCCGCGCCGGACATCGCGGGACGCGGGATCGCCGACCCGATCGCCGAGATCCTGTCCGGGCAGCTCCTGCTCGCCCATCTCGCGGGACGTCGTGCGGACGAGCGACTCGCGGCCGCCGCCGCGGCGGTGACGTCCGCCGTCGAGGACGCGGTCGCGGACGGCGGCATCCTGACGCCCGACCTGGGCGGCAGCGCCTCGACGCTCGAGTTCGCCGAGGCGATCGCGGACCGCATCCGCGTCGCCTAGTTCTAAAACTGACGGAGATTGTTGACAGTCGGGTCTTCCTGATGGGAAGGAAGATCGCATGTCATCAACGATCACAGCCTCGGCGGAGCGGGAGCTCGAGCGGCGGGACGAAACACAAGTTGGCGGTGCTGCGGCATGCCGAGGAGGTCAGCGGCTCCGTCGCGGCCACCTGCCGCTACTACGGCATCACGAGGACCTGCTTCTACAAGTGGCGTAAGCGCTATGAGGCGGAGGGTTTCGAGGGGCTGAGGGACCGCTCGAGCGTCCCGCACCGCTCACCGAACGCGACCGCGCCCGAGGTGATCGAGAAGATCCTGTGGCTGCGCCGCCAGTACCACTTCGGCCCCCACAAGATCGCGATGTATCTGAAGCGGTATCACGATATCACGATCAGCCCGAGTGGGGTCTGGCGGATTCTGAACAAGGTCGGGTTGAGTCGGCTGCCGGCCTCACAAGGAGCCTGACCCGGTTTCCCGGACACCTGAGTTGAGGCGATGATCGTCTCGGAAAGAGTCCGTGTAATGCCTGCTGCCCACCCGCCGGAGTTCCGGCGTCGTGCCCTGGATCTGGTCGCCCAGGGCAACCCGGTCGCGCAGACCGCTCGTGATCTCGGGATCAGCGAGTCGTGCCTGCGGAACTGGATGAACCGCGACGCGATCGATTCCGGCCGCAAGCCCGGGGTGACCTCCGATGAGCACAAGGAGCTTGTCGAGCTGCGTCGCCGAAACCGCGTCCTGGAGATGGAGATCGAGATCCTCAAGCGTGCCTCGGCCTACTTCGCCAGGGAGAACGTGCTCCCAAAATAGGGTTCCGGCTGGTCCAAGAGCTTGCCGCGGACGGTGTTCCCGTCGCGGTGGCCTGCCGGTTCCTGAACGTCTCGACGTCCGGCTACTACGAGTGGGCGTCCCGTCCGCTATCGCCGCGCGCGGTCGCGGACGAAGCGCTCACGACGACGATCCGGAAAGTTCACCGCGACTCGCGTGGCACCTATGGGGCCCCGCGGGTGCTGGCCGAGCTGCGGCTCGGGCTCGGCGTTCACGTCGGCAAGAAGCGTGTCGCCCGGCTGACTGCGCCTCGACGGCCTCACCGGCGTGTCTCACCGCCGCAAACGCCGCGGTTCGGAAGCCAGACACGGCGACGCAGGAGGATCTCGTGAAGCGGCGGTTCGGCGCCGAAGCGCCGAACCGGCTCTGGTTCTGCGACATCACCCAGCACCGCGCGAAAGACGGATGGGTCTACTGCGCCGCCGTCATCGACGCGTTCAGCCGCCGGATCGTCGGCTGGTCGATCTCGGACAGGATCACCGCCGAGATCGTCGTCGACGCTCTCGAGATGGCACGCTGGCGACGCCGACCCGAGCCCGGGACGGTAGTTCACGCCGATCGAGGAGCCCAATACACCTCCTGGCTCTTCGGCCACCGCCTCCGGCAAGTCGGCTTGCTCGGCTCTATGGGCCGCGTCGCCTCCAGCGTCGACAACGCGCTCATCGAGTCGTTCTGGTCGACCATGCAACGAGAGCTCCTCGACCGCTCGACCTGGGCATCGAAGGCGGAGCTGGCGTCCGCGATGTTCGAGTGGATCGAAGCGTTCTACAACCCGACCCGCCGGCATACCGCGCTCGGCAATCTCAGTCCCGTGGAGTTCGAGAGGCTTCACACCCCCGCCGCAACCGCGGCATGATCAACACAAAGAAACCGTCCGGGAAACCGGGTCAGGCTCCAAGCCGAGCTTCTTCGACCTGACTCGGCCCTTGTTGTGATCGATCGTCGCCGGTCCATCGAGGCGCCAGCCGCCGCCATCCGGAATCCGACCGAGCTTCTTCACGTCGATGTGGATGAGGTCGCCCGGCCTGTCGCGCTCGTAGCGCAGCTGTGTGCGACGGGACGCTCGGATGCGGATCCCGGTGACCGGGTCGAGCTCGTGCAGCGCCGGCAACCCAGCGCGGGCGATGATTCGCGACGCGGTCGATGGGCTCACCCCGACCCGACGAGCCAGCTCATCCCGTCCTAAGCGGTCGGTCAACCGCAGGGCGATGAGACGCTCCGCGACCTCAGCCGGGATCGCCGACGGAGACCGCCGCGGCCGCGACGAGCGATCCAAGAGACCACGTCGTCCCTCGGCGCGGAATCGAGCCACCCAACGGTGAGCACAATGCCGCGAGACGCCGAGTTCCTTCGCGACATGAGCAACCGGCCGACCCGAGAGAACCCGGCGAACAAGAATCAGCCGACCAGCCGGAGCCAGCCGCGCATTACGGTGAACCAAGAGAAGGCCTCCACCCTCTGAGTGACGTTAGACACCACCCAGAATGGAGGCCTTCTCCTCGATCACAACGTCACCAACGTCCTGACCGGGTACACCTAGTCCCCTTCTGTCGTGCGGTTCGGTCAGCCCTTGCCGCCGCGGACCCGGTCGCCGAGCCGCGCGACCGCGTAGCCGCTCGGCGAGCTGCCGAGGGCCTGGATCTCCGCGATCCGGTCGAGAGCGTCCGACGGCAGCGGGCCCTTCTCGGCGGCGTCGATGTTCGCCTCGAGGTGCTCCGCGATGCGGGCGCCCGGTACGTGGCAGTGGATGTCCTCGATCGACAGCACGTAGCGCACGGCGAGTTCGGTGAGGGTGGCGCCGAGGTCGCGCGCGAGGGCGTAGATGCCGTCGAGCTTGTCGGCCATCGTCACCTGGTCGGGGTCGCCGCTCGCGCGGAACGCGGCCACGTCCTCCGGGAACGGCGTGATGAGGAACCGGCTGTTCTGCCCGAACGCACCGCCGACGAGCACGCCCGCGTCGTGGGCCTTCGCGGCCGGCACGAGTTCGTCGAGCATCGGCGAGTCGAGCAGGTTGATCCCGCCCGCCGCGAGCACGACGTCGATCCGGCCGGTGGAGACGAGCTTCGTCGCGAGGCCGAGATCCCACCCGCCGATGCCGATCGCCCCGATGACTCCGTCGCGCTTGAGTCCCTCGAGCACCTCGAGCACGGGGGAGTCGCCCGTCTCGTAGTCGAAGCCCCACTGCGGCCAGTTGTGCTCGTGGATGAAGTACACCTCGACCGCGTCGCGCCGGAGCAGCCACAGGCTGTGGCGGATGACGCGGTCGAGATTCACCGCATCCCGGTAGGCCTCGTCCCCCGTCCACCGGGCGACCGACTTGTCGAGGTGGCCGATCTTGGTGCCGATCGCGGGCGTCCACCGGGGGTGGCGCGCGAGGGCGCGGCCGACGAGCTCCTCGCTCTCGCCGGCGCCGTACGCGCTCGCGGCGTCCACATAGGACAGCCCGCGCCGCGCGGCGACGTCGAAGATGCGGTCCGCGTCATCGAGGGGGACGTTGAACTCTCCGGTGAGCTGGTAGGTGCCGAGCCCGAGGGCCGACACCTCCAGTCCGGTGCGGCCGAGGCGACGGGTGATCATGTCCGCAGGTCTCCCGCTCAGAGCCCGTTGCGCGCGGAGTCGCGGATCGTCTGGTCGGCGAAGCCGCGCACGGCGTTGCGCACGCCCTCCTCGATCGGGATGCGCTCGACGCTCGACGCGCCGACGAAGCCCTGGGCGTCGGAGTGCTTGTAGAGCTCGATCGTGTCCTCGGGAGTCGCGAGGGAGCCGCCGTGCGAGAGGCAGATGACCTCGGGGTTCTCCTTGCGGGCGATCTCGATGAGCTTCTGCGTGTGGTCGATCGACGTGCGGATGTCGCGCACGAGCTCCCCGGCGCCGATGTCGCCGCCGCTCGTCCAGCCCGAGTGGGGGACGATGACGTCGCAGCCGGCCGCGGCGAGCAGCTGGGTGTGGCGCTCCGTGTAGGCGTAGCCGAGGGTGAAGTAGTCCTGATCGCGGGCGATCTTGATCATCTCCGCCTCACGCTCGAGACCCTGACCGGTGTGCTCGCGCGTGGCCGCGTACTCGGGGTTCCGGCCGGCCGACGGGAAGTTGATGATGCCGTCGTATCCCTTGTCGCGGAAGGCCTGCACGAGGCGGGGGAGGCGCTGGTACGTCGGGTCGCCGGCCTCGGCGCCGCCGATGATCGGGGTGTCGAGGACGACGTTGTCGATTTCGTCGTACATCGAGAGGGTGATCGGGTTGGAGTGCCCGATGGGGGTGGTGGGAAGGCCCATGAGGCGCGACCGGCCGGTGCTGTAGACGATGATCAGGTGCGCCCCGCCGGCCTCCGCGGACCGCGCGACGATGCCGGCACTGGATCCGGCGCCGATGATCGGCTTGCCCGACGCGATGACGCCCCGGAGTCGCTCGAGGATGGTGGCGCGAGTGAACGAGCGCTCGGTCGTGATGGGCATGGGTACCCTCCTGGGTCGATGACGTTGAGTCGTGACCGGGCGAGGTTCACCTCCCAGGCGCCGTCGCTCCGGGGGACGCAGGATGCGTCCACTTGTATTCACGAGTATACGACTGGCGCGCCGGTGGTCAAATCACGCCCGCGAGCCCGCGCGGCGCCCGAACACCGCGCCCGCCGCGAGTCCCGACCCGCCGGGGTAGTTGCCGCTGAACAGCCCGCCGAGCGCTTCCCCCACGGCGAAGAGGCCGGGGAGGTGCGAACCGTCCTCACGCAGCACGCGCCCGTCGACGTCGCCCCGCAGCCCGCCGAACGTGAACGTGATCCCGCACGTCACCGGGTAGGCGTAGAACGGGGGAGTGTCGAGGGCGAGCGCCCAATTGCTCTTCGGCGGCGCCACGTTCGACGCGCGGCCGTCCTTGACGTTGGGGTCGAAGGGCGCCTCGACGATCGCGGCGTTGAACTCCGCGACCGTCGAGACGAGTCCGTTCGCGTCGATCCCCGCACGTGCCGCGAGCTCCTCGAGGGAGTCGGCGACGATCTCGGAGGCCCCGGGCATCTCGTACTCCTCGGCGCGCAGCCACGGGCGTGTCGTCGCGTCGAACAGCTGGAAGGCGAGGGATCCGGGCTGCGCGAGGATCTCGCGCCCGTACTTCGCGTAGGTGTAGTTGCGGAAGTCGGCGCCCTCGTCGACGAAGCGGCGCCCCGCGGCGTTGACGACGATCCCGAGCGGGTAACTCTGCCGGGTCAGCCGGTTGGTGAACTCGCGATTGCTCTCGTTGTCCGGCGCCCACGCGTCCCATGCCGTGCTGTGGCAGGTCGACCAGTCGCCGCCCCTCGCCGCACCGAGGGCGAGCGCGGCGTCGAGGAGCTCGCCCGTGTTGTGACGCGTGCCCCGCACCTTCGCGTGACGCCACGGTTCGCCCAGGTGGCGCGCGCGTCGTTCGGCATCCGCTTCGAAGCCTCCGCAGGCGAGGATCACCGAGTCGGCGGTGACCCGCCCGCCGGCGCCGCGGCCCTCCCAGGTGACGCCGTCGACGCCCTCCGCCGAGCCGAGCAGGCCCGTCACGCGGTGGCCGTGCCGCACCTCGACGCCCGCACGGTCGGCAGCGGCCGCGTGGTCGCGCATGAGCCCGACGCCGCCTCCCGTGTTGCCGATGTGCAGGCCGCCCCAGAACAGGTACCCCTCGGGCCCGCGGTAGGACTGGCGCTCGTACATGAGGCGGTAACGGAGTCCGTGGCCGGCGAGCCAGCGCACCGCCGCATTGCTCTCGCGCACGAGGACGTCGGTGAGGTCGGGGTCGTTGCGGCCGTCGGTCACGCGCGCGAGGTCGGCCGCGTACTCGTCGGCGGGGTAGGGGGGCACGACCGTCTCGGCGTGACGCGGGTCGGGGTCGACGAACTCGAGGAGGTCGGAGGTGCCGGCGTGCGCGATGCGGGTGGCGCCCGCGGTGAAGTACGAGTTGCCGCCGGCCTCCTCGGGGTCGGCCGTCTCGAGCAGCACGACGCGGCGTCCGCGCTCCGCGGCGGCGAGCGCCGCCGAGTAGCCGGCGTTGCCGCCTCCGATCACCAGCACATCCGGGCGTTCCATTCGAGCTCCTCGCGCAGTATTCTCGCGTATACAACTGTATCGTCCGGAGTGCGCGGCTCGTCACGCCCCGGAGAGGGAGAGGAAGCCACCGTGATCGTGCATCGAGGCGAAGCGCCGACGGAGTCCTGGGTCGAGATCGACGCGTGGGAGGTGTTCACCCTCGACCAGGGCGAACCGGACGGCGGGCGCCGCACCCTCGAACCGGGTCCGGGGAAGACCCTCGTGATGGCGCTCAGCGGCGAGATCGTCGTGCAGTGGTCGACGGGGCAGGTGACCCTCAAGCGTCGCAACTGGCTCGAGCTGCCGCGCGAGTCGGTGCGACTGACCTCGATGCGCACCGAGGCCTCGGTCTTCTATCCGTGCGAGGTCGCCGTCGTCCAGGGCACCTGGGGAATCATCGAGAGCGTCGCCGCCTTCCAGTTCCGCCCCGACAAGCCGCTCACCCCGCACTACCACGACTACAACGAGTACTGGCTCATCTACCGTGGGCATCCCGAAGCGCTCGAAGACGGCTCACCCGTCCAGCTGCACCCGGGCGACATGCTCGCGACCCCCGCGGGCCAGGAGCACGGGATGTCGCCGCTCACCGAGACCGTCGAAGGGATCGGGTTCGAGACGGAGCTGAAGCCCGGCGGGCGCCCCGGCCACCTGCACCGGGAGGAGCCGGCGGCCTGACGAGACGCGGCAGGTCGTCGAGGCGGAATCAGAAGCCCGCGATGCGGGTGTCGCGCGCCGTCGCGATGTGACGCCGCGCCGCGGCGGCGGCCGCATCCTCGTCGCGGCGTTCGAGCGCCTCGAGGATGGCCTCGTGCTCCACGTGCACCTCCCGCGCCCGGGCGTCGTCGGTGAGCGGTGTGCCGGGGAAGCGCCGCAGGCGACGATGCACCAGATTCGCCTGCTCGCGGAGGAACCCGTTGCCGCTCGCCGAGAAGAGCGCGTCGTGGAAGGCGATGTTCGCGTCGGCACGGTCGCGCACCTCGCCGCCCCCCACCGCGGCGAGCAGCTTGGCGTTCGCGCTGCGCAGCTTGGCGAGGCCCGGCTCGGTGATGCGCCGGGCCGCGAGTCGCGCGGCGAGCTCGTCGAGCACCTCGCGCACCTCGTACATCTCGACGATCTCGTCGGGGCCGATCTCGCGAACCACGAGATGACCCTCCTCGGCTCGGCGCAGCACCCCTTCCGTCTTGAGGCGCAGGATCGCCTCACGGATGGGGGTGCGGCTCACCCCGAACAGGTCGATGAACTCGCCCTCGACGATCCGGTCGCCCTGCTGGATGACGCCGGCGAGCAGGGCGGCATTGAGCACCTCGAAGACGGAGTGCGACATGGGGCCGCGGTCGTCGTTCTCGGCCCACGCCTGGACGAGCCACGCTTCGGTTTCGCTCCGCATCCGGGTTCCCGCCTCCTTCGATCTGTCGGAGCGTAGCCGAAAGGACGACCGCGCACGGCGACATCGGAGGGGATCAGGCGCTCTTCGCCCGACGCGGTCCGGCGCCGCCGTTCTCCTCGAGCCCGAGGTCGAGCTCGGGACGGGCGATGCCCGTTCTCGTCGAGCGCCTTGAACTCGGCCTCGATGACGGAGGTGAGGTCGGAGGCGGTGATCTGGCGGGTGTCCTCGTCGATCTCGTCGAGCTGCGGGAGCACCTTCGACTCGTCGAGCTGACTGAGGCGACGCGCCGACGGGAGCACCTGGCGCTCGAGCGAGCCGACGAAGGTGTTGTAGTCCTTGACGCTGCGCTCGATCGAGCGACCGAGCTTGTCGACGTGGGTCGCGAGCGTCGTGATGCGGGAGTACAGCTCGCGCGAGACGTCGAACAGCGCGCGGGCCTCCTGAGTGACGACCTCGTGCCGCCAGGACACCGCGACCGCCTTGAGCACCGAGAACAGGGTCACGGGCGACGCGAGCGCGACGTGCTTCGAGAAGGCGAACTCCATGATCGACGGGTCGGCCTCGAGCGCCGCGGAGAGGAGCGACTCGCTCGGGATGAACGCGACGACCATCTCGGGGCTCGAGTCGAGACCGTCCCAGTAGGAGCGGGCGCCGAGGGCGGTGATGTGGTCGCGGACGGCCTTCACGTGAGCCTTCATGAGCGACTCGCGCTTGATGAGCTCCGACTCGGTCGCCGTGACGGGGATCGCCGCCGCCTCGAGGTAGGAGTTGAACGGCACCTTGGCGTCGACCGCTATCGACTTGCTGCCGGGCAGGCGCACGATCATATCGGGGCGCGCGACCTTGCTCTCGACTTTGATCGACGACTGCACGTCGAAGTTGACGTGCTGGAGCATCCCGGCCGCTTCGACGACGGCGCGGAGCTGGGTCTCGCCCCACACGCCGCGGGTCGCGTTGTTCTTGAGCGCCGACGCGAGCGACTCGGCGGTCGCGCGGAGGCGCTCCTCCGACTCGGCTGCGGTGCGCAGCTGCTGGGCGAGCTCGCCGTGCTGGAGCTGGCGCTGCCGCTCCAGCTCGGTGACCTTCTGCTGCATCGAGGAGAGGGTCTCCTTGACGGGCGCGAGCGCCTCGAGCACCTGGCTCTGCGCCTTCTCGCCCTGGGCGCGCTCGGCCGCCTCGAGTCGCGTGCGCTCCATGAGGTCGCGGTACTGCGCCTGCGCCGACGCGAGCTGGTCGCGGAGCCCCTGGAGCGACGCCTCGGCGGCGGCGAGCTGGCGCTGCACCTCGGCGCGCGCCTCCGCCTCCTGCGACCGGAGTTCGGCGACGGCGGCCTGGTGCCGGGCCTCGATCACGGCGGGCGACGCGTCGACCTCGCCGGCCTTCGAGCGGGCGCGCACGACGAGCGCGCCGACCGCGCCGCCGAGGACGAGGCCGACCAGCAGGCCGGTGATGAGGGTGAGCGTGGCATCCATGTGTGGAAGTGTCCCAAGGGGGTCCGACATCCCCCGCCACCAACCCTCGGAACCTCAGAAAAATGTTCGCGAAATGTCTCGCGGTTAGCTTGTCTCCATGACCTCGAACGTGCTCGATCACTGGATCGCCGGCGCCGCCTTCACGGGCGACAGCACCCGCACCGCCCCCGTCTACGACCCCGCGCGGGGGGTCGTGCAGAAGGAGGTGCGGCTCGCCTCGAAGGCCGACGTGGATGCCGCGGTCACCGCTGCGAAGGCCGCGTTCCCCGCGTGGTCGGAGGCGTCGTGGGCGAAGCGTCAGACGGTGCTGTTCAACTTCCGCGAGATCGTCAATGCCCGCAAGGACGAGCTCGCGGCGATCCTCACGAGCGAGCATGGAAAGGTGACGCCCGACGCGCTCGGCGAGATCGCCCGTGGACTCGAGGTGATCGAGTTCGCGTGCGGCATCCCGCACCTCGCGAAGGGCGAGTACACCGAGAACGCGTCGACGGGCGTCGACGTCTACTCGGTGCGTCAGCCGCTCGGCGTCGTCGGGATCATCTCGCCGTTCAACTTCCCGGCGATGGTGCCGCTGTGGTTCTTCCCGATCGCGATCGCCCTCGGCAACACGGTCGTGCTCAAGCCGAGCGAGAAGGACCCGACCGCATCCATCTGGATGGCGGAGGCGCTCAAGGAAGCGGGCCTGCCGGACGGCGTGTTCAACGTCGTGCACGGCGACAAGGTCGCGGTCGACACGCTCCTCGACCACCGGGACGTCGCCTCGATCTCGTTCGTCGGGTCCACCCCGATCGCGAAGTACGTGTACGAGCGCGGCACCGCGGCGGGCAAGCGCGTGCAGGCCCTCGGCGGCGCGAAGAACCACATGCTCGTGCTCCCCGACGCCGACCTCGACCTCGTCGCCGACTCCGCCGTCAACGCGGGCTTCGGCTCGGCGGGCGAGCGCTGCATGGCGATCTCTGTCGTCGTCGCCGTCGAGCCGATCGCCGACGACCTCATCCCGAAGATCGTCGAGCGGATGAAGGGCCTGAAGGTCGGCGACGGCACGCGCGGTTGCGACATGGGCCCGCTCATCACGAGGGAGCACCGCGACAAGGTCGCCGGCTACCTCGACGTCGCCGTCACGGACGGGGCGGATGTCGTGGTCGACGGCCGCGGCATCGAGGTCGACGGCGAGTCGGACGGCTTCTGGCTCGGCCCCACCCTCATCGACAAGGTGCCGACGAGCTCCGACGTCTACACGCACGAGATCTTCGGCCCCGTGCTCTCGGTGGTGCGCGTCGCGTCGTACGACGAGGGTCTCGCCCTCATCAACGGCTCGCAGTACGGCAACGGCACGGCGATCTTCACGAACGACGGCGGTGCCGCGCGGCGCTTCCAGCGGGAGGCGACGGTCGGGATGATCGGCATCAACGTGCCGATCCCCGTGCCCGTCGGCTACTACTCCTTCGGCGGGTGGAAGGACTCCCTCTTCGGCGACACGAAGGCGTACGGCCCTGACGCCATCCACTTCTTCACCCGCCAGAAGGCCATCACCTCCCGCTGGCTCGACCCGTCGCACGGCGGCATCAACCTCGGCTTCCCGACCAACTGACCCGTGGGCGCGGAGAACCCTCTCCGGCGCCAATGAACCCCGCGGAACGGGTTCATTCGCGACGTGGGGGGTTCCCTCGTGAGAATGGACCCGTGAGTCATCGCGAGGTCGTCGCCGCCACGGTCGCGAGGCTGACGGATGCCGCAGCGCCGACCGAGGTGCGCGTCGCGGCCTTGCGGAGCCGCTTCGGTCGCGTGAAGCTGCGGCCCGCGGGTGAGGTGTGGCGACTCGGGGCGCTGTGCCTCGACGCCGACGGCGGCGTGTGGGCGACGGGCGACGTGCTCGTCGTCACCCGCCCGACGCATCCGAACCACCGCTCGGCCGTCGCGCTCGAGCGCAACGAGCTCCGGGCGCAGCTGCTGAAGGGCGGCGTGCCGGAGGGGTCGACGGCGGTCATCGACCCGCGCCCGCTCGACCTCGACGCCCCCGAGCCCCCGCTCGCGCGCACCCCGGACGGGCTAGGGGTGCTGTGGACGCCCGCCGGCGAGCCGGTGCCCCTCGACCGCTACCTGTCCGAACGGGCCGAGCTGCTCATCCATCCGCCGGCCGGCGCGACCGACTGACGCCCTAGCGCCCCGCCGCGTACCCCTGCGCGCCGCGCGGGTTGGCGGCGGCGAAGAGCACCCCGTCGGGGCCGACGCCGACGGCCGAGAGCCGCCCGAGCGTCCAGTCGCCGACGCGCGTGACGTCGTGCCCGCGCGCCTCGAGGCCCGCGATCACCGAGGCTCCGAGCCGGTCCTCGACGACGAGTCCGGCGGGTTCGAACACGCGCGGCTCGAACGACGCGACGTGCGACGTCGTGTGGAACGTCGGCGCGTCGATCGCCGCCTGCGGCTCGTAGCCGCCGACGATGCGGCGCAGCAGGTACGGCAGCTGCCACTGGTCCTGCTGGTCGCCGCCGGGGGTGCCGAGGGCCTCGACCGCCCGGCCGTCTCGCAACACGAGGGTCGGGGCGAGGGTCGTGCGCGGACGACGGCCCGGTGCGAGCGCCGACGGGGATGCCGCATCCAGCCACGCCATCTGGAGGCGGCTGCCGAGCGCGAAGCCGAGCTCCGGGAGGTAGGGCGACGACTGGAGCCAGCCGCCCGACGGGGTCGCGGAGACGACGTTGCCGTGCCGGTCGACGACGTCGAGGTGGCACGTGTCGCCGCGGGTCGCTCCGTCGCGCCGCACCGTCGGCTCGCCGGTCCCGTCGAGCGCCGCACCTCCCGGAGCGCGCAGCGGCGGGAGCCACGGCGTCGCGCCGCCGGGACTCCCGGGGCGGAACGCGGCCGACGCCTCGTCGCCGATGAGCGCCGCCCGCTCCCGCGCGTAGCCGGGGTCGAGGAACGCCTCCACCGGCACCCGCGACGGGTCGCCGAAGTACGCGTCGCGGTCGGCGAGCGCGAGCTTGAGCGCCTCCGCGATCGTGTGCACGCCGAGCTCCGTCGACGGGTCGAGCCGGTCGTCGGGGAACGTGTCGAGGATGGCGAGGGCGAGCAGCAGCGTCGGGCCGGAACTCCATGCCCCGGCCTTCGCGATCTCGACCCCTCGGAAGCTCAGCGTCATCGGCCGCTCGAGCCCGGGCTCCCATCCGGCGAGGTCGGCGGCGGTGAGCACCCCGGGCGCCTCGATCCCGGAGGAGTGCCGAGACGGCTCCGCGATCGCCGCCTCGATGCCCGCGGCGACGAACCCGCGCGACCAGGCATCCCGGGCCGCACGGATGCGCCCCTCCCGGGTCGTCGCTTCGGCCCCCGCGGCGACGAGCCGTTCGAGCGTCGCCGCCCACGCCTCGTTGCGCACGAGCTGCCCGGGCTCCGGCAGCCTCCCGCCGGGCAGCCACTGCCGCGCCGACGTCGTCCAGTGCCGCTCGAACAGCTCCCGCACGCGCGCGACCGTCGCGACCGCCGCGGGGAGGATCGGATGCCCGTCCCGCGCGTAGTGGACCGCGAACGCGAGCACGTCGGCGAGCTCCCACGTGCCGCGCTCCTCGAGCAGCCGCAGCCACGCCGGCACGGCACCCGGGATGGCGGCGGCCAGCAGCCCCGCCCCGGGCAGCTCGGTGAAGCCCGCGGCGACGTAGTGCCCGATCGTCGCCGCGGCGGGTGCGGATCCCTGACCGGCGACGACGACGGTCGGCTCCCCGGCGGGCTGCACCAGGGCGACGAGGTCCCCGCCGGGGCCGTTGAGGTGCGGCTCCACGACGTGCAGGGTGAACGCCGCCGCGACGGCCGCGTCGAACGCGTTGCCGTCGCGCTCGAGCACCGCCTGCGCGGTCGCCGTCGCGATCCAGTGGGTGGAGGCCGCCATCCCGAACGTGCCGCGCAGCTCGGGGCGGGTGCGGAACGCCGGAGGAGGGGTGAAGGTCACGCCCTCACGCTAACCCCGGGTGCGGGTGCCGGTCAGCCCGCGAGGGCCGCCGCGGCGGGGACGATCGTCGACAGCCGCACGCCCGCGCGCTCCACCAGCTCCGGCACGTCGATCGCGCCGTACTTGTCGGCCGCGTGGATGACGATCGCGGCGCACGCCTCCGCATCCGCCACCGCGTCGTGGTGGGGGAAGTCGGCGAACCCGACCGCCTGGGCGACCGAGGGCAGCTTGTAGGACTCGAGCTGGTAGGTGCTGCGGGCGAGCTGGAGGCTGCAGAAGTAGGAGTAGAGCGGGACGGCGATGCCCGTCGTCGCGCACGCCGTCGTGATGACGCGCATGTCGAAGCCCGCGTTGTGGGCGACGAGGGGGTCGTTGCCGGTGAACGCCGCGAGGTCGGCCATCTGCTCCACCCAGGTGGGGGCGTCGGCGACCATGTCGGCGGTGATGCCGTGGATGCGGGTGTTCCACTCGATGAAGTGGTCGTGCCCCTGCGGCGGGCGGATGAACCACCCGATGCGGTCGACGATCTGGCCGTCGCGCACCTTCACGAGCCCGACGGAGCAGGCGCTCGCCATCGAGGAGTTCGCCGTCTCGAAGTCGATGGCGGTGAAGTCGAGCGGCACATGCCGACTCTCGCACGGGCGCCCGACACCGGCCGGTCGGCCACGCCGCTCCGGCCCAACTAGGCTGAAGCCCCGTGGCACTCACCATCGGCATCGTCGGCTTGCCCAACGTCGGCAAGAGCACCCTCTTCAACGCGCTCACCAAGAACGACGTCCTCGCGGCGAACTACCCGTTCGCGACGATCGAGCCGAACGTCGGCGTGGTCAACCTCCCCGACCCGCGCCTGAAGGTGCTCGCCGACATCTTCGGCAGCGAGCGCATCCTCCCCGCGACGGTGTCGTTCGTCGACATCGCCGGCATCGTGAAGGGCGCCTCGGAGGGCGAGGGTCTCGGCAACCAGTTCCTCGCCAACATCCGCGAGGCCGACGCGATCGCGCAGGTGGTGCGCGGCTTCGAGGACTCGGATGTCGTGCACGTGGCGGGCGTCGTCGACGCGAAGGACGACCTCGAGGTCATCACCGCGGAGCTCGCGCTCGCCGACCTCCAGACGCTCGAGAAGGCGATCGCCCGGTACGAGAAGGAGGTGCGCGGCAAGAAGCTCGACCCGGCGGTGCTGGATGCCGCGCTCGCCGCGCAGAAGGCCCTCGAGGCGGGCACGCCGCTGTCGCGCTCGACGGGCATCGACCTGTCGCTCCTGAAGGAGCTCGGGCTGCTCACCGCGAAGCCGATCATCTACGTGTTCAACGTCGACGAGTCGATCCTCACGTCGCCCGAGAAGAAGAAGGCGCTCGCCGACCTCGTCGCCCCCGCGCAGGCGGTGTTCCTCGACGCGAAGGTCGAGTCGGAGCTCGATCGACCTCGACCCCGAGGACGCCGCCGAGCTGCTCGCCTCGACGGGGCAGACCGAGTCGGGCCTCGACCAGCTCGCCCGCATCGGCTTCGACACCCTCGGGCTCCAGACCTACCTCACGGCAGGCCCCGAAGGAGGCCCGCGCCTGGACGATCGGCAAGGGCTGGAAGGCCCCGCACGGCGGCGGGCGTCGATCCACACCGACTTCGAGAAGGGCTTCATCAAGGCGGAGGTCATCTCGTTCGACGACCTCGTCGCGTGCGGCTCCGTCGCGGAGGCCCGGGCGAAGGGCAAGGCCCGCATGGAGGGCAAGGACTACGTCATGCAGGACGGCGACGTCGTGGAGTTCCGCTTCAACGCCTGAGCGACGGCACCGGCATCCGAGATACTGACCGGATGCGCCTCCTCGATCACATCGGCATCAGCGTCGCCGACCTCGACAGTGCTGTCGTCCAGTTCGATCCCGTGCTCTCCGCGCTCGGCTACAGCCGCCACGGAGACGAGCACTGCGCCTTCTGGGTGCAGAAGGGCGAGCCCGACATCCTCCTGTACCCGGCCCGCGAGCCCGAGAGCGGCCCGCACGTGCACGGCCGTGTCGGCTGGCAGCATCTCGCGTTCGGGGTGACGTCGGCGGAGGAGGTCGACCGCCTCCACGACATCGCCGTGGTAGCGGAGTGGACCGTCGTGCGCGCCCCCAAGCCGTACCCGCGGTTCGGCGATCGGTACTACGCGTGTTACGTCGAGGACGCCAACGGCATCCGGCTCGAGTTCGCCTTCAACCCGCCGGCCCACTCGGCGACCTAGCTGTACTCGGTCACTTCGTTCGTGACGCTCGGCTGATCGGGGGCAGGCCTCCGCAGGCGGTGTGGCCTCGAGCGTAGTTGTAGTGATCCAGCCAGGGCTCGAGGGCGTCGAGGCGGTCCTGGTTCG
>Ga0065721_10003896_pt1 | contig 60829 bp, 54 predicted proteins | sample Mesricmetagenome_FD_59108 | JGI IMG/M metagenome (GOLD analysis project Ga0065721, IMG submission 59108) | Mesophilic microbial community from rice straw/compost enrichment Sample: eDNA_1 v2 (version 2) | ecosystem: Engineered > Solid waste > Grass > Composting > Bioreactor | place: USA: Davis... | reverse complement strand
TCGCCCGCCATTCCTTCTCGATCGCCGCCTGCGGAGTGTCGGGCTTGAAGCCGAACTTGAAGGCCAGCGCCGGCACGCCGGCGCGGATGAAGCTGTACTGATCCGAACGGATGAAGGAGTTGCGGTCGGGATAGGGATCGGAGACCACCTCGAGGTCCGCGGCCTTGGCCACTGATCGCGCCGTGTCGCCCAGGGTGCTCTCGTCGACCCCGTACATGAGCACCGAATCGAACTTCCAGAGCGGCAGGGCCATGTCCATGTTGAGGTCGGCCACCAAGGAGTCGGCCGGCACGCTCGGGCGTCCGGCGAAGTATTTCGAACCCAGAAGCCCCTTCTCTTCGCCGGTGACCAGTACGAACAGCACCGAGCGCTTGGGCTTCTCGGTCGCGAGCTTGCGGGCGATCTCCAGCACCGAGGCGACACCCGCGCCGTTGTCCAGCGCGCCGGGATAGTAGGCGGGGCCTTGGCCGCTGGTGTTGAGGCCGAGATGGTCCAGGTGGGCGGTGACGACCACATGCTCGGCCGCCAGCTTGCGATCGCGTCCGGGCAGCTTGGCGACGACATTGGCCGAGGAGACCTGCGACACCTCGGTCGCCACCTGCGCCTTGAGCGAGACCTTCAGGTCGAAGCCCGGGATCGGCTTGGCCGCGTCCGCGAGGGCGAGGACCTCGGCGAAGCTGTGGCCGGAGGCGGCGAACAGCTTTTCCGCCTCGGCCGGGTTGAAGCTGGCGGAGAAGGCCTCGCCGCGCACCTCGCCCAAGGCCGCGTCGGCGGGATACATGCCCGGCTGGCTGGCGTTGCGCATCTGCCGCTCCCAGGGGACGTCCATCGACTTGGGCGTCGGCAGGGAGATCAGCCCCACGGCGCCGGCCGCCTGGGCCGCGCGCCAGGTTTCCGAGCCGCGCGAATGGGCCTTGAGGGCGGCGGAGATGTCGCCGGGACCGCCGTTCACATAGACGGCGATCTTGCCCTTCAGATCCTGCCGCGCGAAGTCGTCATAGCCGGCCTCGGGAAGGTGCAGGCCGTAGCCGATGAAGACGAGCGGCGCCTCGATCTGCTTGGGCTGGGGCGTGCGGGCGCCGAGCAGGATGTCGGGGCCGATGCGGAGCGGCTGTTCCTGGCCGCCGACGACGAGGGCGGCGCTGGAGCGGTCGGTCAGCACCTTCTGGACCGTGAACTTCATCGGCTGCAAGTAGCCGTCGGTTCCGGCCGGCTGCAGACCGAAGGACCGGAACTGGTCGGCGGCGTAGGCTGCGGCGCGATCATAGCCAGCCGTACCGGTCATCCGCCCTTCGAACTGCGGGCTCGCCAGGGTCTCCACATGCGACCACCAGCGGTCGGCGTCGCCGGCTGCGGCGGACGAGGCCGAGACGGCGGCGAGGACGAGGGCCAGGGTCAGACGCATGAACGGCTCCGCTTAGGACGAAAGCGGGACCATTTCCTGATCCGGCGTCCGGGGGCAAGCCGGCGCAGGGCCGCAGGCTCGGCCGGCGGTCAGCTCGCGACCAGCTCCCCAGCCAAGGCCTGCTCGATGAGGGCGATGGTGCGCTCCAGGCCGAAGATTGCTGCGAACGATCCGAAGCGGGGGCCCTGGCTCTGGCCGAGCAGGACCTCGTAGAGCGCCTGGAACCAAGCGCGGAGCGGTTCGAAGCCCGCCGCCTTGCCGGCCTCGAAGACCTCGTTCTGGATGGCCTCGGCGTCGGCGCCCGCCGGCAGCGCCTTGAAGCGGGCGACCAAGTCCTCCATGGCCGCGCGCTCCTTGGCGTCAGGGGCGCGGAACTTCTTCGAGGGCTTCACGAAGTCTTCGTAGTAGTTGATCGCATAGCCCACGAGCCGGTCGAGCATCGGCTCGCTCTGCGGCGTGGCGCCGGGGATGTAGCGGCTGATGAAGGCCCAGAGGATCTCCTTGGTGGAGGCGTCGGCGGCCGAGACGAGGTTCAGCAGCAGGGAGAAGGAAAGCGGAGAGCCCTTCTCCGGTGGGGCGCCGCGGTGCACGTGCCAGGCCGGATTGTCGATCGCCGTGGCGTTCGACGTCGCGCGCGCCTTGTTGAACGCGTCCAGCTGCTGCAAGTACTCGTCCGTCGCCTTGGGGATCACGTCGAAATAGAGCCGCTTGGCCGACTTCGGCGACTGATACATGTAGTAGGCGAGGCTTTCCGGCGCGCCATAGCGCAGCCACTCCTCCATGGTCAGGCCGTTACCCTTGGACTTGGAGATCTTCTGGTTGTTCTCGTCCATGAAGAGCTCGAAGTGGAAGGCCTCGGGCGGGGTTCCGCCCAGCACCCGCACCAGCTTGTTCGAGACGCGGACGGAGTCGACCAGGTCCTTGCCGGAGGCTTCGAAGTCCACGCCCAGGGCGTACCAGCGCGCGGCCCAGTCGGGACGCCACTGCAGCTTCACATGGCCGCCGGTCACCGGGACTTCGGTGGGCGTTCCGTCCTCGTCCGCGAAGACGATGGTCCCCTTGTCGAGATTGCGCTCCAGGGTCGGGACCTGCAGGACGCGCCCCGACTTGGGGCTGATCGGCAGGAAGGGTGAATAGGTGGCGCGGCGCTCCTCGCCCAGGGTCGGAAGCATGACGGCCTGGATGGCGTCGAACCGCTCCAGCATCAGCAGCAGCACCTTGTCGAAGCGGCCGGACTTGTAGGTCTGGGTCGACGACATGAATTCGTAGTCGAAGCCGAAGCCGTCGAGGAAGGCGCGCAGGCGGGCGTTGTTGTGCGCGGCGAAGCTTTCGTGTTCGCCGAAGGGATCGCGGACGCTGCTGACCGGCTTGTCGCGATCCTCTTCCAGCATCGCGCGATTTGGCACGTTGTCCGGGATCTTGCGCAGGCCGTCCATGTCGTCCGAGAAGACGATCAGCTTGGTGGGGATCGCGTCTTCGGTGAGCGCGCGGAAGGCGTTGCGCACCATGGTCGGACGGGCGGCCTCGCCGAAGGTCCCCATATGCGGCAGGCCCGAGGCGCCGAAGCCGCATTGGAAGACCACGGGCGCGTTCAGGGCCGGAAAGGTCCTGACGGCCTCCTCGGCCTTTCCTTCGCCGATGAGGCTGGCGGCCAGGTCGCGCTCGGCGTCCGTCAGCCGCAGTTTGAGGATGCGGTCCAACAGGATGCGGGCCTGCTCGAAGGGCCAGCTTTTCGCGTCGCGGGCCTGGGCGGAGAGGCCACGCAGGGAGAGGTTCTGGAGCGAGGTGTCGGACATGCGCGCGGCCTAACGCCCTAAGCCCCTCGCCTCAAGCAGACTTTTACGTGCAAGCTGTCGCGCCGTCGTCATGCAAGGCGCGCAAAGGGGCCGTGTACGGACCTTGTTCGGGGGAGTTTTCATGATCACGCGTCGCAGCCTGGGCCTTGTCGCCGCGCTGGCTCTGGCGCTCGCCGGCTGCGGCGAGAAGCCTGAACCGAAAGCCGCCGCGCCGCAGGCCGTGAACTTCTCGATCATGTCCACCGAGGGCCGCCAGACCCAGATGGACGATTGGGGCCCGTTCCTGGCCGACATGGAAAAGGCGATCGGCGTGCCGGTGAAGCCGTTCTTCGGCACCAATTACACCTCGTTGATCGAGGCCATGCGGTTCAAGCAGACGGATGTGGGCTGGTTCACCAACCAGTCCGGCCTCGAGGCCGTGCGCCGAGCCGGCGGCGAGGTCTTCGCCCGCACCGTCAAGCCGAACGGCCCGGACGGCTACCAGGCGGTGATCGTGGTCAAGAAGGGCTCGGGGATCACGCTGGAGCGGCTGCTGACATGCGACCGCACGCTGAATTTCGGCATGGGGGACGCCAAGTCGACCTCGGGAACCCTGGCGCCGATGACCTATCTCTTCGCGCCGCGCGGGATAGATCCCAACACCTGCTTCAAGACCGTGCGCTCGGCCAACCACGAGGCGAACCTGTTCTCGGTGGGATCGGGCTTGCTGGACGCGGCGACCAACAACACCGCCTCCATGGAGCGGATGGCGATGCTGGGCACCGCCATGGCCAAGAAGACCTTGGCCAGCCTGGACGTGATCTGGACCTCGCCGACCATTCCGGAGGACCCGATGATCCGCCGCAAGGACCTGGATCCGGCGCTCAAGGCGAAGATCGACGCCTTCATCTTCTCCTATGGCGTCGGGGATGGGCCAGAGGCCGAGCGCCAGCGCAAGGTGCTCGAGCGGATCCAGACCAGGCCGTTCAAGCGAGCCGACGATTCCCATCTCCTGCCGGTACGGGAGATGGAGGCCACGGGCCAGCTGATCCAGGCCCGGACCAAGGGCGACGCCGCAGCGATGAAGGCGGCGGAGGCCGAGCTTGCGCGCATCACGCAGGAGCGGAAAGCGCTTCCCTCGCAATAGGCGCGGAACCCAAGGGCCGCTGCGGCGTCCTCTCCTTCAGCTGGAGAGGAGCGCTGATGAACCTTCTGGTCGTAAAGAGAGCCCTGGGACTGGCCTCTATCGTGGCCGGGGTGGTGGCGGTGGCCTCGCCGGATCGGGCGGCGAGGTTCCTGGGCGTCCGGCTGGACCAACAGGCGATGAGCGCCTTCGGGGCTCGGGAAATCGCTTCCGGCGCGGGCCTGCTCTCGCCGGTGAAGCCAGGCCCTTGGTTCTGGCTGCGCGCCGGCGGCGACCTACTGGATCTCGCCACGCTCGGCCGCGCCATCGGTCGCGACAATCCCCGCAAGAAAATGGCCTATGCGGCTTTCGCGGCGGTCGCGGCCATAGCGGTGGTGGACCTGGCCATCGCCATCCACGCCACCGCCAACCGCCGCGAGGAGGCCAAGGCTGCGGCCTAGGTCCCGCTCAGCATGAAATGGCCGCGGAGGGCGGCGACCGGTTTGTGACGCGTCTCCTGCCAGGCCTCGACGTGGACGTTGGCGATCTGGCGGCCGATCTTCCGGACGTCCGCGCGGGCGTAGATGGTCATCGCCTTGCCCGGGCGGAGATATTCGATGGTGATGTCGATCGTCTTGTGAACCTTGGCGCTAGGTTGGACGACCGAAAGCTGCGCCAGGGCGGTCATCTCCATGAAGGCCCCGATCACCCCGCCATGCAGGGCCGGCAAGGTCACGTTGCCGATGAGGTGGGGCGAAAACGGCAGCGTGGCGGTCATCTCATCGCCGGCCAGCTCGGCGCGCATACCAAGGAAGCGCACATAAGGGACGCGGTCGAGAAAGGCTTCGAGGCGCTGGGTGGGGCTCATCCTGCCTCCGCCCGCTTGAGGACGAAGGCCGCCTGCGCCGTGGCGATCGGGTCCTCCGGATCGGAGTCGAAGGCGTGAGCTCGAACGAAGGCGATGTTGCGGGTCAGCTTGTAGCAATGCGCCTGGGCGGTCACGTCGGCCCGCGGGGCGGCCGGCCGCATATAGTCGATGCGCAGATCCAGGGTGGCGGTGGCGAGAAAGCCGTGCTGGGCTCCCATCGAAGTGACGGCCAGCCCGCAGGCATGATCGAGAAGCGCGGTGATCACCCCTCCTGCGATTACTCCGGTGTCGGGATCGCCGACCAGGTCTTCGCGCCAGGGGGTGAGGATGGAGCCTTTGGAAGGCTCGACGGAGAGCAGTCGGAAGCCGAGGGCGGAGGCCTGGGGCACGGTTTCCACCATGTGCCGAGCCGTCTCGCGAAGGGCCTCCGGGGACATGTTCATCCCCTTCCTTTGAGGCGCCTCCGCCTATCGGTCAACGTGACGGAAGGTCAACTGAGGCCTCCGGGTCAGGCGACGCCGGCGGCCTTGGTCAGGATGGCTACGGCGACGGCCAGCAGCGGGGTGGCGGCGAGAGCGAAGTTGGCGAAGCCGTTCAGGGCGAAGGTGGTGCGCATGGTTCAAATCCCTCTTGTCTGGTGTTGGGCACGATGTCCGCGTCCGATGAGAGGGGTATACGAAACGACTTGTGCGAATACTCGTTAAGTCTTGGTCATGACGTCGATTTCACAATATGAATACTGTGTAATGTTTCTTGGTTGTCGGTCCTTCCCCGCTGGGGCAGGTGGATCAGCGCGCAGCGCTGAGACGGGCGGGGCCGCCGTTAGGCGGTCCCGCCTGAGCGCGGTAACCTCCCCTGGCGGGGAGGCCCCCTCAATCAGCCATTCGGCTGACAGCTCCCCCAGCAGGGGAGCATTTTGCCATGATCCGGCCTGAAAGCCTTCTCTGCCCCAAGCCTGAGGGGCTCTATTGCGCGCCCGGCGACTTCTTCGTCGATCCGGTGCGGCCGGTGACGCGGGCGGTGATCACCCACGGCCATTCCGACCACGCGCGGGCCGGCCACGGCGTGGTCATCGCCACACCCGAAACCCTCGCCATCATGGAAGAGCGCTACGGTCGCGACTTCGCCGGCTCGGTCCAGGCGCTCGGCTATGGCGAGAGCATTTCCCGCGATGGAGTGGAGGTCACCCTGGTCCCCGCCGGCCATGTGCTCGGCTCCGCCCAGGCGGTGGTGCGCTGGAAGGGCCTGACCATGGTGGTGTCTGGAGATTACAAGCGCCGGCGCGACCCGACCTGCCCACCCTTCGAACCGGTCCCCTGCGACGTCTTCATCTCGGAGGCGACGTTCGGCTTGCCGGTGTTCCGTCATCCCGACGATCGGCACGAGATCGCCAAACTGCTGCGCTCCATCGAACAATTTCCCGAGCGCGCCCACATGATCGGCGCCTATGCGCTCGGAAAGGCGCAGCGGGTGATCAGACTGCTGCGCGAGGCCGGGTGGGAGAAGACGATCTATGTCCACGGGGCGCTGGAGCGACTGAACCGCCTCTATGAGGCGCACGGGGTGGCGCTCGGGCCGCTTGCGCCGGCGACGACCGGCGCCAAGCAGGACTTCGCCGGCGAGATCATCATCGCGCCGCCTTCCGCCCTCGCCGACCGCTGGTCGCGGCGCTTCCCCGATCCGGTCGCGGCCTTCGCCTCCGGCTGGATGCAGGTCCGGGCCAGGGCGCGTCAGCGGGGCGTCGAGTTGCCGCTCGTCATCTCCGACCATGCCGACTGGGACGAGCTGACCGCCACTATCGATGAGCTGCGCCCAGGCGAGCTCTGGATCACCCATGGGCGCGAAGAGGCGCTGCTGCGCTGGGCCGAGTTGCACGACGTGCCCGCCCGGGCGCTGGCGCTCGTCGGGTATGAAGACGAGATCGAGGACTGATGCGCGCCTTCGCTGAGTTGCTCGATCGTCTTTCGCTCACCGCGTCGCGCAACGCCAAGCTCACCCTGCTCAGGGACCACTTCACCAACGCGCCTGATCCAGATCGGGGATGGGCGCTCGCCTCCCTGACCGGAGATCTTACCTTCCATGCGGCCAAGCCGGCCTTCATTCGCAAGGCGGTGGAGGCGCGGATGGATCCGGTCCTCTTCGGCTGGTCCTACGACTATGTGGGCGACCTGGCCGAGACGGTGGCCCTGGTATGGCCCGCCCGCCCGGGCGCCAACCGCGAGCCCGAACTCTCGGAAGTGGTCGACGCCCTGCGCAGCGCCTCGCGCTCCGAGGTGCAGCGGCTGATCGAGACGTGGCTCGACGCCCTTGATCCTACGGGCCGCTGGGCGCTGCTGAAGCTCATGACCGGCGGGCTGCGGGTCGGGGTTTCGGCGAGGCTGGCCAAGCAGGCGGTGGCCGACCTACGCCCAGTCCCGGTGTCCGAGGTCGAGGAGATCTGGCACGCGCTGAGGCCGCCCTATGAGGACCTCTTTGCGTGGCTGGAGGGTCGTTCCGAAAGGCCCACGGCCGATGCGCCCGGCCGCTTCCGGCCGGTCATGCTCGCGCAGGCGATCGACGAGGAGGTCGATTTCGGCAAGCTCGCCCCGAACGACTACGCCGCCGAATGGAAGTGGGACGGAATACGCGTGCAGGCGGTGAACGAAGGCGGCGTGCGCCGCCTCTACACGCGGACCGGCGACGACATCTCACGCACCTTCCCCGATGTCATCGAGGCCTTGGAGTTCGAGGGCGCGATCGACGGCGAGCTGCTGGTGCTGCGCGAGGGCGCCATCGCGCCGTTCGCCGACCTGCAGCAACGGCTCAATCGCAAGAGCGTCAACGACAAGCTGCTGGCGACCTATCCGGCCGGCATCCGCGCCTACGACCTGTTGGCGGACGGCGGCGAGGACACGCGGGTGCTGCCCTTCGCGCGACGGCGAGCCCGGCTCGAGGATTTCGTGGCGCGCCTACGGACGAGCCGCATCGACCTGTCGCCGCTACAGCCGTTCGAAAGCTGGAGCGAACTCGCCGAGCTGCGGCGTCAGCCACCGGTCGGCGACGCCCAGATCGCCGAGGGCCTGATGCTCAAGCGGTGGGATTCGGTCTACGAGGCCGGGCGGCCTAAGGGCCCGTGGTTCAAGTGGAAGCGTGATCCGTTCCTGGTCGACGCGGTGCTGATGTACGCCCAGCGCGGACACGGCAAGAGATCCAGCTTCTATTCGGACTACACCTTCGGGGTCTGGACCGAGGGCGTGGACGGGGCGCGCATGTTGACGCCCGTCGGCAAGGCGTATTTCGGCTTCACCGACGAGGAGCTGAAGCTGCTCGACAAATACGTCCGCGACCACACGGTCGATCGCTATGGGCCAGTCCGGGCCGTTCGCGCCGACGTACGCCACGGCCTGGTGCTGGAGGTGGCGTTCGAGGGGCTGCAGCGTTCCACCCGGCATAAGTCCGGCGTGGCCATGCGCTTTCCGCGCATCAACCGGATTCGCTGGGACAAGCCCGCGGGCGAGGCGGACGAGCTCGCCGCCCTGGAGCGCATGCTCGAGCGGATGGAGGCGCGCTAAAGCCCGTAACCGCGGGCCATCATGGCGGCGAAGACCGGAATGAAGGCGAAGACGACAGCCTCGGCGATCAGGAACGGCCGCACCGCCTTCACCTCCGCTTCCGGCAGAGCGAACCCGGAGTCGGCCCGGGCGAGTTTCCGCCACTGGAGGATCCGTACGGTCGGCATGGCCGAGAGCAGGCCGACCAGCACGAAGGCGCCGATCTTGGCCCAGAACGCCCAGTTGCCCAAATAGGCCTCGGGCCCCTTCACGCCCATATAGACGCGCGCGAACCCGACGATGAGGATGAGGGTGGCGATCAGCCCGTAATGCAGGTCGACCACGCCGAGGCGACGCAGGCTGGCGCCGGACAGGCCCGGGCGGATGATGGCGAGCTCCGCGGCCAGGATGGCCGCCAGGGTGAAGACCAGCAGATGATGGGCGATAGCGAGGAGAAGGTCGGTCACGGGCGGCTCCCTGAAGCTGGGCCGCGGAACTTGCCGCCATTCGCTTACGATGTAAATAGTCGCGTTCGGCCAAGCCGTTCAGGCGAGGCGAAGGACGATCGCCCCTGCCGCGATCAGGAGCGCGGCCAAGAGCCGCCCTGCGGTCAGGCGCTCGCGCAGGACAAAGATGGCGATACCCGTGGCGAAGAGGATCGAGGTCTCGCGCAAGGCGGCGATCATCGCCACTGGCGCATGGGTCATGGCCCAGAGCGCCAGACCGTAGGAGGTCAGCGTGCCTGCGCCGCCGACGAGGCCCAGGGGCAGATGGGCGCGCGCATAGGGCAGGAAGGCCCGCCAACGGGCGACGAGCAACCAGGCGAGCAAGGGCGCGCCGCTGAGAAGGTTGAGCCAGAGGGTGTAGGCGGCCGGCGCGCCGGAGGCGCGCACCCCGGCTCCGTCGACGAGGGTGTAGGCGGCGATGACGACCGCGTTGAGCATTGCGGCGCGAACCCCCTGGCCGCTCGCGCCCCTCGAGCCGATGGCGAGGCTCAGCACGCCTCCGCAGATCAGGGCGACCCCGGCGAGGGCGGGCAGCGAGAGTTGCTCGTGCAGCCAGAAGCGGCCCACGAGGGCGACGATCAGCGGCGCGGTTCCGCGCATCAGCGGATAGGCCTGACTCATGTCCGCCCCGCGATAGGCGCGGGCGACGAGCAGGTAGTAGCCGACCTGGAGGATGGCCGACCCCACCAGGAAGGGCCAGCTCTCTCGCGCCGGCTGCGCGAGGAAGGGCAGGGCGAGGGCGGAAATCGCCGCCGCCGAGGCCGCGACCAGGATCGTCGTCAGCAGCTTGTCGGGCGCGCCCTTGACGATGGCGTTCCAGCTCGCGTGCAGCGCCGCGGCGAAGAGAACGATGCCGAAGACGCTGAGGGGCATGGCGGGGGCGCTCTCCTCTCCCACACGGAGAGGAACATGACTTAGTCCGTGAACACCACCGTCTTGGCGCCGTTCAGCAGCACTCGATCCTCAAGGCGCCAGCGGACAGCGCGGGCAAGGACCCGCCGCTCGATGTCACGGCCCTTGCGGATCAGGGCGGCCGGGGTGTCGCGGTGGCTGATGCGCTCGACGTCCTGTTCGATGATCGGGCCTTCGTCGAGGTCGGCGGTGACGTAATGGGCGGTGGCGCCGATCACCTTCACCCCTCGCTCGTGCGCCTGATGGTAGGGGCGCGCGCCCTTGAAGCCCGGCAGGAATGAGTGGTGGATGTTGATGCAGCGCTCTTCCAGCTTGGCGGCGAGGCCGTCGGACAGCACCTGCATATAGCGGGCGAGCACCACCAGCTCGGTCTCGGTCTCTTGGATCAGCTTCCAGATCGCCGCTTCCTGCTCCAGCTTCGTGGCGCGGGTCACTGGCAGGTGATGGAAGGGCACGTCGGACAGGTCGAGATTGGCGTAGGTCTCGATCGGGTGGTTGGAGACGACGGCGGCGATCTCCATCGGCAGCTCGCCGCGGCGCCAGCGGTAGAGCAGGTCCGCCAGGCAATGGTCCTGCTGGCTGGCGAGGATCATCACCTTCCGCTTCACCTTGGGATCGCGCAGGGTCCACCGCATCGAGAAGCCCTTGGCGAGCTCCTCGAACTCGGCGCGCAGAGCGGCGAGGTCGGCGCCCTTGGCGTCGAAGACGACGCGCATGAAGAACTTGCCGGTTTCCTGGTCGTCGTACTGCTGGGCGTCCAGGATGTTGGCGCCGCGCTCGAAGAGGAAGGCCGAGACGCGGGCGACGATGCCCGGTTGGTCCGGGCAGGAAAGCGTAAGGATCATGACGGCGCTCTAGGCCGCCAAGCCAAGCTCCGCGTCAAGGCGTCTTCGAGCCCTCAGGCGGGTTCGGTCTCGGCGACGAAGCCCTTCCACGTGTTCATGTAGCCGATGAAGGCCGGACCCAGCCCTTCGGCGCGCAGATGCTCGCGCGTGACCGGCAAGGGGACCGGTGTGAAGCCGGGATCGGCGGCGATGCGCTTGGGATAGTCGTGGTGCAGGATGGCGGCGCGGCCGATGAGGACGAAATCAGCGCCGTCGCGAAGACACTGCCGCGCCGTTTCGGCCGCCATGATCTTGCCGGCGACGCCCAGCCGCACCTGGCCGCGCTCAAGTTCGGTGAAGTAGGACATCAGGCTGCGGCCTTGGAAGGCTTCCTCCATCGGCTCCTTGCCGACGTCCCAGAGCGACATGTCGAGATAGTCGATCTGTCCTTCCCGCATGAGCTTCTGGGCGAGGTCGCGGATCTCCGCGAGCTGCAGGCCGAACCGTTCCGGCGAGAGGCGCAGGCCGAGGTTGAAGTCCGGCCGGCAGCGGCTGCGCACGCCCTCGAGGATCTCCAGGAGCAGGCGGGCGCGGTTCTCGGGCGCGCCGCCATAGCGGTCTTCGCGTCGATTGATCGCGGGAGACAGGAACTGGCAGAGCACGTAGCCGTGCGCGCCGTGCAGCTCGACCCCGTCGAAGCCGGCCTTCTCCGCGCGCACCGCGGCGGCGATGAAGTCGTCTCGGAGCTGTTCGACCTCGGCGAGGGTGAGGGCCCGGGCGCCGGTCTCCTCGTCCGCCGAGGGGCAGAGCGGCGCCTGGCCGATCAGGTCCTTGGGCGAGCGCATGCCGGCGTGGTGCAACTGGACGACAGCCAGACTGCCTTCGGCCTTGATGGCGGCGGCCAGGCGCGACAGGCCGGGCAGGTGCTGGTCGCCGAATATGCCGAGTTGGCCGGGGAAGCCCTGTCCCGCCGCCTGCACGTGGGCTGCGCAGGTCATGGTAAGGCCAAAGCCGCCCTTGGCCCGCAGGGTGAGCCAGTTGAACTCGTCATCGGACAGCGTGCCGTCCGGATGGCTCTGGAGATTGGTGAGCGGGGCCAGCATGAAGCGGTTCTTCATGGCCGGGCCGCGGGCGAAGGCGAGCGGGGAGAAGAGGTCGGTCACGCTTCCACCTCGAAGGTCAGGCCGGCGTTCTTCTGCAACCGTTCGATCAGCCGCTCGCCCAGGGCTGCGCCCGGAACCCAGACCCCGCCGGGGACGTCCGGGGCCTCCTTGACCAGGCAGATCGCGGTCTCGGCGATCATCTTGGATGTGGAGCCGTAGCCCGGATCCTTGTCGCCCTTCACCGAGACGACGACCTTACGGCCATCGGGCGCAAGGCCGATGAAGGCGGCGTCGAAAAAGCCGGTTTCGCGCTCCTCCTTGCTGGGCCCTTCGCCGGGCTGAGGACCGCCTTCAGCCTCCAGGGCGAAGGTCGCCGGCGCGTTCGGATCGACCACGGCCATCTCGTCATAGACGAAGTCCGCGCCATAGGCGTGGCCTTGCAGATAGTTCGAGCGGTGGACGTTCTTCGTGTTGATGGCGGCCATCATGAAGGGACCGACGTCGGCGCCCAGGTCGGGATCGTGCTCGACCTTGTCCGCGCGCGGCTGCTCCGGCCCCTTGAAGCCCGGCGTCAGGGCGAAGGGATCGATCATCAGGGAAAACAGGCTCGGATCCTTCTGGATCGCGGCCATGGTGGCGCGGCCACTGGCCGCCGTGCCGCCGGAAAGTCCGCCCTTCAGCCGGCGCATGCGGCCCTTGACCCGCGGAACGACGCCACCGAGCTGCTTCCGGGCGGTCTGTTGGGCGAAGTAGACGCCCAACTCGAAGGGAATGGAGTCGAAGCCGCAGGAAAAGAGGATGCGGGCGCCGCTGCTTTTCGCGGTCTCGTGATGGGCCGCGATCATCTGGGCCATCCAGTTGGGCTCGCCGCAGAGGTCGAGATAGTCGGTCCCCGCCCGCGCGCAGGCGGCCACCAGGTCCGAGCCATAGAGCTGATAGGGGCCGACGGTGGTCAGGATCGCCTTGCCGCGCCCGACCATCGCCTCGAGCGAGGCCGCGTCGGCGGCGTCCGCGACGACCAAGGGGGTGTCCTTCGGCGCGCCGATCTCGTCACGAACAGCCTGCAGCTTCTCGAGGCTGCGCCCGGCCATGGCCCACTTGATCTCGCCGCCGGAGCCGTAACGTCGCGCTAGGTGCTCGGCCACCAGCCGGCCGGTGAAGCCGGTGGCGCCATAGACGATGATGTCGAACTCCGCCGCTGGGTTCATGGCCTATCCTCCCTCTTTCGGCTCGCGACCTTGCCGGAAGCAAGCACGCTTGCAAACGCCTGTTTTAATTTTTCGCGAGGGCGTGTCGAACGCCGTTCAAGGCGCTTTGCTATGCCGCTTGCCGAGGAGTCCGCGCGGGCGGATCAATAGCGACAAGGACGCCGGCGTTCAGCTGGCGCAAAGGGAGATGCGCCAGTGAACCGAAATCCGTCCGGGGCGCCGCTGTCCAGCGGGCTGGTCCTCTCCTTCTCCACGCTCGCCCTGCCGCTGGGGGCGCTGGCGGTGGCGGTGGCGGTCTATATCCCGCCGTTCTTCGCCAGCCACCTGGGCGTGAACCTGGCCGCGATCGGCGCAGCCTTCGCCATCGTTCGGATGCTCGACATCGGGGTCGATCCGGTGCTGGGGCTGGTCATGGACAGGACCCGCACCCGGCTCGGCCGCTATCGCGTGTGGGTGCTGCTGGGCGGGCCGATCCTGATGGCCGCCGTCTACGCCATGTTCGAGGCGCCGCATGGGATCGGCAGTCTCTATCTGATCTTCTGGCTGCTGGTGTTCTACCTGGGCAACTCGATCCTGGGCCTTGGCCATTCAGCCTGGGCCGCGACCCTCGCCACCGAGTACCACCAGCGGTCCCGGGTCTTCGGCGTGCTCGCCGCAGCTGGCGTGGTCGGGGCGGTGACGGTGCTGATCATCCCGATCGTGGCCGCTCACCTCGGCCTCAGTGAAGCTGACGGCGTAAAGGCAATGGGCTGGTTCATCTTCGCTATGATCCCGCTCGTTGTGGCCCTCGTCTGTCTGCGTACGCCCGAGCACATCGTGAAGACGGCGCCCGAGAAGTTTGCGCTGAAGGATTATCTGTCGCTGCTGGTGAAGCCGGACCTGCTGCGCCTGTTCCTCGCCCAGATGGCGCTGACCCTTGGTCCGGGCTGGATGAGCGCGCTCTACCTTTTCTTCTTCAAGGACTCGCGTGGCTTCTCGTCCGAAGAGGCGTCGTTCCTGCTGCTCGTCTATGTGATTGCGGGGATCGTCGGGGCCCCGCTCACCGCGCGGCTGGCGATGCGGTTCAGCAAGCACCGCACCTTGATGGTGACGACCACGGCCTACTCCCTGGGCCTGTGCACCGTGATGATCCTGCCCAAGGGAAACGTCGCCATCGCCCTGCCGGTGATGTTCTGGTGCGGCTTCATGGCGGCAGGTTTCGACCTGATGATCCGCGCCATGCTGGCCGATGTCGCCGACGAGGTGCGGCTGGAACAGGGCCAGGAGCGCCTGAGCCTGATCTATGCGCTGAACGCGCTCGCCAACAAGATCGCCTCCGCCTTCGCCATCGGGCTCACCTTCCCGCTGCTGGCCCAAATCGGCTACGACGCCACGGCTGGGGCGGGGAATACGCCGCGGGCGATCTTCGGGCTGGAGATGGCTTACATCATCGGTCCGATCATCTTCGTGATGCTCGGCGGCGCCTGCGTACTGGGCTGGAAGCTCGACGCGGCCAAGCACGCCGACATCCGCCGTCGGTTGGATGAGCGCGACGCCCTCTATGCGGAGGCTCCGATCGTGGAGAGCGTGGGCGCAGAGCCGGCCATCGCCGTGCTGCCCGACAAGCCGAGCTGACGTGAGGTCACGGCTGGGCGGAGGTCTCAAAGCGTGACAGCCTTAGGCAAGAGCCGAAGGGAGAGCGCCATGGAAGAACGCATCAAGGTCGAGCTGAAGGACGGGGTCGCCGACGTCCGGCTGGTGCGGACCGACAAGATGAACGCCCTGGACGACGCCATGTTCTCGGCCCTGATCGAGACGGGGGAGCGGCTGAAGACCGAGAAGGGCGTCCGCGCGATCGTTCTGTCCGGAGAGGGCCGCGCTTTTTGCGCCGGTCTGGACATGGGCAACTTCGGCAAGATGGCCTCGGGCGAGCGCAAGGGCGGCCAATCGTCCACCGGCGAAAGCCTGCTGACCGACAAGCGCACCCCAGGCGGCTCCAACCGCGCCCAGCATGCGGTGATGGTCTGGCGCGAACAGCCCGTTCCGGTGATCGCCGCGGTGCATGGCGTTGCTTTCGGCGGCGGTTTCCAGCTGGCGCTGGCCGCCGACATGCGGTTCGTGGCGCCCGACGCCCGGATGGCGGTGATGGAGATCAAGTGGGGACTGGTGCCCGACATGGCGGGCATGGTCCTGATGAAGGGCCTGGTGCGCGACGACCTCGCCCGGGAGCTGACCTATACGGGCCGCATCTTCGAAGGCGAGGAGGCCCAGAGGCTGGGCCTTGCGACCCGGGTCTGCGCCGATCCGCGCGCTGAGGCGCTGGCGGTGGCCGCCGAGATCGCCGGCAAGAATCCCGACGCGATCCGCGGCGGCAAGCGCCTGCTCAACATGATGATGGATTCCGATCAGCACGCGATCCTGAAGGCGGAAAGCGCCGAGCAGGCCGCGCTGATCGGCTCGCCGAACCAGGTCGAGGCGGTGATGTCGAACATGCAAAAGCGCGCCGCCGTCTACGCGGACTGATGGTCACCCTGTGGCATTGCGCGGATGCTCGCTCATTCCGCGCGCTTTGGGCGCTGGAAGAACTGCGGCTGCCTTACGAGCTGAAGCTGCTGCCCTTCCCGCCTCGGGTGCTCGCGCCCGAATATCTCGAGGTGAATCCTCTCGGCACCATTCCGTTCTTCGTCGACGGAGAGACGCGGATGACCGAGTCCTCGGCGATCGTCCAGTACCTGGCCGTGCGGCACGGCGGTCCGCTGGCGGTTGGCGCCGACGATCCAGCCTATGGCGCGTGGCTGAACTGGCTCTATCTGGGCGAGGCGACGCTCACCTTCCCGCAGACCCTGGTGCTGCGATACACGCGGCTGGAGCCGAAGGAGCGTCGCAATCCGCAGGTGGCGGAGGACTACGCCCGCTGGTTCATGGCCAGGCTGCGGGCGGTGGACGCGGCGCTGCAAGACGCCGAGCACCTGTGCGCGGGCCGGTTCACGGCCGCGGACATATCGGTCGGCTATGCGCTCTTGTTGGCCGAGACGCTGGGCTTGTCGGAGCGCTTCAGCCCGACGATCGCCGCCTATTGGGCGCGGCTGCAGGAACGGGAGGCATTCAACCGCGCCAAGGCCGCCCAGGCCGGCGAAGCGCGACCGCAGTGGCAGGGCCCGTGAGTCGGCTGTTTAGGGAGTGTCAGCCGGAACGCCGAAGGCTTCCCACTCGGCCAGGACCGCAGGATCGGTCTCCGCAGAACCCGCGCGAAGCTCGGCGAACGCTTCCGGGGCGAGCAGGCGCGATAGCGCCCAGACCGCGGCTCCTCGGACCAGCGGCGAAGGGTCCTGCAGATGAGCTTCGGCGACGTCGGCAAGGCTGAGGTCACTCGAATTGCCGATCGCATAGAGAACGTTGCGAAGGAACCGGTCGCGGCCGATGCGCTTGACGGGGCTCTTGGCGAAGAGCGCGCGGAAAGCTCGGTCGTCCAGGGCTGCGAGGTCGCGCAGGCCGGGCGAGCGCAGCGCCTCGCGCGCGTGCAGGCGCTGTTCGCGCGAAACCGCGGCGAACTTGTTCCACGGGCAAACGGCCAGGCAGTCGTCGCAGCCATAGATGCGGTTGCCGAGCAGGGGGCGGAACTCGCGGGGAATAGGTCCTTTCAGCTCGATGGTGAGGTAGGAGATGCAGCGCCGCGCATCGAGCTGATAGGGCGCGGGGAAGGCGCCGGTCGGACAGACGTCGAGGCAGGCGCGGCATTGACCGCAGGACCCCCCGCTGGGCGGATCGGGGGCAAGCTCCAGCTCGGTGAGGATAGAGCCGAGGAACAGCCAGGATCCGAAGTCGCGGCTGACCAGATTGGTGTGCTTGCCCTGCCAGCCGAGGCCGGATCGTTCGGCGAGGGGTTTTTCCATCAGCGGGGCGGTGTCGACGAACACCTTCAGCTCGCCCCCCAGGCGCGAAGCCATCCAGCCGGCGAGCTGCTTGAGGCGGCCCTTGATCAGCTCGTGATAGTCGTCGCCCTGGGCGTAGACCGAGATCGCTCCGCGGTCGGGCTGATGCAGGATTTCGAGGGGATCGCCATCGGGACCGTAGTTGACGCCGAGCATCACCGCCGAACGCGCGCCGCTCCACATGGCGGTGGGATGGGCGCGCCGATCAAGGGTCTCGGCCATCCAGGCCATTTCGCCGTGGCGGCCATGTCCGACGAATTCCTCAAGCCGCGCCGTGGCCGCCCACGGCGCCTGCGCATCAGCGAAGCGGCAGATGTCGAAGCCGAGTTCGACTGCGCGCTTTCGGATCAGCTCTGCTGCGCGCGCCGGATCAGAAGTCGAGGTCGTCATAATGCTGCGCCGGCGCGAGGCCGGGCCAGCGATCGGCCAACAGCGGCCGGAAGCACGGCCTCGATTTCAGCTTCATGTACCAGGTTTTCACCGCCGGGAAGTCGCGCCAGGGAACATCGCCGAAATAGTCGATGACCGAGAGATGCGCAGCTGCGGCGAAATCGGCCAGGGAAAGCCGCCGGCCGGCCAGCCAGTCGCGATTGGAGAGCAACCCTTCCACGTAGACGAGGTGGGCGCGCAAGGCCTCGCGGCCTTGCCGCATGCTGGCGAGGTCGGGCGCCCCTAAGCCCAGCAGGCGCTTTTCCATCTTTTCGTGGAGCAGGAATCCGCCGACCTCGTAGTCGAACTTGCGATCGAACCACTGCAGCAGGCGCCGCGCCTCCGCCCGTTCACCCGGATCGCGGCTGAGCAGCGGCGGGTCGGGATAGGTCTCCTCCAGATGGTCGAGGATCGCCCGGCTCTCGCAAAGCACGAGACTGGGCCCGCGGCCGTCGCTCGCCGTGAGCACGGGGGTCAAACCCGAAGGGTTCAGCTTCACCAGCGTCGCCGGCCGCTCCCAGTAACGGACCGCCTCTTCGGTGAACGGCAGGCGCTTTTCCCCCAGGGCCATACGCACCTGGCGCGAGGCGGGGTCGAGCGGGAAATGGTGGAGGGTGAGGGCGAGACTCATCAGACGGCCGAGTTTCTTCAGCCCTCCTTAAGGCCGCGTTTACCGAGCGCCGTTTCGGCGAACGCGCCGCCGTGCGGTTCGGCCGCGCCGCGTGGGTCCGGATGGATGATGATGTCCGCGCTCGGGAATTCCGCGAGCACGCGCTTTTCGGCTGCGACGAGCGCGGCGTGGGCTTGTTCGAGGGTGAGGCCGGGGTCCAGATCGACGTGCATCTGGATGTGAACGTACGGACCCGAGGCTCGGGTCCTTAGCTGATGCACATCGGTCAGGGCGGCGTCGGCGGTGACGAGGGCGGCGATCCGATCCCGCTCTTCCCGAGGAAGTTCTCGATCCATGAGCTGGGCGGCGGCTTCGCGGAAGACGCCGATGGCGCCCCAGACCAGCAGGGCCGCGATCACCAGGGCGGCGATCGCGTCCAGGCTGCGCCAGCCGAGCAGGGTCGAGGCTGCGATGCCCAGCAGAGCCACGGCGTTGGAAGCCAGATCTGTCGCATAGTGCGCGCGGTCCCCGGCCACGGCGACCGAGGCCGTGCGCTTGAGGACGTAGCTCTGGGCGGTGATGAGGCCGGCGGTCAGGGCCAGGGAGACGACCATGACCCCCATGGCCATGGCGCCGTGGGCCACCTCGGTCGGCCGCAGCAGCTCTTCCGCAGCCTCGCGGGCCACCAGCGCGGCGGAAGCGAAGACGAGGCCGCCTTGAAGGAGGCTGGCGAAGGCTTCCGCCTTGCCGTGCCCGAAGCGATGCTCTGCGTCCGGCGGGGAGGCCGCGTAGCGCACCGCGAAGAAGGTGACCAGGGAGGCCAGAAGGTCCAGGCCGGAATCGGCCGCCGACGCGAGCAGGGCGGTCGAGCCGCTGACGAGCCAGGCGCCGCCCTTGATGAGCACGAGCAGCAGGGCCACCCCGGTCGAGGCCAGGGTGATCCTTCGGGTGAGGGTCGAGGCCTCGGCGACGGAGAGGCGAGGACGATCTGTCATGCCGCCTTTTAGCTCCACCGCCGAGAGAGCCCCAGCCCGAACGAAAGCTTCAGTTCGCGATGCGTTCGGCGATCTGCACGGCGTTGAGGGCGGCGCCCTTCAGCAGCTGGTCCCCGACCGCGAAGATGCTGAGCGTGCGGCCGGTCGGATCGGAAAGGTCCGCGCGGATACGGCCCACCAGCACCTCGTCGGCGCCGGAGGCCTCGTTCGGCATCGGGAAGTGGTTGCGCAGCGGGTCGTTGACCAGCTTCACGCCCGGCGCTTCGGTCAGCCAGGCTTCGGCTTCCGCGGGGCTGACGGGGCGTTCGAACTCCACGGTGAGCGCCATGGAGTGGGCGCGCAGGACCGGCACCCGAATGCAGGTGAACGAAAGCCGCAGGTCCGGGGCGGACATGATCTTGCGGATCTCCTCCATCGCCTTGAGTTCTTCGCCGTTGTAGCCGGTCGCCGGGTCGACGGCGGCGTTATGGCTGAAGAGGTTGAAGGCGTAGGGGTGCGGCAGGACCTTGGGCTCGAACGCCTCGCCGGCGAGGTAGGCCGCGGTCGATTGTTCGAGCTCGGCCATGGCCGCAGCGCCCGCCCCCGAGGCCGACTGATAGGTGGCGCCGATCACGCGCTGGATCGGGTTATGGGCGTGCAGCGGCTGCAGGGCCATGACCGCGATGGCCGCGACGCAGTTCGGATTGGCGATGATGCGGGGACGATCGGCCAGCAGGGCGCCATTGACCTCCGGAACGACCAGCGGCGTCTCGGCCTGCATGCGGAAGGCCGAGGAGTTGTCCACCACGACGCAGCCCTTGGCGGCGGCGATCGGCGCGAACTCGCGACTGATGGTGGCCCCCGCCGAGAAGAGCGCGATGTCGACGCCGGCGAAGCTGTCGGCGGTGAGAGCCTCAACGGCCACCTGGCGGCCCTGGAATGGATAGGTGCGGCCGGCCGAGCGCGGCGAGGCCAGCAGCTTCAGCGAGCGGACCGGGAAGTTGCGGCGTTCGAGGCAGGCCATCAGCTCGACGCCGACCGCGCCGGTCGCGCCGACGATGGCGACGTTGAACAGGCGCTGGCCGGCGGGGCGGGCGACTTCGGTGGAAAGCATGGCGGTTCGTCTCCGGTTTCAAGGTCCGGAAGGCCGAGGCGTTCGCTTTTCCAGATGGTGCGACCCCGGCCTGCCGGCGGGGTCGTCGAGGGCTTACGCGGCGTGTGCGCGCGAACCCCCAAGCCCCGCGGGCATGGTGGTTTTAATCGCGCTTTTAATGGTCATACGACGCATGCGGCTCCCATACGGCCAAGACGGACGACTTGTAAACCGTCGATTTTCGCTCACATCCATTTGAGCGGCCGCGCGTTGAGACAATCTGCGGCGTAGCGGAAGGGAAGATGCACGGCGAGGGGGACCGCCCGATCTCGGAGATCCTGCAGGAGCTTTGCGAGCAGGATAGCGTCAGGATCGGTGACATCATCGACCGGTTCGGCGGCCGCGCCTTCGGGGCGTTGCTGTTTGTCTTTTCGATCCCGAATCTTCTGCCTCTCCCGCCGGGCTCCTCGACCATATTGGGAGCGCCCCTGCTGCTGCTGGCCCCGCAGCTGGCGCTAGGCGTGTCCGGGCCCTGGCTGCCGCGGTTCGTCGATAACCGCAGCCTGTCCGGCGCGGACCTGGACAAGGCGTTCGGGCGGCTGATCCCTTGGGTCCAGCGGGTCGAGCGAATCTCACGGCCGCGCATCGAGCTCTTCTTCGGCGCAATCGGTGATCGAATCATAGGCGCCATCTGCTCGGCGCTCGCCTTCGTGCTGATCCTTCCCATACCTCTGGGCAATCTCCTGCCCGCGCTGACCATAGGGTTTTTCGGTTTCGCGCTCTTCTCGCGGGACGGGATCTTCGCCGTCGTCGGCTATGTCCTGGCCGGCGTCAGCGCCTTCCTGATCTACCTCGCCGCCGACGTCGTGATCGACGGCGTTCGCCTTCTCGTGAACTGGTTCGGAGCAGCTTGACACCTTCCCTGGGCGGGCGCGTTGATATGGGTATGCAAGTCCAAGTCTCCGGCAAGCATGTCGCCGTCGGGGAGGCCCTGCGCGAGCGGGTCACCGACGAACTCACCGGCGCTATTGGCAAGTACTTCGAACGCGGCGGAGACGCCGACGTCGTCGTCAGCCGAGAGGGCCATTCCTTCAAAGTCGATTGCGCGGTCAAGCTGGCTTCTGGCCAAGCCTTGCAATCGCATGGCCTGGGGAGCGACGCGCACGGCGCGTTCGATGCGGCGCTCGCCAAGATGGAGACGCGCATTCGCCGCTATAAGCGCCGCCTGAAGAGCCATTCGGCGGCCGCCAACGCCAAGCAGGCGGAGACCGCGTCCTATTTCGTCATCCGCGCGCCGGAGGGCGAGGAGGATGTGGACTGGGACGAGGGCGAAACGCCGCAGGACGGCCATGTCCCCCCAGCCGCCATGGTCATTGCGGAAACGGAAAAGCCGGTCCGCGAGATGACCGTTTCCATGGCGGTCATGGAGTTGGACTTGACGGAATCTCAGACAATCGTGTTTAGGAACGTCGCTCACGGAGGCTTGTCCGTGGTCTACCGCCGACCCGATGGGAATATCGGCTGGATCGACCCCGAACGCACGAAATCGCTTAACGGGAGCGGGATAAACGGAACCAGCGTATAGGCGCGGGGTTTTCGTCCCTCCCGAGCCGGATGTGCGTCGGGCCAGTATTCGAGTTGGGCGTCACGAGGCTATGCAGATAGGCGATATTCTAGACCGCGCGGCGATCGCGGCGCGCGCGAGCGCGCCAAACAAGCGCCAGGCCTTGATGGTGGTGGCGGAGATCGCGGCGCGTCAGTTCGGGCTCGACGCCAGTGTGGTGCTCGAGGGCCTGCTGGAACGTGAAGCGGCGGGCTCGACGGGGGTCGGTTATGGCGTGGCCGTGCCGCATGCGCGCCTGGAAGGCCTGGAGCGTATGCGCGGGGTTTTCGTGCGGCTCGATCAGCCGGTGGCGTTCGAGGCGGTGGACGAGCAGCCCGTCGACCTGATCTTCGCCCTGTTCGCGCCGCCGAACGCAAGTTCGGAGCATCTTCGCGCGCTAGCGCGGGTCTCGCGCATGCTCAGGCAGGGTGATCTGCGTGAGCATCTGCGTCAGGCGCGTACGCCTGACGCCATTCATGCCTTGTTGGTGCAGGAGCGGCCCTCCGCGGCCGCTTAGCTCTGAGACCTCGCCCAGGCGGACGTCGCGCCTGGGCTAAGGCTTCCAATTGCCTAGTGGACTGAAACCGGGGCGAGCTCGTGGGCGAGCGCGGCCGCCACGGCGGAGTCCTTGTCGGTCAGTACGGCCAGCCGCTCGCCATCGGCGCGGTGAACCGCGTAAAGCGTCTGATCTGGATCGAGCTGAAACCCTTGGATCTGAGCCGCTGGCGTATTGGCCAGGATCTCCGCGGCCTTAATCGGGCGGACATAGACCAGGTCAGGGGCGCCAAGGGCGGCGAAAGCTTCAGTCGTAAGAGTCGGCGTCATCATGACCACCTCCGTAAAACTCAACGCGTCTGACGGCCGCCGGTTCAGCCGGCCGTCTGGATCGGGATTCGCTGGACGAGGCGTTCCGGCTCGGGGCGAACCAGATCGATGTGCAGGAGGCCGTGAGCCAGAAGCGCGCCCTCGACCTTCATGCCGTCGGCCAGAATGAAGGTTCGGACAAAGCCCCGGGCTGCGATCCCGCGGTGCAGGTAAGCCTCGTCCGATGCGCTTTCGCGCTTGCCGGACACGATGAGCTGCCTGTCCTCCACGGTCACCTGCAATTGCTCGGGCGTGAACCCCGCCACGGCCAAGGTGATCCGCAGCGAGCCTTCGCCGCGGTCTTCCACATTGTAGGGTGGATAGCTCTCGGCGGCGGCCTTGGCCGCGCGCTCGATCAGGCTGCGGGTGTGATCGAAACCCAGCAGGAAGGGACTGTCGAAGACAAGCGACCGGTTCATTCCAGAGTCCTCAGTTTAAGCGACTCCCCGGCTCGCCGCCCGCGATTGGCACGGCGGACCGGTTGAGGTTCATGTGGCGATGCGGGACGCAAATTTCAACGGCGGGCCTGGGCTCGCGCAGTCGTGCGGGCCGCAGAGCTTGAGCCGGAACGTGGTCGGAGGGTAAGCCGGCGCTTCCGACCGCTGGAGTTCCCATGTTTCGATCGATATTCGCCGCGGCGCTGATGCTGGCGCTCGTGGCTGGCCCCGCCGCGGCCCAGGTGCGCATGCTCTCGCCGGCAGCCGCCCAGGCCTTGTCGGCCGAGCCCGGGGTGGAGATGGACGGCGCGCGCCAGGCCAGCGTCACGCTCATCGAGTACCTCGACTACAACTGCGGCTACTGCAAGAAAATGCAGCCGGAGATCGACAGGCTACTCAAGACGGACACCGGCGTTCGGGTCCTCTACAAGCCATGGCCGTTGTTCGGACCGGTTTCCACCTATGCGGCGCGTGTAACCTTGGCCGCCCAATGGCAGGGCAAGTATCTCGCCGCGCACAAGGCCCTGATCGGCGCGCCAAGCCGGCTCGACAGCGAAGCGACCGTCCGGCGACTGGTCTCCGCGGCCGGAGTGGACCTCGCACGTCTGGACCGGGATCTTCAGGCGCGGCGGTCGGAGATCGACGCCATGCTTCGCCGCAATGACGAGGAGGCCCGCCGGCTTCAACTGCAGGGCACGCCGGGGCTGGTGGCGGGGGAGGTCCTCGTCCCCGGCGGCCTGCCGCACACGGCCTTGCAACAGCTGGTCGCCCACGCGCGTTCGGGAGGCGAGGCCGCGGCCCGCTGACCGGCAGGCCCGTGGCCTGCTGACAGGCTTTTGTTCCAGGGCGCGCTAGCTGACGAACTCCGTCACCAGAGGAGTTGGTTCATGTCCCTCATCGCATCCTGCCACTGCGGCGCGACCAAGATTCAGGCGCCGCACCTGCCGACCAAGGCGATGGAATGCAATTGCAGCTACTGCGCGCGGACGGGCGCGGTCTGGGGCTATTTCAAGCCGGGCGAGCTGGTGATGCTGTCTCAGAACGATCAGCGCACCTATTCGGCCAGTGACGGCGTGAACCTGCATCACTTCTGCGGTCGCTGCGGCATGCAGACCTGGGGCGATTCGCCGGACTGGGGTTCGGTCTACAACGCCGATGGAAGTCCCAAGCCGGGTTTCGACGCGGGCGCCTTTCCGAGCGAGCGCACCCACGCTTTGAACCTGCGGCTGATCGATGATTTGGATTGGTCGGAGATCGCCGTCGAAAAGGTCGACGGACGAAGTAACTGGTAGGTCCTTGGTCGGACCTACGCCCGAAAAAGGCGAAGGCCCGTCAGTCTCCTGACGGGCCTCCATGGTGGAGCTAAGCGGAGTCGAACCGCTGACCTCTTGAATGCCATGTGCCCCGGGGGGTGCTTTTCAGGTCTTTCCACGCCTGTTCAATCTGTTCCTAAGTCATTGTCGGAGTTGAAGAAAGGGCGAGTTTTGGCGACAGTGTGAGCCCGGGCGAAAAGCGGCGGAAATCGCGCCGTTTGGTACCTGGGTGGTACCGCAAAACGAGCCCGCCGATGCCGAAACTGACTGAAAAATCCGTCGAAGCGCTGCAGCCGCAGGACCGGGAATACGTCGTCTGGGACAGCGAAGTGATCGGTCTTGGCGTCCGCGTGCAGCGCACCGGCTCCAAGAGCTTCATCCTGATGTACCGGCGCGGCGGCAAGAAGCGCAAGCACACCATGGGCGCGCTCCGGGTGAGCTATGGCGTGAAGGAGGCCCGTGAGCGCGCCAAGGATCTCCTCAAAGGCCTGCGCGACGGCGTCGACCCGCAGGAGGCCAAGGCCGAGGAGCGCCAGGCCGTGACGGTCGCCGAGCTTGCCGACCTCTACCTGGAGCTGGGGCCCGCGCTGAAGCCGGAGAAGAAGCAGTCGAGCTGGGACACTGACCGCGGGCTGTTCAAGAACCATGTCAAGCCGCTGATCGGCCGGATGCTAGCGCGGGAGGTGACCAAGGTGGATGTCGCCACGATGCAGCTCGACGTCTCGCGCGGGAAGACGGCCCGCAACGAGAAGACCGGGCCCCGCCGCCGCTCCGTGGTGAAGGGCGGCAAGCGCATCGCCTCCATGGCCGTCGCGGTGCTGGGCGCCTGCTACCAGTGGGGGATCGAGACCGGCCGCGTGAGCCACAACCCGACGAAGACCGTGAAGGCCTTCAAGATCAACCGGCGGGAGCGCTACCTATCGGAGAAGGAAGTCGCCTGCTTCAGCGAGGCCATCGCGGAGTTCGAGCGTGAGGACCCGCGGATGGAGGTGATGGCCGACGCCGTGCGCCTGCTGATGCTCACGGGCTGCCGCAAGAGCGAGATCCTGACGCTGGAATGGGCGTGGGTGGACTGGCGCAAGAGCTGCCTGCGGCTGCCGGACTCCAAGACGGGTGCCAAGGTCGTGCCACTGGCCGATGCGGCGGTGACGCTGCTGAAGCGGCGCTGGGAAGCGGGACGCCCTGAGCCCGACATGCGCGGCCACAACTCGGGCGAACGTCCCGAGCCGAAGCGGCGGTCGCCGTATGTGCTGCCGGCGTTGAAGGGCGAAGGCCACTACATCGGCCTTGGTCACCACTGGGAGAAGGTACGCCTGCGGGCGGACGCCATCTCGCGCAAGCGGGCCGAGGAGGCCGGCGAGCATCCGGACGACGTGCCGACGCTCGCGGATGTGCGGCTGCACGATCTGCGGCACAGTTTTGCGAGCTTCGCCATCGCCGACGGCGCCTCGCTGTTCATGGTCGGCAAGGTGCTTGGGCACAAGCAGGCGCGCACGACGGAGATCTACGCCCACCTGAGCGACGACCCGGTCAAGCAGGTGGCGAACCGGACCGCGGACCGCTTGTCGCAGGCCATGCGGTTTTGATCCGATCTTGCTGGAATTAAAGCTACGCCAGCCCCGACCCGCAGCCCCGCGCCGGGTATCGCCCGCTAGACCTTCTCAGCTCTCGCGAACCGCTTGGTGCGGAGCCACTCAAGAAGCGGCACATCCGCTTCGCACAGCGCCGAGACCCGGAACCGGCCGAGCTCGTTTTCATGGCGCGCCAAGCTCCGCCAGCAGTCGTGGAAGATGTAATCGTCGCCGTTGGTTATCGCGAAGAAGCGGATGCCGTGCTCCAGCGCATAGTTGTAAGCTTGGTCCAGGACGCCGTCCTCCTGAAGCCGCCAGTTCCGCTTCACCTCGAACGCCAGATGGGGCCTTCCTCCCACCTGCACCGTCATGTCGATCCGTCCATTCCTGAAGCCAACCTCAGAATAGGCGTCGAAGCCTAGTCGGATCAGGAAATGGTCCACCAGTCGCTCGTGGGCGCGCTCGACGTGGTCAGGATCTGCGCGCAGCAATCCCACGCCGCGGACGATGTCCGCGAAGCGATCATGGTACTCGGCGAGGGAACAGCCTGCTGGGCCGTCTCCAAGTCCAGCTGGAGGCACCGCCGGCTTGCGACCGGCGCCCGCCACTCTGGTGAACGCTGCATCGAAATCATCAACGACAAAGCGTCCTGCGAATTGCTCGTCGTACGTCCGTCCGGCCCAGCGATCCCAGAGCCAGACGTACTCGGCGTTCTGGAGCGCGACGAACCGTGCCCCCGTCCGCTCAGCCGAGCGATACGCGAGTAGCCGGGGGTTCCCGCGAGCCTCTACCAGGTCTGTCGATAACGTCAGCCGCTGCAGGAAAAGGTTTGGCTGCTCGAGCTCAGGGGAGATGGGGTCGTCCACCGCTGTCCGCGCCGCGCCCAGGCGGGCGGAGGAGGAAGAAGGGACCTGTTCAACCGGCGGAACCTGCGCGAGCGGATGTCCATCAACCCGCCGCAGCCAGTCGCGGCTAGCCCCTCGTTTGACGAGGTTCTTATTCGAGACCATGTGGATGTAGCCGTGGTCCCATTTGCCCAACGATGTCTGCAGGAGCATGTGGTGGTGCAGCACGCGGCCGGCCACGACACCGCCGCACTGGCGTATGAAGGCGGCGGCTTCTCCCCTCAGGGTTCCAGGGCGACGCTGGTTGTCTGCATCCGGGTTCTCGTCAAGCGTGGTGAGCCGGTATAGCGCGACGTCCGCATACATCTTTCGTCCGTCACCGCGGCGATGTTCCAGGGCGATCAGCTCTTCCTCGCTGATGTTCTCCAACGCTTTCATGAGCAGCGGCGGGCCAGTTCAGCACGAGCATGCCAGACCGCGTCGGCATCCATGTCGCACTGGCGAACCATCCAATGAAGGTAGTCGATCGGGATCTCGGCCCAGCGCTGGCCGCGATGCTTGCCGAACGTGAGCGTCGGCATCGGCCTGGGCTCCTTGGTCCACGCGACCATCTGCTCGAAGGACGCGAACCGCGCGAGCTCCGTCAGGAGATGGGCGGTGACCCAGGCGTCGGGCCCGGCGCGGTGCGGCGGCATCGCCAAGGCGTTGTCCAAGGTCAGGTTGCGCCAATAGCGCAGGACCTGGTTCGAGTGCCGCGGCGCATCCGGCCAGACATGCATGGCGACCTTGTAGGTGCAGATCCAAGGGATCTGACCTGTCGTGGTCTCGGTGACGAACTGCCGCTCAAAGGCGCAGCTGTGCGCGACAAACGCTGCCGGAGGTGGGCCGCTCCGGACCGCGGCGTGCAGGTACTCAGGCGTGCACACCGGCGTGTCGGGGCAGAAGTCCGCCTCGGTGATGTGATGCACGGCCTTGGTTTCCGGCGGAATGCCGCGAAGGGGGCGATAGAGCCAGGACAGCGGCGCTTCGACCGTGGCGCCGCGCTCCTCGAAAACGACATCCACCCGGCCGAACTCGATGATCTCTGCGGGCGGTTCGGTGCCGGTCGTCTCAAGGTCGATGACACGGACCCGGATCAAGCCGAGGCCTCCGACTTTCGCGCCACACGCAGCAAGGCGCCGACGATCGGCATGTGGATGTAGAGCGCGTCGCAAGGTCGACCGGCGGCCGCTTCGAGGGCCTCGGCATAGAGACCGAGCTGCGGCCCATAGCTGACCGCCCGCGCCTCCCAGGTGTCGCGCGAGCCGGGAAAGCTCTTGTGATCGATGACGGCAAACCCGGCGTCGTGCTCGGCCAGGAGGTCGATCCGGCCTGAAACCAGCTGATCGCCCAGGCGTGCGAAGATCGGTGTCTCGCGGTGCAAGCGCCCGCTCGGCCACAGCGCGCCGAGGTGCTGATGCAGCCGATCGCAGGCGTCGAGAACGTCCTGAGCCTTCACCTGATGTACACCCCAGCGATCGAGGATTCGGTCGGCCCGCAGCAGGCGGTCGGTCCCCGGCGCGTCGGCCCGGTCAGCCGCAAAGATGGCGTGCACGGCCTCGCCAAGGCTCAGCATGTCGGGCGTGCCGACGAAGGGCAGGCGGGGGCCGAGCTGGACCTTCTCCACCACGACGTAGGTCCCCGTGGCCGTCTCGCCGCTCGGACGACGATGCAGGGGTGGCCGATCCCTGACGCGGCGGGTGAGGCGCACGTAGGCCGGACGGACCACGGGCGCGACCAAGGCGTCATCGACCGACAGGGGGCTCACCCTGGCCGGGAAGCTCTCGCCGCCGGCTGTCAGGACGTTGGTTGCGCCGGAAGGCAGCTCGACATGGCCCGGTGCGGCGCTGTCGAGGACCTGCAACCATTTCAGCTCGCCTTTGGCGGGGGGCGCGAAGACCACGTAGTCGCGCGCGCGGGTGACGCCGACATAGAGCAGCCGCGTCTCCTCCTGCTTGGCGCGAAGGGCCGCCTGCTGGCCAAGAGGCGAGGTCAAGGCCGCCTCGTCCAGGCCGACGTCCTTGCTCTGGCTGGCGTACGGCCAGGGCCAATAGCGGATCCAGCGGCCGGCCAGCGGATTGCGCCAGTGCAAGTCGCCTTCCGCCTCGGCCACTGGCTCGAACAGACGCGGCTTGGGTTCACGGTTGAGGCCCGTCAGCACGACCAGGGGCCATTCGAGGCCCTTGGCGCCGTGATAGGTCATCACCTTCACCGCATCGGCTTGCAGGCTCTTCGGCCGACGAGGCTCGTCGGCGGCGAGCGCCAGGACCAGCCCCGAGGGCGTCGCCGGCGCGCCCGAGCTGGCGCAGCTCGCCTCATAGGCGCGCGCAAAGCCTCGCAGGGCTTCCAGGTCGTCGAGGCGACCGGCGACATCGCCCCAAGTCTCGATCCGCCGGATCACCTGCGGCAGCGCGATCAATGCATCGACGAGCTCGGCCGGAGTCAGGGAGAGGACGGACTCCCGAAGCGTCGCAAGATCGGCCGAAATCGGCACGGCGGCCTTCAGGGCGCCGTCCTGATCCTCGGCGCTGACCGCCTGGAGCCAGAGGTCGGACGTCGGATCATCGCTGAAGAACCGGGCGAGCTCTGCCAGGGCGAGGCGATCGGTCGGATCGGCGACCCACCGGAAGGCCGCCATGACAAGCTCGACATGGGGCGTGCGCGCCAAGCCGTCGCGTTCGACCGCGACCTTGACGCCCAACCGGCTGAGCGAGGTAGCAACTCGCAGGATGTCCGCATGGCTGCGGCAGAGGACGGCGATGTCGCCGGCCTTTAGCGGCCGCACGCCGCCGGCGGCCTTGTCGCCTACGGTCCAGGCGGCGCCGTCGGCGATGGCGTCTCGGATCGCAGCTGCCAGGGCGGCGTATTGCAGCTCGAGCTTGCCCTCCAGCCACCAGACCGCGAACGGCGCATGCGCGAAGCCGTCCTCCGTCCGAGCCGTGCCGCTGAAGGCGTGCTCGGCAGCGGGCAAGCCCATCGCGCTAAAGGCGGGGCCGAAGGCGGCGTTGACGAACCCGACAATCCCTTGGCGGCTGCGATAGGAGGTGGCGAGCACTTCCTGCGGTTCGGTCGAAGTCGCGGCGACCCCATCGAAGGCCGCCTGGGTCAGGGTGCTGTCGGCGTTCCGGAAGCCGTAGATCGCCTGCTTGGGATCTCCGACCCAGGTGCTGGCCTCGACGAGGTCAGCCATGGCCGTGAAGATGGCGATCTGCAGCGGGCTGGAGTCTTGGAACTCGTCCACGAAGACGCGACTGATGCGCTCGCCAAGGCGGCCGGCCATCGCCGGATCGCGCAGAACCTCCAGCGCCAGGCCCTCCTGGTCGATGAAGTCCATCAGGCCGCGTTCGGACTTGTAGCTCTGAAAGGCGTCCAGCGCCTCGGCCGCGCAAGTGAACAGCGTGCGGATAAAGGCCTCGCAGTCCGCCCGCAGACGGGGGTGTTCGGGATGGCGGGCGGCGGCCCGGGCGACAGCGTCCAGCGCGTCGATCAGAGCCTGGCCGTCCTTCTTGGCGCACTTGACCTTCGACAGCCGCGCCCAGTCTGGCCAGCTCACGACTTCACCACGCCGCGCGGCGGCATGGATCGGCCGCAGCAGCTTCAACGCGGCCTTGCCGTCATTACCCACAACGTTGGGAAAGGCCTGCAGGGCAGCCGCCACGGCGTCGAGCAGAGCACGGTCCAACGCCTCTGCGCTGACATTCGGAGGCGGCAGGAGCGCCAGGAAGCTCTCGACGGAACGGTCTGCGGAGTAGGCCAGTCCGGCGGCACCCAGGCCGTTGGCCCGCGCGAGCTCGATGAGACGGCGCACGGTGGAGCGCCAGTCGGAGCGCTCGGCGTCGGCCGCTCGCTTCGGCTCGAAAAAGCCCATCGCCTCCGCCAGGGCGTTGAGCGTGGGGGCGTGGCGTTCGATCGCCGCATCGGCGGCGATTGCGAACAAGCGCGAGACGCCCTCCTCGGGGATGACTTCCGCACGCGGCGAACGCCCCAGATCGATGGCGTGCTCGCCGACGATCTGGCCGCAGACCGAATTGACAGTTCCGAAGCGGGCGCCCAAGAGGCGAGCGGCGTGTTCCGCCTTCCCGGCGCTGAAGAGATGAGCGCGGGAACGCTCGATGAGTTCGTCGGCCGCCTTCACCGTGAACGTCGTGGCGACGATCTGCTCCGGTTCGCGGCGCTCGACCTCGCTGGCGATGTCGCGAACGATACGGGTGGTCTTACCAGCGCCGGCGGAGGCGACAACGGTATTGATCTGGGGGGCGCTCATGGTCAGTTCGCCTCCTCGGTGACGCGGCAGAGACTGGTCAGTTCGCAATAGCGGCAGGGTTCCTCACCGGGGCTGATACCCAGCCCGGACGGAAAGTGATCAGCGGCTTCCGGGAGGCCAGCGCCCACAGCGGAACCCCGTGACGCCAGTTCTCGCCAAAGCCGCCACGTCTCCATGAGATCGGTCCAGGTGTCGGCGAGCGAGCGCGCGGTCTCGATCTCCTCGTCAGCGACGAAGGCGCCGGCCGGTCCGATCAGCCGGCGTTGGTTCAGCAGGTAGTAGGCGCCGGGCGCCGGAGCCCCTGCGGCGGGGTCAGCGATCGCGCCGTAGGTAGCCAGCTGCAGGGCCCGACCGTCCGCGAGCTCCGTGCGGCGCCGGTTGACGCTGCGCGTCCACTTGAGGTCGATGACGCCCGCGCCGTTGACCGGATGGCGGACCACGAGGTCGAGGCGGCCGAGGACAGAAAGTCCATTCGGGAAGCTGGCCTCGCGCTCGACTTCGGTGCCGACCACCTCGAGACCTTTCTGGCGCAACAGGCGGGCCAAGTCGGCCAGTGCGGCCGGCACTCGCGTCCGGGCCGCCGCGAGTTCCCCCGCGAACTCGGGTTGTTGCAGGGGGGCGGCGATGGCGCTGAGCAGGGTGTCGAAGACCTCGTCCACCTGGCGCAGGATTTCATCGGCGTCGGCGACCGGTCCGGGCCGCAGGACACGGTTGGCGATCTCGTGAGCGAGGTTCCCGAGCAACTGATCTGGCCCGGGAATCTCCGCAAAGCGGCCGCGGGACAGGCGCAGGACGTCGAGCAGCATCCAGCGCATCTGACAGTCGGTCAGTCGCTCGAAGCTTGTCGCGCTCTCCTTTCGGTCCGCCAGTCTGGCCACCGCGGGGGCAGGAAGCGGCCAATGCGCGCGAGCTTTCGGCGGGGATACGATAGCCGCGAGTTCGCGCGGCAAGCGCCGCCCCGCCAGATCGTGAGCGGCCTCCTCGAGCAGGCGTTCCGCGCTCCAGCGGATGGCGGCGCCGGCCGGCTGCGTCAAAGGATTGAGCTGATGGGCGAGCGGATGGCTGACCGTCTCCTCCCCTCCGGACAGGGAGGGCCGAATCAGCAGCGCTTTCGCCTTCGTCCGGTGCAGCGCGTTGGCGTATCCCCATCCAATGCGCGCTGCAGCGGCCGAGGGCGTTTCGAGGTGGCAGCCTGCCGCCGCCAGGGCAGCCATTTCCGCGCGGCTCCACGGGCTGGTCGGCACCCGCTCGCCAGGGCCCTTGAAGTCCCACCAGACCAGCCGATCGACAGGCCCCCAGATCGCCGCTGGGCTCTTCACGCATCGAAGTCCCCCGGCCGTGGCGATGTGCTCGGGGTTCTGGGCGCCATCCGCCAGGACCTGTTCGATGATCCGTTCGACCAAAAGCGCCGGCAGGGGATCTTGGCCGAGAACATCGATGGCCTGGGCGAGGGCGCTGGCGGCGCCTGCCACCGTCAGCAGCAACGGATCCGAGGCCCCGGCGTCGGTTTCGATCGCCCATTGGCCGACGCGCGCGGCGATGCGGCGCGCGGCGTCGGCCGGGATGCCCTCCGAACGCCTATACAGACCGCCTGTCGTCCATTCACGCCAGCGGGCGCGGCGACGTTCGATCTCGGCCTCAGCCGACGGGTGATCGGCAAAGCGCGTCGCCAGGTCCGCGTCCAGCTCGGCCCACGCGCGCTCCCACGCGGCCGCGCCCGTGCCCGGCTCGCGGGCCAGAGCCCGGGCCAGCTTGCGCGCGGCGCTGCGAGCGATCGGCGGGCGGGGCAGCAAGAGGAGGTCCAGGAGGGCCTTGGCGTCGAACGGCGCCCAGCTGGCGGCGAACGCGAGGGGGAGGACCTGCAGCGCACCTCGCCACGGCGACGCGGCCGACTGGCCGAGCGTCGGCAGGCCGCGCGCCTGCAGCGCGCGATCGAGCAACGCGGTATCGCCATCGCAGCTGACCACCACGGTCCCGAAGAGCTCGTCTTCGGAGCCCGCGGCCATCCACTCGGCGAGCGCTTCGGCCGCCATCAGCGCCGTGTCGGCCTCGATGGTCATGAAGCTGCCGTCACCGACGAGCGGCTGCGGCGCTCCGGTCCGGAGGAACCCCTGTACGCGCTGCAGATCCGTTGTCGCCGTTTGGGTCGCCGCGCTCGGCCCTTCGATCAGGGCGCCGCAGCGTTCGAGCTCATCGATTGCGCGGCGGTAATGCGGCGGCAGGAACTCACGCGGCTCGACGAGACCTAGGCGCGTGACGTTGAGGTCGGGCCGGTCCGCCAGTGCAGCAAGCACCGCACAGAGTCGATCCGACGGGCCGAGCGGCAATGACGGACCCGCAGCTTCGGCTCGAGCGAGGTCATCAATCCGCACCGCGCCGACCGCCTGCCCCTTCCATCCCGCGGCGATCAGTTGATCGCGCCAGCCAAGCAGAGCCCTGGCTGTGGCCCAAGGATCGCGAGAGAAGGAGGCAGCGTAGAAGGGCTCGGCGCCGGACGAAGGGGCGGTTCGCAGCTTCGCAGCATAGGCGGCGATGCGGACGGCTTCGGACCCGCGCGGACCGGTCAGGCCCAGCTGCACCTCCAGGATGTCGATCAGGCCGCTCGGACCCACCACGGCGGCGTGCAGCGCGCCCGCACCCTCGCCGGGGAAGTCCGGATAGGCGCGCCCATCGCACGCGAGCCCGAAGATCAAGTTCATGCCGGTTCCCCCGCCATTTTCATTCGCCACCATGTGTGGAGGCTACCGTGCGCACCCGACAGAATCGGTCGGGTGGAGTCTGAAGGTCAGTACGACCTCAGCTTCACCTGGAGCGGTTCCGCATAGCTGCCGGCGCGATGCCACAGCGCGCGGGCGCGACTCTTCATGGACCTTATCCAGGGATTCTTGAGATCCTCGTCGTTGACGATGAGGACGAGGTGCGCCTGGGCCCTTGATGCGGCGACGTTGATAAGCCGGCGGCCAGACGGCGAGTTGAGAAACGATCCTCCGGCGTCCACGGGATCGAAGATTACGATCTTGCTCTCGCTGCCCTGAGATCTATGGACGGTGCTGACCCGGATTTGCCGCGCGGCGTCTCGCCGCAGCATTGTTCGGATCAAGGCGCGTTGGGCTCGGAACGGCGTCAGCACCAGCAGCTCTTCGGCCGCGACGTACGATCCGAGCAGCTCGGCCACCAAGGCCTCCACGATCTTGGCTGAGCCGAACCTGATGAGACCGTTGTATTTCGGAGACCAGGTCGAGGGCCCGGCGCGGTCGTCGAACATGACCCGTGGAACTTCACGACCATTGAGGAACCACGGGCTGCGCTCCGCCTTCCAGGTCGTGTCACGCGCGGCTTTCGAGCAGACCCGCAGGCCGCTGTCGTAGAAGGTTGTCGAGACGACATCGCAGATCCCGACGCACATTCGGGACTGCTCGTCGAGGCGGACCATCTTGGCCTCAGGCAGGGCAGCGAAGGCGGACTTCCCGAGAGAGGCCTCCACCCATGGTTCGCTGGCCTGGACGATCGGGGCCAACTGGTTCGGGTCGCCAGCAAAGGTCGAATAGGCGGCGAACCCCGCGGCCATCAGGGCCGCAGGCAACATGAGCTGGCTCGCCTCGTCGCACACCGCAAAATGCCAGGGACCTGCCGCGCTTATCGCGTCCTGGTGGATGAAGAGAGACGCCGTGGTCATTGCCACGAGGCGAGCCCCGCCTGCGACCTGCTCGGTGTCCGCGCGTAGAGCCTTCCGGGCTCGTTCGACGCTCTCCTTCCAGGCGACATACCGTTCGATGTCGGCCTTGGGTGGCTCCTCCAGCTCGAGCAGCGCCAGCTCGACCGAGGCCTCATAGAGGCCTTCGGCCAGTAGGTGCTCGCGATCAGCGTAGCGTCGGGTGTCGAACCGCGAGCCCAGACGTTTCATGTTTCCGCGCAGATCTTGCCGGCCAATGCGACTGAGCCAATCGTCGGCAGCCATGAGCGCGGTGTCGACCGCCATGTTGGTCGGGCCGAGTAGGAGGACGCGGGCGTTCTTTGCCCGAGCCAACAGATTGGCGATCGCGGCCCCGAGCGTGAACGTCTTGCCGGTGCCGGGCGGGCCGACGATCAAGGCGCCGGGGTAGAGCACCGCCTGCACCGCCTCGGCTTGCTTTCTTCGCAGGGCGTCGAAGGCGGATCTCAGGGGCTTTTCGGGAAGCGTCGGCGACTCGCCGGAGCGCTTGGGGACCCTCAGGGCCCGGCCGCTGGCCTTTGGCTCACGCCAGAGCTCGATGAGCGGCGTAAGAAAATCTTGCGCGAAAAGATGGACGATCTGGTCCGGCTCGGGCAGCGGGCCATGGGTGAAGCGCAGGGCAAGTTCACCGTTGTCCGGATTGACGACGATGACCTCGCCCCGTCCGACGGCTTGATCCTCGCCCCAGAGGGCGCGAGCGCCTTCCAAGGATTCGTCAATCGCGCCAGCCCGCTTCAGGGGCTCGACTTCGACCAAGACCAGCGGGCCATCGCGGCGCGCTGCAAGCACCTTGAAGGACTTCGGCCGGGTCGCCGCTGCGCGTTCGGCTTCGAGCGCGGCGAGGATGGTCTGGGCCTGCAGCGCAGTTGGTGGGAGGGGGGCGTTCATCGCATCAGGTCGCCAGCCGCCTACGACAGTTTCGGTCGGGCGAAATTGGCCTGGTGGGCGGCAAGGGCGTTCTGCAGCTCGTTCACCATGAGATCCTGAAGCCTCGAGGGTGAAAGGATCTCGACGTTGTCGCCCCAGGTGAACAGGTGCCAGGCTAGCTCCAGCATGCCGCTGGCCCGAAAGCTCACGAGCACCGATCCGTCAGATTGCTCGGCGATCTCTTGATTGGTGTGGAAACGCCATCCCAGAGCGTCCGCAGCGCCGTGGGGCTTGATGCGCAGGACGACATCCTCCGCATCGCCGTGGAAGACACCGAAGGAGCGGCCGGCGAATTCAGCTAGGCTGAAGCCCTCCGGAGCGGGAGCGGGGCAGTCGAGCAGGGCCAGATCGCGGATGCGGTCGAGGCGCCAGGATTTGGGCTCGGTCGACCCCAGCTCCGCCGCCACCAGATAGTTGCTGCGTCCAAACATGAGCCCATAGGGGGCGACCTCGCGAAGCCGGCCGGGCGTGGACCCACCGTCGTATGTGAACCGCAGGCCGCACATGGCTTTGACCGCATGGCGGACTGTGGCGAGTACGGTTTCGTCCTCGAAAGGACGAGGCCCCGCCTGAACGGCGACCGTCTCGGCATGGAGCAACGCTTCCATGTCGGGCACGAGCTTGCGCAGCGCCGATGAGCGCATTGAGGCCCGGATCTTTGTTTCAATCGACTCGAGGGCCGCTGCCCGATCGTGATGACCGGCGGTCCGCATGGCTTCCGCCGTCGTACCGAGCGCAACCAGTTCTTCAGCAGTCGGCGCCTGGAAGAGGCCGTCCAATCCGGCCGTCATACGGTAGCGCTTTGAGGGGGGCTCCTCGATGCATTCCAGTTGCGGGAACAGCTGCTCGAGCGCGTCGCGCATGCGTTCGACCGTTCGTCGGCCAGTCCGGGCGACCGCGGCCATCTCGTCCAGGGTCAGACCTTCGGCTGACCCCGCCAGCACTCTGGCGAGATGAAGTAACGACTGTGCTTTCTCGTGTCGCATGCGGTCCCCCGACCCCGGATTGTCGAGATTAACTGCAGTGGCCCCGCCGTCGAGTCTCTCCCGACCGATTCTGTCGGGTGGTCGCGCCATCGTCAGACGCGACACGGAGACGTCAGATGGCCTTTGCTCTTTCAACTCACGCGGCGGTGCGCACCCAGCAACGGGGCGTGCCGCATCACCTGGTCGAAGCGCTGATGAGCTATGCGGACTTCGAAGCGCCGATCGGCGGCGGCTGCACTGTGCTCCGAATGACGCGCGACCGGCTAGACGACCCCGATTTGGCGGATCGGCTCGGCGCCGAGCGCGAGCGGTTGCGTGGCCTCAGCATCGTGTGGAGCGAACGGACGGGCGAAATTGTCACGATTCTTCGGCCACGGCGCGGATCGGCAGGTCGCCGATATAGAAGGGGCGCTTGAGGGAACGGCTGTCCAAGGGGCGCCGCGCTTGCACACCGGCTGCAAGGCTGCTTTGAACTACCAACGGGGGTATGCTGTTTGCCAAGAGAAGCATTTCGAGAATGGCTGAACCAGCAGTCGTTCAGCCAGAATACGAAGTCGACGCAATGGTCTCAGGTCAATCGGATCGAGAAGACCTACGGCGACCTCGACGCGGCCTATGACGCCGACCGCTTCGCCTCACTTCGCGCCGCTTTGGAATACTCTAAGGAAGACCAAAGGCGTGGCCGCGCTAACCCGTCCAAATTCGATATCGACGGCGACATCTATTCGAACCTCGCCAGCTACCGCGCGTCCCTGACCTACTACGCTCGTTTCCGAGAGCACGAGGCGAAGGCGACGCAGCCCAATGCGACAGGTCGCGTCCGTCGGGACGCGCTTGAGCATCTGAAGTCGGTGTTCCTCAGTCGCTATCCTGATTTCGCATCACGCGGGTTCCAGGCCCGCGAAGGGCTCTACTGGGAGGATGAGCGAGCTTACAAGGAAGAGGTGATGGCTCGGGTGGCCGCCGCAACCGACGACGCGAACGAGGAACGGTTGGGGGAAGGCCTGATGGCCATCCTTCAACAGCCGCCGGCGAACTTTGTCGGCTGGCGCGCCTTCGCTCAGATCAAGGATGCCGGAGAGCCGGCCATCCAGGCGATTAACCAAGCGCTCGGCGAGATGCTCCGTGATCCCGGAGACCCCGCCTCCATCGCGGCGGGATGCGCCGCGAGGATACATCCACTGATGACCGGCGGCGGCCTCGGCAATCCAGCGTTCGGTCAGGTGCGCTCGCTCGTGACGACGGCGCTGGCGCTCGCGCGTCCGGATGAAGCCATCGCGGTCAAGACGCGCTTCATGCAGCGCGCGGCCAAGCAACTCCTTGGCCGCGGGATCTTCAAGGCCGGCGTCATGACGGTCAGCGAGTACCGGGACATGCTCGCGCTCGCGGAAGAGATCTTCGGTGTGATGCGCGACGACTGGAGTTGGCGACCCAAGGATCTCTGGGACGTCCAGGGCTTCCTCTGGGTGACGAGCGATCTCTACGAAACGGACGCCGCGAAGGACGCGGAACAGGATGACGAGGACCCGGTGCCACAAGAGCCCAACGCACTGCCGACGCCGCCGACCAACCTGATCCTCTATGGGCCGCCTGGCACCGGCAAGACCTACGCGACCGCGGAGCGGGCGGTCCGGCTCTGCGATGGCGCCCTGCCTGACGGCGGCCGGCCACAGGTCATGGCGCGCTACCGGGAACTGGTAGAACGGCGTCGGATCGCGTTCGTGACCTTCCACCAGTCCTATGCGTATGAGGATTTTGTCGAGGGGCTGCGCCCGGAGACCGGTCTGGCAGACGCCGAAGACGACAGCGGTGGTGAGACTGCAGCGTCAGGCGGGTTCTCGCTGCGGGCACAGCCCGGCGTCTTCCGGCGCATCGCCGACCTGGCACGCGACAACCGGGGACCTGCGACGAAGCTCCCCACCCTCGACCGCTCCAAGCGGGTCTTCAAGATGTCACTTGGGCGGAGCGGCGACGCCGAGGGCGCGCGCATCTACCGAGAGGCGATGGACGGCGGCTATGTCGTTCTCGGGTGGGGCGGCGAGATCGACTGGTCTCCCTCGCAGTTCAGTGACTTCGCGGCCGTGAAGCGCCGCTGGCAGCAGGATCATCCGGACGCCACCGGCAACGATCCGAACATTCAGCAGCCGCATATCCTTCGCTCCGGAATGCGGGTGGGCGATCTGGTGGTGGTGTCGCTCGGCAACAAGCGGTTCCGGGCGATTGGCGAGGTGACGGGACCTTATGAGTTCCGACGCAGCGACAAGGACGAGTTTCATCATCGGCGTCCCGTGCGGTGGCTGTGGCGCAGCGACGAGGGAAAGCCGTGCGAGCTCATCTACCGCCGCAGCTTCATGATGCAGTCGGTTTACGAGCTCGACGGGACCCAGATCGATTGGCCTGCGCTCGAGCAGATCGTGGGCGCCAGCGCGGTCGCCGCCGGAACCGGCGCACCCGAGCCCTATGTTCTAATTATCGATGAGATCAACCGCGCCAACGTGTCGAAGGTCTTCGGCGAGCTGATCACGCTCATCGAACCCGACAAGCGCGTCGGCGCCGAGAACGGCCTGACGGTCACCCTGCCCTACTCCGGCGACACCTTTGGCGTCCCGGCGAACCTCCACGTCATCGGGACAATGAACACGGCGGACCGATCCATCGCGCTGTTGGATACCGCCCTTCGCCGACGGTTCGAGTTCGAGGAGTTGATGCCCGACGCCTCGGCTCTCACGGACGCCAGTGTCGCCACAAAGATCGACTTGGAGGCCGTGCTGACCGGGATCAATGCGCGCATCGAGTACCTTTTCGACCGCGAACATCAGATCGGGCATGCCTTCTTCATCGGCTGCCGGAGCGTCGCAGACCTTTCCCGCGTCATGCGGACGAAGGTCATCCCGCTCCTTGCCGAATATTTCTACGAGGACTGGGAGAAGGTGCGCCAGGTGCTGGGCGAGCAGACGGACGAGGGCGCTTTCGTCGGCAGGGTCCGGCTCAAGCCTCCGCGCCGATCCGAGCTTGAGGATGTGGACGATGGCCGGTGGCGGTACTTCGTCCGGGCGGAGTTCAGCCCCGACGCCTATGAGCAGCTGAAGCCGTGATCCTGCGGAGCCTGCGCGAGTGGGAGTACCTCGTCGTCTCCGATGAGGCCCGCGCCGCAGACGCCGTCCCGAGGTGGGCGGCGGATCGGCTGGTGGGCGCCGCGCGAGCCTCCAACCTAGGTGGCGCCGATGGCGAGAGCGTCCTCGTCAACGGGCATAGGCGCCTGCGCGCGCAGCAGGCGGTGGGGGTGCTGGCGGCGGAGGGCGTCACGCTCGAGATTCTTCCAAAGATTGACGGCCTGGATGCCGGAGCGACGCGACATCGCCTCGTGAACATGCTCGCGCGTGTCTGGGACCTCCAGGTCGCGAGCGGAGCATTGACCGATCTCGGCTGGCAGAAGCACGATCTCCTGGAGATCGTCATCCGGCTCTTCTGCAATGCGCTGATCGAAGCGGTGCGCCGAGGGCTTCCCCGGCGCTATGTGCCCGAGGAGGCGGATCGTTCCGTCCTGCGTGGTCGGCTCGACGTGCAACGGCAGTTCACCGTGCTCGCAGCCACGCCCAACCGCCTGGCCTGCCGATTTGACGAGCTGAGCTCCGATATCGCGCTCAATCAGATCATCCGCGCCGCAGTGGTGCGTCTGCGGGGCATCAGCAAGGCGCCGGAGAATCAGCGCCGGCTGTCGGAGCTTTCCTTCGCCTTCGCTGACGTCACCCCTGTGGTGCGGTCGCAGCTCCCCTGGGACCGGGTGGTTCTCGATCGGACGAACGCGACCTGGGCCAACCTGCTGAAACTTGCGCGCCTACTTCTGGGAGACCAGTTCCAGACCACCAGCAGCGGCGCCGCGACCGGACACGCCCTGCTGTTTGGCATGAACACCTTGTTCGAAGAGTACGTCGGGCGGATGCTGCACCGAGCCCTTGCCGGCACCGACCTCCAGGTGCGTCTGCAGGGGCCGCAGGACCACGCACTTGAGGCCGACGACGGCTCCCGACGGTTCAAGACGAAGCCCGATATCGTAATCACCCGCCACGGGCGTCCGGTCCTCATCATCGACACCAAGTGGAAGCGCCTCAAGGGCGAGATCGACGACGCCAAGCGAGGCGTTAGTCAGAGCGACGTCTATCAAATGATGGCGTACGCCCAGGTCTACCGCTGTCCGCGCGTGCTCCTGCTTTACCCGCATCAAGCCGAGGTGGGCGCCGGCGAGGGTATTCAAGGCAGCCACACCATTCGAGGGAGCGATGAGCGCCGCTTGGTGGTGGCGACGATTGGCGTCTCCGACCTGGCAGATATCGAAACGCGCCTCCGTGCGATCGTACAGGTCCAAGTAGCCGGTGAGTCCGGCTCCGCCGCTGCGGCTTAGTTCTGTGTTGGGAGTGTTTTGCGTGTCGAGTAACCAGGTTGGGCGGATGAAGCTGACGGCCGGCAACATCCGGAACCACCACTTCTATCTCCGGGCTTGCGAGCCGCTCATACCCGAAGGCGGCATTGGCGGCAGGAACAAGGACGAACCCGGTCGCCCGTTTACAGTTCGCTTCGAACCGGGCCCGACCGTTCAGACCGACGTCGATGGCGCCAAGATGATCCTGAGGGACCGCAAGGCCGTCCGGGCGTTCCTTGAGTCCGCGGCCGCCACAGCAGGTGACGTCGTGTGCCTACAGCGGACAGGCGACAGAGAGGTCGTGGTTTGGCTTGAAGCCGATCCACATGGAGCGCGGTTGCCTTAGCGGGCCGCCCCTCACGGGCTCGGGGAAAGCTGCAGGACAGGGTTCCGTCCATGGACGTTGCCTCGTCGCTGCAGCTCCGTTTCAGGCAGCCTTGGCGCCTACGATGTCCATGAGGCCCGAGTAGCTTGTCACAACGTCGTATTTGACCCGATTGGCCTCAACGCTGGCGCTGATTTCATCGAAGAACTTTTTGGCGCATGCGATCTTAGTGGCTTCGATTTCGCGCAGCTTCAGAGATGACATGGAGCCCTTGGTCTCGGCGACAAAGTAGATGTGCTTCACGGTCCCCTGCTTGAACGCGATTGCCCAGTCGGGATTGTAGTCACCGACGGGAGTCGGGATCAGAAAGCCGCGGGGAAGCTTCGCGTAAACGACGACCTCGGTGCTTGCGTCAAGCTCGTCGGCAAATCGGCGCTCGATGTCCGAGTCTGTGACCACGTAGTCGTAGATGTGGTTCTTCAGCTTCGCGCTAGCTTTAGAGAAGTCCTGGCCGGCCTGGTTCGCGGTGAAGATGTCGACGTCGTAGCGATCGGCTAGCCCATCATAGGTAAGCCGCTCAATGACCATCGTCGCCTTTTGTTCGGCGATGATGCGGGAAGCCTCCGAGATAAAGTGCTCAGGGTTTTGCTTGAACTGATCGAATACCGCTGGCTGGATTCCGGCCAAGATGGCGGCGACCGTCTTCCGGGTCAGCTCGGTGTTCTCGCCGACCTTTCCCAGGAGGTCATACTTCACCAGAGAGTGAATTGAGCCGCCTCGCTCAGTTGTCGAGCCGGTCAGCGTGAAACCGTCTCCATCCCTGAGCTGCTGGTCGCTCAGTCCCTCCGCCTGCTCCCCCATCTGAACGATGTACTGGAGCGGTGTGACGCGCAGCTGGCTGTCGAGCGCCCCGACGCACTTTTGGACGAGTTCGTCAGAATCGAACTCGACCCGGTATACCGCCTTCTGATTTATGCGCGCCCAAAGCTCCTGGAACTCCTTCTTGTCGAAGTTGGCGTTCAGCGGATTGGTCTTGGGCTTGCGGCCATCCTCAACCTTCGGCAGCTGCGCATCGCTGAACACGCTGTCGATCAACTGCAAAACGTGATCGCGATAAGGTTCGAGGTCTTCCGGGAGGACAGGGAGCGCACCGTCCGCCTTGGCCGCGTGATACTTGTCAACGATGTTCTTCTGCCGGTCCACATAGCCGTTCTGGACCAGGTAGAATTCGATACCTGCCGCCATATCGGCCGAAATCTCAACGATACCGTTCTCGGTGGCTATTACCTTGCCCTGGAAATATGCTGCGTCCGCGTGGCGGGGGCGTGATGACAGTGTGTCAGCGATCTCCCTTTGTAAGCCGCTGACGAAATCCTTGTAGCTCTCGCTGGCTACAACGGTGAGCACATTGATGTCATGGACGACGGCGGGGTGATCCATTCGGTCGCCGTGCTGATCGACAGAAAGCCTAAGCCCCCGGCCAACCTCCTGACGGCGCGAGATCATATTGTCGCTGTGCTTGAGCATGCACATGACGAAGACGTTCGGATTGTCCCACCCTTCCCGGAGCGCTGAATGCGAGAAGATGAACCGGGTCGGCTCCTGAAAGGAAAGCAGGCGCTCCTTGTCCTTCAGGATCAGGTCGTAGGCATCGACGTCATCGGAATCGACTGATCGGGCGCCGACGGCCGGGTCCTTGAGCCGGTTGGTCCTTTTGTCGATCGAGAAGTAGCCATTGTGCGTCTTCGCGGCGTCGATCCCGGCCAGGTGCTTGCGATACGCCTCATTGTCGATCGCGAGCTCCGACAGATACTCCGCCTTGAGAAGCTCGTACTCCTCCTCGAACACCCGCGCATATTCGCCCTTCTCGTCGGGCTGACCGTAGTCTCGGTACTTCACGACTTCGTCGATGAAGAACAATGACAGCACCTTTACGCCCTGGGCGAACAGCTGCTTCTCCTTGTCGATGTGCGCCTTGATCGTTTCGCGGATCTGGATCCGGCGGATGTCGCGCTCCGAAACGTCGCCGGTGGCCTCGCCCGCGGGAACCACGAGACCATTGGCGAACTCCACCGTGTCATTGCGGGCGTCAATCTGCGAGATGGTGAAGCCATCACGGTACTGATCCAACTCGCCGGACGCGGCGAAGAGGTCGTCGCCGAACTCAAACCGCCTGAGCTGGCGCTTGATCTCCCCCGACTTCAGCCTCACTTCGATCTCGATCCGTGCGACTGGCGCCTTCTTCGAGATATCAATGCCCTCAAGATACAAGTAAGCGTTGGTGCCGGCGAGGCCGCGGGTCTGGATTCCGCGCACGGCGATTTTCTTCACCAGTTTCTGATTGTAGGCGTCGAGCGCGTCGAGCCGATGGACGCGGTTATGCTGCGTCTGGTGCGTCGCCGAGTAGCGAAGGATCATCAGCGGCTTGAATTTCGGGAGTGCCTCCGTCGTGGCGCCACCCTCCATTTTCTGCGGCTCGTCGAGAATCAGAATGGGACGGTTGCTGGCGATCACGTCGATCGGCTTGCGCGACTGGAAATCGTCGAGCTCTTCGTAGATGCGCCGGTTCTCGGCGCCGCGGGCGTTGAACGCCTGGATGTTGATCACCATGACGTTGATGCCTGAGTCCGAAGAGAAGCTCTCCAGCTCGTGAAGCCGCTTCGAATTGTATATGAAGAAACGCGCTCTTTTTCCGTAGGTCTCTGTGAAGTGGTCAGCGGTGATTTTGAGTGATTTGTGAACGCCCTCGCGGATGGCGATGCTGGGCACGATGATGACGAACTTCGACCAGCCGTAGCGCTTGTTCATCTCGAAAATGGTCTTGATGTAGCAGTAGGTCTTGCCGGTGCCGGTCTCCATCTCAATGTCGAGGTGGACGCGCGTCGCAGCTAGGGCGTCACGACGATATGCAGCGGGCGCCGCTACGCGCTCGCCGTTCCGGCCCAACACAGTGAAATCGTCCAGCCGTTGCGAGACGGGGATGTTTTGTCGTCGCTGCACCTTCTGGATATTCTCGAGGATCTGCGCCTCGCTGAGCACGATGTCAGCGTTCTTGAAGCCGTCCTCGAACGCGCTCGTCTGCGCATTCCGGCCCGGATCAATGCGGTAGGCGACGCCGCCAACCAGCGGCTGCCCCCCAAAGCAATCGACGACCGACTCCACGGCATGAGTCTGATATGGCTGGACCTTGAACTTCAGCTTCATGGTCGCGCCCTCAGATCGCCTTCACATCGGTGCTAGGCGAGAGCAGGCGGAATACCTGCTCGACATTGATCTTCACGGCGTCAGAGGCGAATCCATTGTCGCGGAAGACGACGCGTAGGGGCTCTCGGGTCGCAAGCTCCCTCACCAGCTCTTCGGTCAGGCCCGGGTCGAAGCAGGCGACGAGCGCATTCTCGTCAACGAAGAAGACCGTCTTGCCCTGCACCGTTTCCCGCCGGATCGGCAGGCTCAGATCGACGCCCCAATCGACAAGGACCTGGAAGAGTAAGTCCTCGGCCGTACGGTCGGGCTTTATGTTATCGACCGCGTCGAGCAGATCCCTCTGTCCGACCTCGTCCGGACGATAGAACACTTCCTGCATGTTCGACGTGTCGACTTTGAGCACACGAAAGCCGACATCCTTGTTCCAGCCGGGCTCGCAAGGTCCAGCGAGGGCCGCGACCCCAGCCTTCCTGATGCGCTCCTTAGACACTTCGGACAGAACAAGCGGTCGCTCGTTCTTCTTCATCAACTTAATCGCCGCCTGCACTGTCTTCTTCGCGGTTCCCGTCGTTGAAGCCTCCGCATCCTCCAGACTCTCGGGCAGCTGAACCATGATGAACCGGTGGTTTGTCCCGTAGGTGCTGTTTGCCCTGAGCACGGCTTCTGCGGTGCTGGCGGAGCCGGCGAAGAAATCCATGATCAAAGCGGCGCGGTCGTTGGGCGTGACGTACTCGATGAGCTTGGCTAGCTCCTCATGGTCCTTTGGGTTGGTGAAGACTTTTGCCCCCATCAGGCTGCGCAGGTATTTAACCGAGACCTGAGACTGCTTGTAAAAATATGATCCGCGAACCTGTGTGGCGAATTCGGTCTCGTCACCATCCTCGCCGTCCTCGTCCTCGATACCACCCATTTGGCTCTCTTCGACTTCCTCGGCGATAGGTCGAATATGAGCTTTCCGGAAGGGCGGCTCTGTATGATCGTCTCGGAATTCCACGAGCCCGAGCTTGATCTGACGCTGCATCTCAGCGGGCGAAGCGTAGATCCAACCACGCTCAGGTACCGCGCAGGGCTGCCCGGTCTTTGGATGGATCACGTCATATCTGGGGCCGTCGCCTCCCGGCCACGAGATGTCGCGGTCCCGCCAGGGACCATGCTTATCGACGCGCTTGTAACGCGCCCACTTCTTCGCTGGATGGCTTTTCGGCAAATCCGAATACCACTGTGACAGGTCAGTCTCGATGGCCTTGAAATCGTCGCCGTGAATCTCGCGAAGCCGGACAAATTCATCCCATATTTCGCGAGCACCGGGCTTTTCCTCTCGCCACACTTCCTTGCGGTCTCGGAGATGTGAGACATCTCTACCGTAGACGATCATATATTCGTGACCGACTGAAAAGAACTTGGCGTCGTTCTTGCGCCCCTTCTCCCAGACGAGCTGAGCAATAAAGTTCCTTTCCCCGAAAATCTCGTCCATCAACTTTCGCAGTGCGGCCTGCTCATAGTCATCGATGCTCACCATGATGACGCCGTCCTGCCTTAGCAGTCGTTTGGCTACGGTGAGACGCGCGTACATCATCGACATCCAGTCGGAGTGATATCGGCCCCGCGTATCAGGGTTGGCGACGAGACGACTTCCCGCGTTGTCCTTCTCGCCGGCAGCCTTCTCAAAAGCATCCTTCGATGTAGTGAAATCGTCTTTGTAGATAAAATCCTTGCCAGTATTGTATGGCGGATCAATATATATGAGCTTCACCTCGCCGAGGTAAGTTTCTTGCAGGAGCTTGAGGGCATCTAAGTTGTCGCCCTCAATGAAGAGATTCTTTGTGGTGTCGAATTCAATGCTTTCGGCCCGGAAGGGGCGAAGCGTCTTGTTGATCGGCGCGTTTGCCGTCACGAGCGCTTCTCGCTTTCCTGGCCAGTCCAGTCGATATCTCTCCTGCGGCCCATCCACGATCCGGTCGCTCAGCTCCTGGCGGAGCTGATCGAAGTCGACAGCCAAGCGGACCGCCCCGTCCTCTTGGGCCGCTTCGGTGACACAGCCGGGGAATAGAGTGCGGATTCTGGCGATGTTTTCCTGCGTCAGGTCCGGGCTGTGCATCTTCAGCTTATCCATACGTATCCTCTTACTCGTCCGTCGCGGTGCCGACGGGCTCGCCCGCGGTCAACCGTTGGAGCTCCTGCTTCACCGACCGCAGCTCTGCATTGATGGTGACGCGCTTGTTGAATTGCTTCTCGCGGGCGAGCCGCGCCTTGATGCGCTCCACCTCCCGGGTCTTGGAGCGGATCGTCTCCATGCGGGCGACGCGCGCCTGAATGTCCTCGCTGGCGGTCGCTGCCACTGGCATCATGGGCGTGAGCAGGCTGTCGTAGAGTGCGCTTAGGTTCAGCGCGACCGGAAGGGGGCGCCGTGGCGCATCCTCGGGCGTCCAGTCCGTGCCAAAATACTCGCTGACCACCCACTTCGTCGGATCAGCCTCGCTTGGTCGCTTGAAGGCGGCGATCGCCTTTCTCTTCCCGGACCAGGTGAGTTCGAAGATCAGCGGGAAGGGAATGGCGCGGTCTATGGCGCGCAGCACTTCCTCGTCCAGCTTGCCGGTCCGCAAGCTGATGCCGAACACCTGGATCTCGGCGACCGCCCGGGTCGCGGACAGATTGATCGTCTCGGGGGCGAGCTTGAACTTCCAGGCGATCTGGTCGACCTGAGTGACGAACATCTCCTTGAGCGCCGCACCGGCGCCGGCGTGCTCATATATGCGGGTCTTAGGGACCACGCGGCCGAGCGCGGCCGCCTTTGGATAGTCGAAGAAGGCCGTCATGCCGGTGCGCCCTCCACGACGAGGAAGGCGATAAGCTCGAAATCGTCGAGTCCGGCGATCGTATGGACGAGCGCCGTGGTGCGGCCGCCGCTGAACAGGCTGTCGAGATCCTTCTCCTCCTTCACCTCAATCATCGAGCGGATGGCCGCGCTGAGAAGCGTGGAGCACTGCTCCATCTTCCGCCCGTCTTGGGTCCGTTCGTTGAAGAGGCGGCACGCAGACTGGATCGGCTCCGCCTGGCCCTTGCAGCTCGAGCGGATCAGGTCGAGCAGGCGCTTCACCTCGGTGTGGTCGACGACGACCTCACCGTCCTCGCTGACATACACGAGATAGTAGGGGTGCAGACGGTTCTGCTGATTGACGTTCACGCTGTCGTGGATGTTCTTCAGCGCGAAGATCACACCAGGCTCGAGCCCAAGCGTCGGCTGTGCCGGTACGACCGCATGCATCCCATTCGGCAGATGGTCGGGCTCGCCGTTCTCCTTGATGTGGTTCAGCAGGTCCATGCGGAAATCGTTGAGCCCGAGATCAGTGATCGAAATCCCGGTGCGCACGTCCTCGAGTTCGATGACCTCCTCCTGGAGCCGCATCAGCTGCTCCTTCCGGTAGGCGATGTCGCTGCTCTTGGCCGTGAGCACGTTGTCGTCGCCGGTCGCCGTCACGTCGGCGATGACCATGCGGTTTTCGACCCGCTCCTTCAGGTTGATGTATTCGTCGAGCGAGATGTCCGGCCAGTAATTTACCAGCTGAATTTGATCGTTCGGTGACCCTATGCGGTCGATTCGGCCGAAGCGCTGGATGATCCGCACCGGATTCCAGTGGATGTCATAGTTGATCAGATAATCGCAGTCCTGAAGGTTCTGGCCCTCGGAGATGCAGTCGGTGCCGATTAGAATGTCGAGTTCCCCGCCTTCGTGCGGCAGGACGAGATGCTTCTCCTTCGAGCGCGGGGAAAACAGCGTCAGCAGCGATTGGAAATCGTAGCTCTTCTTGAGCGTGGTCTTTGGGGCGTCGGAACCTGTCACTTTGCCGGAATGAAGGCCATGTGACTTGAGGAATGCCGGCGCCAGGTTGGAATACAGATAGTTCGCGGTGTCTGCGAAGGCCGTGAAGATGAGGACCTTGCGATTGCCCGGGTTGAGCGGCTCGGCGACCTTGTCGGCGATGACGCCCATGAGATGCTGCAGCTTGGCGTCGTCCTCGGGCCCGACCTTGTCCATCGACGCGACCAGCTCGCGGATCAGGAACAGATCGGCTTCGAGGTCGTGCTTCCACGACGGAAGGTCCATGTCTGCGAGGCTGATTTGGATCTTCTTGCCGACCGTGAACTCGTCGAGGCCGGCGAGGTCTTCGTCGTCGGCGTCGAAGCCGGGCTCGCCGAGGAAGTCGGTGACGCTCGCCGAACCGCCGGATCGTTCGAAGCCCCCGATTTCCTCTAGGGTCTTGGCGATATTCCCGCCCAGCGCGCGAAGGGTGAGCCGGAACGCCTCGACCGAACTTTCCAAACGCTTCAGAAGATTGATGGTCATCAGAGCTTGCAGGCTCCGCTCGCGGTCGGCCTGGCGCAGCTTCCCGCGACCACCCTCGACCTGGGTGTCGTAGATCTCTTCGTATTTCGAGAGTCGGCTTGGCAGGATGTAGCTGATCGGTGCGTAGACGGCGAGCTTGAGGATCGACAGACGGCTGAAGATGTCGTTCAGCCCCAGCACGTCCGGCCGATGCGTAATTGGGCACTGGTACGACAGGGGCTTTCGGCGCTGCGGGAATTTGCCGATGTCCTTGGTGTCGTAGAACGTCTCGATGTGCTTGCGCGACCGGGCGATCGTGACCGCGTCGAGCAGCTCGAAGAAGTCGAAGTCCAGGGCCTTGAGAATGGCGGCAGCGGTCCGCTCACTCGGCGGAAGCTCCGACCAGGCGTTGAAGGCCTTTTGCGCCCGACGGAAGATCTCCTCGATGCCGGTCTTGCTTTTGAGATCCCGGCTGAGGTTCTCCGACTCGCCTTCGTAAGCGAGGGCAAGCTGGTTGCGCAGGTCGCTGAACCGGTTGTTCACCGGCGTAGCCGACAGCATCAGAACCTTGGTCTTCACGCCGGCGCGGATGACCTTGTTCATCAGCTTCTGGTAGCGTGTCTCCCGGTCCTTGAAGACGTCGTTGTTTCGAAAGTTGTGAGACTCGTCGATGACGACGAGGTCATAATTGCCCCAGTTCACGCGATTGAGCGGAATGCCGAAGGATTCTCCCGAGGTCCGCGACAGGTCGGTGTGCGCCAGGACGTCGTAGTTGAACCGATCCTTGGCGAAGATGTTGGTGGTCAGATTCGTGTTATAGTTTCGCCAGTTGTCTGCGAGCTTCTTGGGACACAGAACGAGGACCGAACGATTGCGAAGCTCGTAGTATTTGATGACCGCCAGCGCCGTGAAGGTTTTGCCGAGCCCCACGCTGTCGGCCAGGATACATCCGTTGTGCATCTCCAGCTTGTTGATGATCCCCGTCGCCGCATCGCGTTGGTAATTGAACAGCTTGTTCCAGACGAGGCTGTCCTTGTAGCCAGTCAGGTCATTGGGTAGGGCGTCCTGGTCGACCTCGTCGAGGAAATCCTGGAAAATATTATAGAGAATGTGGAAGTAAATCCGCTCGGGGGAATTCTCCTGATAGACGGACTCGATGTGATCGCAGATCGCCGCGGTGACATCGCCGACCTTTTCCTCATCGCTCCAGATCTGATCGAAGAGCTGCAGATAGACCTGCGTGTGGGCGGCGTCGTCGAAGCGCGTCACGAGGTTCGAGACGGCATCACCCTTCTGAAATCCGAGATCGACGGCTGTGAAGCCGCTGATCGGCATATAGGCCGCATCGTTTCCGTCGGAGCCCACATGGATGAACTGCTGCATGGGCGCCTTGGTGACGTTCGACCTGAAGCGCGCCTTTTTGCGAATCCATTCGGCGCACTCGCGCGCCACCGCACGCTGGGTCAGCTTGTTGCGCAGCTGAATCTCGAACTCGGTTCCGTAGAGTCCCCGCTCCCGCGCGGCCTTTGGGATGAAAAACTCCCGCCGCTCCTTGCGGAGGCGGTCGGTCACATCCATTGGCACGAAGGTTGGCGAGGTGAAGATGAATTGGAGGCTCTCGACCTTCGAAAGCTCGGCCTTCAGCGCCTCAAAAGCGTAAATGGAGAAGCACGACGCCGCGATCCGTAGCCGCGCGCCGCGGCGCACAGTGCTCTTGAGGTCGTCGCCCAGAAGCTGAGAGGTGTTGTCGATAATCTTCATGTGATCCTCCCCGGAGGAGGGCGCGACGTGTCGCAGGCGGCTGCGGACGGCGGCGGGTCGGCCGGGGGCGCGCCGAAGCGGTCGGGCCGAGCGCAAGGCTCGCCGACAGGGCCATTCACCGTCCGAATCGCTGCAACGCTCAAATCACCCCCGCTTCGGGCGATTTTCTATCACAAGTCTCCGTTGGGGCGCCCGTCACCACCGAGCCGCGCCCTTGGGTCGCGACCGCCAGATCAACCGCTTGTCTATGGGCCGCCGAGGTCCTGGGGATCGACTCTCGGTAGCCGCGGCGCGCCTTGAACGCGGCGATGCGCGCCAGTTCACCGGAGGCTTCGGCCAGAGTGTCAAACCAGTCGAAGCGAACGCGGCCGTGCGTGCCGATGCGACCCCATCGGCGGACAAGCAGGATGTTGCCGAATAAGGAATTCTCCAGGGACAAGGCGTAAAACCTCGCCATGTTGGCGCTTGGATCGACGCGATGCAGGACGAGCATGAATGGCTCCGTGGCAGCGGAAAGCCATCATCAACTGGGTGCCCGACAAAATCGGTCGGGTGGATTTATGATGGACCGTCGGACTCGCCGTGGACCGCTCTGATGAGTCCGTTCCAAGACCTCCCCGCCTCGTCAGCCTCGAAACTCTCTTGTGGCTGCATCAGCGGGCGAACCGCCCTTGACGAGCCCGAGGTCGTGACCCCGCTGACGATTCGTAGCTACCGGAAGCGCCCTGTTGAATTCCGGTATCCGTGGCAATCCGCACCGAGATAGTTCGCACCCATGATGGTCGTGACTCGATCATGAGCGGGCGCAACGTGGCGGGACCCGGAATGCTCAGTCTCAAGGCGAAGGTGGATCTGAAAGCCAACGGCGGGCACGCCGTGTGCATCGCCTGGGTCGGCGGCGTGGTGTTGCTCGCGATCTTCGCTCCTCCGGCGCTCGCCATCCCCGGGATGTTCGTCCTTTCCGCTGGCGCTGGCGGCCTGCTGTTCGCGCCTTCGCGAGCCTCACGGGTTTCGCCGACCCTGCTGGATTGCGACAGCCAAGCTAGCTCGACTGCAGGTCATCGATCATCGCGAGCATCTCTTTCAGCTTCTCGCGCGCCCCCGTCAGCTTGCGGGCGACGATGAGATCCTGCCGGCCCGCCAGAGCGAGAACCGTCTCCAGCACTTCGTCTGAGTGGCGCAGGAGGCTGACCAGGTTCTCGCCGCTGGGGCCGTTCTTGGCGTCGAACCAATTCTTCACCGCCCGCTCGTTCGCCCGCGTAAGCCGGACGACCATTTTTACGGCAGCCGGCGTGCCGCCGTACTCTCGCCGCAGGGCTTCGGCGATCAGGTCCGGGAACGACGACTGCTGGGCAGCAAGATCGCGCAGAGGAAGACTTCTTCCGGAATCCGACTGAAGATTTCGGTCCTTCTGCGTAGGCGACATTTCCCGGTCTCCCGACTTAGCGTTGCGAGGGTCACGTCAAGGCAGCGCCCCATTTTGGGCCGCCGTAAGCTTCGCGCTTCTCGGATGACAGCGGATGAAAGAGCCCGTCAAAGCAGATCGCGAAAAGGTCGGGCCAATAAGGGCCGCGCAGTATGTGCGCATGTCGACCGAGCATCAGAAGTATTCGACGGAAAATCAGGCTGAGATCATCAGCCTATATGCCGCACAGCGGGGGTTCGAGATCGTTCGGACCTATGCCGATGAAGGCAAGAGCGGGCTGCGCCTTGATGGGCGCGACGCGCTCAAGCAGCTGATCAGCGACGTGGAGGGCGGCGCGACGCCTTTCGATGCGGTGCTGGTCTACGACGTGAGCCGTTGGGGCCGCTTCCAGGACGCCGATCAGAGCGCCTACTACGAGTACCTTTGCCGCCGCGCCGGCATCGCGGTCCACTATTGCGCCGAGCAGTTCGAGAACGACGGCAGCCTCAGCGCGACGATCATCAAGAGCATGAAGCGCGCGATGGCCGGCGAATACAGCCGCGAGCTCTCCGCCAAGGTCTTCACAGGACAGTGCCGGCTAATCACCCTTGGCTTCCGGCAAGGCGGTCCGGCCGGCTTTGGCCTTCGGCGTCAACTCGTCGACGAGCATCGCCAGCCCAAGGCCGAGCTGGCCCGCGGCGAACACAAGAGCCTGCAGACGGACCGGGTGGTGCTGAAGCCAGGCCCCCCGCAGGAGGTCGAAATCGTCCAGCGGATCTACCGCATGTTCGTCCTGAACCGTCGCTCAGAACGCGAGATCGCCGTTCTTCTGAACGCCGAAGGGATCGTAACCGATCTCGGCCGCCCCTGGACACGCGGCACGGTCCACCAGGTCCTCACCAACGAAAAGTACATCGGCAACAACGTCTACAATCGCGTCTCCTTCAAGCTGAAGAAGGAGCGCGTCTTCAATCCGCCCCGCGATTGGGTCCGCGCCGAGGGCGCGTTCGAGCCCATCGTGGAGCTCGACTTCTTCGTGGCGGCGCAGCGGATCATCGAAGAGCGCAGTCGCCGCTACACCGACGCAGAGCTTCTGGAGCGGCTGACGGACCTTCTGTCGAAGAAGGGGCGCCTGTCAGGCCTGGTGATCGACGAAGTGGAGGACATGCCGTCCAGCTCCACCTACCGCAGTCGGTTTGGCAGCCTGGTCCGCGCCTACGAACTGGTTGGCTATGCGCCCGGCCGCGACTTTCGGTACCTCGAAACCAATCGCGTCCTGCGCGCCCTGCATCCAGATGTGGTGGAGGGCACGGTCGAGCAGATCGAGGCGCTGGGCAGCATCGTGCGCCGCGATCCGCTCAATGACCTGTTGCGGATCAACGAGGAGTTCACGGCCTCGTTGGTGATCGTACGTTGTTTCCGCACGAGCGCGGGGGACCGGCGATGGAAGATCCGCTTGGACACCAGCCTCAGGCCCGACATCACCATCGCCGCCCGGATGGATCCCGACAACGCCAACGTCCAGGACTACTACCTTCTTCCATGGATCGACCTCGGGGCGATGGGCAGCGTCAAGCTGAAGGAGGAGAACGGCGTCTTCTTCGACGCCTATCGCTTCGACAACCTGGAGCCCTTCTTCGACCTCACGCGCCGTTGCAAGCTTCGAGCGGCGGCATGACCGCGTCCCAGCCTGACATCGCCATGATTCCGGTCGCGGAGATCACCGTTCTGAACCCTCGCGCGCGCAACAAGCGCGTGTTCCAGGAGCTGGTCACCAGCATCGCCAACCTCGGCCTAAAGCGGCCGATCACGGTGAGCCGGAGAGCCGACGGCGGCTACGACCTGGTCTGCGGCCAAGGCCGCCTGGAGGCCTTCCTGGCGCTCGGACAGCCCTCCATCCCCGCGCTCGTACTGGAGGTGTCGGAAGAAGATTGCTTCGTCATGAGCCTGGTGGAGAACCTGGCCCGCCGACAGCATACGCCGCTGGAGCTGGTCCGGGAGATCGGCGCGCTCAAGGGGCGTGGCTACTCCGTTCACGACATCGCCGCAAAGATCGACTTCAGCGCCGAGTACGTCTGGGCGATCTGCTACCTCTTGGAGCATGGCGAGGAACGGCTGATCGCCGCCGTCGAGAGAGGGATCATTCCCCACACCATCGCCATGGAAATTGCCCGCGCAGGCGACGGCGATGTTCAGCTGGCTCTCGCCGACGCCTACGAAAAGAAGGCGCTTCCCGGTAACCAGATGCTGGCCATCCGGCGCATCATCGAGCAGCGCCGGATCAGCGGTAAGTCGGGACACAGCGGCTCGCGCGCACCGCGGGTGAGGGTCAGTGCGGACGCCTTGGTGCGCGCATATCGCAAAGAGACGGACCGCCAAAAGCTGTTGGTTAAGAAGGCGAGCCTCGCCCAAAGCCGGCTCCTCTTCGTCGTCAATGCGCTGAGGCGGCTCTTGGACGACGAGCACTTCGTGACCCTGCTGCGGGCCGAGGCCATGCACACCCTACCGCGCCCGCTAGCAGAGCGCCTGGGCGTGGCGAGCGGCTAATGGCGGCCGCGGTCAGACTGGCGTTCGAGCGCGAGTTGATCATGGCGCGGCTCGACCAGATTTTGCCGCTTCGGCAGGTCACCGATCGCGTGAGGGCGACGGTGAAATACCGCCGCATCGCCCAATCCATCGCCGAGATCGGCGTGATTGAACCGCTGGCCGTAGCGAGGTCGGCGGATACCAGCGGGTTGATGCTGCTAGACGGCCACATCCGGCACGCCATCCTCGTCGATCTGGGAGAGACCGAGACGCGCTGCCTGCTGGCCCGCGATGACGAAGCCTTCACCTACAACAAGCGGGTCAATCGCCTGGCGACAATTCAGGAGCATTACATGATCGTCCGGGCCCTGGATCGAGGCGTGTCAGAGGAGAAGGTCGCCCGGGCCTTAAACGTCGATGTCAGGTCCATCCGCCGGCGGCGATCCCTGCTCGACGGGGTCTGTCCAGAGGTGGTCGAGATGCTCAAGGACCGCTCCGTCAACCCGGTGACATTCGACGTGCTGCGCAAGATGAAGCCGGTGCGTCAAATCGAGGTCGCCGAGCTCCTCTTGGCCACCAACAACTTCACTTCGAGCTATGCCAAGGCGCTGTTGGCGGCCACGCGCCAGGGTGACCTCACCCGTCCCGAAAAGCCCAAGAAGGTGGGCGGCATGACGCCCGAACAGATGGCGCGAATGGAGCGCGAAATGGCGTCCCTCAATCAGGACTTCAAAGCGCTCGAAGCCTCGTACGGCGATGATGTCCTGCACCTCGTCATCGCCTCGGGCTATCTGGCGCGACTGATCGGCAATCCCGAAATCGAGCGCTTCTTGCAGTCTCGGCACCCCGAGATCCTCGACGAGTTCCGGTCGATCATCACGGCCGCGTCGCTGGACCAATCCTCGCCGGCCACAAGCGGTGTGTAGCTACGCCTTGCCGAGCGGGGACGCTCCACGCGCCAGACCCGGCTCCGCCGATGCTCGACAGATCAGCGTCAGTCGCGAGGATCCATCAACGATTTGAAGGAGGCGCTCATTTCGGCAGCCTCCTCCGGGCTCTTGCGAAACACCGGCCCGTCGTAGCCATCGAAGAGTTCGGGGCGATAGCGGATGAGCTCCGGCCCATCGAGATCGGCGCTGGTCTCGACCCCGTCGGGCGGCGGGGCCGTCGTGCTGCCGGGATAGAGGCGTTCGGCCTCGCGGACTGTGATGAGTGCGAATTCCACGCGATCGCGGGCACGAATTCCACGGCATGGTGGGCGCGGATTCCACGCGAAGGTGGGCACGGATTCCACGGGATCATGGGCGCCCCCTGATCTGAGGGGGGTGAGCGCGGTTCGGCCGACAATCTGAGGGCTAAAGGTCCCCTGTGCTGAGCAGAGGGGGCCTGATGCCGACCGAGAGATTGTCGATGCGCCGGATAAGAGAGTTGTTGCGCCTGAGGTTCGAGGTCGGCCTGAGCACCCGGCTGATCGCGACGTCGCTGGGGATCAGCAAGGGCGCTGTGGGCGACTACCTGCAGCGGGTTCAAGTCGCCGGGCTGGGCTGGCCGCTGCCCGAGGACTTGGACGACACGGCGCTGGAGCGGCGGCTGTTCCCCGGGCCGCCGCCAAGCAAGGCGCCGCGGGCCGAGCCGGACTGGGCCACCGTGGACCGGGAGCTGCGGCGCAAGGGTGTGACCCGATCGCTGCTCTGGCAGGAATATCGGGCCGAACATCCCGATGGGTACGGCTACGCCTGGTTTTGCGAGCATTATGAAGCCTGGAAGGCGCGGCGCTCGCCGACGATGCGCCAGAAGCACCTGGCCGGCGACAAGGTCTTCGTCGACTACGCCGGCGATCCGATCGAGCTGATCGATCCGGTGACCGGCGAGGCCCGGCCGATGAAGCTCTTCGTGGCGGCCATGGGGGCGTCGAGCTACGTTTACGCGGAGGCGCGGCCCAGCGAAGGCTTGGCGGACTGGATCGGCTGTCATGTCGGGCTGTTCGCCTTCCTCGGCGGCGTCCCGGCGACCATCGTCTGCGACAACCTCAAGGCCGGCGTGGCGCGCGGCGACCGCTACGAGCCGCAGATCAACCGGACCTACCAGGACCTGGCGCGGCACTACGGGACCGCGGTGATCCCGGCCCGGCCGTACAAGCCGCGTGACAAGGCGAAGGTGGAGCAGGCCGTGCTGCTCGCGGAGCGCTGGATCCTCGCTCGGCTGCGCAACCAGCGCTTCTTCAGCCTGGTCGAGCTGAACGCGGCGATCGCCGAGCTCGTCGCTGAGCTCAATGCCCGGGTGATGCGCGCCTACGGCGCGAGCCGCGCGGAGCTCTTCGCGGCGGTGGATCTCCCGGCGCTGAAGCCGCTGCCGGCCGAGCCCTACGCCTTCGCCGAATGGAAGATCTGCCGAGTGGCGCTCGACTACCACGTCGAGATCGACGGCTCCTGGTACTCCGTCCCCTACCGGCTGATCCGCGAGCAGGTGGACGTGCGGGCCAGCGAGCGCACGGTGGAGATCTTCCACAAGGGCCAGCGCGTCGCCAGCCACGCCCGATCTCCCGGACGCCGCGGACACACGACGATCCCCGAGCACATGCCCAGCTCGCATCGGCGCCACGCGGAATGGACGCCGGCGCGGCTGATGGCGAGCGCCCGCAAGATCGGTCCCGCGGCGGCGGCGCTGATCTCCACCATCATGGCCGAGCGGCCGCATCCCGAGCAGGGCTTCCGCAGCTGCATGGGCATCCTCGCGCTCGAAAAGACCTATGGCCGCGCCCGGCTCGAGGCGGCCTGCCAGCGCGCCGCCCAGATCAAGGCGCGCTCGGCGAGCTCCGTCCGCTCGATCCTCCAGACTGGCCTCGACCGCGGCTTCCTCGAGCCCGAGCCGGATCACGAGCCCCTGCGCCACGGCAACATCCGCGGCCGCAACTACTTCCACTGATCCTCAAACCAGGAGACCCAATGCTCGCCCATCCCACCCATGAGCGCCTGATCGCGCTCGGCCTCACCGGCATGGCCAAGGCCTTCGAAGAGCAGCGCGCCGCGCCCGATCTCGCCGCGCTCAGCTTCGAGGAACGCGTCGGCATCATGGCCGACCGCGAGGCGGCCGAGCGCGACACCAAGCGGCTCACAGCCCGGCTGAAGTTTGCTGCGCTCCGGCAGGACGCCTGCGTCGAGGACATCGACCTGCGTACGCCGCGCGGGCTGGACCGCGCGCTCGTCGCACGCCTGGCGGCCGGCGACTGGATCCACCGCCGTCAGAACTGCCTGATCACAGGGCCCTGCGGCGTCGGCAAAAGCTGGATCGCCTGCGCGCTTGGCCACAAGGCCTGTCGTGACGGACGCTCCGTCTTCTACCAGCGCGTCCCGCGGCTCTTCGAAGCGCTGGCGCTCGCCCGCGGCGACGGCCGCCACGCCCGGCTGCTCAAAACCCTCAGCCGCGTCGATCTGCTGATCCTCGATGACTGGGGCCTGGCCGTGCTTACCGCCAACCAGCGCATCGATCTGCTCGAGATCCTCGAGGACCGGCAGGGCCGCGGCTCGACGATCGTCACCAGCCAGATCCCCGTCGACCAATGGCACGACGTGATCGGCGACCCGACCCTGGCCGACGCCATCCTCGACCGGCTGGTGCACAACGCTCACCGGCTGACCCTCGCCGGCGACAGCATGCGACGGCTCTCCGGCCACCGCGAGCTTGACGCTCAGACCAACGCCTGACTCCATGCAGACGTCGGCCGAATGCGCCGCCCACGATCACGTGGAATAGGCGCCCACCATCGCGTGGAATGCGTGCCCACGATCACTGGAATGCGCANNNATGAGTTCGCCCCAGGGCTCAGGCTGTGGACTGGCCGCGTCGTGACGGGCCCACGTCCCCGCGCAGGCGTCCCAGGCGAGGATGGGCCAAAGGCGGCCGAAGCCCCGAAAGAGGCGACCGTCCGCCTCGATGTACAGGAGATCCTGCTTCATGGTCGCCTTAAGGCCCCCACCGCATCGGTCCGCTTCGCCGCCCGACAATACCGTCGAAGTAGGAGCCGCCGTAGAGATACCAGTCGAGCCCATTGAGGTGGTCGACGGCCCGTTCGGGCGTCATGTCCTCGGCGGCCGCCTCGGAGATGAGGCCCCGCGCCCAGCGGCCCGACCGGCTGAAGGCTTCGTATTCGACCATGTAGCGCAGCCAGATCCGGGCGCAGGTCCGGCAACGGTAGAGCGTCACGTCCGCGTAGCGGCCGTCCGTCTCGTCGCAGCCCACCGACCGGCTATCGAACTGGGTGAAGGGCGCATTTCCCTGTTCACAGGCGCAGCCCGTCATGAGCGGCGGAGGCTTGGCGGCTTTGATCATCGCTGTAGGCATAGCCCTGTCCAACTGGCTTGAGGACACCCTCAGGCTTTCGCAGTCCGCAGGTAGAGCACCCACGCGACAGATTCGGTCGTCACCGGCGCTCAGCGGCCACCGATGACGCCGCCGCGTTCCTGGATCAGGCGGCCAAGCGGCCGGCCGTCCAAGGTGCAGGCGGCGATCACCCGGTCGTGGACGATCACCTTGCCCTGACGACCCCGCTCGGCCGTGCAACGGAGGATACGGCCTCGCACCAGCGCCTGCAGGCGCGCCTTGGCCTCTCGACCTCCCGGGCTGTCCAGTTCCGGCGCGTCGAAGTCCGCCAGGCGAACCTCGATCCAGGTTGCCGGGTCGCGCGACGGACCTATGCAGAGTCCGTCGCCATCTCCGACATAACGAACCGGACCACTGAAGACCTCACCGGCGCGCTTCGGCAGGGGCGCCTTGCAGGGATCGGCCAGGGCGGGGGTCGCCAGCATCATCGCGCCGAAGGCCGCGGCCACGGCCACGCCCCGCGACGGCCGACGCTCCGCTCTTCCCGTGCGGTCGCGCATCGAACTGTGAACTGTCGCCGGGATCTGCAGCCTCCCCCTAGATGTTCCGCCTTTGTTCGTGGTTTAGAGGGCGCATGTCAACGGGGTCATGTATCAGTCTCGCCGCATGTCCGGCCTGCGGACCGTGGTGAGCCATGGGGAGCCGCAATCCTGACCGCGTCGGCATCAGCGAGCGCTTTCACCTCGGCCGCACGGTGGGCGACATGGCCCGCCAGCGGTGGGAGGTGATCTCCCGCTGCGACACCTGCGGGCTCATGATGCTAGTGGATCTGAAGCTGATCGCGTTCGTGCGTGGCCCGAACGTGAGCCTCTGGAATCGTAAGGCGCGGTGCCGGCGGCTGCTGTGTCCGGGGTATGTCACCTTCTGGGCCAAGGCGCCTGGCATGGCCGGACATGATCCGCTGACCATCGACACCCGTGTGCCCGACGTGCGGCCGGGCTGGGTCGAGCGGCGCCTTGCAGGGCGGACGCCGGCGGGTAAACCGGACGACGGTTAACACGGGAGCGGGACAATGTGCGGCCGGTTCGACACCTCGCACCTCTACTGGCGGGACATCCACGATCAGCTGGCCAACCTCATCCCGGTGAGGACCGAGCCGCTGAACCTGGAGCCGAACGACGACGTGCGGCCGACCACGCCGCAGGTCACGGCGCGCATCGAGGACGGCGGCTGGGTGCTGGAGAAGATGCGCTGGGGCCTCGTGCCCTTCTGGCGCAACGGCAAGCCGCTGAAGGACACGGCCAAGGGCGCCGATGACGGCTTCAAGCTCACGACCTTTAACTGCAAGGTCGAGACCTGCCACAGCGCCTCGACCTTCCGCGACGCCTTCGCCAAGCGCCGCTGCATCGTGCCGGCGAGCGCCTGGTACGAGTGGACGGGGGACAAGGGGTCGAAAGTGAAGCACCGGTTCGCGCGCGCGGATGGCAAGGCGATCTGGTTCGCGGGGCTCTGGGACCGCTGCACCACGCCGGATGCCGGCGAAGTGCGCAGCTTCACGATCCTGACGGGACCGTCGGCGGGCTGGCTGTCGGGCTACCACGACCGGGCCCCGGTCATCCTCGAGCCGGAGGAGTGGACGCAGTGGCTCGATCCCGCGGCGGACGCCGAAGGCCTGCTGCAAAGCGTCCGCCCCGAGCGGTTCGAGCTTCGCG
>Ga0065721_10004116_pt1 | contig 60917 bp, 56 predicted proteins | sample Mesricmetagenome_FD_59108 | JGI IMG/M metagenome (GOLD analysis project Ga0065721, IMG submission 59108) | Mesophilic microbial community from rice straw/compost enrichment Sample: eDNA_1 v2 (version 2) | ecosystem: Engineered > Solid waste > Grass > Composting > Bioreactor | place: USA: Davis... | reverse complement strand
GCTGGGCCTTGCCCGTGCCCGCGCGGGCCGAAGGCGGCCAGCCCCTGGCCGCGGAATAGTCAGCTGGCGTAGACCGCCCGCTCGAAACGCTCGAACAGCGCCAGCGCGCCCGGATCAGCGAAGGGCAGCAGCTGCGCCAGCATCACCCCGGCCACGCGCCGCTTCGGGTCGAGCCAGTAGTAGCAGTTGCTGAGCCCCGCCCAGGTGAGGCTGCCGGCAGAGCGGCCGGTGCTCGACGGCTCCAGATTGACCAGGAAGGCCAGGCTCCAGCCCGTCGGCTGCCCGGGGAAGGCGTCGAAGTCGCGCGCAAGATGCGGCGTCGAGCTGGTCAGCGCCCCCGGCCGCGGCTCGGTATGCTGGCTCGTGAACATCAGCTGCGCGAGTTCGGCCGGCGGCAGGATCTCGGCCTCGTCCATCAGCGCCCGCAGAAACCGGAGATAGTCGCCCGCCGTCGAATAGAGGCCGGCCCCGCCCATCTGGAAGAAGGGCGGCTCGGGCAGGGCGAAGGGCAGGGGCGCGATCCCGCCGTCCGGCAGGCGCATGTGCATCGGAGCCAGGCGGGCGCGTCGTTCGGCCGAAAGCGCGAAACTCGTCTGGCTCATGCCGAGCGGCCCGAAAACCCGTTCGGCGAAGGCGGTCTCCAGGTCCTGGCCGAGGACCGCCTCGATCAGCAGCCCAGCAAAATCCAGGCCGTGGCCGTAAAGCCAGCCCTCCCCGGGGTCGAACATCAGGGGCATGCCCGCTGGCGCGCCCTTGCCCAGGGTGTCGGCGCCGCTATGGGCGATCCACTGGCGAAGCTCGGGGCTGGCGAAATCATAGCCGAAGCCGCTGGTGTGCAGGAGCAGGCTTCGGAGGGTGAGCGGCCCGCGGGCCGGCCGCAGCCGCGGCTTTCCATCCGTCTCGAAGCCTTCGAGCACCTTGGGCTCCGCCAGTTCGGGCAGGAAACGCCCCACCGGCTCGTCGAGCTGTACGCGTCCCTCCGCCGCCAGCTGCAGGGCCACCAGCGAGGTGATCGCCTTGGTCATGGACGCGATCCAGAAGACCGTGTCGCCCGTCACCGGCGCCGGATCGCCCGGCGTCAGGCGTCCGACGGCGGTTTCGATGATCGCCCCTCCCGGCGTCACCGCGGCCACCGCCGCGCCAGGCAGGCCGCTCGCCTCCAGGCCGGCTTCCACAGCTGATCGGATTTCCGTCTCGGCCATCGCGCCCTCGCTCGAACACCCCGAGGCAGGGGAGCAGGGTGACGCAGCGCGAGGTCAAGGGACAAGTCAGGCGCCAGAACGGGCGCATCCTTCAGGAGAGGACGAGGCGGTTCCTAGGCCGCTGCGCGCGTTCTGGCCCGCTCGCGTTCACGCCGATCTTCGCCGGTGATCAGGCGGCGGACGGTCGGCCGTGGGTTGCGCGATGCAAGGCTGAGATGGTGCCGGGCCGCGCCGGCGTCAACCCAGGCGTCACGACGAACTCCGCGCTTGCGCGCGAACCATCGTCTTCACTTTGGCTAGGAAGATTTGGTGGGTGTACAAGGATTCGAACCTTGGACCCGCTGATTAAGAGTCAGCTGCTCTACCAACTGAGCTATACACCCGTCTCGGCGGCGGGCGCTTGCGCGACCAGCGGCGAGGGCGCGGAACATACTCGAAGCCGGACCGAAAGCAAGGCCTCGACAGGGGGAATTTTTATGGCGAGGCGTGACCTCACCGGAGCTGTTGATTTTCAATACCTTGAGAACTTCGCCGCGGGCGATGGCGACGTCATCGAGGAGGTCCTGGGCCTCTTTCGCGAACAGGCGGCCATCTGGTCGGGCCTGCTGGAACCGGCGGGCGAAGGCTGGCGTGACGCGGTCCACACCATCAAGGGCGCGGCGCGTGGCATTGGCGCCTTTAAGCTGGGAGAAGCCTGCGCCCTCGCCGAGGCCGAGGGGCCGGGCGCCATAGACGCAGTCCGCGACGCCCTCGACGCGGCGCTTTCCGACATCGCCGCCTATCTGCACGAAAGGGCGCTTCAGTCCTTGCGGATGCCGCGCAGCTGATCCCAGACCTCGAACTCGTAGGCGATGCAGCGGTCGATCAGGGTGCGCCAGACCGGCTCTGCGATCGCCTCCGAAAGCCCGGCCTCGCGCGCGGCCGCCTTCACCTTGGCGACCACGTCCTCGATCCGCGCCTGGTCGTGCACGGCGGCGCGGTCGCCCTTGATGCGGGCGGCGGCGTCCATATAGCGCTGGCGCTCGGCGAGCATCAGCACAAGGGCGCGATCCAGCGCGTCCACGCCCTTGCGGACGTCGAGCATGGTTTCGCAATCGGCCGGCAAGGGCCGTTCATCGACAACGATTTTCATGAGGCGCTTAGGACTAAATCCCGGCGCCGTTGTCCAGGGCCCTCAGGGCCGCTTCGTGGGCTTCCGCCTCGGCCGCGATCCAGTTGATGAAGGCTTTCACCTGCGGCAGGCGGCCCTTGGCCTTCGGATGCACGACGTAATAGGCGAAATCCACGGCGGTCGCGATCTGCAACGGCGCGACCAGCCGGCCAGCCTCCAGGTCGGCCTGGGCCAGGGTGCGCTTGGCCAGCGCCACGCCGCGGCCGTTCACCGCCGCCTCGATCACCAGGCTGGACTGGTTGAACCGCGGTCCTCTGGCGCCGTCGATGCCACGTAGGCCCCGCGCCGCCAGCCACATGGTCCAGTCCGGGCAGGAATCGTCCGGCTCGGGCGAGCCGTCGTGCAGCAGGATGTGGTTGGCGAGGTCCGCCGGATCGTTCAACGGCGTCGTCGCCGCCAGCTCGGGCGAGAGGACCGGAATCACCGTCTCGCCGATCAGTCGCCGCACCTCCAGCCCCGGATAGCGGCCGGCGCCGTAGCGAATCGCCACGTCCACCTCGCCGGCGGTCAGGTCGACCAGCTCCAGGCCCGCCGACAGCCACACGTCCACCTGCGGGTGCAGTTCCTCGAACCGGCCCAGCCGCGGCACCAGCCACTTTGCCGCGAACGACGGCGCGGCCGTCAGGGTCAGACGTCGGCCATCCACCGCCGCCGTCAGCATGGAGGCCGCCTCCGCCAGCCGGTCGAACGCCTCGCGCAGCGCCGGCAGGGCGGTCTGGGCCGCGTCGGTCAGCAGCAGGCCCTTGGGCGTACGCTTGAAGAGCGCCGCGCCCACGTAGTCTTCGAGATTCTGGATCTGCTGGCTCACTGCGCCCGGCGTGACCGAGAGCTCGTCCGCAGCCCTAGAGAAATTCAGGTGACGGGCGGCGGCCTCGAACGCCCTAAGAGCGTTGAGCGGCGGCAGCCGGCGGCGTTCCGAATTGCGCTCCATCGAGTTTTCCTGACACCCCCGGCAGAAGTCCTTGGGTTGCGAATTGGCCTCTCCAGGACCAATTTGCAACCGTCCGCCGAGGTATCGGCCCTTTTCGTCGGCGGATAAATCGGCGGGGCGGGTGAAAGCCCGTCCCGCTCTGGTTTTCAAGCCTGGTGTTTAGAGAAGCTAAAAACAATGCCGCATCGCAAGCCCAAAAACGAGGCGACCAAGCGTCTCGTCGTCCTGGGCGGCGCTCATGCCGGAAAGGCGGGCGCGGTCTGGCTGGTGGGCGCTGGTCCTGGCGATCCTGAGCTTCTCACCCTGAAGGCTCTCAAGGTCCTCCAAGCCGCCGACGTGGTCGTCCACGACGGCCTCGTCTCCGACGAGATCCTCGACCTCGCACCGGCCTCGGCCCGGCGGATATCGGTGGCCAAGCGCAAGTCGCGTCATTCCTACGCCCAGGACGAGATCAATCGCATGCTCGTCGCCTTCGCCCAGGAGGGGCTGAAGGTGGTTCGCCTGAAGGGCGGGGATCCGTTCATCTTCGGCCGTGGCGGTGAAGAGCTCGAAGCCTGCCGCGAAGCGGGCGTCGACTGCTTCGTCGTGCCGGGCGTCACCGCCGCCCTCGCGGCGGGAGCCGGGGCGGGCGCTCCTCTCACCCATCGCGGCGCGGCCCAGGCGGTCACCTTCGTCACAGGTCACGCGGCCGCCGGCGGCGAGCCGGACCTCGACTGGCGGAGCCTCGCCAGGGCCAACCAGACGGTCGTCATCTATATGGGCGTCTCAACCGCCGCCGGGATCGCCGCGCGGCTGATGGAAGCCGGTCGCGTGGGGGCGACCCCCGCCCTGGTGGTCGAGAACGCCAGCCGCCCCGACGAGCGCCGCATCCTCACCACCCTGGCCGGTTTGCCTGGCGCCGCAGAGGCGATCGCCGGCCCGGCGCTGCTGATCGTCGGCGAGGCGATGGCGCTGGCCAACTCCACCAATCCCGCTCTTTCCCGCGAAGGCGGGAACTCAAGCGGACTCTCGGGCAACCTCAGCATTGGCCCGCGCCTGCGCGGGAATGAGCGGCGTACGAAATGAAAGCCTTGACCGGAAATCGCCTGACCGATGGCGAAGTCGTCTTCTGGAAAGCCGGCGCCTGGGTGGAGCGTTTCGCCGAGGCCGAGCTGTTCGACGACGCCCAGAAGGCTGAGGCCGCCGAGGCCTCCGCCAAGAGCCAGCAGACCGTGGTGGTCGATCCCTATCTGGTCGATCTCATCGAAAGCGATGGGCTGTGGGCGCCGCTCAGCTACCGCGAGCGCCTGCGCGCGCTGGGACCGACCAATCATCCGCATCACGGCAAGCAAGCCGAGGGCGGGGCCGCGATCGAGGCGCTGCGGCATGCCTCCGGCGCGGCCCGGTCCAGCGGCCGCGTCAAGCTGATCAAGCGTTAGTAGGGGAGAGGGCATGTATCAGTACGACACCCTCGACAAGGAGTTCCTGGCCGATCGCGCCGCGGAATTCCGCGAGCAAGTGGGCCGGCGTCTGGCGGGCGAGATCACCGAGGACCAGTTCAAGCCCATCCGGCTGATGAACGGCCTCTATCTGCAGCTTCACGCCTACATGCTGCGGATCGCGATCCCCTATGGCTCGCTCAACCCGACCCAGATGCGCGCCCTGGCGGCGATCGGGCGCAAGTACGACAAGGGGTACGGGCACTTCACGACCCGCACCAACCTCCAGTTCCACTGGATCAAGCTCGCTGACACGCCTGCCATTCTCGATGAACTGGCGGCGGTCGACATGCACGCCATCCAGACCAGCGGCAACTGCATCCGCAACACCACGGCCGACCCCTATGCCGGCGCCACCGCCGAGGAGATCGACGATCCGCGCGTCTGGTCCGAGGCGATCCGCCAATGGTCCAGCCTGCATCCGGAATTCTCGTTCCTGCCGCGCAAGTTCAAGATCGCCATCACCGCGGCGGCCAAGGATCGTACCGCAGCCAAGGTGCACGACATCGGCCTGATGCTTCGCCGCGGGCGCGACGGGACCATGGGCTTTGAGGTGATCGTCGGCGGCGGCCTTGGCCGCACGCCCTATGTCGGCCCGACGATCAAGGAGTTTCTGCCGGTCAATCGCCTCTTCTCTTATCTCGAGGCGATCCTGCGCGTGTACAACCGCCACGGCCGCCGCGACAACAAGTTCAAGGCCCGCATCAAGATCCTCGTCGCCGCGCTGGGCGCTGAGGAGTTCGCCCGCCAGGTCGAGGAAGAGTGGGCCAAGATCGGTCCGGAGGGCGACCTGCCGGATACGGAGATCGCCCGCATCCGCGGCGCCTTCGCCCCGGTCCACTTCGACACCCTGGTGAACCGTTCGGAGATCTTCGAGGCCGCCAAGGCCGCCGATCCGCAGTTCGCTCGTTTCGCGCGCAACAACCTTCGTGAGCATAAGCGCGCCGGCTACACCATCGTGGTCATCTCGCTGAAGGCGATCGGCGAGACGCCCGGCGACGCCACCTCGGAGCAGATGGAGGTCGTGGCGGACCTCGCCGAGCGCTACGGCCAGAACGACATTCGCGTCACCCACGAGCAGAACCTCGTCCTGCCGCACGTGAAGCTGGACGACACGCCCGCCGTCTACGCCGCGCTGAAGGCGGCGGGGCTGGCGACGCCGAACGTCAATCTCATCTCCGACATCATCGCTTGCCCGGGCCTCGACTACTGCGCCCTGGCCAACGCCCGGGCGATCCCGATCGCCCAGGACATCGCCCGCACCTTCGCCGACCAGGATCGCGCCGAGTTGGTGGGCGAGCTGAAGATCAAGATCAGCGGCTGCATCAACGCCTGCGGCCACCACCATGTCGGCCACATCGGCATCCTGGGCGTCGATAAGAAGGGCGAGGAATTCTACCAGCTCACCCTCGGCGGCTCGGGCGCGGAGGACGCCGCCGTCGGCTCGATGCTCGGCCCGGCCCTGCCGGCCGGCCGGGTCGCCGACGCCGTCGACACCCTGGTCGACGTCTATCTGCGCGAGCGTCAGGAGGGCGAGCGGTTCCTCGACACCTTCCGCCGCACCGGGGTCGCGCCGTTCAAGGAGGCCGTCTATGCCGACGCGGATTAAGCTGGAGGACGGCCAGTTCAACCTGGTCGAAGACCCGTTCACCTATGCCTCCGACGATGAGGACCTGCCGCGCGGCGACCTCATCATCTCGCTCACCCGGTTCCAGGCCGAGGGCGAGCGCCTGCTCTCGGAGGGCCGTTCGGTCGGCGTGCGGCTGGAGCCGGCGGAAGAGGTGGAGGTTCTGGCCTACGACCTGCCGCGCCTGTCGGTGATCGCCGTCTCCTTTCCGAAGTTCAACGACGGCCGCGGCTACACCGCTGCGCGTCTGCTGCGCGAGCGCTACGGCTTTAAGGGCGAGGTCCGCGCCGTGGGCGATGTCCTGCGCGAGCAAGCCGGCTTCATGGTCCGCGTCGGTTTCGACGCCTTCGAGCCGGCCGACGGCTCCACGCCCGAGCAGTGGGCCCATGCCGCCCGCCGCCACCGCCACGTCTATCAGCGCGCCGCTGACCATCGTCCTCCGGCCTTCGCTGAAAGGGGATAGTGAAAATGGCTTTCGATCAGACCGAGCGTCCCTCCATCGCAGCCCGCCTCGATGCGGAACTGCGACACGCCCATCCGGTGACGGTGCTGGAGTCGGCGGTCGAAAGCTTCGGCGACAAGCTGGCGCTGGTTTCCTCGTTCGGCGCGGAGTCGGCCGTGCTTTTGCACATGATCTCGAAGATCAGGCCGAATCTTCCAGTGCTCTTCCTCGACACGGGCATGCTGTTTGGCCAGACGCTCGACTATCGGAAGAACCTGGCCGCCAAGCTCGGCCTGACCGATGTGCGCGACCTGCGCCCGGCCTATAACGACCTGGCCGTCGGCGATCCCAACGCCAAGCTCTGGCAGACCGACACCGACGCTTGCTGCAATCTCCGCAAGGTGCTGCCGCTGGATCGCGCCCTGGTCGACTTCGACGCCTGGATCACCGGCCGCAAGCGCTTCCATGGGGGCGACCGTCTGTCGCTGCCGGTGGTCGAGCAGGCTGACGGTCAGGTGAAGTTCAATCCGCTCGCCAACTGGGCGAAGGCCGAACTCGACGCCTATATGAGCGAGCACGATCTTCCGGCCCATCCGTTGGTGGCGCAGGGCTTTCCGTCCATCGGCTGCTGGCCCTGCACCAAGCCGGTGGAGGAGGGCGAAGACGTCCGCGCCGGCCGCTGGGCGGGCCAGGAGAAGACCGAGTGCGGCATCCACGTCGCTCGCGCGCCCGGCGCGATCACCAATGTGGGTGGTGATATCTGAAGTCGCCCAAGGGTGACATGCGAACCGTTCTTAGTTAGAGAGCCGTCATGACTGACGTAACCGCTACGGCTCCGGCCGCTTCCAAGGCGCGCGGCGCCTTCATGGTCGAGACCGTGACCTGGGTCCAGCATTGGACCGACGAGCTGTTCTCGTTCCGCACCACCCGCGATCCGGGTCTGCGCTTCTCGTCGGGCCAGTTCGTGATGGTCGGCCTGGAAGTCGACGGCAAGCCGCTGGTGCGCGCCTATTCCATCGCCAGTCCCGCCTGGCACGACGAGCTCGAATTCTATTCGATCAAGGTCCAGGACGGCCCGCTCACCTCGCGCCTGCAGAAGATCAAGGTCGGCGACGAGGTTCTGATCGGCAAGAAGCCGACCGGCACCCTTGTTCTGGATGGTCTGAGGCCCGGCAAGCGGCTCTACATGATCGGCACCGGCACCGGCCTTGCGCCCTGGCTCTCCCTGGCTCGCGAGCCGGAGGTCTACGATCGCTTCGACGAGGTGATCGTCACCCACACCGTGCGCAACGTCTCGGATCTGAACTATGCCGAGCTCTTCGAGACCGAGCTGGCCCAGGACGAGATCCTTCGCGAGTTGATCGGCGACAAGCTGCGCTACTATCCGACCGTCACGCGCGAGCCGTTCAAGACCCAGGGCCGCATCACCGACCTGATCACCTCGGGCAAGATCTTCGAGGATCTGGGCGTGCCGCCGCTCGACCCGGCCGTCGACCGCCTCATGCTCTGCGGCGGTCCCTCGGTGCTGGCCGACCTCAAGACCATCCTGCTCGAGCGCGGTTACGAGGAGGGATCCGTCTCCTCGCCCGGCGACTTCGTGCTGGAAAAGGCCTTCGTCGAGACCTGACCGGCTATTTGCGGGTGACCGTCAGGGTGAAGGCTCCGGCCTCGCCCCGGCGGGCGGTCGCGCGCGGCTGGAACGGCTGGATCAGATAGATCGTCGGCTTGGCGGCGGTCAGGGTCGCGTTCGCCCCGTCGGCCTCGCCCCGATGCACCGCCGCGCCGCTGCTGTCGGCGGAATCGACCACGTTCATGTAGAGGTTGGTGCTCGTGGTCTCGAAGACGACGTTGAGCGTCTGGCCGGCGGCGACGGCGACGGCGTAGACCGGCGCCGCATAGCCCTTCACCTCGCCGCTCGCCCTGGCCGAGCCCGCCGCATCGAAGCTCAGCACCTCGAGCGTGCCGTCGGGCGGCAGCTTGGCCTTCAGGGCCTCGGTGTCGATCGCGGGCGCAGAAGGGACGGGGGGCGTGGCGGCGGGCGTGGCCGGAGCCTCGGAGGGCTTCGTCTCGACCGCCTTCTCTCCGCATGACGCCAGGGCCAGGCCCGCTGCGAAAACGAACATCGAGATTGGACGCATTGGCGCTCCTTGCGGCGATTCAAGTCCTCGATGCTCAGGCGCCCCTCAGCCGGTGTAAAGCGCCGCTAATGGGAATCCCTGGCCAGCCCCGCGAGACCGCGGTTAAGCTTCGCCATGTCCGCGCCGATCCCGACCATCCTGCTGGACCTCGACGGCACGCTCGTAGACTCCGAGCCCGGCATCCTCGCCAGCTGCCGCGCCGCGCTTCAGGCCCTCGGCCATGCGCCCGAACCGACCCTCGATCTCTCCGCCGTCATCGGCCCGCCCATCGAGGACGGCATGGGCGTGCTGCTCCAGCGCTACGGCGATGATCGTGTCGCCGAGGCGGTGGCGGCCTATCGTGCGGACTACGGCGAGCGCGGCCTGTTCGGCAGCCTGCCTTACGCCGGCGTCCGTGAGGCGCTGATCGCGCTGCGGGAGGCCGGCGCCCAGCTCATCCTCGCCACCTCCAAGCGCACGGAGTTCGCCGAGCGCATCCTGCGGCACATCGGTTTCGAGACCCTCTTCGCCGCGATACACGGCTCCGAGCCTGGGGGCGCCCTGGATCACAAGCCCGAACTGATTTCCCACATCCTTGAGCGTCATGCGCTCGCGCCAAGTCAGTGCGTCATGGTGGGGGATCGACGGTTCGATGTTTCCGGAGCCCATGCGAACAAGGTTCGCGCCATAGGCGTCCTCTGGGGCTACGGCGCTCGGGAGGAACTGGAGGCGGCCGGGGCCGACGTCATCGTCCCCGAACCGCAAGCTCTTCCCAAAGCCGCCCTTGAGATGGTGTCCGCAGCCAGGCCCTAGGCGGGACCTGCCAGGTCCTGCGCGTCGCTAACCTTCTCCATCCAGGTCACGGGCGAGCCGTTCAGCGCCTCGTGAATGGCGATGTGGGTCATGGCCGTCGCCGGCGTGGCCCCGTGCAGTGGCGACGGCCCGGCGGGCAGAAGATCACGTCTCCGGCTGTGATCTCGACGATCGGTTCGCCCTCGCACTGCGTCCAGCCGCAGCCGGTCGTCACCACCAGGATCTGCCCCAGGGGATGTGTGTGCCAGGCGGCGCGCGCGGTTCGAGGGTGACGCTGGCCGCCGAGACGGGAGCGGGGCCTGGGCGGTGTCAGGGGGGCTATCCGGACATCGCCGGTGAACCACCTCCGGTCCTTTCTGCGATGGTTGGCGCGAGGCGTAAGCGCGGTCCTACAGAGCGCCGACGCTGCGGCCCCAGTCCTCCAAGACGTTGCGCACCTTCACTTCTGGCTTGGCGTCCTGCCTGAACGCCCACCAGACCAGGGCCCCTTGCCACAGGCTCGCCATCTGCCAACCGAGTTGGGTGCCGCGATCGGCGTCATCGCAGAGCCGACGCCCCAGCGCAGCGGCCAATCGTTCGCCCCATCTGGCGCCTCGCGCGCGCAGCATTGGATTGCGGATGTCTTCGCGCAGCAGCAGCAGCCCGTCTGTGAAGTTGTGCTCGGCCGTGTCTGAATCCGTAAGTCGTAGTAGCAGGTCAACCGCTCCGGCCGAGTCGAGCGAGGCCTCCGCGTCGGCGACAGCGGTGGTTTCGTCCAGCCGATCCCAGGCGCGCAGAAGGATGGCCTCCACCATTCCCTCGCGAGTTCCGAAGCGCTGAACCAATGTCGCCGGCGCGAGCCCCGCGGCATGTGATGCTCCGGCAAATGACAGACCCGAAGGGCCATGCCTCATCAGGGCTGGGAAAAGTCGGTCGAGCAGATCCTGGTCGGAAATCGTCTTGCCACGGCTCATGGCGGTTATATAAATGAATGCTCGTTTATATAAAAGACCCAAGAGGCGGAAGTGACGCATGGCGAAGATCCTGGGCTACATCGCCGCAAGCCTTGATGGCTTCATCGCCACAGCGGACGACAGCCTGGATTGGCTGTTCAAGTATGACGACATGCAGCTGGGCGAGCACGACTACGGGCTGTTCCTGAAGCGCATCCGCACCGTCGTGATGGGGCGCGGAACGTACGACTTCATCGCAAGAGATCCGGCCCCCTGGGCCTATGACCGCCAGAGGACGATTGTCGTCACCTCCCGGCCGATCATCGACCCCAAGGGGGTTCTGGAGACCCGCAGCGATGTCGACGAATTGATCGCCGAACTCCGAAGGCTCGACGATGGAGACGTCTGGATGCTCGGCGGGGCCCAGCTGCAGATGGCCTTCATGGAGCGTGGCGCGCTCGATGAGATCGAGATCTATGTGATGCCGGAGTTGCTCGGCGGCGGCAAGCCGCTGTTTCCGGCGACGGGCTTTCGAGCGAGTCCTCGGCTCCTCAGCGCCCAGACCTTGGATCGGGGCTGTGTTCGCCTTCATTACGCACTTGCGACCACAAGCGCAGACTAGAGTGCGACGTGTCGTCCGTCGCCGCAGCCGCCCTACGCCCCGTCGGTTCCGGCAATTGGGCGCGCATGGAACAGACCAGGCCCCCAGGGGCGTAGGTCAGCGAGGCCTCGCCCTTCAGTTCGCTCCGCAGGCCGCGCTCGATCAGGCGCGAACCGAAGCCGATCCGGGTCGGCTGGCTGACCGGCGGGCCGTCGATCTCTTTCCAGACGAGGTCCAGCACGCGGTCCTCGCCCAGCGTCCAGCCGAGCTCCACGCGACCGCTCTCGACGGAGAAGGCGCCGTACTTCACCGCATTGGTCGCCAGCTCATGGAACATCATCGCCATGGAGAGCGCGCCCTCCGGCGGTAGCCGAACCCTCGGACCGCGCAGGACGACGCGGTCGCTGTCGGCGCTCACGAACGGGCGCAAGGCGCGTTCGATGAGTTCGTGCAGGTCCGCGCCGTGCCAGCGTTCCCGCGTCAGCACGTCGTGCGCCTGCGAGAGCCCCAGCAGGCGCGCGGAGAGCTTTTCGTAGGCGACCTTAGGATCGCTCTCTCCCCGCAAAGTCTGGGAGGCCATGGATTGCACGGTGGCCAGGGTGTTCTTCACCCGGTGGTTCAGCTCGTTGATCATCAGCTTGAGCTGGTCTTCGTGCCGCTTCTGCTCGGCCTCGGCCTGCTTGCGCGCGCCGATGTCGTAGATGATCGCGACGAAGTAGTCCGGCGCTCCGCCGCTGTCGCGCACCAGGGAGACGGTGAGATTGTGCCACGCCACCCGGCCATCGCCAGCGATGTAGCGCTTCTCCATCGCATAGGTCTCGACCTCACCCTCCAGCAGGGCGCGGGTGAGGGCGAGGTCGGAGGCCACGTCGTCGGGATGGGTGATGTCCTGAAAGGATAGGCAGGCGAGCTCCTCACGCCTGTAGCCCATCATGGCGCAGAACTGGTCGTTGACCTCAAGGAAAGCGCCGCTGGGCGCGACGCGAGCCACGCCCATGGCCGCCTGGTTGAACACGGCGCGATAGCGCGCCTCGGCCGCTTCCAACTGGGTGCGGGCGGCCACGGCCGGGGTCACGAACTCGGTGTAGAGCACGACGCCGCCGATCTCGCCGTCATCGGCGCGCCAGGGGTTCAGCGACCAGCGCACCCATTCGGTCCGGCCGTCGGGCCGCACGAAGGGGTCGGCCTCGTGGCTGAGCTCCACCCCGTCCTTCAGCGCCCTGGCGTGCAGGTCGCGCCAGCGCTGTGGAATATGCGGAAAGACCTCGTAGTGCAGGCGGCCCGCGATCGGCAGGTTTCCAGGCAATCCCTGCTCGGTCAGGAACCGGCTCGAGGCGGCCAGATACCTCATCTCTTTATCGAAGATCGCGATGCCGAGAGGCGCCTGGCGCAGGGCCGTCAATACGCCCGAGAGCGCGGCCGCCTGCAACGCCGCCCCAGCCCCGCCGCTCGTTTCGATACGCAAAATGGAAACCCGCCCGCCCCAAGTCCTTCGCCTACCAGCATTCAGGCGAGGACGCGGCTAGATGGAAGCCGAGGCCTTCTAGGGTCAAGTGGACTTGCGGTCGCAAGCCGCCGCTATCTGCAGCACGAAATCGGCTCGCTCTCCGACGCCGGCCCGTGGAACCTCGACCGGCTCGTAGCCCCAGGTCCGGCAGAGCCTCAGGATCGCCTCGTGGGTTGCGCAGCACTCCTCGAAGGACTGCTTGCGCTCCTCGTCCTGTCCGTAGATCGCCTCCCATGGCGGGGGGACGAAGACGCAGCGGTTGTACCGGCGCGACCGCATCGCCTGCGCATGCCAAGGCCGCGGTTCGCCTGAGGGCGGCAGGCTGTCCAGCACGCCGCGGTCGAAGAACACGCGCTCGTCCAGATGCGCCATGGCCTCGAAGATCGCGATGTCCTCGCGGGCGGTGCGCTCCAGATAGGCGGCTTCGTCCAGCCAGGGCACGGCGCTGCCGCCGCTGGCGACCTGTTCGCGGATCACCCGGCGGTGGGTTTCTTCCACCACCCGCTCGCCTCTGCGACGTAGCTCTTCGATGATCGCGGTCTTGCCGACGCCGGGACCGCCGGTCAGCAGGAAGAAGTTGGGCTTGTCGATGATCATGGGCTTCCTCACGCAATAGGGTTCGCGCCGCCGCGAGTGCGGCTACGGTCGGTTCAGGCGTGGGAAGATTTTGGGCGGCGGCGGCGCTTAGGCCGGCGGGCAGCCCTTGAACTCGCCGACCTTCGAGACGGTCAGCTTGGCGAGGTTCAAGGCCATCAGGGGCTTCATCGAGGACGAGCCATGGCCGGTGAAGAGATCGATCTTGTTGCCCTTGATCGCGCCGCCGGTGTCGGTGGCGTACCAGTAGCCGTCATGCTTGGTGCCATCGGGCATCGGCAGGCCGACGGTTTCCTTGATGTAGAGCTTGGTCCGGCGCGGGATCACCTTGGTGTCCACTGCGACGGTGCGCATGGCCACGACCCTGCAGCCCAGCGAGTCCAGCACGCCCACGCCCTTGGCCCCGACGTGGTAGAGCGTGGCCCTCATATTGAAATCGGGGGTCCCCGGAAGGGAACCGCTGAGGGCCGAAACGATTAGGTCTCCAACCGGATCTTTGGCCGGCGCGGCTTGCGCGCTTTGGGTGAGGCCGAAGAAGAAGGGGAGGGCGGCAAGGGCGGCGAGGCGACGTCGCATGACGGCGGCTCCTTCGTCGTTGATCTTAGCAGCGGCGGCCTTGGTACCCGGACTCCGAGCGCCGGATCAACCCCTCGTGAAGTTTCGCTAACAGCGACATATAGACACCATCACTTCCGAAAGGTCGCGTCGGCGGCTATCAACGCCTTGCTGGACAAGGGGTTGGCGCATGCGGATCTATGGGGATTCTATCTCCGGGAATTGCCTCAAGGTGAGTTGGGTGGCCGACTATCTCGGCCACTCCTACGAGTGGATCGAGACCAATATCCTGGAAGGTGAGTCGCGCACCGAGGCCTTCCTCGCCCTGAATCCGGCGGGCCAGGTGCCCACGGTCATCCTCGACGACGGCCGCCCGCTCGCCCAGTCCAACGCCATCATCCTGCACCTCGCCGAGGGCTCGGACCTGATCCCCGCCGACCCGTACGATCGGGCGAAGATGCTCGAATGGATGTTCTGGGAGCAGTACAGCCACGAACCCTATGTCGCCGTCGCCCGCTTCCACGTGCGCTATCTCGGCAAGGCGGTTTCCGACCTCGAGGAGCGGATCGTTCAGCGCGGGCAGGCGGCCCTGCAGAGGTTGGAAGATGGCCTAAGGGACGCAGCCTATCTCGTCGGCGGCCGGCTGAGCCTCGCCGACGTCGCCCTGGTCGCCTATACCCGCGTCGCCCACGAAGGCGGCTTCGACCTTGCCGCCTATCCTGGGGTCAAGACTTGGGTGAAGCGGGTGGAGGACGCGCTCAAGATCGCCTAAACGGGCGGGCATGAAAGCTCCGCTGATCGCCGCCGTCGCCGCTCTTGCGCTCATGCCCGCACAGGCCATGGCGTGGGGTTCCATGGGGCACCGCATGGTGGGGGAGGCGGCCGCCCGCGCCCTGCCGTCCGAAATCCCGGCCTTCCTGCGAAGCGCCCAGGGGGTCCGCGACATCGGCGAGCTCTCGCGCGAGCAGGACCGGTCCAAGGGCGCCGGACGCATCCACGACCACAACCGCGACGCGGCCCACTTCCTCGACCTGGACGATGAGGGCAAGATCCTCGGCGGACCGGCCTTCCTGCCGCTGCCCCCGACCCGCGCGGAGTACGAGAAGGGCCTGCAGGCCGCCGGCCTGGACAGCTGGAAGGCGGGCTATCTGCCTTACTCGATCATCGACCAGCACCAGCAGCTGACCAAGGACTTCGGCTATTGGCGGGTCCTGAGCTACATGGCCGCCCGCGAAAAGAACCGGGTGCGAAAGGCCTGGTACGTCCGCGACCTCGCCCGTCGCGAGGCTCAGATCCTCGGGACCATCGGCGATCTGTCGCACTATGTGGGAGACGGCGCCCAGCCGCTGCACGTCACGGTCCACTACAATGGTTGGGGCGACTATCCCAATCCCGAGGGCTTCACGAGCGCGCGCATCCATGGGCCGTTCGAAGGCGACTTCGTCTTCGCCAATGTAAAACCTGCCGATGTTTACGATAGGATGGCCGCGCCGAGGGCCTGTGACTGTCCGATCGAGAAGCGGACCGTCGACTATCTGAGCGAGACCGCGACCCAGATCATCCCCCTCTATCGTCTTGAGAAAGCTGGCGGTTTGGCTGTCGGCGACGCGCGCGGCAGGGCCTTTGCCACGGAGCGTCTCGCCGCCGGCGCTTCAGAGCTTCGGGACATGATCGTATCGGCATGGCGCGCCAGCGACCGCGCGACGGTGGGCTGGCCGGCGCTGAAGGTCGACGAGGTGCTCGCCGGCAAGGTCGATCCCTATGACTCCCTCTATGGTCGAGACTAGGCATGAGAAAAGCGCCGCAATTCGGGGACTTGCTGCCTGGGCGGGACTATGCGGACCGGCCTGCGGCCTTCGGCCTCCTGGAGCGTGACGGGCAGGTTGCTGTGGTGCGGGTGACTAAACCTGACGCTCAGCCTTGGTTCGACCTGCCTGGCGGAGGCGTGGATCCCGGCGAAACGCCGGACCAGGCGGTGGTGCGCGAGTATGGGGAGGAGGCGGGCCTGAAGGTCCGCGCCGGCGCCCCCTTCGCTGAGGCGGACCAGTATTTCCTGAACACCGAAGGCGTGGCGTGGAATAATCGCAGCGTCTTCTACCGCCTCGAACTCCTGGCCACGGACCCGTCCCTGAAGATCGAGGACGACCATGCCCTCGTCTGGCTGCCGCCGCTCGAGGCCATCGCGTCCCTGCGGCATGACTCGCATGCCTGGGCGGTCGCGGCCTGGCTGCGAGCCTAGGCTCGCTTGCGCGCCGCCTGCGAGGTCGGCCGCTTCGCCGGGGTCTTGGCCTTGGTCGACTTCGGCCGGCGATCTGGGATGGCGCCGCTGATCTTACGGATGTCCTCCGACTCCTCGTCGAGTTTCTTGAGGATGGCTTCGAGATCCTTGTCGGCCAGATTCTCGATCCCAATGAAGGCGTTGTGCGCCTTGCCCACGCGGATCAGCTCGTCAAGCTTGGCGTGTATGGCGTTGTTGTCGCGGTTTTGGGTGTTCTGAATCAAGAAGACCATCAGGAAAGTGATAATGGTCGTCGAGGTGTTGATGACCAGCTGCCATGTATCCGAAAAGCCGAATATAGGCCCGCATAGCGCCCAACCGATCACCAGAGCGCAGCAGGCCACGAAGACCAAAGGCCGGCCGGTCCAACGGGCGGTCGCGGTCGCGAACTTCGTGAAAGCGTCGGTGAATTTACTCATGCCTGCTGACTCCTTGGCCGCATTGCGCGGCGCAGGCTGAACGGGTAGTGCGGGCCCCCAGTTCCGCTTAGGAGGGCGACATGTCCCAGGCTCAGATCATCGACGGAAAGTCCATGGCCGAGCGGCTGCGCGCCGCCGCCGCGCAAGAGGTCGCCGAGCTCAAGGCCAAGCATGGCCTGCAGCCGGGATTGGCCGTCGTCCTCGTCGGCGACGATCCGGCCAGCCAGGTCTATGTCCGCTCCAAGGGGGAGCATTCCATGGCCGCCGGCATGCATTCGGTCACGCACCGGCTGCGGGCCGAAGTCAGCCAATCGGAGCTCCTGGCCCTGGTCGAACAGCTCAACCAGGACCCGGCGATCCACGGAATTCTCGTGCAATTGCCGCTGCCTAAGGGCCTGGACGAGAAGGCGGTCATCGAAGCGATCGATCCCGCAAAGGACGTCGATGGCCTGCACGTGGTCAATGCCGGCCGCCTGGCCCAGGGACTGCCGTCGCTCGTCCCATGCACGCCGCTGGGCTGTATGATCATGCTTCGCCAAACCCTGGGAGACCTGACGGGCAAGCGTGCGGTGGTCGTCGGCCGCTCGGTGCTCGTGGGCAAGCCGATCGCCCAGCTCCTGCTGCAGGCCGACTGCACCGTGACCATCGCCCATTCCAAGACCCGCGACTTGCCGGCGGTCTGCCGGGAGGCCGACGTCCTGGTCGCCGCGGTCGGCCGGCCGCAGATGATCAAGGGCGACTGGATCAAGCCGGGCGCGACCGTGATCGATGTCGGCATCAACCGCGTGCCTTTCAGTGATCCGGTAAAGGCTGCGCAAGGCAAGACCAAGCTGGTCGGCGACGTGGCCTACAAGGAGGCCCTCGCGGTCGCCGGTCACATCACGCCGGTTCCAGGCGGCGTCGGGCTGATGACCGTCGCATGCCTGCTGCAGAACACCGTGACGGCCGCCAAGCGCATCGCCGGCCTGGAAGCCTAAGTCGCTCCACGCGCATTGGTCCATTCGACGGTCTGGCCGAGCGCCTGGCCGACGGCTTCGTCGAAGGCCCGAACGATCGCAGAGACGCGATTGTCCTCGGCGCGCACTTGGGTTTCGATCAGCTTCGATCCGGCCAGGGAGCGATCGTCCGTCTTCACCAGGGTGAGCCGCAGGCCAACTATCACGTTTGGCGCGGCCTTCTGGCTGCGATCGTACACCGCCTCGAACCGGGTGACGTCGATGCGCAGAGCGTATTCGGCCTTTCGCACCTCACCGCGGCTGACCAGCCGCGCTGCGCCGGCATTGCCGTCGAAAGCGCGGTGCACCGCCTCGTTGAAGAGCACGGACGCGGGCGAAACCCACCTGGCGTCAGCGATGTAGGCGACATGGTCGCCGGTCACGGCGAGAATGCGGTCGCCCGAGGCCGCCTGAACGAAGCCGCCCCCTACGCGGACGATGCCGAAGCTCTCGGCCGAGGCGGTCGCGCCCGTCCCAGACTCTGCAGGCGCGCCGTCGAAGCGGTAGAGTTGCGAAGGATCTTCCTTCGGAAACAGTGAGATGCAGGCGGAAAGGCTGACGGCGGCTGCGGATAGCGCCAAGGCCTGGAGGGCGCGACGAACGGTGCTCATGGCTTGACCTTGATCTCCTGGGCCGGCGCCTTGCCAACCAATCCGCGCGGATTGGATTCGAGGTCGCGGATGAGCCGGTCAAGGGACTCGGCTGTCTGCTGAAGCGACTGGATCGCCGAGGTGAGCTGCGGCAGCCCGTTCGAGGCGAAATCGTTCGTCGGGCCGTCCAGCCGCCCGATCATGGTTCGAACGTCCTTGGCGGCGGCTTGCGCCTCCTGCGAGGCGTCGGCGAGGTTCTGCAGGGTGCGCTTGCCGTCGCTGTCGACCAGTTCGCGGCTGGACTTGCTGAGCGCCGCGATCTCCGTCGCGGCGGCGTCGATGCTCTGAACCGCCTTCTGGGCGTCCGCGATGATGGCGCGACGGGCTTTCAGCTCGGCGGTGACCGCCTGGGCGTCACTGATCGCCGCGCTGACCGTCTTGATGTTCTGGTCGGAGAGCACGCGGTTCACGCGGTCCAGCGCTTCGACCGTTCGAGTGAGCACCGTGCCGCCGCCCTCGAGCAGGTCCGAAAGCGTGCTTCGCTGGGTTCGCAGTCGCGGGACCTTTCCTGGCGGGACAGTGTCCTTGAGCAGCCGCCTGTTCGGCGTGCCGGCGGTGATCTGGACATAGTTCACGCCGGTGATCCCCTGGGGCTCCAGCGTCGCGTAGGAATCGACGCGGATCGGGACGTCGGAGGTCACGCGGGCGCGGGCGATCACGCGGTTGGGATCGTCGGGGTCGAGCTGGATACGGGTGACTTCGCCGACCTTGATGCCGTTGAAGTGGACTTCGCCACCTTGGCTGAGACCTCGCACCGGTCCGTAGAAGACGATGTCGTAGGTGTCGTAGTCCTGGGCGAACTGCAACCGCGCCAGCCAGAGCGAGAAGATGATCAGGCCGGTGAAGAGCAGCAGGGTCGAAAAGCCCACCAGGGCGTAGTTGGCGTCTTTTTCCATCAGACCGACTTCCCGGCTCTTTCAGATGCTGCGGCCGCGGCGCGACCGCGCGCGCCGAGAAAATATTCCTGTATCCACGGATGGCTTGAACGCTCCAGCTCGTGAACCGGCGCCGTCTCCACGACGTGCCGGTCAGCCAGCACCGCCACCCGGTCGGTGATCGTATAAAGCGTGTCGAGGTCGTGGGTGATCATGAACACCGTCAGATCGAGACTGTCCGAAAGGTCCTTGATGAGCTCGTCGAAGGCCCCCGCTCCGATGGGATCGAGGCCCGCCGTAGGTTCGTCCAGGAAGAGAAGCTGCGGGTCGAGGGCCAAGGCCCGCGCCAGGCCCGCCCGCTTGCGCATACCGCCCGAAAGCTCCGCGGGCTTCAGGTCTCCGGCTCCCGGCCGCAGGCCGACGAGCGCGATCTTCAGGTCCGCCAGTTCGTCGATCACCTTGCGCGGCAAGGTCGTGTGCTCGTGCATGGGCGCGGCGACGTTCTCGCGCACGGTCAAGTTGGAGAAGAGCGCTCCCTGTTGGAAAAGCACCCCCCAGCTCCGCTCGATCTCTGACCAGCGCCTGCGCGAAGCGTGCTGGATGTCCTGACCGAGGACTTTCACGCTCCCCGCCTCGGGACGGCGCAGTCCGATGATGGTGTTCAGCAGGACCGACTTGCCGGTGCCCGACCCACCGACGACGCCCAGCACCTCGCCGCGCTCGACCGTGAGGTCGAGGTTCTCGTGCACGACGTTGTCCCCGAACTGTGAACGCAGGCCGCGCACCTCGATGGCCGGGCCGTCGTCGTCATCTGGGGCATATTGAGCTGGAACCTCAGTCACTTAGATGTCCAACTGCATGTAGAGCAGGGCGAAGGCCGCATCGATCACGATGATCGCGAAAATGGCGTGGACCACGGCGGCGGTCACCCGCCGGCCAAGAGATTCCACGTCTCCGCCGACTTCCATGCCCTGGCGGCAGCCGATGCCCGCGATCACCGCGGCCATGATCGGCGCCTTGGATAGGCCGACGAAGAAGTGGCTGGGACCGACATTGTCGAGGATTCGCTGCAGGAAGAAGGAGGGGCCAAGGTCGAGCACCGACCAGGTCACCACCAGACCCCCGATCAGGCCCGCGATGGTGGCGACGAAGGTGAGGAGCGGAATGATCGCCAGCAGGGCCGCGAACCTAGGGAAGACCAGGGCCTCGAAAGGATCGACGCCGAGGACCTTCATGGCGTCGACCTCCTGGTTCATCTTCATGGAGCCGATCTCCGCGGCGAAGGCCGACGCCGAACGGCCGGCGAGCAGGATGGCGGTGATCAGGATGTTGAACTCGCGCAGAACCGCGATGCCGATCAGTTCCACCGCAAAGACCTGGGCCCCGAACTGGCGCAGCATGTTGGCGCCCAGCAGCCCGACCACGGCTCCGATGAAGAACGAGGTGATCGCGACGATCGGGATGGCGTCCAGGCCCGCCCGTTCGGCGAGGGCGGTCACCGCCGGCCAGCGAATGCGGTTGGGCCTGACGATCGTGCGCCCAAGCACCACCAGCAGATGGCCGACGAAGACCATGGTCTCGAAGATTTCGGCGCCCAGGTCGAAGACGCCGCGCCCGACGCGGACGAAAAGCTCATAGAAGCCGGTCGGGCCCTTGCGCTTGGCGGGACGCTGGGAAGCGGCCTCGCCGACGAGGTCCAGCAAACGCCGGGTTTCGGGCCGCGCCTCGATGCGCTCGCGCACCGGGCTGTCGCCGACCGCCTTGATCACGGCGTAGGCTCCGGCGGTGTCCAGCCGGCGCACGCCGGTGAGGTCCAACCCTTGCAAGCCGCCGGCCTTGAAGGCGTCGATCAGGCGCGCCGCCGCATCCCCAGTGGAGGTCGCCGTCCAGTCGCCCGACAGCACGGCTTTGCGGCCTTCGGGCTCTTCCAGCAGGCTGAAATCGGCGGGTCGTTCCATCGGCTCGCGGTTGGCTCGCAGGGCGGCGTTCCATGAGTCGAAACGCCTCGACGGCAAGCCTAGCAGAGCCGCCGTAAGACGCCGAACGCCTTATGGCGTAGGTTGTTCCGCAACTTGGGAGAGTGCAGGCCGCTCGCGACAAGGTGATGGCGGCGCGCCATCCTCTGGCCCATTTTTCGCCCAAGTCCCGCGCCTTTAGAAACGGGGAGGGCGGCTCGTCCGGCCTCGGAGCATCTATTCGAAGGTCGGGAGCGTGCGTTGGCCCGTCAGATCGACATCGCCGGCAAGTCTGGCAACCTCTACCGTTACACCGCCCTTGAGGAAGATCGCATCTTGCCGCCTGCGGGCGCGAACTATGTGATCTGCAAGCCGGCCGACAAGGGCGTCGATATCCTCTTCGTCGGGGAGACTGAGAGCCTGGCCAGGCTCTCCTGGCGCGAACAACTGGCCAAGGCCCGCGAAACCTACGGCGACGAAGCCGATGTCCTCACCCGCCTCAATGTCCGCAGCGTCGTGCGCCAGGCCGAGCAGGAAGATCTCATCGAGGCCCACCGCCCCCCCATGAACCGCGAGGCGCGCGCCTAGACGAGCGGGCCCGCAAGCGGCCATTCTGAAGCGTGGCCGAACATCTCATCGTCATTCTTGGCGCGGCGGTCCGTCCCGATGGTACGGCAAGCCCCGCCTTGCTGCGCCGGATCGAACGCGGTCGCGTCTTGGCGCAGGAGCATCCCCGAGCGCTGGTCTTCTGCTCGGGCGGCGTCGGGCGATATGGTGCCTCGGAAGCGTCGATCATGGCCCAGCGCCTTATCGAAGGCGGCGTCGCGAGGGACCGCCTGGTGCTCGACGAGGACAGTCTCGACACCTTGCAGACCGGCGTCGCGGCGGCGCGCTTTGCGAAGGCCAACGGCCTGGCCGGCGTCATCGTCTGCACCGACAGCTATCACACCCCGAGGACCCGATTGATCCTGTGGGCGCTGGGCGTTCCCACGCGAGACGGTTCGGCGCGCGCCGGTGTCCGGCAGATGGGCTTCTTCAACTGGCTGCGGATGCGTTTGCGGGAGGTCCCGGCCATTCCGTACGACGGCGCGCTGGCCCTGACCAAGCGCCGCCAGCTTTACCCTGCCCAGCGATAGCCAACGCCTGGTTCGGTGGTGATCAGGCTGGGGGTCGAGGGATCCGGCTCCACCTTCTGGCGAAGCTGCGCCACGAAGACGCGCAGGTATTGGACGTCGTCCGCGTGGGCCGGGCCCCAGATGGCGGTGAGGAGCTGTCGGTGGGTGACCACCTTGCCGCCGCCTTCGACCAGCTGGGCCAGCAGGTCGTATTCCTTGGGGGAGAGCCGCACGGCCTGGCCGCTTCGCGTGACCAGCCGTTTCACGAGATCGATGGTGAGGTCGCCGGCCGTGACCAAGGGCTCGGCGCCCTTGTCCCGAAGACGATGACGCAGGGCCACGCGGATACGTGCGAGCAGTTCGCCGACGCCGAAGGGCTTTTCGACATAGTCGTCTGCGCCGAGGTCGAGGGTGTCGATCTTCTCGGTTTCCTTGTCGCGGGCGGACAGGACGATGATCGGTCCGTCATAGAAGGCCCGGGCCTTGGTGAGCGCTTCCTTGCCGTCGAAGTCCGGCAGGCCGAGGTCCAGCACGACGGCGTCGGGCGCCTTGCGCGCGATCTCCTTCAAGCCATCGGCGGCGGTGTCGGCGCGGACCGGATCGTAGCCGGCGGCGTCCAGGGCCGGCTGCAGGAAGCGATGGATCTGCGGCTCGTCGTCGATGACGAGAATGCGGGGCCGATAGGCGCTCATCCTCCTATGCTCCGGCCGGGGCTGCGGACGACAGGTCTATCTTGGCGAAGCAGGATCACAGCATGTGTCCCGGCATGAGGTGTTCCTTGGGAAGGCTGATCAAGATCCGCGTGCCTCGGCCGTCATGGATCGGGCTGGCCGCGGCGATGCGTCCGCCCATGGCTTCGACGAAGCCTTTCGAGATCGCAAGACCAAGGCCAGCGCCCTTGCCGCGATCGCTGGATTCTTCCATGCGACGGAATTTCTCGAAGACCCGTTCAAGCTCCTCGGTCGGGATGCCGCGGCCCTCGTCTTCGATGGAGATCACGACATTGGCGCGGTCCTCATAGGCCGCCACCTCGATGACCGTGCCGTCGGGGCTATAGGCGATCGCGTTCTCGAGAATGTTCGCCAAGGCTTGTTCCAGCAGCGAGGGATCGGCTTTCACCATCGAAAGCTCCGCAGGGAAGTCGCGCGCCACGGTGCGCTTGTCGAGCCTGCGCTTGACGCGGTCGACGGCCGCTCGCAGCACGTCGCGGATGTCCACCCATTCCCGGCGGGTGACGAGGGCGCCGCCTTCCAGACGGGTCATGTCGAGCAGGTCGCCGACATAGCGGTTCAGGCGCTCTGCCTCTTCGCGGATGGATTCCAGCAGATCCTGCCGGACGCCCGGCTTTAGGGACTTGCCGTAGTCCAGCAGGGTGGTGACCGAGCCGAGCACCGTCGAAAGCGGCGTGCGCAGATCATGGCTGACGGAGTTCAGCAGCGCCCCGCGCAGGCGATCGGTCCGGCGCAAGGCCTCCGCATCGGCCGCTTGGGCCGCGAACTCGGCGCGCTCCAGCGCCAAGGCGCCTTGGTCGAGCAAGGCGGCGACGAACCGTTCGGTGTCCTCCAGTGCGAGGGCCTGAGGCTGGACGCCGGCGACCCCGGCGCGCGCCTTCACGCCCTGGAGAGGCCTGAAGGTCCAGGCCGCGTTGGGAAGGGTGCCCGTGCCGGAGCCGGCGGGCTCGCCCTTTTCCCAGGCCCAACGCGCGGCCGCCATGTCGGCGGGCGCAAGCGCCTCGAGGGGCGGGGAGGCGGCGCTCAGGACGATGTCCTCGTCGTCGGGCGTCAGCACCACCGCCGCGCCGCTGGTTGCGGCCGCGAGCTGCTCGGCCAGGGCCTGGGCGGCGGTTTCCTGCTTGGCGGCCGAAGAGAGGCGCCGGCTGGCCGCCAGCAAGGCCGAGACCGCGGAGGCCCGGCGAGCGACCGCGCGCGCCTGGTCGCGGACCCGGCCCGTCAGCCAGCCGGTGGCGAGCGCGACCGCAAAGAACACCGCGAAGGTCAGGACGTCGGCCGGATGGCCGATCCGGATCGTCAGCCGCGGCTCCAGGAAGAAGAAGTTGTAGACGAAGGCGCTGAGGGCCGCCGCGGTGAGCGCCGGCCAGAGGCCAAAAGCGAGGCCGCTGATCAGCACGCTCATCATGAAGATCATGGCGAGGTTGGCCGTTTCGGCGACGGTGAAGGTCGCGCGCGCCAGCACGGCCGCCGTGGTCACCAGGGCGGCGGCGGCGAGATGGCCCGCCCATGGCCAGGTCCCGATCGGCGCCCGCCGACGCTGCGTCGTTGGAGCTTCTATTTCCGAGCCCTCGGTGACGACATGCAAGGCCGCGCCGCGGGCCTCCTCAAGCAGCGCCTTGATGAGCGATCGCCGGAACGGATTGCGCCGGCGCCTGGCCGACTTGCCGACGACGATCTGGGTGACGTTGTTGCGTCCGGCGAAGTCCAGGGCGCTGGCCACCAGGTCATCGCCGGTCAGCACGACCGTCGCGCCGCCGAGCTGTTCGGCCAGCTTCAGGGCTTCGTTGAGGCGAGCCTGGCCCGCGGGCGGCGCCGGCGGCGCGTTGGGCCGTTCGATGTGCGCCACCGTCCAGGGCGCATCCATCATCATGTCGGAGAGGCGACGCCCGGTGCGCACCAGCGCCCCGGCGGTGGCGTCGGGGCCCACCAGCACAAGGATGCGCTCGCCCGCCGCCCATGGGCCTTCGACGCCGGCGCGTTTCATCGCGTCGACGAGTTGGTCGTCCACGGCCTGAGCGGCCCGGCGCAAGGCCAGCTCACGCAGCGCAGTCAGGTTCTCCGGCTTGAAGAACCGCTCGGCCGCCAACCTGGCGGTGTCGCCCATATAGACCTTGCCCTCGGCCATCCGCTCGCGCAGCTCCGAGGGCGTGATGTCGATCAACTCGATCTCGTCGGCGCGGGAAAGGGCGCTGTCGGGGACGGTCTCCCGCTGTCGAACGCCGGTGATCTTCCAGACCACCTCGCGCAGGCTTTCCAAGTGCTGGACGTTGAGGGTCGTCCAGACGTCGACGCCGGCGGCGAGCAGCTCCTCCACGTCCTGCCAGCGCTTCTGGTGGCGCGATCCGGGCGCGTTTGAGTGGGCGTACTCGTCGACCAGCAGCAGCTGGGGCTTGCGCGCCAGCGCCGCGTCGAGGTCGAACTCCAGCAGGGTTCGTTCGCGATACTCAATGGGCTTGCGCGGCATGACCTCCAGGCCCCGCAGGAGAGCCTGGGTCTCGCGCCGGCCATGGGTCTCGACGACGCCCACCACGACGTCGCCGCCCTCCGCCTTTCGGCGGCGAGCGGCGCGCAGCATCTCGAAGGTCTTGCCGACCCCTGGCGACATGCCGAGGAAGACCTTGAGGCGGCCTCGTCCTGGCTGCTGGGTCGCCGCCAGCAGCGCATCGGGGTCTGGCCGTCTCGGTTCCTCCGCGGTCATGACGCGGGAGGTTGGCGCAGCGGATAGCGGGCGTCGAGCGCCAGGTTGGTCATCAGGACGTTGACGCGGGGCTGGCCTAGAAACCCGAAGGTTCGCCCCTCGGTATTGGCCGCGATGATCTCTTGGACCAGGCGCGGTTCGACGCCTCGCGCCTTGGCGATGCGGGCCACCTGCAGCCTCGCATATTCAGGCGAGATCTGCGGATCGAGTCCCGATCCTGAAGCGGTCACCGCGTCGGCGGGGATGACCTCGCCCTGCGCGTCGGGGGCGAGCGCGGCGGCGCGTTCGCCGACCTGCTTGGTCAGCTCCGGATTGAGCGGACCCAGATTGCTCCCCGACGAGGACGAGGCGTCGTAACCGGCCGCTCCCGCCGCCGAGGGACGGGGGTGCAGGTACTGCGGCCGGGCGAAGTTCTGTCCGACGAGCCTGGAGCCAACCAGCTTGCCGCCGACGACCTCCAGGCTGCCATTGGCCTGGAATGGAAAGGCGAGCTGCGCCACGCCGGTTATCGCGAGCGGATAGGCGAGGCCCAGCAGCAGGGTGAAGAACGCCACGGAGACGACAGCGGGGCGAATGAGGGCGAGCATAGGTGGAGCTCCTTTAGAAGGCGGCCTTCACCCCGAGGACGACGCGGCTGTCATAGAGGTCGCCGAGGTCGTGCTCGCTGGTGTCGTGATAGCGCAGATCAAGGCCGATCACGTCGTTGAAGGCGTATGAAGCGCCGATATTCCAGGTGTTGTAGTCGGTCCCGCGCTGGACATCCTGACGTCCGGCCGCGCCGGACAGGGTGAGTTTCTGCGCGATCGGGAAGGAGCCGTTCAGCTCGTAGTAGGTCGAGTTGCCGGCATGTCCGTAATAGTCGTCGGACCAGGCCACCGCCGCGCCCAGCACCGCTGGACCAAGCGGCATCGAGCCGCCGGCCTTCAGCTCGAGGAAGTCGCGGTCGACGCCGGAGGGCAGGCCGACATAGCCGTAATAGGTGACGCCCAGATCGAGCGTGACGGGCCCCACCCGCGGGCGCACGCCGGCGTAGATGTCGATCTCGGCGTCGGTCCCGCTGCTGTAGTCGACGTTAGAGGCCCAGACGCCGGCATAGCCGATCGACCCGATCGCAGCGTCGACGCCGCCGAAGACCTGCGGGTTCTCGTCGGTCTGGCTGACCCCGCGCCAGACATAGTCGGTGGCCGCCCCGAGGTTGAAGGAGAAGCTCACCGGCTGTTCGGCCGCGGCCGGACCGGCCAGGCCAAGGCCGAAGACCCCTAGGGCGAGGAAGAGGCGGTGAGTGGCAAGCGAAATCATGGACGGAACCTTGCTGTACTGGGGGCTCATGCGGCCGAGCCGATGAGGGCGCAGATGAAGAGGAGGGCGATGAGTCCGCCGGAAACGAGAGCTTCGCGCATCAGCATCACGCGAGTCCCAATCCAGAGAGGATCATGTCGATGAGCTTGATCCCGAGGAAGGGCGCGACGAGGCCTCCCAGGCCGTAGATCAGCAGGTTGCGCGAGAGCAGCTTGCCGGCGCCGATCGCCTGGTAGCGCACGCCGCGCAGGGCGAGCGGGATCAGGGCGACGATGATCAGGGCGTTGAAGATCACGGCCGAGAGGATCGCGCTCTGCGGGCTCGACAGTCCCATGATGTTCAAAGCGCCGAGCGCCGGCAGCGCGCCGACGAACATCGCGGGGATGATCGCGAAGTACTTCGCCACGTCGTTGGCGATAGAGAAGGTGGTCAGGGCGCCGCGGGTGATCAGCATCTGCTTCCCGACCTCCACGATCTCGATGACCTTTGTGGGGTCGGAGTCGAGATCGACCATGTTACCGGCCTCGCGCGCGGCCTGGGCGCCCGTCTGCATGGCGACGCCGACGTCGGACTGGGCGAGCGCGGGCGCGTCGTTGGCGCCGTCGCCGCACATGGCCACCAGGCGGCCCTTGGCCTGCTCCTCCCGGATGAGGCGCAGCTTGTCTTCGGGCGTCGCCTCGGCGAGGAAGTCGTCCACGCCAGCCTCCGATGCGATAGCGGCCGCGGTCACCGGGTTGTCGCCGGTGATCATCACGGTCCGCAGCCCCATCCGGCGCAGGTCGGCGAAGCGCTCCTTGACCCCCGGTTTCACGACGTCCTTCAGATGGATGACGCCGACCAGGACCCCGTTCTCGCTGACTGCGAGCGGCGTGCCGCCGGAGCGGGCGATGCGGTCGACTGCCGAGGTGAGGTCCGCTGGGACCTGATGGGGCTGGAGCTCGAGCGAGCGGATCACCGCATCGACCGCGCCCTTGCGCCACGACTGGCCTTCGGCGTCGAGTCCCGACTGCCGGGTGGTCGCGCTGAACGGGATGATCGTCGCCTCCGCCGGCGCCTCGAGTTCGAAGCCTTGATTGCGCGCCAGTTCGACGATGGAGCGGCCTTCCGGCGTGTCGTCGCCTAGGGAGGCCATCAGGGTGGCGCGCATCGCCGCTTCCGGCCGCACGCCCGGGGCGGCGATCACCTCGGTGGCCATGCGATTGCCGAAGGTGATGGTGCCGGTCTTGTCGAGCAGCAGGGTGTCGACATCGCCCGCCGCCTCGACGGCGCGGCCAGAGGTCGCCAGGACATTGACCTTCAAGAGCCGGTCCATGCCGGCGATGCCGACCGCCGAGAGCAGGCCGCCGATGGTCGTCGGGATGAGCGTGACGAAGAGGGCGCCCAACACCATGGGCGAGAGCTCCACCCCGGAGTACTTGCCCAGACCCAGCAGGGTCACAACGGCGATCAGGAAGACCAGGGTCAGGCCGGCCAGCAGCACGGCCAAGGCGATCTCGTTGGGTGTCTTGCGCCGCTCTGCGCCCTCGACCATGGCGATCATGCGATCGAGGAAGGTCTGGCCGGCCTCGGAGGTGATGCGTACCTTGATCCAGTCGGAGACGACGGTCGTTCCACCGGTGACCGCCGAGCGGTCGCCACCGCTTTCACGGATGACCGGGGCGCTCTCGCCGGTGATGGCGGCCTCGTTCACGGACGCCACGCCTTCGATGATCTCGCCATCGGCGGGGATCACGTCCCCCGCCTCGACAAGGACGACCTCGCCGACGCCAAGCTTGTGGGCAGGGGTCGGGACGATCGTTCCCGTCGACGGATCGACGATGAGCTTGGCCTTGGTGGTGACGCGCGAAGCGCGGAGCGAGTCGGCGGCGGCCTTGCCGCGCCCCTCGGCGACGCTTTCGGCGAGGTTGGCGAACAGCACCGTGGCCCAGAGCCAAAGCGCGATCTGCACCTCGAAGGCCGAGGGCCGGCCGGTCGCAAGCTCGGCGGCGGCCGAGCCGGTGGCGAGCAGGGCCACGATCCAGGTCGCGAAGATCACCGGATTACCGGTCAGCTTGCGGGGATCGAGCTTCACCACCGCGTCGCGCGCCGCGCGGGCGAGGAGAGCTGGGGAGAGGCTGGTGGCGAGGGTGGAGGCCTTGCGGCGCCCCTCGCCTTGGGAAGCGTAGGAAGCGGTCATGTCGACGCCCTTGCGAGAGACTAGCGGCTGGCCAGCAGATCGAGCGCCTGGAAGTGCTCGACGATCGGGCCAAGGGCCAGGGCGGGGAAGAACTGCAGCCCGCCGAGGATGAGGATGACGCCCACCAGCAAGCCGACGAACTGTCCGGTGTCTGTGGGCAGGGTTCCGGCGGAGGGAACGAGCTTGGGCTTGGCGGCTATCGAGCCGGCGATGGCGAGCACAGAGACGATCGGTATGAAGCGGCCCATCAGCATGGCCAGACCTAGGGTCGTGTTCCACCACGGCGCGTTGGCGGTGAGCCCGGCGAAGGCCGAACCGTTGTTGGCGGTGCCCGAGACATAGGCGTAGAGGATCTCGGAAAGTCCGTGCGGGCCGGGGTTGAGCAGGCCTTTCAGGGCCTCCGGCAGGACCGCCGCGATCGCGGAGAACCCGAGCATCGAGAGAGGAATGACCAGCACCGCCAGCATGGCGAGCTTGATCTCCTTGGCCTCGACCTTCTTGCCCAGGTATTCGGGCGTGCGCCCCACCATCAGACCGGCGATGAACACCGCCAGCAGGGCCATGACGACCATAATGGCGATCCCCGAGCCGATGCCGCCGGGCAGGATCTCGCCCAGCATCATCAGGAACATCGCCACCCCGCCGCCGAGCGGCGACATGCTGGCCATCATGCCGTTGACCGAGCCATTGGAGGCCCCGGTGGTCTGGGCGGCCCAGGCCGCGGTCGCCGCCGCGCCGAAGCGAACCTCCTTGCCTTCCAGGTTCTGGCTCGCGTCCACGCCGGCCGCCACCAGAGCCGGCGCCGGTTGGGTTTCGGCCCAGTAGATCGTCGCGGCTCCAGCGCTGAGCAGCAGGGCGGCGGCGGCGACCAGGGCGCGGATGTCCTTGCCGGCCCGAGCCGACCGGCCGAAGGCGAAGAACGCGGCCCAGCCGAGCACATTGATCGAGACTGCCGTCAGGAAGTTGGTCAGCGGCGTCGGGTTCTCGAGCGGATGAGCCGAATTGGCGTTGAAGATACCGCCGCCATTGATGCCGAGCTGCTTGATGGCGAGCTGGCTGGCCACGGCGAACAGGGAGATCTTCTGCTCGCCGCCCTCTACCGGCGCGGCGAGGGCCGAGGCCTGCAGGGTCTGGGGCACGCCGAGCGCGACCAGCACCAGCGCAAGAACGATCGAGCAGGGGAGCAGCACGTAGAGGGTCGTGCGCACGAGGTCGGCCCAGAAGTTGCCGACGCCTTCGCCCCGGTGGCCGATGAAAGCGCGCGCCAGGGCCGCGGCGATGGCGGCTCCGGTCGCGGCGGAGACGAAGTTCTGGACCGTTAGCGCCGCCATCTGGCTGAGGTGCGACATGGTCGCCTCGCCGCCATAGGACTGCCAGTTGGTGTTGGTCACGAAACTTACGGCGGTGTTGAACGCCAGGTGCTCCGAAACCCCGGGGAAGCCCTGCGGATTGAGCGGCAGCACGCCCTGCAGGCGCAGGATTCCGTACACCACGAAGAAGCCGACGGCGTTGAACGCCAAGAGAGCGGTCGCATAGGAGAACCAGGTCTGGCTCTTGCGGGGATCGATACCGCAACCGGCATAGACCAGCCTCTCTACGGGCGCGAACACCGGATCGAGCCAGGTGCGCTCGCCGTTCCAGACCCTCGACATGTAGACGCCGAGCGGCCAGCCGAGGCCGATGGCCACAGCCAGCGTCAGGGCGATCTCCGCCCATCCTTGCCAAGTCATTTTGGGTAATCCGTCAGAAGCGATCGGGCCGCAGCAGCGCTGCGACCATATAGGCCGCTACGGCGAGAGCGCCGGCGGCCCAGAGCAGATCTACGAACATCGTCAAATCCGCCGTAGTCCGACGGCGAAAGCCGCGAAGAGCCCGAAGGCTCCCGCGCCGAGAGCGAGGAAGATGAGGTCGGCCACGTGAGGTCTCCACAGCCATATGTCAGGCTTGGAGCATCCTCTTCTTGCCCATCAGGTTTCGAGACGAGTCCCTGCCAGCCGGCATAAGGGATTCATAAAGGTCAGGCTTCAGATCGGGTCGGTGCGGAAATAGCGCTCGGCCTGTTCGCTCCAGCCGTAGGCCGTGTCGTTGAACTGGTCCCGGTCATAGGCCGGGCTGTTCTTCAGCTGGTCCTTGGTCAGGTCGGTGACGTAGCTGTCCGAGACCTCATCGTAGCGCATGCTCCGCCACGGGATCGGGTGGAACTTGCCGCTCGTCCCGAATAGGCCGCCGAACTCCAGGGCCACGAACCGGGCCTGGCCGGTGTCACGCTCGAAGAAGACCTCCCGGATCGTGCCGAGCTTCTTTCCAGATGCGTCTTTCAACGGTGCGCCCAGTAGGTTGGCGCTGCGGATCATAAGGGCGTCGAGACTCATGGGCATCCTCCGATCGGCTGTGGAAACGCCCAGCTCTGCCGTTCGATCCCGGCCACAGGCGACTTGCTGCGACCATAATGATCTGGGGCGGGGGAACGGGGAGCCGCGGGGGCGTTGAACTCGTCTCGGATGAGTTCTGCGACTCCCCGCCGCCCGTAAGGACAGCGACTGGCGCTGTCCTCTGGAACGCTGTGCGGGGAAGGGAAGACCCGTCAGGCCGTGGCGCGTCGCGCCTGCAAACGACGCTCGCGCCGCAGGAGCGCGCCGGCCGTCGAAAAGCCAAGGATCATCATCGCCCAGGCGCTCGGCTCAGGCACAGCGCTGACGACCTGTCCCACCCCAGAACCGCCGGTGATTCCGGCAGTCGGAGCGTCGATAGACTGGTAGCGCACGAAGAGATTCGACAGGTCGATGCTGTCGACGGCGGAGGCGAAGTTGAGAGTGAACGAGCCCGAGCCGCTCTCGCCGAGAAGCACGCCGGCTCCGCCGCCGCCGGCGCATTGACCACCGCCGCTGGCCAGGAAGCAGAGCTCGAACTTTCCGAGCATGGGCGCATTGCCGCTGCTGGTCACGCCGAAGGCGCCCGTCGAACTGGCGAAGGTGACATTTGGATCGACATCGAAGCCGAAGCCCGAAACGCGGGAGGCGGTCACCGCTCCGCCGGACGTGTTCGCCACCGTATAGCTGAAGGTCCAACTGGCGCCGGAAACGGACTGCAGCGTGTAGGCGATGTTGGAGGAAAGCCCGTCCAGGGTTCCGGCGTTGGTGAACCCGCCAAAGGCGGCGTTCTGCGTATAGCCCACTTGGTTGCTGTCCCAACCCAGCGCCGCCGCCGGCGAGGTCATGACAAGCGTCGCGCCTGCGAGCACGGTGGCGGCGAGTTGTCTGATCATAGTCGTTCCCGGAAAGCCCGCCCGACTTGATCGGGCCGTGTTGATGTCTCCTTAACTATCTCGGCCTTGCGGGCGAATTAAATTATCTAATTGAAAATTAATGTAAAAACTTGCAACAATCGCTACCGTTGGGAGAGTTGGAGCGCCTTGCTCGGAACGGGCGGCCTGTCAGCCGCTGTTGCGCAGGCCTGCGGCGACGCCGTTAATCGTCAGGTGGATGCCCTCCCGAACGGCTTCGTCGCCGTCCCCCGCGCGCCTGCGGCGGATGAGTTCGATCTGCAGGTGGTTCAGCGGGTCGATATAGGGCAGTCGGGTCCGGAGGGCCTCGGCCAATTCGGGATTGCGGTCCAGCAGCGAGGCCTGTCCGTTAATGGCAAGCAAGGCTTCCACGGTGCGCTCCCATTCGGCCTCGATGCGGCCGAAGATCGTCTCGGCCAGGTGCTTGTCGCCCACCAGCGCCGAATAGCGCCGCGCGATGTGCATGTCGCTCTTGGCGAGCACCATCTCCATGTTCGAAAGCGTTGTGGCGAAGAACGGCCAGGCTTCGTGCAGTTCGTGCAGTTCGCTCAGCGAAACGCCCGCTGCGTCGATCGCTGAGCCGAAGCCGTACCAACCTGGCAACATGGTCCGAGACTGCGACCATGAGAAAACCCACGGGATCGCCCTCAGCCCTTCGATGCTCCGCGTCGGTTGGCGCGAGGCCGGCCGACTGCCGATGTTGAGGTCGACGATCTCGGTCAGTGGCGTGGCGGCGTAGAAGTAGTCCACGAAGCCGGGGGTCTCATAGACGAGGCTGCGGTACGCCTCCATCGAGGCCTGGGAAAGCCTGTCCAGGGTCGAGGCGTGCCTTTCGCCCAGGCGTTCGGCCGCGGGCTTGCGCAAGGAGGCGAGCACGACGCCCGCGGTGATGGTCTCCAGGCTCTGCTCGGCCAACTGCGGATCGGCGTACTTGTTGGCGATCACCTCGCCCTGCTCGGTGATCCGAATGCGTCCACGCACCGTACCTTCCGGCTGGGCCAGCAGGGCGTCGTAGCTGGAGCCGCCGCCCCGGCCCACCGTGCCGCCCCGCCCGTGGAAGAGCTGCAGGCGGAGGTCGGCCTCGTCGGTCACCGCCAGCAGCGCGCGGCTGGCCTGGTGCAACTCCCAGGTGGAGGTCAGGTAGCCGCCATCCTTGTTGGAGTCGGAATAGCCGATCATCACCTCCTGCAAGCGCTCCTCAGCGAGCAAGGCCTTGATCAGCGGCAGGGAGAGGTAGGTCCGCATGGTCTCGGGCGCGGCGCGCAGGTCGCCGATCGTCTCGAACAGCGGCTCGGCGAAGACATCGGTTCGGGGATGCTCGCCAGGATGGAAGAGACCGACCTCCTTCAGAAGGACATAGACCTCCAGAAGGTCAGACACCGAGGTCGTGTTGGACACGATATAGGCGCGGATCGCCTGCGGGCCGTAGAGCGAGCGCGAGCGCGCCGCCTGGGCGAGGACGGCGTATTCCTTCTGGGTTTCTTCGCCGTAAGCTGCATAGGGCGAGTAGAGCAGGCGCCCGTGAGCGAGCTCCGCCAGCAGCAGCCGGCAGCGCTCGGCTTCTCCGAGACTTTCATAGTCTGGGCACACGCCCGCCACCTTCAGGAGTTCGGCGACCGTCCTGGCGTGGACCGCCGAGTTCTGCCGCAGGTCGAGGGTCGCAAGGTGGAATCCGAAGCAGTCCACCGCTCGTATCAGGCGGGGCAGGGGCCCATCGGTGAAGGTCTCGCCGTGATTTTCGATGAGCGAGGCGATGATGATCTCCAGGTCGGCCTTGAGGGCTGCGGCGTCGGGATAAGGTTCCGCCGGCAGCGGCGAGGGGCGGGGCGGGGCCTCGCCGGTGAGCAGCGGATAGGTCGCCGCCAAGCGCGCATAGACGCCGCGCAGGGCGCGACGATAAGGCTCGTCATCACGCTGGGGTGAGGAGTCTCCGGACTTGTCCGCCAAGGCCTGAAGGCCTGCACTGACCTTCGTCAGGGTGCTGGAAATGGAGAGGTCGGCGCCCAGGGCGTGAATGCGTTCGAGATAGTCCTGCAGGGCGGCTCGCGACTGCCGGGCGAAGGCCTGGCGCTGGACTTTGTCGGTGACGAAGGGATTGCCGTCGCGATCTCCGCCGACCCAGGACCCGACCCGCAGAAAGCTCGGCAGGGAAGCGGCGAGGTCGCGCGTCCAACGGGCATAGAGGCGGGGCAGTTCTTCCAGGAAGCTGCGCTCGAAGTAGGAGACGGCGGTCTCTATTTCGTCGATCACGCCGAGCCGCGCGCCACGCAGCAGCCTTGTGCGCCAGAAGATCGCCACTTCGCGCAAGAGTTCGATCTCGCGTTCCGCTCGGTCGGCGTCGGTGGTCGCCTGTTCCCAGGCGTTGAGGGCCGAGGCGATCGCGCCGGCGCGGTCCAGCACGCTCTTGCGGCGGACCTCGGTGGGGTGGGCGGTGATCACCGGCGCGATCAGCGCGCCCTGCAGCAGCTCGACGACCGCCCGCGCCTCAACCCCTTCGGCCGCGAGATTGCGGACGGCCCCGGCGAGGGTGTCCTCGCGGACCGCGCCGTCCTTCATCATCCGCCGGCGCTGGAGGTAGTCCTCGGCGATGTTGGTGATTTGTAGAAAGCAGGCGAAGGAGTGTGCGAAGCGCACCGTCTCCGTCAGGTCCAGGCTGCGCAGGCGTTCCTCGAGCAAGGCCGCATTGGCCGAGCCGCCGTCCCGGTGGAAGGCCACGGACGTTCTGCGGATGTCTTCGATTCGCTCGAAGAGCGTCATGCCGTCCTGGGACTTGATGACGTCGCCCAGGACCTTGCCCAGCACACGAACCCTGGCCCTCAGTTCTGAGGGCGGCGACTTTTCGGCTTTGTTCGGCACGCTTGCGCCTTCCGCTTTCGGAGATGGCGCACGATACCGATTTCCCTGCGGCGGAAAACAGCCGCCCGCCTGCAAGAGGCGTCAGTGGTCGAGATGTTCGCGGATCAGGGCGCGGGCCGCCCGCGGCAGCATGCGCGCGGGACCGTCGTTCGCCAGGGTGACGCGCGCCATGTACGAGCCTTCGAGCAGCAGCATCAGGCTGTCGCCCAGCTCGTCGTCCTTCGCGCCTGCGGCCCGCGCAAGTTCGACCAGCCGGCGGCGGGTTTCGAGCTTGTGTTCCTTGGCGACGAGGAAGGCGGGGTGGTCGGGCTCGTGCAGCTCGACGGCGGCGTTGCATAGGGCGCAGCCGTACTCTTCGCTGGTGCAGGACTTCTCGGCGAAGGCGTCGAACAGGCCTTCCAGCTTCTCGCGCGGCGTCTCGTACTTGCCGATGACCTCGTCCCACCAGTCCCAGCTTTCACGCGACTGCTCGCGCAGAACCTCGGCCACGAGTTCGTCCTTGGACGGGAAGTTGCGGTAAAGGCTCATCTTGGTGGCGCCGGCCTCGGCCGCGATGGTCTCCACGCCCACCGCGCGGATTCCCTTCTTGTAAAACATGTCCCGGGCCGTCTCGAAGATCCGGTCCCGCGCGGGCCGGCGTGTCGTTTCCGCCACGGCGCCCGGCTCAGTTTCTCTCCCCGACATTTTCATAATTCCTCGCATTGACGTGCGAGTGACCGGTCAGTATCTATCCCCTAGCGCGTTACCGACCGGTATCGTCACATCTTCCCTAAATCACCGACTGCCCGACGCGTCAAGCGCGGGTCGCCGCGACAGTTTGGCTGGAAACATCGCATGTCCGTGAAGTCCTTCATCTCAATGGGCTCGGCTCTGGCCCTGGCGCTGATTGTCGCTGGCTGCGGCGCCCAAGCCCAACAAGCTTCCAACGATCCGCCGCCGCCTCAGGTTTCGGTCGCACCGGCGGTCTTCAAGTCCCTGCGTCAGTGGGACGAATTCACCGGCCGCCTGGAGCCCGTGGAGCAGGTGCAGATCCGCGCCCGCGTCGGCGGCTATATCGACAGCGCGCGCTTCCAGGAGGGCGCTCAGGTCCGCAAGGGCCAGGTGCTCTTCCAGATCGACCCGCGTCCGTTCCAGGCGGAGGTCAACCGCCTCAGCGCCGAAACCGACTCCGGCCGGGCCAAGCTGGAGCTGGCGATCGCCAACCGCGAGCGCGGCGAACGTCTGGTGGAGCAGAACGCCCTGGCCCGCAGCGAGTTCGAGCGGCTGATCTCCGAAGAAAAGGCCGCGAGGGCGGCTCTGGAGGCCGCCTCCGCCGCGCTCAGCGCCGCCAAGCTCAATCTGGAATTCACCAAGGTGACCTCGCCGATCGATGGTCGCGTCTCGCGCGCCATGGTCACGGCGGGCAACCTCGTCACCAGCGCCGACCTGCTGACCACCGTGGTCAGCGAAAATCCGGTCTACGCCTCGTTCAACACCGACGAGCAGACCTTCCTGAAGTACGCCCAGGGCGCTCGTGGCCGGCCCTCGCCGGTCTTCATGGGGCTGATGACGGAGGAGGGCTATCCCCACGAGGGCAAGCTCGTCTTCGTCGACAACGCCATGGACGCCGGCAGCGGCACGATCAACGGCCGGGCTCTGTTCACCAATGCCAACGGCCGCTTCACCCCGGGCCTGTTCGCTCGCATCCGCCTGGTCAGCGACGCGGCCGAGAGCGTGGCGCTCATTCCCGATCGGGCGATCGCCGCCGACCTCGGCAAGCGCTTCGTGCTCGTCGTGGGCCCCAAGAACGTGGCCGAGTATCGGACCGTGACCCTCGGGCCCAAGGTCGGCGACCTTCGTATCGTGCGGACGGGCATAAAGCCGGGTGAGATAATCGTGGTTGGCGGCGGCCAGAAGGTAAAGCCGGGGCAGACCGTGGCGCCCACGCGTGTGGCCTTCAAGCTGCCGACCGCCGCTCTCGCCCAGGTGGAAGCGCCGGTGCAGACTGCGCAGCTTGAAACGACTACGCGAGTGAACTGATCCCCTCCGTCTCGACGCTTCGCGTCGATCCACCTCCCCCAGATCGCGCTTCGCGCTGGGGGAGGATCCCTCTGAAGATGCTCCCCCGCTGGGGAGCTGTCGGCAAAGCTGACCGAGAGGGACTGCGCCCTCCAATTTCCTCCCGCGGCCGCAAGAGCCGCCAAGGACCCCACTCATGAACTTCTCACGGTTCTTCGTGGACCGGCCGCGGTTCGCCGCCGTCTTGTCCATCATCATTTTCGTGGCGGGGGTGCTAGCCCTGCCGCGTCTGCCGATCAGCGAGTATCCGGAGGTCGTTCCGCCGACCGTAGTGGTGCGCGCGAGCTTCCCCGGCGCCAATCCCTCGGTGATCGCCGAAACCGTCGCTTCACCCTTGGAGCAGGCGCTGAACGGCGTCGAGGGCATGCTCTACCAGTCGTCCCAGTCGACGGCCGACGGGGTCATGACGCTGACCGTCACCTTCGCCCTGGGGACCGACCTCGATAAGGCCCAGGTGCAGGTGCAGAACCGCGTCGCCCAGGTGCTGCCGAAGCTTCCCGCGGAAGTGCAGCGGGCCGGGGTGGTGACGAACAAGGCCTCGCCCGACCTCACCATGGTCGTGCACCTGATCTCGCCGGACAAGCGCTACGACATGCTCTACCTGTCGAACTACGCGCAGCTGCGGATCAAGGACAACCTCGCCCGGATCGAGGGCGTGGGCGATGTCCAGATGTTCGGTTCAGGCCCCTACGCCATGCGCGTGTGGCTGGATCCGGAAAAGGTCGCCTCCCGTTCGCTGACGGCCGGAGATATCCTGCGCGCGATCCGCGAACAGAACGTCCAGATCGCGGCCGGCCAGCTCGGCGCGCCGCCTGCGCCGGGCCAGGCCGACTTCCAGCTGGCCATCAACGCGCAAGGGCGCCTGACCGACGAAGAGGACTTCCGGAACATCATCATCCGGACCGGCCCGACAGGCGAGATCACCCGCCTGGGCGACGTCGCCCGGGTCGAGCTCGGCTCCTCGAGCTACGCGCTTCGTTCGTTGCTGGACAATCAGCCGGCCGTCGCCTTGCCGATCTTCCAACGGCCAGGATCGAACGCCTTGCAGATCTCCGAGAACGTCCGCGCGACCATGGCGGAGCTGAAGAAGGATTTCCCGCAGGGCGTCGACTACAAGATCGTCTACGACCCCACCGTCTTCGTTCGCGGTTCGATCGACGCGGTCACCCACACGCTCTTCGAAGCCATCCTTCTGGTGGTCATCGTCGTGGTGCTCTTCCTGCAGAGCTGGCGCGCCTCGGTGATCCCGTTGATCGCCGTGCCGGTGTCGCTGGTGGGCACGTTCGCCGTCATGCACCTGATGGGCTTTGGCCTGAACACGCTCACCCTCTTCGGGCTGGTGCTGGCGATCGGGGTCGTCGTCGACGACGCCATCGTCGTGGTCGAGAACGTCGAGCGGAACATCGAGAATGGCCTCCCGCCGGCCCAGGCGGCGCGGCACGCGATGACCGAGGTCACCGGCCCGATCATCTCCACCGCCCTGGTGCTGTGCGCCGTCTTCGTCCCCGCCGCCTTCATCAGCGGCCTGACCGGGCAGTTCTACCGTCAGTTCGCGCTGACCATCGCGATCTCGACGGTGATCTCGGCCTTCAACTCGTTGACCCTCTCGCCGGCTCTGGCCGCCGTGCTGCTGAAGGCGCATGGCGCGCCCAAGGATCGCTTCCAGCGCATCATCGACGCCGCCTTCGGTTGGCTGTTCGGGCCCTTCAACCGCTTCTTCGCGCGATCCTCGCACGGCTATGTGGGCCTCGTTTCACGCGTGCTGGGCAAGTCGTCGATCGCGATGGCGGTCTATGGCGTGCTGATCGTCTTCACCGTGATCGGCTTCATGCGCACGCCGACCGGCTTCATTCCCGGGCAGGACAAGCAGTACCTGGTCGCCGCGGCCCAACTGCCCGACGCCGCTTCGCTCGACCGTACAGAGGCGGTCATCCGGCAGATGAGCGACATCGCCCTGAAGACGCCTGGCGTGGAGAGCGCGGTCGCCTTCCCCGGCCTTTCCATCAACGGGTTCACCAACAGCCCCAACGCCGGCATCGTTTTCGTCACGCTTGATCCCTTCGAGCAACGCAAGTCGAAAGGCCTTTCGGCCGGGGCCCTGGCCGAACAGTTGAATACGAAGTTCGGCGCCATCGAGGACGGCATGGTCGCCGTCTTCCCGCCGCCTCCGGTCATGGGGCTCGGCACCATCGGCGGCTTCAAGATCCAGATCGAAGACCGCGCCGGCCTCGGCGCCGAGGAGCTCTACGCCCAGACGCAGAACATCATCGGCAAGGCTCAACAGGACCCAACCCTCACCGGGCTCTTCTCGGGCTTCCAGATCAACGTGCCGCAGGTGACCGCCGACATCGATCGGGAGAAGGGGAGGGCGCAAGGCGTGTCCCTGACCGACCTCTTCGAGACGATGCAGGTGTATCTCGGCTCTGTTTATGTGAACGACTTCAACCGCTTCGGTCGGACTTACGAAGTCGATGTCCAGGCCGACCAGAAGCATCGCCTCGAACCGGACGACGTCCTGCGCCTGCAGACCCGCAACGGGGAGGGGCAGATGGTCCCGCTCGGCGCCTTCGTCACTCTGCGCCAGACCACCGGCCCTGATCGCGTGACCCACTACAACGGCTACCTGTCGGCCGAGATCAACGGCGCGGCCGCCCAGGGCTATTCCTCGGGTCAGGCGGAGCAGGCGATGCAGAACCTCGCCGCATCCGAGCTGCCCAACGGCATGGGCTATGAGTGGACCGAGCTCACCTACCAGCAGATCCTGGCGGGTAACACGGCGGTCTTCGTCTTCCCGCTCTGTGTGCTGTTGGCCTTCCTCGTGCTCGCCGCCCAGTACGAGAGCTGGAGCCTGCCGCTGGTCGTCATCCTGATCGTGCCGATGACCCTCCTGTCTGCGCTGGCCGGCGTGGCGATCGCGCGTGGCGACAACAACATCTTCACCCAGATCGGCCTGATCGTGTTGGTGGGGCTAGCCTGTAAGAACGCCATCCTGATCGTGGAATTCGCCCGCGACCGCGAAGCGCATGGCGCGTCCACCTGGGACGCCGTGCTCGAGGCCTGCCGGCTCCGCCTGCGCCCGATCCTGATGACCTCGCTGGCCTTCATCATGGGCGTGGCGCCCCTCGTCTACGCCACCGGCGCGGGCGCGGAGATGCGGCACGCCATGGGTGTGGCGGTGTTCGCCGGCATGCTGGGCGTCACCTTCTTCGGCCTGATCCTCACCCCTGTCTTCTACCTGCTCGTCCGGCGCTTCACCGGACGCACGCGCGCCGTGCCTGCCCAGGCCCCGGCGATCGAGGAGGCTCATTCGTGATCCATACCCGACTGGCGTTTTCCGCTCTCTTCGCGTTCAGCCTGGCCGCCTGCGCGGTCGGTCCCGACTACAAGGCGCCGGAGACCGCGCCCGCCGTGCTCCGGAACGCCGACAGCGAGGTCTTCACAGCCGCCAGCCCGGAAGCCGATTGGTGGCGGCAGTTCGAGGATCCCGTACTCGACCAGCTGGTGGCCCGCGCGCTGTCAGCCAACCTGGACGTCCGTGTCGCTCTGGCGCGGGTGGCCGAGGCGCGGGCGCTCTTCACCGACACCCGGCTCGATCAGCTCCCTCGGGTGCAGGTCGCCGGCGCTTCGACCCAGAGCAAGCAGCAGCAGCCGGCGTTCAGCGACCAACGTATGGAGAACGAAACCTATAGCGTCGGCTTCGACGCCGCCTGGGAGCTCGACCTCTTCGGGCGGGTGCGGCGCGGCGTCGAGGCGGCAGAGGCGGAGGTCGGCGCCGCGCGCGCCGACCTGCGCGACGCGCAGGTCACCGTCGCCGCGGAGGTCGCGCGCAACTATTTCGAACTTCGCGGCGCTCAGACCCGTTTGGACGTCGCGCGGCGCAACCTCGAAACCCAGCGCGAAACGGTCCGCATCACGCAGGCGCGTTTCGACGTCGGCGGCGCCGATCCGATCGACATCGAAAGCGCCCGGGCCCGGATGAAGGCGACCGAAGCGACCATCCCCGACCTGATCGCCGCCGAGCGCCGCGCCGCCTATCGTCTCGCCGTCCTCGCCGGAGAGCGGCCCGGCGCCTTCGACGATCTCCTGACGGCCGGCGGCGGGAGGACGGCCCCCTTTGCGAAAGCGTTGCCGATCGGGGACGCGGGGGATCTCCTGCGTCGCCGACCGGACGTGCAGGCGGCCGAGCGGCGATTGGCGGCGCAGACCGCAAGGATCGGGGTCGCGACTGCGGATCTGTTCCCTCGGGTCCGCGTGACGGGTTTCGTCGGCTTCCTGTCCGGCGACCTGTCGAGCCTCGGCGAGGGAGCCAGCAACGCATGGTCCGTTTCCCCTGCCGTGACCTGGCCCGGGCTCGACATCGGCGGCGCTCGTGCGCGCCTGCGCGCGCAACAGGCGAGGGGGGATGCGAGTCTCGCCGTCTACGACCAGACCGTGCTGCAGGCTCTGGAGGACGTGGAAAACGCTCTTGTCCGTTACGCCCAGCGGCAGTCGCAGCTCCGCTCCCTGACGGAACAGGCGGCGGCCTCCCGCCGGGCCGCGGAGCTGGCCCGCGTACGCTACAAGGAGGGCGCGCTCGACTTCCTCGTGCTCCTCGACGCCGAGCGGACTGTGCTCGCGGCCGAGGACGCCGTCGCCCTCGCCGAGACCGGCGTCAACACCGACGTGGCGGCGCTCTACAAGGCCCTCGGCGGTGGCTGGTCGGGAGTGAGCTGAGTCTCTGGAGCGGGGCGTTCCCTGCGCTGAACGATCAGGCGGATGCTCCTCTGGCGCGTCAGCCAGCTCCACAGCCAGTCGAAGGCCACCGCGATGCGGTTGCGCAGGCCGATCAGGAAGTAGATGTGCGCCACGCTCCAGAACGCCCAGCCCACGAAGCCGGTCAATTTCACGCCGCCGAGTTGGACCGCGGCGTTATGGCGCCCGATCGTGGCCAGGTCCCCCGCGTGCTTGTAGCGGAAGGGCTCAGTCGGACGTCCGGCCAACCGGGCGAGAACCTGTCGCGCCGCGTGGCGGCCGGCCTGCTTGGCGGCCGGGGCGATGCCCGGAACAGGTTTGCCGTTCGAACTCATCGCTGCGGCGTCGCCCACGACGAACACCTCCGGATGGGCGGGGAGCGACAGATCGGGCGCGACCTTCAGCCTTCCGGCGCGATCGTGTTCGCCTGGGAGGGCCGCGGCCAGCGGTGAGGCGGCCACGCCCGCCGCCCAGATCACGGTCCCGCTCTCGATCCGGCGATCGCCCAGCTCGACGCCATGGTCGTCGAGCCCGGTGACCATGGTTCCGGTCATCACCTCCACGCCGATCGCCTCCAATGCCCGGGCGGTGTAGGCGGAAAGATCCTCCGCGAGGGCCGAAAGCACCCGTGGCCCGGCCTCGATGAGCAGCACCCGCGCCTGGCCGGGATCGATCTGGCGAAAGTCGCGGCTCAGCGCGTCCCTCGCCAGTTCGGCGACCGCGCCGGCCATCTCCACACCGGTCGCTCCACCGCCCACGACGAGGAAGGTGAGAAGGGCGGCGCGCTCGTGCGCCTCGGCCGTTTCGGCCTGTTCGAAGGCCGAGAGGATGCGTCGGCGCAGCTCGGTCGCATCTTCCAGGCTCTTGAGCCCTGGAGCGTAGCGCTCCCATTGCGGCTTGCCGAAATAGGAGTGCGTCGCGCCGGTGGCGATGATCAGGTGGTCGTAGGGAAACACGCCGGCTGTGCTGGCGACATTCCGGGCCTCCAGATCGACCGAGAGGGCCTCGGCCATCACGACGCGCACATTTCGCTGACGGGTGAGCACGTGGCGCAGGGGCCAGGCGATCTCAGACGGCGAGAGCGCGGCGGTCGCGACCTGATAAAGCAGCGGCTGGAAGAGGTGATAGTTGCGCTGGTCCAGCAGCGTTATGTCGACCTCGGCCCGCGCCATGGCCCTAGCCGCTTCCAGGCCCCCAAAGCCCCCGCCTACGATCACCACGCGGGGTTTGTCAGCCTGCGCCATTCAAGACTCTCCGGATGATCGCCTCGCGCCATAACGCCCGGGGAGATCGCTGGTTGGCGAACCTCGCCCAAAAGCGCATCCTATTGAAGAGCCGTTGGGCGGCTCGCCTGTCGAGGAGCGGACTTGGTTACGGAGCATTTCGACGTTCTTATCGTCGGCGCAGGTCTCTCCGGCATAGGCGCGGCCTATCATCTGCAAACCAACTGCCCCGGAAAGACCTATGCGATCCTCGAGGGCCGCGAGGCGATCGGCGGCACCTGGGATCTTTTCCGCTATCCGGGGATCCGCTCAGATAGCGACATGTACACGCTCGGCTATTCCTTCAAGCCGTGGCGGGAGGCCAAGGCGATCGCCGACGGGCCCTCCATCCTGAACTATGTACGGGAGACGGCGCGCGAGAACGGCATAGACCGGCACATCCGCTTCAATCATCAGGTCAAGCGCGCCCTCTGGTCGTCGGCCGACGCCACCTGGACCGTGGAGGCGGAGGTTGGTCCGCGGAAGGAACGGGTTCGACTGACCTGCAACTTCCTTTTCATGTGCAGCGGCTACTACGACTACGCCGGCGGTTACATGCCGGAGTTTCCTGGGGCGGAGCGGTTCCAGGGGCGGATCATCCATCCGCAGCAATGGCCGGAAGATCTCGACTATGGCGGTCGAAAGGTCGTCGTGATCGGCAGCGGCGCGACCGCCGTCACCCTCGTTCCGGAAATGGCCAAGACGGCCGGCCATGTGGTGATGCTGCAGCGATCTCCGACCTATGTGGTCTCGCGCCCGGCGGAGGATGCCTGGGCGAACTGGTTGCGGGCCAGACTGCCGGCGCGGCTCGCCTATGGTCTTACCCGCTGGCGCAACGTGCTTTTCGGCATGCTCTTCTACAATCTCGCCCGGAAGAAGCCGGAGAAGACCAAGGCCCGGATCATCGAAATGGTCCGCCAGCAGCTTGGACCCGACTACGACGTCGAGACGCATTTCACGCCGCGGTACAATCCCTGGGACCAGCGGCTCTGTCTCGTGCCGGACGCCGATCTCTTCGAGGCGATCAAGGCCGGGCAGGCCTCCGTCGTCACCGATCAGATCGAAACCTTCACCGAGCGAGGGGTGAAGTTGAGATCAGGCCAAGAGCTCGAGGCAGACATCATCGTGGCCGCCACAGGCTTGAAGCTGCAATTGCTCAGCGGCCTCGAGGTGGTCGTCGATGGGCGGCGCATCGATATGGCCAAGACCATGACCTACAAGGGCATGATGTATGGCGGCGTTCCCAACCTCGCATCGGCGTTCGGCTACACCAACGCTTCCTGGACGCTGAAGTGCGATCTCACCTGCGAGTACGTCTGCCGACTGCTGCATCACATGGATCGCACCGGGACACGCCAGTGCATGCCGATGCCTGATCCGTCGGTCCAGGAGGCGCCCTGGCTCGATTTCACGTCGGGCTATGTGCAGCGTGCGATCGACCAGTTTCCCAAGCAGGGAACGAGAAAGCCGTGGAAGCTGCACCAGAACTACGCGCTCGACCTGCTGGCGCTGAGGTTCGGTTCGGTGGACGATGGCGTGATGGTCTTCTCGGCGCCGCAGGCGGCGCGGCAGGGGGAACTCGCCGCCTAGACGCGCTTCTGCAGATAAGGCTCGGCAAGCCGCCGCTCCAAGGCGTCGATGTCCTGCCTCAGGAGGCGGGCCCGGTATGCGCGACCCGTCACCCGGAAATCCCGCCAGCCCGACTCCCCGGCGAGCGCATAGACGGAGTTGCGGGGCAGGGGAGGCAGGGTACGCTCTTCGGACATCCCGGCCTAACGCAACCGTGTCGCAAAAGGTTCATGGCTCAGCTTGCGATGTGGCGGCGGGCCTCGGTGGCCCCGCCTTCCGCGCCCTTGCGACCAGTTTGGCGAGGCGCCCTTCCTCGAGGCCTCCCAGCGTCAGATAGGGCCCCACCAGATAGGCCGGCGTTCCCTGAAGGCCGAGCGCGAAGGCCTGGGCCGCATGGCGGTCGAGCTGTGCGTCGATGGAGGCGAGGTCCGCGGTCAAGGCATGGCGCATTTTGTCCGGGTCCGCGCCGACCCGACGCGCCAGATCCGGCGCGGCCTTGAGCGAAAGCGGGGCCCGTTCGCTCATCAGGAGGCGGTGCATCTCCGCATATCGCCCCTGCCGGTCCGCGGCCAAGGCGATGCGCGCTCCTGTGCGGGACGCCTCTCCCAGGATCGGCCAGTCCTTGTAGATGATCTGCACGCCTTGGTCGGAGGCGGCCAGCCGCTCCAGCGCCGGATCTGTCTTGCGGCAGATCGGACAGCGATAGTCCGTGAACACCACGACCACCACGTCGGGCTGCTCGGCGCCGATGCGAGGCGATCCCCGATCGCGCAGGACCGCTTCGACGACGGGAGTCAGCGTCAGCGCCCTTGCGGGCGGGGGCCTGGTCTGCAGGAACCAACTTAGGGCCAGCGCCGCGGCGATCGCGATGGCCAAGCTCAGCCGCGGCCGCCGCTCAGCCTGCGCGATTAGGCGAGAGATCATTTGAGAGGGATACCGGAAATCGGCGCCGTTTGAAGGCCGGGCTCCGTCCGATGGTCGCGTTCAGCAATCCTACGTCACGAACGGCGTGTAGCTCTGAAATCTTGACGCTCATAAAGTGGGCACGTTCCCTCTCTCGTGACGAAGAAAATCGTCTGCAAAGACAGGTGGATGTGGACATACTGCTTAATATTGGAGCGATGTTGATCGGAATGCGTGCTTATTTGTTGGGCTTGTCCATTGCAGCTTGCGCCTTCCCAGCCGCGGCGGCCGTCAACCTTCAGTGCGAAGGAACTTTGACGGCGAATAGAAAGGCCATGGCGAGCGCGCTGCAGTTGGAAGCCAGCGAGACCGCGGGGCGCGTGAAGCTGCCGTCCGGGCTGCTGCCGCCGGTTCGGAACGGTGATGCCGCTGGAGGTTGGCGGCCCCTTGAGCAGATCGAACTCGCCGACGCCAGTCTCTCGGCCCGCGTGGGTCTCAGCGTCGTCGACCAGCCAGAACTTCGTCTCGACCGCCAAACCGGCCGCATCGAAATGACCGGCTTCGGCGGCGCGGTGTTCGAAGGCAGGTGCGAATAGGGCATGTCGTGGCCGCACCGACCTACGACTGCAGCACCATCCCGTCCTGGGCGCGCAGGAAGTTGTGCGCTCGCGTGGCGGCGACTGCGCCGTGGCCGGCTGCGACGCTGATCTGGTCGAGCCCGTCGACGACATCGCCGGCCGCGTATAGCCCAGGCAGCAAGAGCTCCTGATTAGGGCCGGTTTGAATGCAGCCTTCGGCGGTCACGGGGCAGCCAAGCGCCTCGACCAGGCTCGACCTGGGCTCGCAGCCAAGCGCGGGATAGAGCACGTCGAACCGCATCTGCGTCCCGTCGCGAAGCAGCACCTGCATACCGCCATCGCCGGGAAGGAGGCGATCCACGGGCGCAGCTATGACCTTGACGCCCGCCGCCTCGAGCTCGGCGCGCTGATCAGCCGAGAGCTCTACGGACCAGTCGGGCAACAGGGTCACGTCAGCCGTATATTCCCGGAGGAACAGCGCCTCGCGTGCGCCGTGGGCGCTGCTGCCCAGCACCGCCACGATCTTGTCCTTCGCCTCGTAGCCGTCGCAGACCGGGCAGTAGCGAAGGCAACCGAGCGCCAGGGCGTTTTCGTGCTGCTCGTGAGGCAGGTCGACCTGGTTCATCTCTACGCCCGTGGCGATGATCACCGCGCGGGCGCGGTAGGTGAGACCGCCCTCGGCCACGAACCCGTCGAGCTCATTGGTGAGGCGGGTGATGCGATTCTGGCGGATCTCCGCGCCGTAAAGCCTGGCTTGGGCCTCCATGCGTTCGATGAGCTCCGGACCCGCCACGCCTCCAGGAAAGCCCGGAGCGTTGCGGGTGAGCGGTATTCGCAGAGCGCGGCTGCGGCCGTCGTGCACGACGATCACCCGCCGTCGGTAGCGCGCGAGATAGCAGGCCGCGGTCAATCCCGCCGGACCGGCGCCGATCACAAGGACATCGCAGGTTTCCTCCACCGCGCTCATCGGCTCTCTCCCGGGCTAACGGAGAACGTCGGTGAGGGAGATCTAGATGCCTGCCCGACTGTTCTCGGTCGGCGACGCCTCCGAAGTGAACGCCCGCTCCGCAGAGACTGTCCGCTCAGCGCGCAATTGCGCCAGCAGGGCCACTCCCACGAGAGCGATGACCGAGGTGACGGTCCAGGCCATGGGATCGCCTACGTGCGAGGCGTGCCGGAACGACCACAGAGCCGCTGTCGTCAGCAACAGCAGCCCGCACGACATGCGCAGCGCGCGCGAAAGGCTGCGGGGAGATCCCACGGCGCTTGCGAGCCCTGCCAGGATCGTCAGCAACAACCACGCGGCCAGGGGAAGCCGATCCCAGACCGCCGCCGATCCAGGGAGGGTCGCTACGGCCGCCGACCCCGCCAAGGCCACCGGCTGGCCCCAGACGAGAGCGATCCAAAGTCTCTCCCAGCGTGGAGCCGGACGTCCCTTGTCGCGCCGGCGGGCGAGCCAGATCGCCACGCCGCTGGAGGTCAGCGCGCATAGCGCAAGGCCTAGGAGCCCGTAGGCGACCTTGATGGGCCCTCCGCCGAACCAGCCGAAATGGAGCACGCCGAGGGAGTTCAAGATCTTGACGCCGAGGGCGGCTTCATCCACGCGCTCGGCGGAGGTAAGGCGACCGGCTCCGTCGAATGCAAAGGTGTCGACCGCCGCCAATCGGCCGGTCTGCGCGACATTGACGATCACGCCGGCGCCGCGCTCGGTGGGATGTTCGAGACCGATAAAGCTGAGCCGGCCGCCGGGAGAGCGGCTCAACGCCTGCTCGGCGGCGTATGCGATCCTGGGCGGCGCCAGCGCAGGCCGGGGATCGTCCTTCGGGTGAGGCGGCAGGAAGAGCGAGTAGGCCTTCTCCACGTCTCCTTGAAAGACGGCCAGCGCCAGCACTCCTGCGATGACCGTGGTCAGTCCGAGCAGGGCGCCGGTGGTGGAGACGACGACGTGGAACGGCAGCGCCCACACCCCTACGCGGTTGTGCAGATCCGCTTCCTGCAAGCGCCTTGATCCGCCCCAGCGCAGGTGGAACGCGTCCTTGAAGATGCGCGGATGTGCCAGCACGCCTGAGATCAGCGAGGACAGCAGCGCGACTCCAGTCAGTCCCACGATGAACTCGCCCCAGCTTCGGGGCAGATGCAGGTTGATGTGAAGCGCGGCCAGGAAATCGGTCCAAGGCGTCTGGCCTGGACCAACCAAGCTGCCTTGGGCGTCCGCCAGCCAGCTGCGATTGGGGCCGTCGTCGTCGAGGGTCACCACAAGCCGTGGATAGTCCGGAGAAGGGGCGCTGATGAAGACGTGCTCTACGTTCGCGCCCCGCGCGATCGCCTCTGACGCGGCGCGTTCGACGGCGTGGGGCGCCACGCTGGCGATGGGCGCCATCTCCGGCCGCTCCCAGCGCTGGAACTCCCGCGCGAAGACCGCGACCGTGCCTGAGAAACACACGAGATAGATCAAGGCCGCAAAGGCGAGGCCAAGCGACGAGTGGCCGGCCAGCACCGCCCGGACGAAACCGGAAGGGATGCGAGGCCAGATCGGCTGGCCGGGTTTTCGCGGCGCCTTGGCCATCAGAACCCCTTCAGAACGGCGGCGGTGAATGTGACGACCGACACGCCGATCAGGACAGCGGTCGCGCGAAGTATGCGGTCATCGGCGAGGGTCCAGGCCATCGCGCCTCCCCAGAGGACGGGGACCATGAGGCCGCCAATGATGATGCGCGTCTGAGGCGCCATGGGCGCCCACACGGCGAACGCGATCGCCACGCCCATGGCCGCGACCATGCCGATGGGGCCAGCGAGCAGCGCCCGCAGCCAGCCCCGCCAGGTGCGGGAGGGCCGGTCCGAAGGCTCGGGCGCAAGGCTTCTTTCGGCGCGCGATCGCGCGGCCCGCATCTGAACGCCCGTAGTGACGACGCAGAGGGCGCCAACCGAGAACAGAGTCCAGGCGATGAAGGGCCCTCGCGCGGCGCCGAGCACCGCGCCGGCGGCGATGCTCACCATGGCCACCGCCGCCCATCCGCCGGCGATCAGCCAGGGGCGCTCAGGGCCACGCCTGGACCATGCCGCGCGCAGCATCCCAGCGCTGAGCGCCCCTCCGGCCAGCACCGCCGCGCTCCCCAGGAGCGTGATTGCCTCAGGGGTCACCAATTGGCCTGCAACATGGCGCCGACCACCCGCGGCTCGCCGAGGAGCGCTTGGTCAGTCGAAGGCCGGACGTAATTCATATGGTGCTCGTCCAGCAGGTTTTTGGCGTAGACGTAGGCGCCCCAGCGATCGGTCTCGTAGCCAAGTCGCCCATTGACCAGCGTCCGGCCGCCGACCTTCGTGGCGTCCTGATTGAAGCCGGTCGAGGTGTAGACCGAGGAGCGGTAGCTCGCGTTCAGGTTGGCGACGAAGCCACCGCCCCACCGATAGTTTCCGCCCAGGGCCAGGGTCCAGCGGGGCGCATAGGCGAACTCGGACCCGGAAAGGTCGTTGGTTTCGCCGTCGATGGCCGTTTCGAACTCGTCGAACTCGGTCTTGGAGTAGCCCACCGAACCATACCAGTCGAAGGCGGCCGTCGCCTTGTGCGCAAACTCCAGCTCGGCGCCATAGAGGTGCGATCTGCCGGCGTTGACGGTGTGGTAGTCGAAGTCGTTCAGGCCGAAGTTGACCGTGACCTGCTGATCGCTCCAGTCGATGTAGTAGGCGTTGGCGTTGACGGTCAGCGCCCCGTCCAGCCAGGTCGTCCGCACCGAGGCCTCGTAGTTCCAGGTGTACTCCGGATCGTAGGCGTAGAGCTGTCCGCGCGCGGTGTTGGCGCTCGATCCTCCGGATCGATAGCCGCGCTGGATCACGAAGGCGGCGTTGGCGTCGGGCGTGAGGCGATAGCGCAAGCCGAGCTTTGGCAGGAACGCGTCGAACTCCCGCGTCGACTGCGGAGCCGCCCCGCCGGCCTGCGCGACCAAGGCGGCGACCCCGGCGTTGATGGCCCTCACGGCCATGTTGAGCGGCGATCCGGGCGCGCCGAAGGCTGCCGGATCGGGATAGGTCCCGACGAAGACCGCCGTCTGCTCAGACGCGACGCGGTTCTTCTCGTGATCCCACCGAAAGCCGCCGATGAGCGACAGCTGATCCGTCAGCTCCCACTCGCCGTCGCCGAACACGGCGATGGTCTGCACCTGCATGGGATAGTCGGCGGCGTATTGCACTGGAATGACGGGCAGGGCGGTGGCGTAGAGGCCGGCCAATTGCCGGGCCGTTGCGGCCTCGAGCCCGTTGGCCTGCAGGAGCGCGGCGATGGTGGTGACGGGCGTCTGCACGTCCGTCCGGCTGGCGGAGTTCGTCTTCTGGTCGCGGTCGTAATAGAAGGCGCCGATCAGGCCGCTCAGCCGCTCGCCCTCATAGTTGAGCCTGACCTCCTGCGTCAGTGTCTCGAAGTCGTAGGCGTTCATGCCGTAGCTGATGTTCTCGGCCGTGCCGTCGCCGTCATACCGCTGGACCTGGTCGATCTGGCTATAGGACGTGACCGATGAGAGCTTCAGCCGGTCCGAAACCGCGTAGGTGAGCTCCAGTACGCCGAGGTCGGCGTCGACGTGCGCCTCGTTGGGATCATCCGAAAAGGCTCTGCGCCGATCGTAAAAATCCGGGCTGCGCGTGCTCGCATAGCTGAAGATGTAGGCCCCGTCGTATTCGAAGCGCGTATAGCCGAGCCGGGCCTCGAAACCCGGCAGGGCTTGCGGTCGCCAGAGCAGCTGCCCGCGGAGCGTCAGCATGTCGATCGGATCTTCCGGCGCGTTGCGCGTCTCGTTGTATATCGTCCCATCGCTGTCGCGTTTCTCGGCCGAGATCCTGAAGGCCAACTGGTCTTCGACCAGCGGCCCCCCAGCGGCGAGGGCGAAGGCGGTTTCCTGCGGATCAGCGATCAGCGCCCTGGCGCGGACGTCGTAGTCGAAGCTTGGTGCGGTTGTCCGCATGACCACGGCGCCCGCCAGGGCGTTGAGGCCCTGCAGCGTGGATTGCGGGCCGCGGAAGATCTCGATCTGCTGGATGTCCCAAGCTTCCGTCGGTCCGGCGAAGGTGATGGACGAGGGCAGGGGCGCGCCGTCGAGATAGATGGTCGTGAGCGCCGCATCCCCTCCGCCCGACACGCCCTGGTTGGCCATGCCCCGGATGGTGAAGCCGGACGATCCGTAGGTTTCGGATAGGTTGGCGGTGCGCTGGAAGAGTTCGGAAAGGCTCTGGACGTTCTCCTGCTCCAGACGCCGGGCGGTGACGACGGCGACGCTCGCGGTCGTCTCCTGGAGCGATCGCGCCGCCTTCTCGCCGGTGACGACGATCTCTTGGAGCGTCGGCGCGGCCTGCTCCTCGGCATGGGCGCACGTAACAGACGCAAGAGTGGCGATGCTCGCCGTCACGTGAAGAGCAGTTCGACGCATTTAAATCCCCCAGGAACGCGCCCTGCGGATAGCTGAGATTAAGAATGCGAGTCAATCGCATTAATGCGTGCGCCAACCTGGGCCCGTCCGGGCAAGCGACCGCCTGCGCGTCCGGCGTGGACGCATCGACGGTCGCCGGAGCCTCCGAGAGCCAGAAAGCAAATCCCCCACTTGTTCCTGCCGCGCGCAACGAGGCGCTGCTGCTTGACGCCGGTTTCACGGATATCGAGCTCTTCTATCGAGGGATGGAATGGCGGGGGTGGGTCGCCTACGCCTGACCGCTCAAGGACTCGCGGGCGGCGATGCGGAGGGCGCGCGGCAGCCGCCGCCATTGACCGGGTTGCAGCGGAAACCTCCTTCGAAGGGGGCCACGGCGTAATCGTTGCCGAAGATGTTCGGCGCCCAAGGATAATCGGTCGAGACGATCTGAGCCCCGCTGACCAAGGTGGCGTCGCGCCGCTTCACGTCGTTTTGCCGCGCCTCGTAGGTGTCGATGTCGGCGCGTGAGCGCACGATCCGGCCGCTCTTCACCAGATCCTCGATCTTCGCGCGATTGGTCAGGGCGTTGTCGACCATGGCGAAGGCCGCATGGGCCATGCCCGGCTCGCCCTGCACGAAAGCCATGCGGCCCTCGAGGTTGGGGTGGCCGTCCAGATAGGGCTTGAAGGCGGCGAGGTTCATGCCCGGCACGATCATCAGGAAGACGAACTTGCCCCGCGCTTGGCGCACGGTCGGCCAGCCGCCGGCCAGAGCGGCCGCTTCCAGCGTCGCATGTTCGCCGCGGATGTCGTCGGGCGCGACGACCTTGTCGCGCCCGATGATCTCACCGATCGAGGCGTCCAGTTCGGCGAAGGCCTTGGCGTCGAAAGGAAGCACCTGGGTCGCGTTCGGGACGACGGCGCCGAGACCGCCGAACTTCGGCTCCAACAGCACGAACACCGGCGAGTGGCCGGGATTGGCGTCGGACCAGGCGCGCATCTGCTGCAGGCACAGCCGGAAGGTCGGGCAACTGCTCCGAAAGTCGACGTCGGCCATGTGCAGGGTCTTCAGGCCCGGTGTCTTGAGCGCCTCGGCGTAGAGCGGGGCCAAGTCCTTCGCGCCCCTTCCGCGCAGCAGGCGGTAGGCGAGGGGATCGGAGAACCGGCCTCCCTCATGGTCCACGTTGAGGTCGAACTCGAGGCTGCGCAGGCCGGCGCGCAGCTGCATTTCCACGGGGGGATGCACGTAGTCGAGGCCGGCCTTCAGGTCGGCGGCCAGGGGGTTCGGGTGCTCGTCGGCGAAACGCGCGGCCATGGCCGGCGGCATCATCTTCAACATGCCGTCCAGCATCGGCTTGAGCTGCGGGGTCATCACCTCGAACACCCGGGGATCGGTCGGCTGGCTGTAGCTGTTGTGGGTGCCGATGACCTGGATCTGGTTGATCTTCAGGTCATCGCTTGCGGCCAGCGCCTGGGAAGCGGCGGCGGCGAACACCAGGGCGAGCAGGGTCTTGTGCATCACGCTGTCTCTCCTCACCGGGCGACGCGCACGCGCAGGCCGACCATGCGCGGATTTGCGCGGATCGACGTGGGCACGCCAAAGAACTTGCCGCCGTTGCCGACGTCTCGGACCCATGCGCGGCTGAACGAGGTCGTAGTCGCGGCTATTGGAGAACTCCTGGCCGAGCGAGTCGGAAAGTCCGTTGGGCATGGCGATGGGCCTCACCCCATCCACCGTCGTGACGAGCGAGGCGTTGCGGACCGTCGCCTCGTCATGGGTGAAGCGGACGCCCGCATCGAGCACGATCTTGGGGGGCAGGTCGTAGCTGCCGTTGACGTAGGCCGACCAGCTCTCGCGGTTGTTGCGGGTCGACGAGAGAGTCGAAATGCCCTTCGTCACCGGCAACAGAATGCCCGTGCCCGGGACAGGGAACTGGGTCACCGGCGTCGTGCTGCGTGGGAAGCCCGCCAGCAGCAGCTGTTCGTTGATCACGAACTCCGAGATGTTGAGGGTTCGGTCGTTGTAGAAGCTGAGCCCGCCGACCGCGCGGAAGGCGCCGCCCTGATCGTAGGCCAGGCGAAACTCCTGGCTGAGGATGCTCTGATCGTCGGCCTGGTTGCGGCCGATCAGGAACTCGTACGTCGTTCCATCGACGTCCCAGCTCTCTGAGAAATCGACCTCGCGCCAAGCGCTGATCGACTTGAGGTTCCAGCCGTCGGCGAAGTCCCAGTCGGCCAGCAGGGTCGCGCCGCTCTGCCGGCGGCGCTGGGGCGGGTCGTAGCGGTTCTGACCGGCGTCGGTGAACCAGTCGGTGTCGCCGCCGGGCGAGGCGATGTTGATCGCTTTCGTCGCCACGGCGCTGTCGTTGTCGGCCTGGTGATCGAGGATGAAGTCGAGGGTGAGATCGGAGTTCGGGCTCCAGCGCAGGGACGCGCGCGCCGCCCAGAGGTCATCGTCGTTCAGCTTCTTGCCGCCGGCCAGATTGGTCATGTAGCCCTCGCGCTCGCGGCGGCGCACGGCCACGCGAAGGCCGAGCTCGTCCTCCACGACGGGGACGTTCAGCATGCCGGTCAGGCTGTAGAGGTCATAGGAGCCGATCTGGCCCTCTGCCGACCATTCTGTGAGCGTAAGGTTCGGCCGGCGGGTGACGACCGCCACCGCGCCGATCTGCGAGCCCCGGCCATAGAGCGTGCCCTGTGGCCCCTTGGCCACCTCCACGCGCTTGATGTCGAAGAGCTCCTTCAGCATCCCGCGCGAGCGGCTGGTGTCCACGTCGTTGAGGAAGAACGAGATGCTGGGCTCGGAGACCGCGCCGGCGTTGCCGGCTTCGATGCCGCGCATGACGAAGCTGGCGGCTGAGTCGGTCTGCTGCTGGACGAAGAAGCCGGGAGTGCGCGTCGAGAGCCGCTCAAAGTCTGTGAAGTTCTGCTGCTCGATGTTCGCCGCGCCGAACGCGGCGACGGAGATGGGCACGTCCTTGAGCTTTTGCTCGCGCTTCTGCGCGGTGACGATCACTTCCTCCACCGCCAGCGGATCCGGCGTGCCAGACTGGGCGTACGCTTGTTCAGCGGCGATGGCGCTGATCCCGGCGGTGAGCAATACGCGCAACGTCTGGCTACGAGCGGCTCCTTGTTTGAACATTCCCTCTTCCCCTCTGGCTTGGACGCGGGCCTTCTAGAGGAGAGCGGGCTGGCTCAGGAAAACAGTTGTGCGAATTTTCTCTCGATAAATTATGACGAGCCTGGCGGGCCGAAGAGAACAGATGTTCAGTTCGCGTCGGCCCCCACCAACCATTCTACGAGCCCGTCGCTATCAACGGGTGGTTCGCCCGTCGCTTGGATCAGCAGCGTCGATCCGAGCCGGGCGATCGAGGCCGCCTGAGCGGCGGCCAGGTCCAGGTCGACGCCTAGCCGCTCGCTGATCCGTAGCCGCAGGTTCTCTCCACGCAGCCGCCGCAGGTCGACCGCATAGGGGGTCAAGGTCGGATCGCGCGCGGCCGCCAGCGCCACTGATACGGTTCCCCGCGCCACGAAAATCTCGCTCTGCGCCTGGCGCGGGGCAAGTCTGCCTTGCGCCACGCGGTAGACGACCGTCAGTCCGGCCCGGACAAGGTCAAGTTGCGTGCGGAAGTGGTAGGCCACGGATGAGGCCGGGACCTGGGCGAGTTCGCCCACCGCCCGATGCGTCACCGCCTGCACGCCGTCCGCCACGATCACCTCGCTAGCCGCCAAGGCGATGGCGCGGGCCTTCTCGCCGAAAGGATCGTGGGAGGTCGCGGAAGGCAGCTGCAGCGCGGGGTCCATGCGCCGGACCACGGTTTCGAAGAAGTCGGCATGCGAGAGGCCGAGCGAGCGCCCGCGCCCAGCCAGCCGCTCCAGCCCCATGCGCCTCAGGAGTTGGTAATCGGGGGCTCCGCCCTGCGCCAGGCTGTGCGCGGTCTCATCGGTGACGTAGCCGAAGGCCGCCTCCGCCCAGGTGTCGGCCTCCGCGATGCGTCCGGCGAAGAACTCGCGCCAGAATGCGCGCCGCGCGGCGATCCAGGGCGCGAGGAGACTGCGCGCTTCCTGGTCCGTCCCCGCCACCAGCAACAGTTCGCACCAGACAAGGCTGTCGATACGGCGATCCCGCGCGGCCTGGTCGAGATAGACTTCCAGGATCGCGGCGACGGCGCTCGGCTCCAGTCGCTTCAACCCCGCGAACCGACTGGCGAACGCTGCGTGGGCAAGCTCGTCGCTGGCGCGCTCGGCCTCGACCAACCGCTCGATGAGCTGGTTCTTGGTCCCGAAATGATAGGTGAGGGCGGCGATGGTGGAGCCGCTCGCCTCGGCCAGCGGCCGCAGAGTCAGTTGCCGGAAACCGCCTGCGGCCAGCCGCTCGCGGGCGACCGCCAGGATGCGAGCCGCCGGCGCGGCGTCGATCTTGTGCGCGTCGCCCATGCGGAGGTTTTGCCGACAAGCCGAGCCCCTGGCTAGCCCAAGCAAGGCTTGGCGACAACCAAACGAGCTTGGCGGCGTTAGGCTCGGACGAAGCCAGACGCGACATGCATCATTCGGAAGTCGAGAGATCACTGCGCGGCTTGCTCCAGGCCCTTGAGCGGGCCTACGACTTTGTCACCCCTTTGAACTCGACGATCGCGACGGTTCGGGCGCGGCGGGAGACGGCGCGCGCGGGGAGCTTGCGGGACGTGCTGGGGTGGAGCTTGCCGTTCCTGCCCGGCGCGCTGGACGATGAGATCGAAGGGCTGCTGGCTGCGGCCGGCGCTCTTCGGGAGTGCGAGTTGGGCTTCAAGGCGACAGTCAGGGTCTCGAGGGTGCAGGGAAGGCTGTTCCTTCATTCGGCCTATCCGACCGACGACCAGGACGCCGTGTTCCTCGGGCCCGACAGCTACCGCTTCGCGGAATTTCTTCGCGTCGAGCTCGGCGGCCGCCCGATCGGTTCCTTGTGCGATGTCGGGGCGGGCGCCGGCGTCGGCGGTGTCATCGCCGCACGCCTCACCGCCGCGGAGCGGGTGTTGCTGTGTGACGTCAATGCCAAGGCGCTCCACCTCGCCAAGGTGAACGCCGCCCACGCCAGCTGTCGAGCCGAGCTTGTCGAGACGCCCGGCCTGACGGGGGTCGAAGGCGGTTTGGATCTCATCGTCGCGAACCCGCCTTTCGTGGCCGACAGCGGGCGTGCCTATAGCGACGGTGGGGGATCCTATGGCGCTGTTCTGTCTCTCCAGTGGGCGACCGAAGCCATGGGCAAGCTGAACGTAGGCGGCAGGCTGCTCCTCTATACGGGCTCGGCTATCGTGGATGGGCGGGATCTCTTTCGCGCGGCCCTGCAGGCTGAGGCCGCCTCCCGCGGGTGTGGGCTGACCTATCGAGAGCTGGATCCTGACATCTTCGGCGGCCTGCTATGGCGGTCGGCATATCAGGAGGTCGAGCGGATCGCAGCCGTCGGCGCGGTCGTCACCCGGCGCAACTGAGGACCAAAAAAATCTTCGGGCGAGGGCGATCCGCTCGTCTCGCACGGCGTTGACCTTCGACAGGTTGGACTGGAGAGCGCCTCTTGCGCGGCGAGTTGGTATTGTGGGGTAGGCGGCCTTGATACCGCAGCAGGTCGAACTGGTCGGCGGGCGCCGCGTCGTACCGACGATAAATCGGGAACAGTGGCTCACGAACTTTGCGGTGTTGCTTCGTCCGTGGTTCCGCGCCCGAGGCTTCGAGATACCGTTGCGCATCCGGCTCGGTGTAGGGGCGCTGTCGACCAATCGCCGGGTGCTGGGCGTCTGTCACACCAAGCTCGATCGCGACGGCTTTCGGCACATCACGATCTCTCCGTTCTTCGACGATCCGATCTTGGTGGGAGCCGTGCTCGTACACGAGCTCATCCATGCCGTCCTGCCAGAGCACGAGAACCACGGGCAGGCCTTCGCGGCGGCGGCTCAGAAGCTGGGCCTTCTGCGTCCGGTCACGCAGGTCGTGCCCAGTCCCGAGCTGCGCGCCCACTTGCAGGAGGTCGTGCGCCAGATAGGGCCCTATCCGCACCGCGCGCTTTGTCCTTGAGGAGGCATCCGCGCGTGATCGATTTCGTCGTTTAGGAGTTGCGGCTTCGAACCGGGAGCCAGTCGGGCCCCAATGACTGGCGGGCGTACTGATGCTAGTTCGGACGGCAAGCCGGATTGAACCCGCTCCTCAACGCGGCAGTGACCGCCTCGTGCAGAGAGGAGGTCGTGAACGGCTTTTGCATGATGGCGATGTCCTCGGGAACCGCCTCGAGGGCGAAGTGGCCCGTCAGGAGAATGCACGGCAGACTGGGCGCCTCACGCCGCGCGGCTTCGACGAAGTCCATCCCGTTCATGCCCGGCATGGCGAAGTCCACCAGCGCCAGGTCGATCGAGCCCCGCAGCCGCCGCAAAAGCTCCAGGCCGGTGGCGCCGTCGCGCGCCTCGCAAACTTCGTGGCCGAGATCTCGCAGAAAAGCGGCCGTCACCGAGCGCACCGATGGTTCGTCGTCCACGACCAGGATCGTACCGGGTCTGACGTCAGCCGCCGTTTGCTCCACCTGTGGGCCAGCCGACGCGCTAAGCGCCTCTTCGGAACGCGGCAGATAGATCCTCACGACGGTGCCGCGTCCGACCTCGCTCTCGATTTCGAGCGCCCCGCCGGAGCGCTGGGCGAAGCCGTGCACCATGGCGAGTCCGAGGCCCGTGCCCTTGCCGACAGGCTTGGTCGTAAAGAAGGGCTCCAGGATCCTTTGCAGGAGTTCCGGCTCGATGCCTTCGCCCTCATCCTTGACCGAGACCCCGACATAGTCGCCGGGCGTGAGGTCGGCCACCGGTCCGGCGTCCGTGAAAGACAGGTTGGTGGCCTCGATGGTGAGCGCCCCTCCTGCGGGCATGGCGTCCCTGCCGTTCACCGCGAGGTTGAGGACCGCCAGTTCGAACTGATCGGCCTCGATCGCGCAGGGCCACAGGCGATCTTCGATGCGCCAGGCCACGTTCACCCCGCCACCAAGGGTCCGCACGACCAACTCACGCATGGAGGAGAGGATCGCGCCGACATCGACGATCTCGGCCGCGCCTTCGGTCTGGCGACTGAAGCCCAGGAGCCTTTGGGTGAGAGCCGCCCCGCGCTCGGCGGCGAGCCGCGCGTTCTCAAGATAGCGGCTCAGCGCGTTCGGGTTCTCGAGGCGGCGGCTCGCGAGCTCCAGGCTTCCGAGCACCGCAGTCAATAGATTGTTGAAATCATGCGCCACCCCCCCGGCGAGGGTCCCGAGGGCGCGGAGCTTATCCGACTGGCGTAACTGCAGTTCCGCCCGCTTTTCGGCCGTGACGTCCCGCTCGACCACCGCAAGCCTGCCTTCGGCGCCGGGCGCGGAGAGGATCGGAACGTAGTCCACGAGGGTCCAGCTGCGGACGCCTCCAGTCGAACGCTCCTCCACGAGCTGTTTTGGCCTTCCGCTCGAAAGGGTGGTGAGCTCCTCGCTGCGTCGGTTCGGCCCGCCCAGCTCCTCTTCGGTGCGACCGATGCAGTCGGACGGCGCTAGGCCCAGCTGCGCGGCTTTCGCGCCGTTGACCTGCAGGAGGCGCCCGTCGGCGTCCTTGAAGGCGACCGCAGCGGGGCCTGCCTCCATGAGGCCGGCGAGAAGGGCCCGTTCGGCTTCCAACGCACGCCGCAGACGGCGCTGTTCGACGGCGCCGGCGACCATCGCCTTCAGCGCCCCCGGCTCCCATGGCTTGGCCACGTAGCCGACGATGCCGCCCCGGTTCAGCGCTTCGGTGACCGCGGTCAGGTCGGCGTAGCCGGTCAGGAGGATCGCTGCGGCGTCGCTGTGCTCGCGCGCGTGGGTGAGGAACACATCGCCCGTCATGCCGGGCATGCGCTGGTCGGAGATGATCAGCGCGTATTCGCCGCCGTCCTGGAGCTCACGCAACGCTTCGAGCGGCGACGAGAGCGCCGTCAGATCGTAGTCGAGCTCCAGCAGATCCTGCAGCGCCACCAGGATCTCCGGCTCGTCGTCCACGAGCAACAGCCTCGGACGTTCGTTCATACGGCGACCCTCGTAGGCAAGGTCAAGGTGAAGCGGGCGCCCCCGAGAGGGCTATCGTCTATGGTGATGGTACCGTCATGGGCTTGCACGACGCTGTAGGCGATCGCAAGGCCAAGCCCAGTGCCGGCCCCCACCGGCTTGGTCGTATAGAATGGTTCGAAGACGCGATCCCGCGCCTCGGGCGGGATTCCAGGACCGGAGTCCGAGACCGAGATGTGATAGCTCGTGGGGCTCTGCGAGGTGGCGACCTCAATGATCCCGTCGCCGTCCAGCGCGTCCGCCGCATTGGCGATGATGTTCATCACGACCTGGTTGAGCAGGGCGGGTGAGGCCTCCAGCCCCGGCCCGGCGTCGAAACGCCGCCTGATCTCGATGGCGCCGAGCTTCGGCTGTAGAAGCGCGATGACGGTTTCGAGCGCGTCGGGAACGTCCAGACGTTCCTTGGCGCCCTCATCGAAGCGCGAGAACTTGCGCAGATTGAGCACGATGTCCTGGATGCGCCGCAATCCCTTCTGCATGGCGGCGAGGCGCTCGCGCGCCTTGGCGGCCTGGGCGCTGTCGGCCTCCGATCCCGGCGGGGCGATCTCGGTGAGGAGGCGCTCGACGGTGTTCTGATGCCCCAGGATGAAGGCGAGGGGATTGTTGATCTCATGCGCGATGCCCGCCACGAGCTCGCCAAGCGAAGCCATCTTGGCGGCCTGGACCAGCTGCCCCTGCGCTTGACGCAGCTGCGCATTGGCGGCCTGCAGATCGGCGTTGGCGCGTGCGAGATCGTCGGCGGCGGCGGCCCGAGCCTCGGCGGCTTGCAGTCGAAGACTTTCATCACGCAGGAGTTTACGCCGCATGAGACTGCGTAACCGTGCGCGCAGGACCTCGTCGCTCTGGCCAGCCACTTCGTCCGCGCCGGCTTCGAAGATCACACGAAGATCGTTCGTGGGCTCTTCGACGAGGACGACGATTTGGAACGGCGAAACCTGACTTTCACGGTCTTCGTCGAGGGATCTCACGAGCGCCAGGCCATCGAACCCTTCCGCAGAAGCCGGGAGGATCACGCAGTCCGCCGACAGAGCGGCTCGCCGCGCGTCGGCG
>Ga0065721_10048916_pt1 | contig 60947 bp, 53 predicted proteins | sample Mesricmetagenome_FD_59108 | JGI IMG/M metagenome (GOLD analysis project Ga0065721, IMG submission 59108) | Mesophilic microbial community from rice straw/compost enrichment Sample: eDNA_1 v2 (version 2) | ecosystem: Engineered > Solid waste > Grass > Composting > Bioreactor | place: USA: Davis... | reverse complement strand
ATCAATAATAGGGAACGGATCAGGTTTTTGAATCAACCGGATATTTGGATTTTACTAATTTCCCTGCAGCTTATTGGTTTAGAAGTTTAGGGGTTTAACATAATGATCTTATTTGATGATCACCTGCCCGTTCTCGATGCGCTCATCGTCGCTGAAGATCTCAAACAGGTAATTACCTTTTTCAATATTTTCCAATACGGTTATTTGTTTGTTTTTAATGTTGGCCTGTTTTACCAGCATTCCTTCCATATCGAACAGGAATAGCTGGTACAGTTTTTCATCGTTACCACGTGCGCTGAAAAACAACACTTCGTGGTTGGCGTCTGGATAGAGTTTAATCTTGTATTTCTTACTGGTGACTTGTTTTTGTACCAATATGGTATCAGACTGATACGCTCGTACGGGTACTGGGCAACCGCTGGCAGGTGAGAAGGACGCTGCCATGATCATAGAAGCAATAACGGGTATGGACATGCCAATGGCAGTACGTTTTCTTACGGGTACTACGGTCGTGTTCATACTTTGGGTTTGGTTAGCCCCCCTGCGCCTTCGCATGAGGGGGCTAATTGTTTTGAAGGGGTACGGATCAACAATATCTTAGCTACGGATTATTATGCTTAGAACCGGATCGGGCAACGGATAAACGAATTGTCGTTAATGCCGCCCAGCCTGATGCCAAGTTTGATATTCACTGAATAATAAGCATCTTTATTCTCGGGCGTGCCTCTTTTAGCGCCAGGTTGATACGGCGTGCTGGCGCCAAAGTTTCCGCTTTTGTTGGCCATACGCTGCGCCAGTTGCGCCTGTTGTGCAGGCATATACTGGTAAAACAACGCAGGATCGATATAAGAGGTGCTCACATCGTCGATATAATCGGTGAATGTTTGACGATGTAAGATCTCAAGACTGAGGTTTACTTTTTCACTGATGAAATACTTCGCGCCGAATCCCATCGGGATATTCATTTCGGTGAGCTTGTACATGGGCCGGTCGGGATATTGCGCCATGCCCTGTCCTTCGGTGCGCAGCGGTCTCAGGTATACCCAGCCACCGGTCACGGGGTCAGTTCCCTGCGGGTTGAATTTAAACATACCCACACCTGCCATTACATAGGGTCTTATTTTCTGGAATATATCCGAAGGTTCGTACTCAAAAAACACAGTGGGATATATTTCAGCCAGTATCATAGCTTCTGTGATCCGGCTCTTAAAATTGGAATTGCGGTATTTGCGTGCTTCTTCGAGGCCGCCTTTTGGTTTAATAATAGCATCGTCGCCTTCGAGTGAGCCAAGGTTCAGCGCCAGTCTGAAACCCAGCCATTCTGTAGGACCATACCCCAAATAAGCGCCAAACATGAACTTGGTCATGGGGAAGTTATTGTCCTTTAAAAATCTGGTGCCTTTGCCCATATTACCTCCCAGGTCGCCCAGGAAGTTGGAGGGGCCAACGGTGATGCCGGCTTCGAAGTAGGAAGATGATTCCTGTTGTGAGAAAGAAGATAGGTGGTTACACAAAGATATCAATAATAGTACCCCGCACTTCTTTACATAAGCATGTAAAGTTCGTTTCATTGAATATCAGATTTTAGTTTTCAGATGGTCGATGGATCCCGGTGCGAAAATAATACACACCGCTGATACTTACAATAAACGCAGAACTGTTTCTTTTATGTTAAGTATTGTAAAAAATAATTGGCTAAGTGTTTTACACTATGATTTTCAATCAACAGTTTCTAAAAACATTTTTATATGCTCGATTCCGTCTTCGAGATAAATGTCACTGCATTGTTGAAAACCAAGCGATTCATAAAATCTACGCAGGTATAATTGGGCGCCGATGGTGATCGTAGTTTTTCCCCAGAGCATGTATAATGTACGAATGGAAAATTGCATCAGTTGCCGGCCGATGCCTGTACCACGAACTTGTGGCGATGTTACTACACGTCCAATGGAAGGTTCTTCATACGCTATTCCGGCAGGCACCAGCCTGGTATAACCTGCCAGTAAATGATCCTGCCACACCATTACATGATAACAAACAGGGTCTTTATTATCCGCATCCTGGAAAACACAGTTTTGTTCTACCACAAACACTTCATTGCGTAATTGCAGAATAGCGTACAATTCATGTGGGGTAAGCGCATCAAAATGTTTGTATGTAAATTCGCTAGTAACCATACTTGTCTTTCCAGAGGCTTTTTAAATAACGGCGCAGTTCTTCTTCACGTGCATTTTTTCCGGGATCATAAAATTTCATACCCGATAATTCAGCAGGCAGATATTCCTGTGGAGAAAAATTACCTGAATATTCGTGGGAATACTGGTAGCCCTTGCCATAATTCAGGTTTTTCATGAGGCGGGTGGGGGCATTGCGCAGGTGTAATGGTACGGGCAGATCGCCTTTATCTCGCACGGCGGCCTGCGCAGCGCCAATGGCGGTAGTGGCGGCATTGCTTTTGGGTGAACTGGCAAGGTACAATGCGCATTGTGAAAGTATCAATTGGGCTTCGGGATACCCGATCTTGTTTACGGCATCAAAAGTGGCGTTGGCCAGCAGCAACGCATTCGGGTTGGCATTACCGATATCTTCGCTGGCCAGTATCAACATGCGGCGTGCAATAAACTTTACATCTTCACCGCCTTCTATCATACGCGCCAGCCAGTATACCGCCGCATTGGGATCGCTGCCGCGCATGCTTTTGATAAAGGCAGAAATAATATCGTAATGCTGCTCGCCGCTTTTGTCGTATAGGGCAATACGTTGCTGCGCTATCTCCATCACTTTTTCATCGGTGATGATGGCGGTGTTGCCCAGCGCATCGGTCACCAGCTCAAACAGGTTCAGCAGCTTGCGGGCATCGCCGCCGCTGATCATGATCAGGGCCTCGGTTTCTTTCAGCTCGATGTGTTTTTGTTGCAGGGTTGCGTCCTGGGCCATGGCTTGTTGCAAGAGGGCTACCAGGTGTTCGTCCTGCAAAGGTTTTAATACATATACCTGGCAACGGCTCAGTAAGGCGCTGTTTACTTCGAAAGAAGGATTTTCGGTGGTGGCGCCTATCAGCGTAACGATGCCTTTTTCCACGGCGCCCAGCAGGGCATCCTGCTGTCCTTTATTAAAACGGTGGATTTCGTCGATAAAGAGGATGGCCCTTTCTTTTTCTTTGGCTTCGGCAATTACTTCACGCACTTCCTTTACACCCGAGCTGATGGCGCTGAGCGTATAAAAGGGCACCTGCAAGGTATGGGCAATGATATTGGCAATGGTGGTTTTTCCCGTTCCGGGAGGGCCCCACAGGATCATCGAGGGCACCTTGCCCTGTTCTATAGCCTTGCGAAGGATGCTGCCTTTACCGGTAAGATGTTCCTGCCCTACCAGCTCGTCCAGCATTTCGGGACGTAACCTTTCTGCCAATGGAGTGGATGCCATAACGTATATCAACAAAGTTAAGGCACATTGGATTGCAGAAAGTTTACAATTTTATCGAACGAATCGGTAAGCCGCGCGCCTGTCCAGCCATGCCCTGCGCCTTCGTATATTTCCACCTGGTGTACCACACCTGCTTTGGATAATTGATCGGCCAGGCGTTTCGTTTGCGCCGGCGGCACCAGCATATCGGCGGTTCCCTGTAACAACAGGGTAGGGGCCGATTGGGGCGATACAAAATGAATGGGACTGGAGGCCTCGTAGGCTGCCTTGTTTTGCGCAGGCGTGGCGCCGGTAATAGTAGCCAGTAACGATGGAATGGCCGGGTAACCGGGGTTGTTGTACAAATACACCAGGTCTGATGGGCCAAAGAAGGAAATTATGGCCAGCGGTTTTTGGTGTTTATACCCCTGCAGCAAGGCCAGGTGGGCGCCGGCGCTGGCGCCCAGCAACACCACCTGGTTGGAATAACCATATTCAGCACGGTTTTCCATCAGCCAGTGGATGGCTGCCTGCACATCGTTTTCCTGTGCCGGGAATTTATGTTGCCCATTGTTGAACAGGCGGTAATTGATATTGGCAAAGGCATAGTTGGGTAAACGTTTCCTGAGCTCGGTGATATAGGGCGCAAAATCGGCCTTATCGCCCGAGGCCCAGGCGCCGCCATGAATAAGCACCATCAATTTGGTGCGGGCGGTATCGCGGTTGGCCGGTAAATACAGATCTATTGTTTGTTGTGCATGGGTACCGTAAGAAATGTTTTTCAGAACAATTTCGCTGTTGCTTTGTTTACTGCACGCTACCGCACAAATCATCAATCCTGCTATGAGTAAAGTTTGCATAGTGCAAATTTACCAGGGAAGGGTTTAACATTTTGCAAATGTTGTTAGTCGGGCTTTTTATCGAATTGCTGGTACCAGCTGCTGATGGTGTTTTTATGGATGGTTCTTCTTAACCTGAACATGCCGGCGAGGAAAACAAGGTGAATGACGAATACAAACCAGGGAGAAATAAAATAAACGATGATGAGGAACCAGTTCCTGGCGGTGAGGTGGCCGGCGCCGAACAGCACGGATAATACATCCCAGGTGTTTACCACTCTTGCAAATAAAAAGGCTACGAACAAAAAGTTCAACAGGAACAACAGGTTAAACGAGCGTTTTTGTTTGGGTGATAGCGGGATATCGGGATAGTTGTAGTTTAATAGTGATAAACCGTCGTATACAAATACAAACACGCAGGTATATACGAGCAGTTCTACCAGCACCATCACGATGCTTTGGTTGCTGAACAGGCGGCTGATGGCGAGCATGCCCTGGAAGGCTACCAGCACGAGCTGTACAATGCATGTGATGCGGAATAGTTTCCAGCCTGTGGTGAGTGCGTTCATTTAAGTAAAGCTGTTTTCTAAAAGTTGACGTGCGTTTTTGCGTATATTCTCCATCATCCTGAGACTACCTACCAATTGTGTTATCAGTATAACTGTCATGGTTAAGCATATAAAAAAGGCAACACCATCACCTGTATCATATGGCCGCCTTTGGATAGAAACTCCCAACAATACTGTGCCCAAAAACAACATAGCTGCGCAAATCCAACCTATCACTTCTGATATCCTGTAGAAAACCATTGTCGTAGGTGGCGGTTCTTTGTCTGGATAAAACCTGTAAAGAAAATACAGTACGAATATGCTATGCAAGGCAAATAAAGCAGTAATGCTTTGTACCAGAAAATACTGTGGCATCCTGCCCAATCTCCGGAAATATTCTGTATTCCAAAGTGTTAAGCAAATGCAGGAAAAAATGATAACCAGGTTGGATATTGCAGCAATCCTCAGGTACAAAAATCCTTTCATAAAAAAAGTCCCGTTTTTACGGGACTTCAAATTACAAATTCAATTTTATATTCAGTTCCGTCAACTGCTTGTCATCGATACTCGACGGCGCATCCAGCATCACATCCCTTCCACTATTATTCTTCGGAAAAGCAATAAAATCCCTGATACTCTCACTGCCCCCCAAAATGGCACACAACCTGTCGAACCCAAACGCAATCCCTCCATGCGGCGGCGCACCATACTCAAACGCCCCCAGCAAAAATCCAAACTTATGCATGGCTTCTTCCTTACTCATACCCAGCGCCGCAAACATCTTCTCCTGCAAATCGCGCTGGAAAATACGAATGGAACCACCGCCAATCTCATTTCCATTCAACACCATATCATAGGCATTGGCCTTGATATTGGCATAAGGATGTTTCAGGTATTCGGCGGCGTTCTCGATCACGGGATTATTATTGATCATCACCTCAATGTGCGCCGGTTTGGGCGATGTAAAGGGGTGATGGCGCGCTACCCAGCGGCCTGCCTGTCCGGTAGGCAGGTTGTCTTCTTCGCTGTATTCAAACAACGGGAAATCGAGCACCCATAACAATTTAAACTCATCTTTCTTTCTAAAACCCAGTCTTTCCCCCATTTCCAGCCGCAGTTCACTGATGGCCTTACGGGTCCTTTCTTCGGGGCCGGCCAATATCAGCACCAGGTCGCCGGGTTGGGCGCCGGCGGCATTGGCAATGGCCTTCAGTTTATCTTCGGTAAAGAATTTATCTACGCTGCTTTTATAGCTGCCGTCTTTATTGCATTTGATGAATACAAGGCCCTGCATGCCTATCTGCGGGCGTTTTACCCATTCGGTAAGTTCATCGGTTTGTTTACGGGTATATTCGGCGCAACCGGGTACGGCAATGGCCAGTACGGTCTCGGCTTCGTTGAAAACCTTGAAGTCGGCGCCGGCAATCAGCTCGCCGGTGGCGGGCAGTTTACCATCTTTGGTAAAGGCGCTTTTGATGTTCAGCAATTGCATGCCGAAGCGTATGTCGGGTTTGTCGTTTCCATATTGCCACATGGCTTCTTCCCAGCTCATGCGCTGCACCTTTTCGGTGATTTCGATGCCCTTTACCGCCTTGAAAATATGTTTGATCATGCCTTCAAACATGTTCAGGATGTCTTCCTGTTCTACAAAGGCCATTTCACAGTCTATCTGGGTAAACTCGGGCTGGCGGTCGGCACGCAGGTCCTCGTCGCGGAAACATTTCACCACCTGGTAATACCGGTCGTAGCCGCTTACCATCAGCAACTGTTTAAAGGTTTGCGGACTTTGGGGCAGGGCGTAAAACTGGCCGGGGTTCATACGCGATGGCACCACGAAGTCGCGGGCGCCCTCGGGTGTAGACTTGATCAGGAACGGCGTTTCAATGTCTATGAACTGGTTTTCGTGCAGGTAATTGCGGGCAGCCCTGTTCACTGCATAACGCAGCTCCAGGTTCTTTTTCACCGCATTACGGCGCAAGTCCAGGTAACGGAATTTCATACGCAGGTCGTCACCGCCATCGGTATCATCCTGGATGGTGAAGGGCGGGGTGACAGATTTATTGAGTATGCAATACGAGCTTACTTTTATCTCTATATCGCCGGTAGGAATATTCGGGTTTTTATTGGTACGCTCCGATACGGCGCCGGTGACTTGTAATACAAACTCGCGGCCCAGCGGCTGCTGGTCCAGCTGGCTGTTCAGCTCTTCGCCCAATAATAACTGGGTGATGCCATAACGGTCCCTCAGGTCTATAAAGGTGATGCTGCCAAATTTCCTGATCGTTTGTACCCAGCCGGCCAGGGTTACTGTTTGCCCGGCATGGGAAAGTCTTAATTCCCCGCAAGTGTGAGTTCTGTACATGCTGATGTTGGTTTTTTTACTGTTCCTGCCCGGTCTGTAAACCGGGGGTGCAAAGGTCGGGTTTTTTGGTTATTTTTCGCCCCGAATGCAGTCTGACATTAGTAATTACGTCGTATTCTGGTTCCTGGTGCTGGGCCTGGCGGGTGTTGCCATTGGCCGCCAGGTGCGCATCGAGCGCAGGGCCCGGCGCCTGAAGGAGATGTACCTGTACAAACAAAAAGACTACGATGCCCTGCTGCAGCAATACATTCCCTATTACCGTAACCTCGATGCAGCGCTGAAAGACCGCTTCCTGAAAAGGACCCTTGTATTTATGTCGGCCAAAAAATTCGAGTTCGTGGATATGGAAGAGGGGGAACTCATGCCCCTGCTCATCAGTGCGGCCGCCGTGCAGCTTACGTTTGGGCTGCAGAACTACCTGATGGACCATTTCAATACCATTTATGTACTCAAACAGGACTACCGTTTTGGTCTTTACAATGTGCCTTTCCAGGGCCATGTGAATGATGACGGTATTTACCTGTCGTGGAATAATTTTTTACGGGCCTACGCCAATTACTCCGATGGCGATAATGTAGGGCTGCATGAAATGGCGCATGCCCTGGCTTATGTAAATTTTACCGCCAACGACGGGGTAGATGAGGGGTTCAAATCCCGTTTTTACAAGTTCAGCCGCGTAGGCCGGGATGTGTTCCGGCGTATGCAAAATGGTGAAAGCACCATGCTGGGCAGTTATGCCGCCACCAACTACCAGGAGTTTTGGGCCGTTTGTGTAGAAAACTTTTTCGAACGTCCCGAATCGTTTAAGATTCAATTGCCTGAATTATATAATGCTATGTGTAACCTGCTGAACCAGGATATGTTAACAACCGGTTTGCTGCTGCGGCCGGTACCCGAAGTTTAACGGAACAACTGGATAATGGAATTATAATTTACACTTAGGCACTTCCTTTTTCGAAATTTTCTTTATATTTTGTAGCCCGATAACAACCCTCTTTCCTGATCACTGCCCTTTAACTTGCCAACCCCCTTCCTCATTCCCTGAAAACCGATTTGATCCACGCTCTATGCGAAGACCATCCCTTAGTTGATCTGATCCTTGTACAGCATTATTTCGAAGAAAAAAGAGAGCCTTATGGAAATCCTGATCATTTTTATGGTGGTCATAGGTATCATCATTTTGCAAGGTCCTGTCATCAGATGGTATAATTATTTTTATGAGAAAAGACAGTACAAGCTGTTCCTTTCCCAGGAGGCTTTTTATCACTCCGTTGTTTCGCAACATGTAAAGTACTACAACCGCCTGCATCCCGAAGACCAGCACAAGTTTTTGTTCAGAACACATCTTTTCCGCAAAGCCAAACGCTTTCATTATATCGAAGTAGAGGAACGCACCGAAATGCCGGTGCTCATCAGCGCCGTGGCCATTCAATTGACGTTTGGGCTTGAAAGGTATATGCTGAATTATTTCCGGGACATTTACGTGTTGAAAGACGATTATCATTATGGGTTTTATTCCCGTCCGTTTATGGGACATGTGGATCATAGCGGGATTTATTTATCGTGGGATAATTTTATGAAGGGTATTCGTGGGATGTCGCCCAATTGCAACCTGGGTTTGCATGAAATGGGGCATGCGCTGGCCTATGTGAATTTCATAACGCAAACGGAGGAGGACAAACATTTCAAAAAAGAGTTCAAGAATTTTAGTAAGGTGGCGCGGCCTATTTTTGAAAGTATGCAGCACGGCGCCAAAAATATACTGGGCGATTATGCCGGCACCAATTACCAGGAGTTTTGGGCCGTGGCGGTAGAGGTGTTTTTTGAGAATCCTATCCGGATGCGGCATGAGTTGCCGGAGTTGTACAGGGCTATGAGCCAGTTGTTGCGGCAAGACCCGATTGTGATTAGTAATTTGAGTAAAATGGCGGCGTAGGGGAAAATCGGCAACCAATATTGCGCCCCTGACAGGGCGCCTTCGTCTGGGTGAATCCATGTGCTACCAATATTATGCCCCTAACGGGGCATTTTCGTTTTTTATGCAGGCTGCTACCGACTTCTTGCCCCGTTAGGGGCAACATGTCGGTAGCAAAATGCGCCCACGGTATGCGCCCCGTTAGGGGCGCGATGTCGGTAGAAAATTGCGTCCACGCCTATGCGCGCTGGCATTGCCGCAGATTACGCATTATGTGATTGATGGATATATCTGGAAGGTATCGAAGGGGCATATACCGGTGAAACACACTTAATTATGCCTGTTCTGCAACCACCACCTCCGGCACGGCCACCATTTGCCTTTCCCTTCTTTTCGTTCTCGGCAATATCACCAGGTAATACGTGGCGATAAAAAACAACCCTATAGTAAATGGTATCACGGTATAGATGCGTAACTGCTCGTCGTAGCCCCAAAACTCGATGATCATCCAGTAGCCGTTGGCGCAGATCCAAAAGGTGACCGCCAGGTTGTGGAAGAGCTCGGCGGTGAGTTTGCGGGTTTGCCAGGTGATGACGATGGCTACCACCAGGGTAGGCACCAGCATGGCAATGCCCAGCGGACGCCACAACATGCACCAGGAGATGTCTTTCATGAGCCAGAACAGGATGTGCAGGTTTTCGATGCGCCGGAACCGGGCCGGGATGCTATAGAGTTTGTCGGACATGCGATTGTGTTGAAAGTGGCAAAATTAAGGAACACGATGGTTTTTGGAGCAGGGTCACCTTATTTGGGTAGATGTGGGGTGGGTTCTACCTACTCAGCACCCTAGCAAACCTTCTCACATCCGCCTCGGGCTGCAAAACCCTCCTTTCATGAATATGCCTCACCAACTCATTCGCAAACCACGGCGCCAGCGAACAACCCTTGGTACCCATTCCATTAAAAATACCCACAGACTCATACACAGGATGAAACCCCACAAACGGGCGCCTTTCCAACGTAGCCGGCCGCACAGCAGCTTTATGATCCAATAACTTCAAAGGACGCTTTACCCAATGCTGCAACACACTCATGGTTCTTTCCCGGAACAACTCGGTAGGCAGGTCATGATCAAACTCCCACTCATACGAAGACCCCACCCAAAATGTATTCTCTGCCCAGGGCACCCAATTGATGCCTTTCTTAAAAATATGATGCGATGGCATTCCCTCCGCCTCCACCAACAACACTTCTCCCTTATTTGGCGCAAAAGGCAGTTTATTAAAATAAGGACTATTAAAAGAAGCGATCCCATCACAAAAAATAACAGCCCGCGCAGTGATATCCCCGTATTGAATGTGCCCGGGAAAAACCTGTAACCTATCCATCTCAAATCGTTCCGTCAGCAACCTTTGCTCCGACATTAATAACCGCCTGTAAGCCGGCAACAACACCTGCAAATTCACCAGGTAACAGGGCGTGATCATACCAAACCCAAAATCATAATTAAAATATTCCCGCCAGACATGCTCATCAGCAGGGGAGAGTAGATATTGCTGGTCTTCTGCATAACGTTTGTCAAATGCCAGCTTCATTTGCGGCGTAGGAAAAAAATCAACAATGTCTTTTTGTTCTATAGCGGTTACCTGCAGCCAATTGCCCATCTCCACATAGGCATCGCAGGCAAAGGGCATTACCTCATCAATCATCCAGGTTTTTACAATTCGCCGGCCGGTAACCGGATTGATAATGCCTGCCGCTATTTTCGAGGCGGTGTGCGGTTGCTCCTCGTCGATGATCAAAAACGAATACCCGGCTTTTTGTAAGTTCCAGCTTAAAAAGGTGCCGCAAATTCCCTGGCCTATGAGTAAGTAATCTACCTGCATCTGGCAAAGATAGGAGGTAGGAGGTAAGAAGTAGGAGGTAAGAAACACTGTTCTTGTCCTACTTCTTACCTCCTACCTCCTGCTTCTTTATTCCACCGTCACCTTCACCCCCTCACTATGACTCGCAAACTCCGGTGCATACATACACTGTATACTCGTTACCCCATTACTAAAAGTACCGGTATGCGTAACGAACACAGGATATTCAAACACATAGGTACCCTTGGGCAACACACTAAAAAAGAAATTGGTACTGGCATCCTTCTTGGATTCATAATATCCTAATCCACCCTGCCACTTATACCGGCTGATCACATTCACCGGCTCCATACACGATGCACGCATATCTTTCATATGCACATATTCCATATTGCGGTCGGCACGTAGCTCAATACGCACTTTTACCTTGTCACCTACCTTCAACACATCGCCTTCGTTCAGCGGCTGCAGCACAGGTCCTTTGTCGGTATTCTTTTCTACGAACAACTTTTTGCTCAGTTGCAAAGGCGTTTCGGCGCCGGTGATCTTGTCGAGGTCTTCAAAATACTGCCAGTACACGGCGCCCCAGGCAGGCGAAGCGCCCTGGCCCGGTGCATCTACGGATACTTTGATAGTGCCCATGGCGGGTTTTACCTGGCTGCCCTCGATCACCTTTTTAAAATATCCGGTGCCGGCCTCCTGTTTTTGTTCGGTGCTGCGGATGGTTTCATTACCCAGTTGAATGGCTACCTGCGGCTCATTGGTAAGCCAGTTGGTGCCCTGCAGCAGCAGTGCATAACAGGCATCGGCAGTGGCCTTGGTGGTACGCCAGTTTTGGGTTTGTTTTTGTTTCAGCAACCAGGTCTTCATATCGTCTACCGACTTCGTATCGTTGGCTACTTCTTTAAACGCCTCGATCAGCAATGCCTGCGATTCAACGGGCGCCTGGTACCAGTAATAGCCACGCGGCATATCTTTCCAGTACATACCCATTTCTTCATTCACAATGGCATTTTGTTTTAAAGAAGCCAGTATGTTTTTCGCCGTTTGCACATCGCCGGTGCGGTGCAAAGCCAGGGCGATCATACCCTGGAAATAACGGCTTTGTTTCAACCAATCCTTTTGCGATTGTTTGCGGTAATAATTATAGGCCTTGAATACATCGCCGGGCACGGCATATTCGGGGAAGAAGCTGCGCATATACAAATACTGGATATGCAGCGCACTGATGTTTTCAGTGGTAGGCTCCTTTTGTTTATTATGCTTCAGCATGTCTTCATAATCTTCTTTGATGCGTTGATCGAGATAAGGAATGGCCCGCTTCACGATGTTGTTGATGCCATCTTTAGCAGACAATGCATTCAGCTTTTTAAGATGCCCGATGCCGGTGAGTATATACTGTGTAATAAACCGGTCATCCGGACCGCCCTTAAACCAGGTAAAGCCGCCATTGGGACCCTGCAGCTCCTCCAGTTTGGCAATGGCCGATGCCAGCTCGTTGCTCATACGCACCATATCGAACAACAAGGCAATGTTCTTTTTTTGTTGTGTTTCGTTTTGCGCCTGCAGCACCCAGGGTGTTTCCTGCAGCAGCACCGATTTCAGTTCCCCGTTCTTTTGCAGGTTGCTGATGAGGGCGCTGGTATCGGCATTTTTCCAGCGTTCAAAAATAGCTTTTATGTTGGGCGATGCATTGGCAATGGTTGACGCCAGCGCATTGGCATAATACCGGTTGAATACCTGCTCGGCACAATCATAAGGATATTCCATCAGGTAGGGCAGGGCCTGCACGGCATACCAGGCCGGGTTGGTGGTAAACTCAACGGTGAGCGACTGGTGGTCGAGCGTTTCGCTATTGCCGCTTTTGGCGAGTTTGTCGAATACAAAGGTTTTGGGCGCATTGCCGCGAACGGGCAGTGGCAAACTTTCAGTTACCAGCATGCGGTTGCTCACCACCGGCAGTATGGCTTCTTCGCCATCGCTTACATTACTTGCCCTGGCCACCATACGGTAGGTAACGGGTTTATTGTATTTAAATGGTATTTCAATGGTAAAGCTCACCGGGGTGCTTTGTTTGGCGGCCACGGTAAAGTACTGGTTGGGCATCATGTTGCGGAACCAGCCGTCTACGGGCTGGTTGGTCAATGGATCGATCCATTCCAGTTGCACCTGACCGGTGATCTCCTTGTCGGTCATGTTTACGATCTTGCCGCTGAAGTCCATGCGGTCGCCTTCGCGTAAAAAGCGCGGTGCATTGGGCTGCACCATCAGTTCTTTTTGGGTAACGATGGTTTTTTCGCTGTAGCCGAAAGCCAGGTCTTTTGTATGCGCCAGGCTCATCCATTTCCATTGGGTAACGGCTTCGGGCATAGTGAATGAAAATTCAATGGCGCCGTTGGCATCGGTTTTCAGGTCGGGGAAGAAGAAGGCGGTTTCGTTGAAGTTTTTGCGTATTTGCACCGCATCGGGAGCGGTTGTCTTAGGTACTTTGGGAACTTTTTCAGCTTGTGCGTACATTTCTCCTTGTTCCACTATTCCCTTGCTTCCATCCGGATCCATCTTACTTTCCTCCATGGCCATGGCAACAGGGGCCGGCGCTGATGCGTCCTTCGCCAAACGGTTATGCATTACTACTCCTGGTCTGCCTCCACCATAGCCACCCCGGAAAAGCGCCACACCCAACTGATCAAATATCTTCTCAACAGGCGCATATACCATCTGCTGAAAATACCTTTCCAAACTCTGCACCGCCATAAAATTCATCGCACCTTCCCAGCTTGCTTTCGAAGCAAAGGTTTCCCACAACGAAGGCTTCTGCCAACTGTGCGGCTGAAACTGATCCAGCGAAGCATCATACATAGCCGCCAGCATTTCAGCCGCCACCTTCTCACCTTTATTTCCACTCACCTTTACCTTCCACTTCTCTTCACTACCTGGCAATGTTTTATCGCGGAAAGTTTCATAAGCAATTGTCAGCTCTTTATTGCTGTAAGGCACACTAACTATTTCCCGGCCGGTATACACGCGGTTATTCTTTACAAAAGCAATTTGTATTTCCAATCCACCGCGATCTTCTTCTGTAATGGGCAGTTCAAACGCCTTGCTGTTTTTATCGAGCCTGAAAAAGCTTCGTTCGGTTTTGTCGTTCTTCCTGTTTATTTCATGAATGATAAAAGCATCGTTCACGGTAGTACTTACCTGGTAACTGGCTTTTTGTCCCGGCTCCAGGTTGTTGTCATTGCTTTCGATACCCGCCATAGCCAGCGGACTTACCACGGATTTATTATACAACTGCACATAGCGCAGCTCTTTCACCTCTTCGCCATACTTGTCTTTGGTAATGGCTTCCACCACATACCAGCCGGCATCTAACCGGCCATGATCGATCACAAAGGGTATACTGTCTGATGTAGAACCTGTTTTTTCTGCCACCTTCGATTCCCGTTCCCAATGTGTGGGGTCGTTCTCATTTTTATATACATCGTAAGGGAAGAGTTTCTGGTATTCATCCTGTGATAATACAAATGTATCGGGCTGCGGCCAGTACCGCGTACGGTACAGCCGGTTGGGCATTTTTAGTTTGTAAATTGAAACGGTCACATTGGTTGGTTCAAATACATCGTTCAGGTTGGTGCTGCGCAAAGCAAGGCGTTTCAGACTATCGGTATGCACTCTTTCAGGCAGGGTAAGGTCCAGCTTCAGCGCCTGGTAAGCCACCGATACCTGGGTGGAACCGCTGCGTGTTTCACCGGCATTATCGGTGACATCGGTGGTGATCTCATAATGAAATATGGGCTGGTCTTTTTTAGCCATCTCCCGGTCGGGCAGGGCCTTGAAGCTGATATGGAACTCGCCCTTTTCATCGGTGGTGGTTTCGCCATGCGCAATTTCCACCGACTCACGTTCCCGGGGCGGCCATATCATCCGGTAATACCAGAGCGGCATAACGGTTTTTCTAACTACCCGGTACTTTACGGTAGCGCCATCGATGCTGTTACCTGCATAGGCTTTGGCAGTACCTGTAACCCGTATGGTATCGTTGAGGCGGTAGGTGCCCGATGGTTTGTTCAACTCCACCAAAAATTTGGGTCGTTTATATTCTTCCACCGATATAGCGGTGCTGTGTTGGGTGCCCTGGTCGGAAATTTGAAAACTACCATTCAGCAAACCAGATGGCAACGTGAACTTGCCGGAATAGGCGCCATATTCGTTGGTGGTAACCGTCATAGTATCTACTTTCTGACCATTGGCATCCAGCAGCCAAATGCTGGTGCGGAAATTGGAAAGAATACTGGTTTGTTTGGTGTTGCCATTACGGTTCACCACAATGCCTTTGAAATAAACAGTTTGGCCCGGCCGGTATATACTGCGGTCGGTAAACAGGAAGGTCGTTTTTTGATCTTTTGTTTCGGCCGGTTGCCCGTAATAATACGTGTAATTATAATCGTCCAGGTACAAACGATCGTTGCCGCTGGTGAATTCGAGCTTGTAATTCTTTTCCACGCTTTTCGTATCGATATCCAATTTGGCATACCCATTTTTATCGGTCACCGACTTTTGCCCCCTGCTAACGGTATATTTACGTACATTATAATCATAACTGCGGTACCAAACCTGTACGGCGGCATTGGCCAATGGCTGACCTGTTTCGCGATGCACTACAAAATATTCATGCTCCTTTTTGATATAAGCGATATTGGATACATAAAAATATTGCAGGGCCAGCGGCTCTTTGCCCAATGTAAAGTTTTTGTCTACACTGGCTATTAATGCATACTGTCCAACAGGCAGGGCATCGATTTTTATTTCGGTGGCGTGTTTTTGATGATCTTTGGTATCGGGTAATGGCTGGTTGAACGTTTTCACCACCGGTAATGCCAGCAGTTTTTTCCAGAACTCATCCTGCCAACTGTTGTTGCCTAATTCTTCACGCAGTTTATTATCGATTTTCACCAGCCTGAAATGCAGTTGGTTGAAATTGCGATAACTGATCAATGTGCGGAAAGGCTGACCGGGCAGGTTTACCTTTTCGGTTTGCAGGTTCATTTCCTTGCGATGGATATCCTCCAGCAGGTGCTGGCAATAGGTCTTTCCTTCGCTGCTGTCGCGCTGGGCCAACACCTTTGTACAAATTTCTTTCGCCTTTATATATTCGTAGCGGTTCGAATCGCCTTTTAGCGGATCGTACTGGCGGGCCCTGTTAACATGCCAGGCAGCTATTAAATACCAGGCCTTTGATCCTGCAGGCAGGTTGCCGTATTGATCGGCAATACGCTGCAGCGCGCTCGTATACAGGGTCTCTTTTTCTTCCATCACCCCGTTGTGATAGGCAAACTGGATACGGTCGATATCGATGTCTACCAGGGCATCGGGTTTGCTATCGTTCAAATGAAACTGCAACAACTGCTGGTATACCTGGAGCGCTTTGAAATGCAGCGAACCGGTGTCGCGTGTGGTAAATGGATGCGTCGCAAACGCCTTTGCATCGGAAAATGCCGTTGCATCATCGATCTCGAAAGCATAGGCAGGTTGGTGAACGGTGCGTTCATCATTCTTGAAATAATTCAATGCCTCCTGCGCCAGCAAGTCGAACAGGGTAGGGCGCAGGTGGCGTACATTGCCTTTTATGATCACGGGATCATAAGGCTCCAGTTTGGTTTGTTGTAACAATTTTTTATTGGCAATAGAAGCCAGGTACAGTTCACTGATCTTTGCATGAAGGTCTTCGGCTGTCCAGGTAGCTATATCTTCTTTGTTGAAATTTACCGTTTGTGTACGGTCGTATAACTTCCAGCGGTTGTTCTGGAACCAGTTCCAGTAAGCCCGGGCAGCCAGGCTTTGCAGTATGAAACGCGCGGGTTCTTTGGCAGTGGCCGCCTCCTGCTCGTAGTGGGTAATTTTTTGCTGGCCTTCATCTTCGCGGGTGGCCTGTTGTAATTCCACCTGGTAGATCAATGCCTTGATCATTTGCGCGTCGTTGCCTTCTTTTTTGGCAAGCGCATATATTTTTTGCACGCCTTCCAGCGCCGATTGGGTAAGCCCCCTTTTGGCGATCAGACTATCTATCTTTTTCCATTCGGCGGTATACATGTTCATTTTTTGCTGAGCGGTTGAAACAAGTACGAATAAGGTTGCACAGGTGAATGAAAATAATCTCTTAAAAATCATTAGTGCCAATTTTATTACAAGTTATTGAATTGCTTGATATGTTAACCGGGATGCAGACAATCATAATATTACATACCGTTGCAACGTTATTAGGTTTATTTAACAAAAACAGGTGCATGCGCATCCTTCCGGCCCTATTTATAACCCTCATCTCAGGCAACTTACATGCCCAATACCGCTTTATTGAGCCCAATATCTCTTTCCGTTACAATAACCATGAGCTAAGCGTTAAAGACAGTTCGGCCAATGCGGTCACCGGCACCGAGGCCTATGGCTTTAGCATGGCCGTACCTGGCCGGGAAAACACCTATGTACAGGTGAGCACCCATAACGCCGTTGTAAAACCGGGCCAGGCATCTGAAGATAGTTTATACAGGGCATTGATAAACCAGGTAACCCGTTATGCCGGCGATTCAATTATTGTAGAACAGAAAAAATTTATTTCGCATAAGGGTTTTGCGGGGCTGGGTTATATTGCCCGGCATACCCGTCAAAAGGCCTGGTCGGTGGCCTTTTATGGGGCGCAGTTCCTGGAAGATGGAATGTGTAAGGCCTATTATACTTCACTGAGCAGGCAGCCTATTGGTGACCTGGAAAAAGACTTTGTTAAATTCAGTACGCTGCTCGATGGCATTCAAACTTATTCCAAAACAGACATTCAAAAAGAAGCAGCGGCCATACAGGATCAATATACCGTGCTGGTAGATTCCGTTTCGCTTTCGATGCCTGAGATCAGTTATGCGGGTATGGTGCGTGTAAATGAAAAGATGAATTATACCGTGCATAGTGTAAGGATGGATTATCAATCTTATTTTCCCGATTACAGGGGTAACGTCATCATCTTGTGCCAGGATAGGGATAAGGGAAAGATAGAAAAGAAGGCGGAGTTGATCGTGGTAAATGCGATCGGTAAAAAAATGGCTATTCCCTTCAACTTTACATACTATAACAAATGAAAACGATTTTTACCCTATTAGTAGCAGCCGGTATGAGCCTGGTGGCGCAGGCCGGCCCCAACGATGGCATTATCAATTTTACCAGCCTTAGCAGGAATGATATATCGGTGGAAGTAGATGGAAGGCAGTATATCAACTTGCAAAACGGGCTCACCATCCGTGATCTCTCACCCGGTTCGCATACGGTTAGAGTATACACCCAGGTGGGCACAGCCAGGAAGCAAATGCTGTACAGCCGTAAACTGCAGGTAAAACCCCGCTTGTATATCGACTTTATCATCAACCGGTTTAATAAGGTGTTTGTAGATGAGCAGGTGATGTCGGCCTTGTTCCGTGAAGACGATAACCGGCCCAATGACAATCGTTATAACGATAACCGGCCCGGTAATTCCTATGGAAGGGTGATGAATGATCAATCATTCCTGGCCTTTAAACAAACGGTGTCGAAGGAAAGCTTTGATAACTCAAGAATGACGATTGCGAAGCAGGTGATAGATCAGAACTGGTTTAATACCGAGCAGGCGGGGCAGTTGGTGAAGTTGTTCAGTTTTGATCAGAGCAGGGTGGAGATGGCGAAGTATTTGTATGGAAGGACGGTGGATAAAGAGAATTATTTCCTGATGTATAATATGTTTGATTTTTCAAAGTCGAAAGAAGAGCTGGCGAACTATATCAAAAACTATAAATAAAAAAAAGCCCCGGTTGATGCCGGGGCTTTTTAATTTATTTTTTAATCACTTTAGCCATCGTTGTTCCAATATCCGCCGGGCTCGACACCACGTGAATGCCACACTCCGTCATGATCTTCATTTTGGCTGCAGCCGTATCATCAGCACCGCCAACGATCGCTCCGGCATGACCCATACGGCGTCCGGGAGGAGCTGTTTGACCGGCAATAAAGCCCACCACAGGTTTCTTGCCGTTTTCTTTATACCAGCGGGCTGCTTCGGCTTCCATACCGCCGCCAATTTCACCGATCATCACTACACCATCGGTATTGGGATCGTTCATGAACATTTCCAGCGCTTCCTTAGTGGTGGTGCCAATGATGGGATCGCCGCCGATACCTACGGCCGTTGAAATACCCAAACCGGCCTTGGCCACCTGGTCGCTGGCTTCGTAGGTAAGTGTACCTGATTTGGACACGATACCGATCTTCCCCGACTTGAACACAAAACCGGGCATGATGCCTACCTTACATTCACCGGCGGTGATTACACCGGGGCAGTTGGGGCCTATAAGCCTTGTTTTGGTGCTTTGCAGGTATAATTTAGCTTTCACCATATCCTGAACGGGAATGCCTTCGGTAATACAAACTACGAGGCCGATACCGGCGTCTGCCGCTTCCATGATAGCGTCGGCAGCGAACGGAGGGGGTACAAATATGATCGACACATTGGCGCCGGTTTCTTTAACGGCTTCCGCTACTGTGTTGAATACCGGTCGGTCTAAATGCAGGGTGCCACCTTTGTTAGGGGTAACGCCACCTACTACGTTGGTACCGTATTCTATCATTTGGGTAGCGTGGAAGGTACCTTCTGTACCGGTAAAGCCCTGCACCAGGATCTTTGATTGTTTGTTCACTAGAATGCTCATCAGCGGAATTTTAAAAGTTGGGCAAAAATAGGGGAATCTGAGCAATCCCGCACCTTGGATTTCGTGGCCGCAGGCGCTGCCCCGGTTACTCGCCGATAAGCTTATCCATATTCCTGTTCTCATCAATCTTCCCCGTCTTCTCCAACATCCTCATATCCTTCGCATCCTTCAAAAATTCACTCGCGAAAATAAACTCATTCAATCGCTCATTCTTATTGAAAATGATCTCCGTATTACTTCCTTCCCATTCCTTATGCCCCTTATACATATAAATGATATGATCGCCTATCTCCATCACGCTGTTCATATCATGCGTGTTCACCACGGTTGTGATATTATACTCTGTAGTGATCTCCTTCACCAGCTTATCGATCACCAGCGAAGTTTGCGGATCGAGCCCCGAGTTGGGCTCATCTACAAACAGATATTTAGGATTCAGTACTATAGCGCGTGCAATACCCACCCTTTTTTTCATACCACCACTCAACTCGGCAGGAAACTTTTTATTCACATCCTTCATTTGCACTCTTTCCAGCACCTCGTTCACACGTTTCAGCTTCTGGGCATAGGTTTGGCGGGTAAACATGTTCAGGGGGAACATGATATTCTGCTCCACGGTCTGGCTGTCGAACAGGGCCGAACCCTGGAACAGCATCCCAATCTGCTGGCGTATCTCTTTTTTCTCCTCGTTGTTCAGGCTGTGGAAGTTCTTGCCGTTGTACAGGATCTCTCCTTCATCGGGCAACAACAAACCCACCATGCACTTCATGAACACGGTTTTACCGCTGCCGCTGGCCCCAATGATGAGGTTGCACTTGCCGGCTTCCATATTCACGGTAACGCCATTGAGAACAGACTTATCGCCGAAGCTCTTTTTTATGTTTCTGATTTCGATCATTGCATGTTATTGTAGTAACAGGGCCGCCAGTACATAATCGGCAAACAAAATAGCTACGCAACTCACTACCACGGCCTTGGTGCTCGACCGGCCTATTTCCAGGGCGCCGCCCTGCACATGATAGCCATAATATGCAGGAATGCTCGAGATGAGGTAGGCGAACGTATACCCTTTTACCAACGCAAAGAACACATTATAGGGCTGAAAGTTCTCCAGTAATCCTTTGTCGTACACATTGGGGGCCAGTATGCCAGAGGCGGTAACCGCCAGACGGCCACCATAAATACCCAGTGCGGCCGAGATCACCACCAGCAGTGGTATCATGATCAGGGCGGCCAGTATTTTGGGTAAAACCAGGTAGGCCTTGGTGTTTATCCCCATGATTTCCAGCGCATCTATCTGTTCGCTCACCCGCATATTACCCAATTCACTCGCAATTTTACTGCCTACCACACCGGCCAGTACAATACATACCAGGGTGGGGGCAAATTCCAGGATCACGGTATCCCGTACAATCTGGGCGATGGTGCTCAGGGGAATTACCGGGCTTACCAACTGGTAGGCCGTTTGCAGGGCCGATACGGCGCCCATAAATACCGATATGATGACCACAATTCCCAGCGAACCGATGCCTATTTCACTGCATTGGTGCATGAGCTCTTTCCAATACATCCTGAAGTTTTCGGGCTTGGAAAACATTCCTTTGATCATCAGCAGGTAACGGCCAAATTCGGTAAATAAAGTCATGATTACTCCGGTAATTATGAAAGGCAATAATAGCCAACTAATTCATTATATGCAATTTAATAAATTGTTGGTTATCAGCTTTACTTTTGCTTTTTAAACCACGATGGCTTCTCACCGCCCTCGCCCTGGCATTTTAACTGCGCATCTATCACGGCAATAATGGCCATATTGTAAATGCTGCGTACCGAGCTGCCCAACTGCAATACATGCACGGGTTTTTTTAATCCCAGCAAAATGGGGCCGATGGCATCGGCGCCGCCGATCTCCTTCATCAGGTTATAGGCAATATTACCTGCTGCCAGGTTGGGGAAAATAAGGGTGTTTACCTCCTGGTCTACCAGGTCGCTAAAGGGGTAATTATCCCGCAGCACTTCCTGGTTAAAGGCCATGCTTGCCTGCATTTCACCGTCGATGATGAGGGTGGGATCAATTTGTTTTACCAGGTCTTTGGCCCGGGCCACCAGTTTGGCTTCCGGCGAAGCGCTGCTGCCAAAGTTGGAATAGCTCAGCATGGCAATACGTGGTATGAGGTTGAAGGCACGTACTTCCTTGGCGGCCAGCATAGTGATCTCGGCCAGTTCCTCGGCGGTAGGGTTGAAATTCACCGTGGTATCGGCCAGGAAAAGCGGACCTCTTTTGGTGAGCAGCATATACATGCCGGCGATCTTTTTCACGCCTTCTTCCATGCCTATCACCTGCAGGGCAGGGCGGATGGCCTCGGCATAGTTGCGGGTCAAACCCGAGATCACGGCATCGGCATCGCCTGTTTCTACCATCATACAGCCAAAATACTGGCGGTTTTGCATCATCTTCACCGATTCGTAGAGGTTCACGCCCTTGCGCTGCCGCTTTTGGAAGAAGAGGTCGCCGTATTGTTTGCGTTTTTCTTCCATATCCGGGCTGCGCGGATCGATGATGGGCATATCGTCGATATCGATCTTGTTCTCTTCGGCAATGGCGCGGATGGTTTTTTCATCACCCAGCAAAATGGGAAAGGCGATCTTTTCTTCGCGGGCGATCTGCGCGGTCTTTAATATTTTATGGTTGTCGGCCTCGGCAAACACCAGGCGTTTGGGATTGCTGCGGGCTTTGGTGCCCAGTACACGCATGAGCTGGTTATCGAGACCGAGGCGTTTGTTCAGTTCTATCGCATAAGTGTCCCAGTTATCGATGGTGGTTTGCGCCACGCCGCATTCAATGGCGGCTTTGGCCACGGCAGGAGCTACGGTGCTCAATAATCGGGGATCGAGCGGTTTGGGAATGATATAGGTGGGGCCGAAGCTCAGGTTCTTTTCGTTGTAGGCAATGTTCACTATATCGGGCACGGGGCTTTTGGCCAGTTCGGCCAGGGCGCGAACGGCCGCCAGTTTCATTTCTTCGCTGATTTGCGTGGCGCGTACATCCAGGGCGCCGCGGAAAATGAAGGGGAAGCCCAGCACATTGTTTACCTGGTTGGGATAGTCGCTGCGGCCGGTGGCCATGATGATATCTTTGCGGCAGGCACAGGCATCTTCATAGCTGATCTCGGGATCGGGGTTGGCCATGGCAAACACGATGGGATTTTTGGCCATGCTTTTTACCATGTCCTGGCTCAGTACATTGCCTTTGCTGAGACCGATGAATACATCGGCGCCTTCCAGCGCTTCTACCAGCGTATAGTTTTTGCCGCCCACGATGAATTCTTTTTTCAGAACATCCAGGTCGGTGCGGCTTTCATGTATCAGGCCCTTGCTATCGAATACCAGGAAGTTTTCGCGTTTGGCGCCCAGGGCTTCGTATAATTTGATACAGGCAATGGCTGCGGCGCCGGCGCCATTTACGACAAAACGGCTTTTTTCGATCTTTTTCTTTTGCAGCTCCAGTGCGTTCAGCAGGGCGGCTGCGCTGATGATGGCCGTGCCGTGCTGGTCGTCGTGCATCACCGGTATTTTCAGCTGGGCCTTCAGTTGTTGTTCGATATAAAAACACTCCGGCGCCTTGATATCTTCCAGGTTGATGCCGCCGAAGGTGGGTTCCAGTGCTTTTACGATCTGCACCAGTTTCTCGGGGTCTTTTTCATTGATCTCTATATCGAATACATCTATATCGGCAAATATTTTGAACAGTACGCCTTTACCTTCCATCACCGGTTTGCCCGCTTCGGGGCCAATATCTCCGAGACCCAGTACGGCCGTGCCGTTGCTGATTACGGCCACCAGGTTGCCCTTGGCGGTGTATTTATACACGGCATCGGGATTGGCATGTATTTCCATGCAGGGTTCGGCTACGCCGGGCGAATAAGCCAGCGACAGGTCGCGTTGGGTTTTGGCTTCCTTGGTGGGGATCACTTCGATTTTGCCGGGACGGCCTTTGGCATGGTACTCGAGAGCAGATTCCTTGCGCAGTTGCTTTTTCATAGTAGCTTTTTATTCAACAATTAGCGCGCAAGTTACGAACTAATGGGTCAGTAAGTGCAGGGGGCCAATTATGTGGAAGTTGATGCCAGGATAGTATTAGAGGCAGGTATGGCTTACATTTTTATCCAAATGAACGGATGTTGATTTTTTTATATATTTTTTTGTCTACAACCTAAGATCACCCTTATCTTTGACTTACTAAACTATATCGACACACTAAGTAGTTTATTACGGTATACAAGCGTATTACGAATTCCAATTTTGCTACTTCCACAATTACAGGAACAGTCCCCCGGCTTTTGCAGCACATTGTAATAAATAGTTATTAACAAATCAGGGTTAGCCAATGGCAAAACTATCGTTAAGTAGGGAGTATAAACAGTTCCTGGCAACAATAAAAGAAAAGGTCTACCAATCGCAATATCGGGCCATGAAACAGGTGAACAAAGCCCTGATCAGCCTTTATTGGGAGATCGGCCAGAGTATCGTGGAAAAGCAGAAACAGAATAACTGGGGCAAATCAGTGGTAGAATCACTGGCCACTGACTTACAAAAAGAGTTCCCTGGTATGCAGGGTTGGTCGGTCGCTAATCTGTGGCGTATGCGTAAGTTCTACCTGGCCTACAAGGACGATACAAAACTCGCACCGCTTGTGCGAGAAATTGGATGGAGCCATAATGTGGTAATTTTTGAAAAAATAAAACAACCACTTTTGCGTCATTTTTATATAGCGATGTGCCGTCATTATGGATGGACCAGAAATGTGTTAGATCACCAGATAGAAGCCAAACTACATATTAAATATGCTGTCAGCCAAAACAATTTTAAAGAACTTTTGCCGCCTGAAAGGCAGAAAAGTGCATTACTGGCGGTGAAAGACGAATACGATTTTGATTTTTTGGAAATGGCGGAAGATTATAAAGAAAGGGAATTAGAACTGGCCCTGGTCAATAACATCAGGCAGTTTTTGATTGAAATGGGTGGCGACTTTACATTTATTGGTAATCAATACCGGATAGAAACAGGTGATGAGGAATCTTTTATTGACATGTTATTGTACCATCGTACTTTAAAATGCCTGGTAGCCATCGAATTGAAATCCGGAAAATTCAAACCGGAATATGCCGGTAAGATGCAGTTCTATTTATCAGTGCTCGATGATACCGTAAAACATGCAGATGAAAGCCCCTCTATTGGCATTATTATATGTAGAACAAAGAACAGGATGCTGGTTGAGTACACGTTAAAAGCCCTCAACAGTCCCATAGGTGTTGCTGCTTATGAAGTTACGCATACCTTACCCAGGAACATGCAAAAGCACCTGCCTTCTCCCCGGGAATTAGAAGAAAAGCTAAGTAGTTTCATAGAGGCGATACAAACGGAATAAAGTTGCAATTTCCAAAAAACCTCCCTATGTTTGTGTGTACTATTGAAGTAGTACACTAAAACACAAACCATGATTGACATCCAAAACCTCCACTTTGGGTATCGCCGCAAAAAAATATTCACAGGCCTCAGCCTGCAACTGCAACCCGGCCATATCTATGGCCTGCTGGGAAAAAACGGCACGGGTAAAAGCACGCTGCTGCGTAACATAGCCGGACTGCTATTCCCCGACCAGGGCACGGTAAAGGTGATGAACCACAACCCCGCCCAACGCCTGCCCGCCTTTTTGCAGGATATATTTCTGGTACCCGAAGAATTTTACCTGCCCGACATGCCGGTACAGCACCTGCTGAAATACATGGCGCCCTTTTACCCTAAGTTCAACGAAGAACAATTCGAACGGTATATCAAAGAATTCGATATCCCCCGTAGCAACACCCTGCAAAAAATGAGCTATGGACAAAAGAAAAAAGTATTGATCAGCTTCGGACTGGCCTGTAATACCTCTGTACTGCTGATGGACGAACCCACCAACGGACTCGACATCATGAGCAAAAGCCAGTTTCGCAAAGTAATGGCTGGTAACATCGACGACACCAAATGCGTGGTCATCAGCACCCACCAGGTAAAAGACCTCGAAAACCTCATCGACCGCATCACCATCATCGATGAAGGCCGCATCCTCTTCGACCAAACCATCGAGACCATCGCACGCAAACTCAGTTTCCATATTTCCTTCGACAGCGAAGAAATAAAACAGGCCGTATACCATGAATCTTCCCTGCGCGGCAGCGCGGTGGTGATGCCCAATGCCACCGACGAGGAAAGCAAGATCGACCTGGAATTATTGTACAAGGCCATCATCTTAAATGGCAAGGCCGTAGAATCCGTCTTTAACGCTTAAACAATCGCTATGAATCAGGTTTTTAATTTTAACCGCTGGTTATTATACACCGGGAAACACTGGGCCGAGAACAGGAAAAAATATCTGTTGGGGCTGGTGGCACTGGCCGCTTTACTCATTTTATGGTTTTCGATCGTGATGATCGTGGAGGGGCACCGGCCGATGAATTACAATATACAACTGGTTACCTATCATGTTGGACAGTTTGTAATAGGCATGTTATTGGCCAGCCTGCTTTTTCACGATCTGTCGGATAACCCGAAAGGCATTCACTTCCTGATGATACCGGCCTCCATCACCGAAAAACTGCTCACCGCCATATTCTTCGGTCTCATTTTGTTTGTGATTTGTTATACGGCTGTATTTTATGCGGTAGATACGCTGATGGTGCAAATCGCCAACAGCCTGAGCGCCGCAAAAACCGACATCGACCAATATGGCCGGCCCTATATAGAAAAAGTGGTGAACATATTTACGGGCCCCAGCCATTTGCAGGGCGATTATTTTTTTGGGATGCTCTTTCTCATTTTCCTCGGCCTGCAAACTGCCTTTATGCTGGGTTCCATTTATTTTACGAAATACAGTTTTATAAAAACTGCCATTTCCATACTGGTGGTATTCCTGGCCTTTGTTTTACTGGTAGGCCAGGTACTGGATGCTTTTATGCCCAACGGTCATTTTTATAATTCCCTTTTCTCTTATTCGGTTGCCTACAGTGAGGGCGGAGGTGTGGTGATGCTGCCCGATTGGTTGGGCGACGTGTTGTATTTCTGTTTCAGGTTTGGTTTTCCGCCCGTGTTTATACTCACCACCTGGTTCCGCCTGAAAGAAAAAGAAGTTTAAAGCTTAAAACAATTATTATGCAATTCCGCGAATCGCAGGCTATATACTTACAGATTGCCGACTATGTGTGCGAGAAGATCATGTTGAAGGAGTGGAAGGCAGATGAACGCATTCCCTCGGTACGTGAACTGGCTGTGCAACTGGAGGTGAATCCGAATACGGTAATGCGTACTTATGAATTCCTGCAGCAACAGGAGATCATATACAACCAGCGCGGCATCGGTTATTTCGTTTCATCGCATGCACTGAAAAATGCGCAGCAATACCGGAGGAACGATTTTATAGAAAAAGACCTGCCGCAGCTATTCCGCACCATGTACCTGCTGGGCATGGAGCCGGATGAACTGAAGCCCAGGTTTGAAAAATACAAGAAACAACATTTTGCCTAACCGTCAATTGTTTCAAATGAAAACAAGCAATAAGATATTATTAAGTTTATTCCTGCTATGTGTATTCATCGTGGTAGGTATACATGTGGCCTTATATGCCAAAATAAAAGCCGGCGACTTTGTATCAAACGAGGAGATATTCAAAAGAACACAATTTCACCAGGAACTGCCGCCAACTATCAAAGCGGTATCGATAACCGGTTTGGCCAACTGTAACCTGAAAACCGGGTCGCCGGCTGTAAGCTATCATAAAGAAAGTAATGCCAACGTGCATATCGTTATCCGTAACGATACCCTGTACCTGGCTGCCAACGACTGGGCCAAAAAAGAAGATTATGAACAGGGAACAAGAAATTACCAGATCGTTGACGTGCGCATTCCCGATAACCTGCCGGTATACTGCGAATATGGAAGTTTGCATTTATCGGGCCCCGCCAATCCTCAAAATGCGCCTTCATTCAATATCAACATGCGCCGCAAATCGGAATTAAAAACGATCGACTGGGAGCCAAAGGCATTCGTATATTTCAATAAACTACAGGTGGTATCGGATGAAAGCACTATTGCACTAAGCTCGTTAGTGGTGGTGAATGAAATGGACGTGCAGGCTACCAACTCTTTTTTGAATTATCAAAGGGCTGAGATCAAACAGCATAACGTGCTCATGGATGACAAATCCACCATCCAGGGCACTCAAAAAAGCCTGGGTAATATCAACTTTATACAAAAACAATAGTCTATGTGCCTGCCTGTAATACAAACGCATCAACTGAATTATACATTCGGTAAGGGGCAACAGGTGTTGCACGGCCTCAACCTGCGGGTGCCCGCCCATAGCATCTATGGTTTTTTAGGTCCCAATGGCGCGGGCAAAACCACTACGCTGCGCCTGCTATTGGGTTTGCTGAAAAATCAGCAGGGCGATATCAGGCTATTTGATAAGGATTTTAAAAAACACCGCATGGAAGTGCTGCGCCGGCTGGGCTCCCTGATAGAACAGCCTTCGCTGTACCTGCATTTAACCGGCCGCGAAAACCTGGAGCTGTACCGCCTTACCTATGGTTGTGATAAAAACAGGGTAGATGTGGTTTTGCAGCTGGTGCGTTTACAACAGGCCGCCCACAAAAAAGTAAAAGCCTATTCACTGGGCATGAAACAACGGCTGTCTATCGCCATCGCCCTGCTGCACGATCCCGATGTGTTGATACTCGACGAGCCCACCAACGGCCTCGACCCCAGCGGTATCATCGAAACCCGCGAACTGATCAGGGAGCTGAATCTTTCATTCGGTAAAACCATCCTGGTATCGAGCCACCTGTTGAGCGAGATAGAAAAAATGGCCACCCATGTGGGCATCATTCATAAAGGCCAATTGATTTTCCAGGGCGCTTTGCAGGAACTGCACCAATTACAATCAAAAAAAGCTGCCATTGAATTGGAAGTGAGCGATACGGTGAAAGCCAGCGAGGTACTGCATCATTTCCCGGTACAAAAAGTGAACGGCGCCAAATTGCTGGTGCATTTCGAAAGCAGGGAAAGAATAGCCATGATGAACAACCTGCTGGTGCAGGAGGGTATCGATGTATACCAACTAAACGTACTACAAAGCGACCTGGAAAACCTGTTTATTCAAATCACATCCGAATAACTATGGCATCTTTTGTTATCAATACACGCGTGGAATTATGGAAATGCCGCAAATCGGCGGCCTACTGGATCAGCATCATCGGCAGCGCTTTTATACCGCTGGTATTGCTGATCAGTTACCTGGCCCGGCCGGATATTTTTATAAAAGAGCTGGGGCCCAACCCCTGGAAAGCACATATGATGGCCGCCCTTCAACCGGCTGCCGCCTTCCTGTTGCCCATGTATACTATTCTTGTTACCAGCCTGGTGGTGCAAATAGAATACCGTAATAATACCTGGAAACAGGTGTATGCATCGCCCCGCAGTTTTGCCGATATCTATTTCTCCAAGTTCCTGGTGGTACATCTTCTTATCATCAGCTGCTTTTTGCTATTTAACATGTTTTTAGTACTCAGCGGGTACATCGCAAATATTTTTCGGCCGGGTTATTCGTTTTTTGCTTCGGCAGTGCCCTGGGATACGTTGTTTTTGATCACCGCTAAACTTTATATTTCCTTACTGGCAGTAACCGCCATTCAATACTGGATAAGTTTACGTTTACGCAATTATATAGCCCCGGTAGGTATCGGGCTGGCCTTACTAATCACCGGCATTATGGCCATGCAATGGGATAAAATAATTTATTACCCATATGCCTACACGGCTGTAACATTTTTTAAGGATGGTGCGTCTAAACCAATGGGCGTGCAGGGCATGTACTCCATGATATGGATGGCCGCCATACTGGCGCTGTCCTTTTGGGACACCATTGACCGCAGGGAAAAAGGATAAAAATTTTTGTATCTTATAACAGGTAAAACCTCTTTTTATGCAAAACATTTTCCTGGCGCTGGCCATACTGGTACTCACCACCATTACGGGAAATGGGCAATGTCACCGCAAGATCAACTGGAAGGCGGCCAAAGCCGAATTGCTCGATGAAAAAGGGCAGGTGATCGACACCAAAAAAGGGGCTATTGTGATGTCTACCGATAAATCTACGCTTTCACTCACCATAAAAGATGCCCCCAGCCAAAGCATGGAGGGCACCATCAAAGATATAAGCTGTAACTGGCAGCATGCCTTTAAAGAAGGGAAAACAGTGTACATAGCCGACATGCATCATGCCAACAGCAGCGACAAAAGCCATGGCACCTTTACCATCGAAGCCCGGGATGGCAAGATCACCATACTCATGGAACTGGAAAAGCTGGAAGGTAAAAAAATCCGAATACCGGTTGAAAAATATGAAGAAGCCGATAACGACCTGCCGGTGCCACGCACCATCATCGATATCAGTACCATATAACTACAGTTGCGCGCTGGCGCCCAGCCAGGCCATCATACCCATACCGGTTTCTATAGCGCTTTCATCGATATTAAAAGTAGGCGTATGCACACCCGATGTAATGCCTTTGTCTGCATTCATCACACCTAGCCGGTAAAAACAACCGGGAATATGTTTGGTATAATACCCAAAGTCTTCAGCGCCCATACGCATTTCGGTGGTCTCGATCTTTTCCTTACCCATATAGGCCTCGGCCAGTTCACGCGCCTGGGCGCTTAATTCTTCGTGATTGTGTACGGTGGGATAGCCTATGTCTATATGTAACTCAATTTCGCCACCCATGCTGTGCACCAGTTCGGTGGCGGTTTTACGAATCAGTTCATGCGCCCTGAAACGCCATTCTTCATCCAGCGCACGGAAGGTGCCCATCAGCTTTATTTCGCTGGGAATAACATTGGTGGTATGACCGCCCTGTATGCTGCAAATAGAAAGCACCGACGGTAAAAATGGATTTTTATTACGGCTGATGATCTGCTGCAGGGCTACCACCAGGTGCGATGCAATTAAGATGATATCGGTGGTTAAATGCGGTGCAGCAGCATGACCACCCTTGCCTTTAATTGTGATGTATAGTTCGTCGGCGCTGGCCATTACCTGTCCGCCGCGAAAGCTGAGCTTGCCAATCTCCAGTTGGGGATGCACATGCAGTCCAAAAATGGCCTGTGGCTTTGGGTTTTCCAGCACGCCTTCTTTAATAAGAATACTGGCGCCGCCGGGATTGCGTTCTTCGCCCGGTTGAAAGATCAGTTTTACGGTGCCTTCCCATTCGTTGCGCAACTCCTGCAAAATGCGGGCGGCGCCCAGCAGGCAGGTGGTATGCACATCGTGCCCGCAGGCATGCATCACACCGGTGTTTTTCGATTTGTAGGGAATATCGTTTTCTTCTGTAATAGGCAGGGCGTCCATATCGGCACGCAGGGCGATGATCTTTTTATCCGGATTTTTTCCTTTGATCAAACCTACCACGCCTGTTTGCGCCATCACGTCAAAGGGAATGGCGTAACCATTTAATTTATTTTGAATGAACCGGGAAGTTTCAAACTCCTGGTAGCTTAGTTCGGGATGTGCGTGTAAATGACGGCGTATTTCGATAAACTCCGATGCGTATTGTTTAGCCAGACCCTGGATCTTTGACTGTAAAGTGCTCATGACCCAAAGATAGGCCATCCTTATAATTTGGCAGACTTATCGGGGTTTACCTCTATGGTATCACGAATGATGTATACGCCAGACGGGAAATAACGTTGAATTTCGGCCAGGTATTCTTCGGCCTCTTCGCGCGTTCTGAAGTCGCCCACTTTTAATTTCAGGAAGGGCGCCTGCCACATCAGGTAGGCTTTCAGTTCGGGAAACTCCTGGTATATTTTGGTTTTCGCGTTGTTGGCCTTGGTGCGGTCGTTGGTGCTCATCACCAATATGCGGAAACCCGGAACAAAACGGCGGGCATCGCGGGTGGTGAGTTCGTTGATCTCTATTTGCTTTTTGATGAGGTTGTCGATACGGGGATCTTTATGCACGGTAATGGAACCACTGTCGGTTTGAGCAAACAGGTTCAGGGATAAAAACAAAAGAATGCAACCGGTTAAGTATTTCATCTGATATCTTTTAAATACGGATCAAATATTGGTCGATACCAAGTTTTATAAAGCAAAATCTTAGCCAAATATAGCTAATAGCCATTACTATTGCCAGCCTGCTGGTTTACAATGGCTACACTGGCGCTGCAACCCAGCCTGGCCGCCCCGGCCTGCACCATTTGCACCGCCTGTTGATAGGTGCGGATGCCTCCGGAAGCCTTGATACTCATAGTAGACGGCAAATGGGCCCGCATCAGTTGCACCGCTTCCACCGTAGCACCTTTCTCGGCGTAACCGGTACTGGTTTTTAAAAAATCGGCGCCCGTGCCGGCGTATATGTCGCAACATTTTATTATTTCATCATCTGTAAGCACACCGCTTTCAATGATCACCTTTACAATTTTCTCGTGGGCATGCGCTGCCTCCACGATCGATTCCATTTCGAGCCGCAGGTAATCCCAGGCATTGTTCTTCAGGGCTACCAGGTTGATCACTATGTCCAGTTCATCGACCCCATCCTGTATGGCCTGCTGCGCCTCTGCCAGCTTGGCCCGGGCAACGGAATACCCAAAAGGAAAACCGATGACCGTGGCCGTTTTTATCGCACTGTTCTGTAAAACCGAACGGGCGTTTTTTACCAGCGGTGGTGGCACACATACCGCACAAAACCCGTATTCGAGGGCTTCGTTACACAGTTTTTTGATATCCTGGATGGTGGCCGTTGGTTTCAGTAATGTATGATCGATGTAGGATGCAATGTTCATGGAGCGTATTGACCGGTTAAGTAGAATTATACCCGCCTAAATTAGTTCATTTAACTAAATTGGTACTTTCAACAAGCAATTAAAAACAAACCGCACATGAGAAGGTACTGTTTCCTGCCCTGGGGAAAGATCCATTTCCTGTTGGGCCTGTTATTTGTTATGCACACCGCTACTGCACAGGTGAGTTTTCCTGTGAATGGCATAGCTGATCCCAAGGTCAAATGTTTTGCCTTTACCAATGCCACCCTGGTAAAGGACGCACAAACCACCCTCACCAATGCCACCCTGGTGATCAGGGAGGGACGCATTGTGGCAGCCGCAAAGGATGCTGCCATACCCAAAGACGCCGTGGTGATCGACTGCAGCGGTAAATACATTTACCCCTCGTTTATCGACATCTACAGCGATTATGGTATCAGCGCGCCGCAACGCCCGGCAGCGGCTTTCGATTTTCGCGCGCCTGCCCAGCTCAGTTCCAACACCAAGGGGGTGTATGGCTGGAACCAGGCTATCAAAAGCGAAACCGACGGCGCCCGTTTGTTTGTAACCGATGCGGCCAAAGCAAAGCCCTTGCGTGAACTGGGTTTTGGAACCGTGCTTACACACCAGAAAGATGGTATTGCCCGCGGTACCGGCGCCCTGGTTACACTGGCCGACGAAAAAGAAAACCTGGTGATGGTAAAGGAAAGGGCATCGGCGCATTATTCGCTCAGCAAGGGTAGCTCTACCCAAAGTTATCCCACCTCGATGATGGGCGCTATTGCATTGCTGCGTCAGACTTACCTGGATGCACAATGGTATAAGACGAATCCCGCAGCCGAAGGTGTAAACCTGTCGTTAAAGGCCTGGAACGATATACAGGACCTGCCGCAGATATTTGAAGCAAACGATAAATGGAACAACCTGCGCGCCGACCGTATTGGTGATGAATTTGGCATACAATATATCATTAAAGGCGGCGGTAACGAATACCAGCGTATCAAAGAAATGGCCGCTACCAAAGCCACCTTTATACTGCCCCTGAATTTTCCACAGGCCATGGACCTGGAAGATCCCAACGAAGCGCGTTTTGTGTCGCTGGGCGATATGAAACACTGGGAACTGGCCCCCGGAAATGCCGCTGCTTTGGAAAAGGCCAATATTCCTTTCTGCTTAACCACTGCCGATCTGCGCGATGTAAAACAATTTATGGGCAACCTGCGCAAGGCCATTCAATATGGTTTAAGTGAAACCAAAGCCTTTGAAGCGCTCACTAAAATACCGGCCACCGTATTGGGTGTGTACGATAAGGTGGGCAGCCTGGATGCCGGCAAACTGGCCAATTTTATCATCACCAGCGGACCGGTATTTCATGAAAAAACAAAGATCCTGCAAAACTGGGTACAGGGTGATAAATATGGTGTGAAGGAAGATAGCTGGACCGATGTGGCCGGTCAGTATAAATTAACTGTAGGCGCTAATAGCTATACATTGCAGGTAAAAAGCAACAACGAAGCCAGCATCATTGCCAAAGACACCATCAAAACCAGGTTTAGTAATGATGGCAAACTGGTGACCATCAGTTTTGCTATCGATAAAAAATCGAACATACGATTAGGCGGAACGGTTAGCGGCGATGCCTGGAGCGGAAATGGGATAGATGCCGCCGGTAATCCTGTATTATGGACCGCCAGCTTGGTACAACCCGGTAAACCTGCCGCTGACACCAGCAAGAAAAAACCACTGGGCGAACTGGGCAAAGTGGTATTTCCCTTTAATGGATATGGTTGGGAAACCCTGCCACAAGCGGGTACCATACTTATTAAGAACGCCACTGTATGGACCAGCGAAAAAGAAGGCAAATTATCCAATACCGATGTGCTGGTGCGCAATGGAAAAATAGCACAGGTAGGAAAAAACCTGCAGGCTTCCGGCGCCAAAGTGATTGATGCCACGGGTAAACATGTAACTGCCGGTATCATCGACGAACATTCGCATATTGCGGTTTCATCTATCAACGAAGGGGCGCAGTCGGTGACTTCTGAAGTGCGAATTGCCGATAACCTCAATCCCGAAGACATCAACATCTACCGGCAGTTGAGCGGCGGCGTTACTACTTCCCATATCCTGCATGGTTCGGCCAATACCATTGGCGGACAAACCCAGCTGATCAAACTGCGCTGGGGCGCCAACGACGAGGAACTGAAGTTCAAAGGCGCCGATCCTTTTATCAAATTTGCACTGGGTGAAAATGTAAAACGCACCACCAGCAGCAACAACAACCGCTTTCCCGATACACGTATGGGTGTGGAAGAAGTGTTGATGGATGCCTTTACCCGCGCTGTTTGTTATGAAAGGGCCTGCAAGGATGCAGAAACCAAAAAGAAAGCATCGAATACCGCTACCGTTCGCCGCGACCTGGAACTGGATGCCCTGGTGGAGATCATGAATAAAAAGCGGTTTATAACCTGTCACAGTTATGTGCAAAGCGAAATCACTTATACCATGCGCGTGGCAGAGAAATTCAATTTTAGAATAAACACTTTTACCCATATCCTGGAAGGATATAAGGTGGCCGATAAATTGAAAGCGCATGGCGCCAATGCCAGCACCTTCAGCGATTGGTGGGCATATAAAATGGAAGTGCAGGATGCCATTCCTTATAATGCCACCATTATGCAACGTATGGGATTGAATGTGTGCATCAATTCAGACGATGCTGAAATGGCCCGACGCCTGAACCAGGAGGCCGCCAAGAGTGTAAAGTATGGAAATATGAGTGAAGAAGAAGCGTTGAAAATGGTGACCATCAATCCCGCCAAAGCCCTGCATGTGGATGACAAGGTGGGCAGCATAAAAGTGGGCAAAGATGCCGACCTGGTAGTATGGAGCGATCACCCATTGAGTATTTATGCCAAAGCCGAAAAGACCATCGTGGATGGTATTATCTATTTCGATCGTGAACGCGACATGGAACTGCGTAAACAGATAGCCGCCGAAAGAAACCGCCTCACCCTAAAACTCCTGGGCGAGAAAAAAAGCGGCGCCCCTGTACAACGCGCCGAGCCGAGCTGGCAGGTAGTGCTGAGCTGCGGCGATCACGATCATAACGAAGGTTTGATCACCATCGAAGGAGACGGAAGCGATATTGAAACGAAGTAAGAAGTAGGAGGTAGGAAGTAAGAAGTCTCTGGCTTTTCCTACTTCCTGCTTCCTGCTTCAAAAAACAATAAACTGCACTAAATGAAATACATCATATTTATACTGGCACTATTACACACTACTGTATTCGCCCAGGAAAATGTGTATCCTGCCAAAAGCACCCATCAAAAACTCATCATCACCAATGGCACCATCCATGTGGGCAATGGCCAGGTGATAGAAAATGGCACTATTGAAATTGTAAATGGAAAGATTACACGTGTAGAAGCCAATGTAGCCGTTTCGCAAGGCGAAGCCAAAGTGATCAATGCCGAAGGCAAACATGTGTACCCTGGTTTAATATTACCGGTAACAGATCTGGGTCTTCGTGAAATATCCGGTGGTGTAAGAGGTTCCAACGATTACCGCGAACTGGGTGATATCAATACCAGTATTCGCGCTATTGTTGCCTACAATACCGATTCGAAGATCATCAATACCTTAAAGGCCAATGGTATTTTGCTGGCCGGTGTTACTCCGCAGGGCGGCACCATCAGCGGTTCATCTTCTGTAGTGCAACTGGATGCCTGGAACTGGGAAGATGCCGCCTACAAGCTCGACAATGCCATTCATTTGAACATGCCCAGCTTTATCAGCCGGCCTACGCGTTTTCAACTGATGATGGGTATACGGCAGCAAAGCGATCCTGCCCGGGATGCCCTGGACAAGATCGATGAGATCAAATCGTTTTTCAAACAGGCCAAAGCCTACCTGGCCGACCGCTCGAATAAAGAAACCAATTTGAATTTTGAAGCTGTAAAAGGATTATTCGATAAAACGCAAAAGTTGTTTGTGCATGGCAACCAGGTAAAACAAATGCTGATTGCCGTTGATTTTGTAAAGGAGTTTGGGTTTGATGTGGTGATCGTGGGTGGCAGCGAAAGCTGGCAGATAGCCGATTTGCTGAAGCAAAACAATATTGCCGTAATACTGGGTGATGAGCATGCGTTGCCTGCTACGGAAGACGATGATGTGGATCAGCCGTATAAAACACCGGCTATGTTGCACAAAGCCGGTGTGTTGTTTGCGTTGAACGACGAGCATGGCGAAAGCCGGTACCGTAACCTGCCTTTTAATGCCGGTACGGCTGCTGCTTATGGGTTGGGTAAGGAGGAAGCTTTGAAAGCTATTACATTGAATAGTGCGAAAATTTTGGGCGTTGATGATAAAACGGGTTCTATTGAGGTGGGAAAGGATGCCAATATTGTAGTGAGTGAAGGAGACATTTTGGATATGCGCACCAGTAAAATATTGCATGCTTTTATTCAGGGTAGGGAGGTGAGTTTGGATAATAAGCAGAAGCAGTTGTATGAGCGGTATAAGTATAAGTACGAGTTACAGTAAGGATACCACCGCCCGCAAAACGCGTGTCTACCCCGGGACACGCGTTTTGCGGGTTCTTTTTTTATAACACTTTCAACTTTTTATCTATCTTTAATCACCCCTAAAACAACCAGTATGAAAAAGTCTTTAGCTGTAGCCTCCATTGCTGCCTGCACCGCACTATTTGCTATTTTCTGTAATGAACCCGTTCAACAAACACAAATCGCCGCCGCCACCACCATTTCCCCCGATAGCCTGGTAAAACGGGGCGCCTACCTCGTGGGTATGATGGGTTGCACCGACTGCCACTCGCCCAAACTCATGGGGCCGCACGGACCCTATTCCGATCCCGACAGGTTATTATCCGGCCACCCCGCCGATATGCCCATCGCCAAATACGATACCGGCACCGCCAGGAACTGGGTGCTGTTCAATTTTATGCAAACCGCCATTGTAGGTCCCTGGGGCACCACCTTTGCCGCCAACATCACCTCCGATTCTACCGGTATTGGCTCCTGGACCGAAGAACAATTCTTCAAGGCTATGCGCGAAGGAAAATACAAGGGACTTGATAACTCCCGGCCCATATTGCCGCCTATGCCGTGGCAGGAATACGCCAAGGCTTCTGACGAGGACCTGAAAGCTATTTTTGCGTATTTGAAATCGACAAAACCGGTGAAGAATGTAGTGCCTGCGGCTATTGTAAATATGCCGCCCAGGTAATGAACCGGGTACCACCGCCCCCCGCAGGGCGGCGCCTACGCCACTGCAAAGTGCTGCTCAAAGGGCAGCACTTTGCAGTTTAGCTATTGCTCCCTATCTTCATCTCCATGAAAAAACTGCTAGCCATCACGCTCATCTTCGCGTCCTGCCACAGCTCCAAACTCACCTCCAACAAATGGGTCTCCCTTTTCAACGGAAAAGACCTCAACGACTGGATCGTAAAGATCCACCACCACGACGTAGGCGTGAACTTCGGCAACACCTTCCGCGTAGAAGACGGCATGATCAAAGTTCGCTACGACCAATACGGCGCCTTCAACGACCAGTTCGGTCACCTCTACTATAAACAACCCTTCTCCCACTATAAACTAAAATTACAATACCGCTTTGCCGGCGAATGGAAAAAAGATGCACCGTCTTACACCATACTCAACAGCGGCGTTATGTTCCATGCACAAGACCCCCGCACCATGCCCAAAGAACAAGACTGGCCCATCTCCATTGAAATGCAATTCCTGGCCGGCCTGCCCGATGGCAAACCACGGCCTACCGGTAATATGTGCTCGCCGGGTACCAACATCGTATACCAGGGCAAGCTCGACGAACGCCACTGTATTAATTCTTCTTCCAAAACCTACAAACCCGATGAATGGGTGACTGCCGAGCTGGTGGTATTCGGCGATTCGCTGATCTCCCACATCGTGAACGGCGACACCGTGCTGCAATACTCCAAACCACAGATCGGCGGCGGTGTGGTGAACCGCTATGACCCGGCTGTAAAACTCGATGGAAAAATTTTATCCGAAGGATTTATTGCCCTTCAAAGCGAAGGACAGCCCATCGACTTCAGGAATATAGAGATCATGAACCTGGGCCAACCCAAAAAATAATGCTGCATCCTTCTATGAATGCAGCATCCTTCTATATGGCGAGACTATACTAAACTATGAATTCAATAAGCGATAGGGGGTAAGCCGCGGTATCCACCGGGGTACATGTTTTTTGTATTTCAGGTAATCGCTGCCAAACCGCTGCAGCAGGTCCCGCTCTTCCACAAAAATAAAATACACGGTATTGATCAGGAAAAATGCCACGGCCCATATGAGTATGTTTACCGAATACAACATCAACCCTTCACCCACCAGCATAAAAAACACACCGGATATCATGGGGTTGCGGCAGTATTTATACGGTCCTTCCACAATTAGCTTTTGTGTGGGCGACCAGGGCGCCAGTGTACCATAACCAATGGTCTTGAACAGGAAAACGGTATACACAAACAGGGCCGAACCGGCAACAGCTATCAGCCATCCGATGGCCTTGAGTGAAATGATGTGCGGAATAATGTCTTCCTTACTGTTGTATAACAAATAAGGGATGATAAAAGTGACAGTAAACGGCAAAATGATAATGTCACGTAATTGTTTTAAGATAGAAGGTGACTTCATGGTACTTACAATTGAAGATGAGTTGTTCTCTTTAAGGGTAACCGGCTGGCTGTAACAGGTGTTTTTTAAGTACGCAGTTTTTTATGGGATCTATTCGGATGGTAAGTGCGCCGGGGCGCTATGGCAATTCTGCACCGAATATACAGAGTTTCTTTCCAGATAAGAAGCGGCGGGGCAAAATTACCTATAAGTAGTAGGCGGGTGGTAGATATTAGAAATAACAAAAATGTGAATAACATTTTCACCGCTTATGAATCAATCCATTAGAACAAGTAGCCATTTCACGATTTACTTCCTGATTCTTTATGATCAAGGTATAAATTGAACAAAGTATAACAGTTCAGCAACAAATAAATTACCATCAACAAAAGACAATATGAATTAAAAGGCGGCGTAGTTAGCCCAAAAAAGTAGTAAGTAGTGCGTGATATTCCAATCTGCAAAGACAGCAAGGTACACATACCCATAAACAAATAAGTCGCCGTGGCTATATGCGCCTTCACGAGGTTCTTTTCTATAAACAAAAAGTAAAGGATGGGTAGAAACAATACCGGGGCCAGGTAATGCTGCCAAACCGGACGATGGTATCCACCCATAAAAATGACCCAGGAATAAATGATCGAACCGGCAATTATAGCCAGGGGAACACAAAGCAGTATGATGCGTGTTTTCATAATACGGATTAAATAAATAAAAAAAGCACCTGTTTTGCAAGTGCTTTTCAAAAGATAGTTAAACAAATCTACGCCGCATCCCTTCCATGGCAATTCTTAAATTTCTTGCCACTTCCACACGGACAGGGATCATTCCTGCCCACCTTGGGCCCTACACGCACCGGCTCCTGCTTCACAGGCGAAGGATCGTAATAGTCATTTTCGTTGGCGGCATAATCATCACCTCTTCTGTCTACATCCTCCTTATTGGCCTGCATACGGCTCATATCGGTTTTTTGCTCGCGGCCTTCGCGTATCTGCTGGCCGTTATTTTGTTCAATCGGTATAGCGGCATGGCAAAGGAAACTGATGATGTCTTTATTCACGTCACTATCCATTTGCCTGAACAGATCAAAGGCCGTGATCTTATAGATCACCAATGGGTCTTTTTGTTCCAGGTAGGCCGTTTGCACGCTTTGTTTCAAATCGTCCATGGCGCGCAGGTGCTCCTTCCAGGCATCGTCGATGATAGCCAGGGTGATCTGTCTTTCCAGCGCACTGATCAGTTCGCGGCCTTCGGTTTCGATGGTCTTGTTCAGGTTGCTTAATACCTGCAATCCTTTTTTGCCATCGGTGAAGGGCACCACCACATTCTCTATATGACTGCCTTGGGTGGCCCTGATATTCTGGAATACCGGCACGGCCTGCTTTTGCAATTCGGCGGTTTTCTTTTGATAACGGGCTGTGGCTTCCTGGTACAATTTCTCCGACAGCTCAGCGGCATTACCCCGGTCAAACTCTTCCTGCGTAATACCGGTTTCTATACCAAAGTTCACGATGGCGGCCATACGCAATCCTTCAAAATCGTTTTGCTCCAGGAAGGAGTTCACCACACCTTCGGCCACGATATAAAAGGCATTATCGAGGTCAAGCGCCAGCCTGTCGCCAAACAACGCGTGGTTACGTTTTTTGTACACCACGTTACGCTGTTTGTTCATCACGTCGTCGTATTCCAGCAGGCGTTTACGAATGCCGAAGTTGTTTTCTTCCACTTTCTTTTGCGCCCTTTCAATGCTTTTAGTGATCATGCTGTGCTGTATCACCTCGCCTTCTTTATAACCAAAACGGTCCATGATGCTGGCAATACGCTCACTGCCAAACAAACGCATCAGGTCGTCTTCCAGCGATACATAGAATTGTGAAGTACCGGGGTCGCCCTGGCGGCCTGCACGGCCACGCAACTGGCGGTCTACACGGCGGCTTTCGTGGCGTTCGGTACCAATGATGGCCAAACCGCCGGCTTCTTTTACCCCGGGTCCCAGTTTAATATCCGTACCACGGCCGGCCATGTTGGTGGCAATGGTAACGGCGCCGGCCAAACCGGCTTCGGCAACTACCTGCGCCTCGCGCGAGTGTTGTTTTGCGTTCAATACATTATGCGGGATCTTTTTGCCCTGCAGCATCTTGCTCAGCAATTCACTTACTTCTACCGAAGTGGTACCTACCAGTACGGGGCGGCCTGCATTACGCAACTGCTCTATTTCATCGATAACCGCCTTGTATTTTTCGCGTTTGGTTTTATATACCAGGTCCTCATGGTCTTTACGAATAACGGCTACATTGGTAGGAATGGTTACCACATCCAGTTTGTAGATATCCCACAACTCACCGGCTTCCGTTACGGCTGTACCGGTCATACCGGCCAGCTTGTGATACATACGGAAGTAGTTTTGCAGGGTGATGGTGGCATAGGTTTGTGTAGCCGCTTCGATCTTCACGTTTTCCTTGGCTTCAATGGCCTGGTGCAAACCATCGCTGTAACGGCGTCCATCCAGGATACGGCCGGTTTGTTCGTCTACGATCTTTACCTGTCCGTCCATAACCACATACTCCACATCCTTGTCAAACAGGGTATAGGCTTTCAGCAATTGCTGTACGGTGTGAATACGATCGGCTTTTACCGTATAATCGTTCAGGATAGCTTCCTTGCGTTGTAATTTTTCTTCGGGGCTGATATCGCTTTTGTCTACCTCGGCCAGTGTGATGCCGATATCGGGCAGCACAAAAAATTCAGGATCTTCACCTGCCTTGGTGATGGCGGCCAGTCCTTTATCGGTCAGGTCAACCGAGTTGTTCTTTTCGTCTATATGGAAGAACAGGTCCTCGTCTACCACATGCATTTGTTTCTGCTGATCGGCCAGGTAATAGTTCTCGGCCTTTTGCAGTTTTACACGAATGCCGGGTTCGCTGAGGAACTTGATCAATGCATTGTGTTTAGGCAAACCGCGGAATGCGCGCATCAAAGCCAGGCCGCCGGTTTTGGGATCGTCTTCTCCTTCCGAAAACAGCTTTTTAGCTTCGTTCAGGTTTTTGTTCACCACCTGTTTTTGCATTTCCACCAGGTTGCGTACACGGTCGCGCAATACGTGGTATTGCTGGTCGTCGCCTTTGGGAACGGGACCCGAAATGATCAGTGGTGTACGCGCATCGTCGATCAACACACTGTCCACCTCATCCACCATGGCAAAATGGTGCTTGCGTTGCACCATTTCTTCGGGGGTATGTACCATGTTATCGCGCAGGTAGTCGAAACCAAATTCGTTGTTGGTACCATAGGTAATATCGGCCTGGTAGGCTTTTCTGCGTTCGGCGCTGTTGGGCTGGTGTTTGTCGATGCAATCCACGGTCAGTCCCAGCCATTCGAAAATGGTACCGTTCCATTCGCTATCGCGTTTGGCCAGGTAATCGTTCACCGTTACAATGTGAACACCTTCACCGGCCAGTGCGTTCAGGTAGGCGGGCAGGGTACTCACCAGTGTTTTACCTTCACCGGTGGCCATTTCCGCAATCTTACCCTGGTGTAAAACGGCGCCGCCGATCAACTGCACATCATAATGCACCATGTTCCAGGTAATGAGGTTGCCACCCGCATGCCAGCTGTTTTTAAAAACAGCCTGATCGCCTTTAATAGTTATATAGTCTTTTTTGACGCTTAAGTCGCGGTCGAGATCGGTAGCGGTAGCCACGATCTCGTCATTTTCCTTAAAGCGGCGGGCGGTTTCTTTGATAGTGGCAAAGGCTTCGGGAAGAATTTCTTTGAGAATTTCCTCGATCTTTTTATCGCGGTCTTTTACCAGGGCATCCACCTTTTGGTACAGGGCATCTTTACCGGTGATATCATTGAAGGGAAGTTCTTCGGCCTGTTTGTTCAAACTGGCAATTTCATCGTCGATTTCCCTGAGGTGATCTTTTATGCGTTGCCTGAATTCCTGTGTTTTGTTGCGAAGCTGGTCATTGGTGAGCGATTGATAAGCAGTAAAGTGCTGGTTAACCGATGCAACGATCGGCAGCATTTGTTTCACATCTTTCTCCGACTTGCTTCCACCAAACATTTTTGATAAAAAACCTAACATGATATGGCAGTTGAATGAATTTTTAAAGTATAGAAAAATCAATCCGGTCAAAAAAAGTGCTACACTCGGTAACTAGCCAATTTGACAGGGACGTCAAAGGTACAAAAAAGCCGGCAGAGCTGTTACCACTAAGTGTTATTACAAAGTATTCATAATCACATCAAAGTGGTATTGTGGAATTTAGTAATGTAAGGCAGATTTGTAGTGTAAAATTGAACTAAAAATTTTGATATGAAAAAGACCCTGCTTGTTAGCTGCACCATTTTCATCACTGCGCTGCTCATAACCGCCTGCTCGAAGGACGGTGATACCGGACCTGAGGGCCCGAAAGGCATCGACGGCAATGCCAATGTGGTTCAGTATACCTTCCCCACCCACAACTTTGCCGTAGCAGCTTCTGCCTTTTTAGGCGTCACCACAACGGCAGATACCATGAACCAGAGCGCCTGGTATGTGTACCTGATACGATCGAGTGGTAATGTTTATCCCATACCCGGTTTTGGCCTCAATGGCACCAGCGAATACCGGGTATTTTGGAGTCATTCCGCCGGGAAGGTCAATTTCTCGATCTCGCGGGTGTCCGGTTCGGGCGAAGAATACAGCTCCATCCGGATCATCAGGTTGTATGCCAATTCGTCTGTGCCTGGTGGACGTAAGGCTGACATAAATTTTAATGATTATTACGAGGTATGCCGGTATTATGGGTTGGCTAGTGGCGAGTAGCTAGCTGTTCAACCGGTACATCCTGCCGGGCAAACTGCTCACCATGTTGTGCAATTCCAACTGCACCATGGTAGTGGCCACGGCACTCTGGCTTAAACCGCTGCGCAGGTGCAATTCATCGATGTGCACCAGGTCCCGGTCGCGCAGGAGTTGTACAATGGCCTGCTCCCGGGCATCGAGTTCTATAAACAGATCTTTTTGCGGAGACATGGTTGGCCGTGCAGTGCATGTCCACCCCATCACGGCGGCCAGCTCCTCTGCATTTGTGATCAGTTGCGCCTTGTTGGTTTTGATGAGATCGTTGCAGCCGGCGCTTTTGGCATCGGTAACCCGGCCGGGAAAGGCAAAAACGTCTTTGTTATAGCCATTGGCCAGCTCGGCGGTAATGATGCTGCCACCGCGCGAACCGGTTTCCATCACCACCACGGCATCGCTGATACCGGCCACCACCCGGTTACGGGTGGGAAAATTATGTTTATCGGCCTGCACGGTATGACCAAACTCCGTTAGCAAGCCACCGCCTTCCTGTACCATATCCCTGGCCAACTGGCTATGCTGCGAAGGGTACATGGCATGCAGCCCATGCGCCAGCACACCTACGGTAGGCAGCTTGTTTTTGATGGCCGCTTTATGCGCCAGGGCATCGATGCCAAAGGCCAGGCCGCTTACTACCAGCACGTCGTAGGCCGCCAGGCCCTGCACCAGTTTTTCGGTGAGCTGTCCCCCATATTGGGTATTGGTGCGTGTACCAATAATGGCTATTACACGCGATGCATTCAGGTTGGCACGCCCCCTGTAATAAAGAAGAGTGGGCGGGTCGTAACAATGTAAAAGCCGTTGCGGGTAAGCCGCATCGGTGATAAACAACGGGGTGATGTGGTATTTTTCAATAAAGGCCACTTCTTTTTCCGCCTGCTGAAAATGGTTGAAGTTTTTGATGGAACGCGCCCGCACGGTGCCTATTCCTTCCATTCTTTCCAGCTCCTTCAATGATGCCTTAAAAACAGCTTCGGCTGTATGAAACTGTTGTATCAACAGTTTGGCATGTACACAACCGATATGCGGTATTTGTGTTAAGGCAATGCGGTAAATTAACTCGTTGCGCATGTGATATTGCTAACTGCAATATACAACCTATTTACTGGTTACACGCACTTCGGTACGCCTGTTTTGTGCACGGCCTTCTTCGGTATTGTTATCGGCAATCGGTTTGGTGGCGCCATAACCCTTGTAGCTGAGGCGTTTTGCGTCGATGCCTTTGCTGGTCAGATATTTTACCACTGCCTGTGCGCGGTTGTTCGACAGGGTCATGTTGTCGGCCGCCTTGCCCACATTATCGGTATGGCCGCTGATCTCGATGGTTACCGTTGGATTATCGTGCAGCAACGCATACAGGTTGTCGAGCTCTACCATGCTCTCGGTTTTCAGCTCGTATTTATTGATATCGAAGAAAATATTCTTCAGCACCATGCTGGCATTGGCCTCGATGGGCTGCAGGGGGATATCGATGTTATAAGTAGAATCGGGTGCTTTTTGGGCCAGCGGAAAGTTTTCTGAATAAAACAGGTAGCCCTTACGGTTCACATTAAACGCATAGTCTTTACCCACGGGCAAAGTAACCAGGTAATTGCCCCTGGCATCGGTTTGCACCTGGCTCAGCACTTCCCGCGTGCCCAGGTCGGTAAGGGCAATACCCGATGGCAATCCCTTGCCGGTTTTTTTGTCGAACACTTTACCTTTTACCCAAAGCGTTCGGGCCGGACGTATCTCTTCGCGCAATTCGAACGTATATAAGTCCAGACCGCCGCGGCTATCACTGCGGTCGCTGGCATAATAAGCCGTTTTGCCATCGGCAGCCACCACCAGGCTGCCCTCGTGTTCGATGGTATTGATAGGATAACCCAGGTTAATGGGTTTGCTCCATTTGTTATCGGGTTGTTTCTTAACCATAAACAGGTCGCTGCCGCCATAACCCAAATGACCGGTGGAGGTAAAATACAGGGTTTGGTTATCGGCATGTAAAAAAGGACTGCTTTCGTCGCCAATGGTGTTGATCTCGGGGCCCAGGTTTTCGGGCTCTGTCCAGCGGCCGCTGGGAAGCAGGTGGCTTACATAAATATCCTTGCCGCCATAACCGCCCAGGCGGGCGCTGGCAAAATACAGGTCGCGTTTGTCGGGTGAAAGGCTGGGCGCCGATTCCCAGGCTTCGGTATTGATGGTATTGCCCAGGTTTTCGGGAGCGCTCCATCCTTCGGGTGTAAGCCAGGAAATATACAGGTCGCAGCTACCCCGGCTGTCGGGGAAATTGCAACCGGTGAATATGAGCCATTGTCCATCCTGCGAAATGTTCTGCGCGCCTTCATTCATATTGCTGTTGATCTCCCCGGTAAGACGTTGGGCTTTTGTCCATTGACCATTTATTTTTTTCGCCCCATAAAAATCTTCGCTCATGCTTACACGACGGGTAAATATCAGTTCCTGTGCATCGAGGGTCAGTGCGGGAAAATATTCCGAGGCCCGGCTATTGATGCTGTCGCCCAGGTTTTCGGGTTTGAAATTGTAGTCACCCAGCGGATGCTGGTTGGCATAATCGATGGCAAACTGGTATGTTTTTTTGCGGTAGCTGCCGGCCTTGCGGCTGGATTCGTTGATGGCGGGGTTCGACAAAAATTTATCGATGGCTTCCAGCGCTTTTTGAAACTCGCCAACACCAGCCAGGCTAATGGAGTAGGGCAGGTTATAATCGAGGAACCAGGCGCTGTCCATCGATCGTGCTTTTTCGTAATATTCAATGGCCTTTGTATAATTTTTCATCTCGCCATATACGCCGGCGATCGATAACCAGGCGTCGAGGAAGCCGGGTTCTATTTTTACCGCATCCTGCAGGGCCTGTATGCTTTTTTCATAATCGCCTTCTTTCGACAGCGTATAGGCCTGTTCGAACAGGGCCCGTGCTTTCCGGTTTACTTTATCGGGATCGTATTGTGCCTGGGTGGTGAGGGCCAATGCGATGAAGAGAAATATGGCGGAAAAAATTTTAATCATCTAACGTATAATTTATTTGGCTTCGGGCTTTAGTGCCGTCACTAAAACGATGAAACAGGTGAAAATCGTTCCAATCGCGGCAATTAGTTATAAAAATTGCATAAAATTTTTGCTGGCAGGGCCGGGAAGCCAGTTATTAGACGTTAATTTTCTATAAAAGTGGCATTGGGAGTTTCATCGCAGCCAAAAGGCAGACAAAAGGCAGGTTTCTCCCACTGTTCTCCCGGTTTCTTCGGTGTTTTCCGAAGAAAACCCGGACAAGTCTCGGACAAATCTGCCACTTGTGTGCCATGAAATTGCGAACCGGCTGTGAGCATCAGGGCACATGAATATATTTGTGCAGCTGCAGGGAAAATTCCCACCGGGGATGGTCCTTGATATATTCGATGATAAGCGGCGTTACCGTAGCCGATTTACTCCATTCGGGTTGCAGGAACAATTTACAGGAAGGCGCCACCAGGGCGGCATATTTTTCCGCCCATTCAAAATCGCTTTTGTTATACACCACCACTTTTAACTCGTTGGCCAGCGGCAGCACCCCGGGCAAAGGCGCCTTGAATTTTTTGGGCGACAGGCAGATCCAATCCCAGGAACCGCTTACCGGGTGGGCGCCCGAGGTTTCGATATTGGTTTCAAAACCCGCGTCATGCAGGGCCTGCGTCAAGGCATCCAGGTTGTGCATAAAGGGTTCGCCACCTGTTACCACCGCCAGCCGGCCGGGATAGGCCGAGGCGGCCGATACAATTTCTTCTATAGATAACAAGGGATGCTGTTGTGCATCCCAGCTTTCTTTTACATCGCACCACACGCAGCCCACATCGCATCCGCCCAGGCGAATGAAATAGGCTGCCCGGCCCTGGTGAAAGCCTTCACCCTGGATGGTATAAAAGGCTTCCATCACCGGCAACTGCGTCACTGTTTCCGATACTAACATGGCGGCAAAGTTCGCATTAATTTTTGTCAATGCAGGCGCGATAGGTATTCTTCATCAAGGCTGCAATGGTCATAGGGCCTACACCACCGGGAACCGGGGTAATATAGGAGCATTTGGGTGATACAGTATCAAACTGTACATCACCTTTAATGGCATACCCTCTTTTTTTGGTAGCATCGGGCACCCGGGTAATACCCACGTCTATCACTACAGCGCCATCTTTTACCATATCGGCGGTCACAAACTCGGGACGGCCCAGGGCGGCAACGATGATGTCGGCCTCACGGCACAATTCAGCCAGGTTTTTGGTATGGGAATGACAAATGGTAACTGTGCAGTTACCAGGGTTGGTATTGGCGCTGAGCAGTATGCTCATGGGGCGGCCAACGATATTGCTGCGGCCAATCACCACGGCATGTTTGCCCTTGGTATCTATTTTATAATGTTCCAGCATGAGCATAATGCCATGCGGGGTGGCGGGCACAAAGGTAGGCAGGCCCTGTACCATTTTACCCACACTTACCGGGTGAAAACCGTCTACATCTTTCGAGGGAAGTATGGTATTGATCACCTTTTCATCGGAGATATGTTTGGGCAGCGGCAGTTGCACCAGGATGCCGTCTATATCCGGATCGTTGTTCAGGTCTTCGATGGTGGCCAGCAATTTGAACTCGCTGATGTCTTCATCGAGGCGAATCAACGTAGAGCCAAAACCGATCTCTTCACAGGTTTTTACCTTCGAACCCACATAGGTTTCGCTGGCGCCGTTGCTGCCTACCAATACGGCAGCCAGGTGAGGTACTTTTTTGCCCTCGGCTATCAGCTGCGCTACTTTAATTTTCAGTTCGTCTTTGATTGCCCTTGATACAAGTTGCCCGTCTAAAATATTCATGGCGCAAAGGTAAATTTTGACAGCAAGCCGCCCCAACAGCCTGCAATAATTTTTTTATATTATATAATATTCATATGTTTAAGGTGTGAAAATCTGACCGTGAGAACACTGCTTATACCATTTTGTCTTATCCACTGCCAGGCGCTTTGCCAGGCAGTTCAATATGCACCGGGCATGGCCTACACGGGCCTGGGCGCTTATAACCACTCATTTACACAGGCTTTTTCTTTGCAGCACAACCAGGCTGCACTGGCCGGATGCCGGCAGGCGGGTGTGGGCATTTATACCGAAAGGCCCTTTGGTATAAAGGAACTGGCCACCCATTGGGCCTCGGCCGCATTGCCGCTAAAAGGCGGCGGAGTAGGGCTGGCGCTGCAATATGCCGGGTACAGCGCCTTTAACAACAGCCGGGCAGCCCTGGCTTATGGCAAAAACCTGGGCAAATTAGGCCTGGGCATACAGTTCAATTATTCCCGTATGAACAGGGCGGGTTATGGCAGCGATGCCGCCATCGGGTTCGAGATCGGCAGTATCTGGCAACTCACCAAAAAACTGGCCGCGGGTATACGGTTAGCCAACCCGGTGGGCGGTAATTATAAGAACGAGAAACAGGCCGCCCTCTATGCATTTGGATTGGGCTACGAAGCTTCTGAACAGGTATTGCTGCAAGCTGATATAATAAAAGAAGAAAACCGGCCCCTGCAGGTAATAGCCGGCATAATATATAATATAGTACCCAACCGTTTTTTTACCCGTATGGGTATTGTTACCGCTACCAGTGAACCCTTTTTTGGCGCCGGCTGGCAATGGAAACGCTGCAGGGCCGATGCCTGTATACGATACCACCCGCAGTTGGGCATTACACCGGGAATGATGATGATTTTTTATGGTCAATAAAAAATCATGGGATGAAAATGATGGTCGTGTTGCTTGCATTGCAACCTGTATATACCTGTGCACAGGAATTGCCCGATGTGCACGAACAACAACTGGAATACCTGGCCGAACGCGATGAAACCAATGCCGAAGACGATACCTACTGGCAGCAATTGCATCACTGGCAAAAACGCCCGTTGAACCTGAACGAGGCCGATGAAGAAGCGCTGGTGTCGCTGCAACTGCTTACGCCTTTACAGATCAGCCGTTTTTTACAATACCGCCACCTGCTAGGCCGGTTGATCCATATATACGAACTGCAGGCCATTCCCGGTTGGGATATCAGCACCATTCATCGCTTACTGCCTTACGTAACCGTAAACAACCACCAGACCATAACATTTAAAGATGGTGAACATACCTTACTGGCCAGGTGCAGCCTGGTGCCCGAACGATCGAAAGGTTATACGAACGGCAACTATCCTGGTAGCCCTGTATCATTAATGATGCGGTATTCGTATAAAAACAAAAATGGGTTGCGGTATGGTTTTACGGCTGAGAAAGACGCCGGGGAACAGTTCTTCCGCGGCGCCCAGGTTGCCGGTTTTGATTTTTATTCATTTCATTTTTTGGCAGGTAAGCGGGGTGCTATAAAAACGTTGGCCGTAGGAGATTATACGATACGCCTTGGTCAGGGTTTGATACAATGGCAGGGCCGCAGCGCGGGTGTGCTCTTTATAAAAAAACAAGCGCCCGTGATGCAGCCGTATACTTCTGCCGGTGAATTCAATTTTTACCGCGGCGCCGGCATCACCCTGCAAAAAAAGGAATGGGAACTTACGTTATTTGGCTCTTTAAGAAAACTGAGCGCTAATGGCGACAGCGCCATCAGTTCTTTGTTAAGTTCCGGTTACCACCGCACGCCCTCCGAAGCAGCCAACCGTTTTAAGTTACAACTGTTGACCACCGGCGCTTCGCTAAGGCATAGTACCTCGAAAGGCCACATAGCGATCAACGCGGTACATCATCGTTTTTCTCATCCATTGGAAGCTGGTAAAGAACCCTACGAGTTATTTGCCGCCAGCGGAAATCAATACATGAACGTGGGCCTTGACTACGGGTACACCATCCGCAACCTGCATATATTCGGTGAAATGGCCGCCGACCGTAATGGCCACACAGCCCTGGTGCATGGCCTGCTGGCCAGTTTGCATGCAAAAGCCGATCTGGCCCTTCTGTATCGATCTATCAGCCCACGTTATCAATCCCTGTTCAGTAATGCTTTTACTCAAAACACCGCACCGGTAAACGAACAGGGCTGGTATACCGGCATCAGCATACGGCCCCTGCATGGCATTCAGGTAGATGCCTTTGCCGATGTATTCAAATTTCCCTGGCTGAAATTTCAAACCAGTCAGCCTTCCAACGGCCAGGAATATATGTTGCAGCTTACCTGCACACCCAACAAACAAGTGGAATTGTACAGCCGTTACCGCCATCAAACCAAACCGCTTAAAGTAACCGATTCGGGGCAGGTGATCAGGCCCACTGAAGCTACACCACGAAAAGACTGGCGCATTCAACTAACCTGCCAGGTAAACCGAAAATGCAGACTGCGCACCCGCCTCGAAGCAGTCTGGTATGGCCATGCACCACAACAGGAAACCGGTTTTCTTTTTTTCCAGGACTTTCAATACAAACCACCCTTTCAGCCATGGCGGTTGAACCTGCGCCTGCAATACATGGAAACCGGCGGTTACAATTCCAGGATCTACGCCATCGAAAACATGGTATTATATAATATGACCATCCCGGCCTTTTTCGATAAGGGCTTTCGTTATTTCGTGAACATCGGGTACCGCATTGGACAAAAAAATAAATTTTTGCTGGCGCTGGCCTTTGCACAAACGGTTTATCCGTCAAAAACGACCATTGGCACGGGAAATGATGCGATTGAAGACAGAAAAAGATCGGAAATCAAATTACAGGTGATACTAAATCAATAGCAGGTACAAAAATTGCATGTTGTAACAATATTTACTTTAGATACGCTTCGTTTAATTCTGATTATCAACTTTTGGTTGAGTGAATCTGCATGACAGGCATTTTTAATGTTGTCGAATTGAACTAAAATATTTTGATGTAGCCTCAACCAATCCCGGTAGTTCGTTTGCAGCATTTTTTAACTTCGTAGTGTCTACCGGTTAGCTTACCATATTACCGTCTCCCTATTTTAACTTTTTTTTGTCGAAAATCAAAAGTTCCTATATTTACCAAATGTGCACTTAACCGTCACATTAAGCGCACATAAAAATTAAAAATTACAAGTCACATGAGAAAAATGCTATCACTGCTGGCAGTGGTTGTGTTATACGCAACTATTGCCTCTGGTCAAACCCGCACGGTTACCGGCCAGGTAAAGGATGCAAAAGGAGATCCCATCCCTTTCGCAACGATTAAGATTAAAGGCGAGAACACAGGTGTCTCTGCCGATGCCAACGGAAACTTTTCCATCAATGCTGCCCCCAATGCAACAGTCGTCGTCTCCGCAGTAGGTTTTGAACCTTTCGAAGTAAAAGTGGGCAACTCCAACACATTATCGATCAACCTCTCCAACACCGGCGCATTAAGCGAAGTGGTGGTCACCGCCCTCGGTATCAAAAGAACACGTAACCAGTTGCCTTATGCCGCGCAAAGCATCGAGGGTAACGAAGTAAGTAAAACACGTATTTCCAATTTTGTATCCGGTTTGTCGGGTAAGATCTCCGGTTTGGAAATACGGCAGTCTAACTCGCTGGGCGGTTCCAACAACGTGGTGATGCGTGGTGTAAAATCGTTTGTTGGTAACAACCAGGCATTGTTTGTGGTAGATGGTGTGCCTTACAACAACGACAACACCAATACCGCCAACCAGCTTACCGGCCGCGGTGGTTACGACTACGGTAATGCCGCCGCCGACCTGAACCCCGATGATATTGAATCGGTATCGGTGCTAAAAGGCGCGGCCGCTACTGCGCTGTACGGTTCGCGTGGTAGCAATGGTGTGATACTCATCACCACTAAAAAACGTACAAGAGGATTGGGTGTTACCGTGAACTCTGGTGTAACGCTGGGCTTTATCGACAAAAAAACCATGGCCACCTACCAGAAAGAATACGGCGGCGGTTATGGCGCTTATTATGAGGATCCGAGTGGCTTTTTCCTATACAGGGATGTGGATGGCGATGGCCAGGAAGACCTGGTTACACCCCTCAGTGAAGACGCTTCCTGGGGTGGCGCTTTCGATCCCAACCTGATGGTATACCAATGGGATGCCTTCGACCCCGAATCGCCCAATTATAAAAAAGCCAGGCCCTGGGTGGGCGCCGCCAACGATCCATCGGACTTTTTTGAAAAACCCGTTAATTTCAACCACAGTGTATTTATAGATGGCGGTTCCGACAAAGGCTCCTTTAAACTGGGTTATACGCGTACCGATGATAAAGGTATTTTGCCCAACAGCAGCATCACCAAAAACCTGCTGACATTAGGCGCTACTTATAATATCACCGAACGTCTCACCGCTGGTGTTTCCGTTAACTTCTCCAATATCAACGGTAAGGGCAGATACGGCACAGGTTACGACGATAAAAACGTAATGACCAGCTTCCGCCAGTGGTGGCAAACCAATGTGGATGTTAAGGAACTGAAGGACGCCTATTTCCGCAGCCGTAAAAATGTTACCTGGAACTGGGCCGACCCCGACAACCTGGTGCCCATTTACTGGGATAACCCGTATTTTGTGCGTTACGAAAATTTCCAGAACGACCGCCGCGATCGCATATTCGGCAACGTGAACCTGAACTACAAAGTAAACGACTGGCTGAATATCCTGGGTCGTATTGGTCATGATACCTACGACGAAATACAGGAAGAACGGCAGGCTGTAGGCAGCGTGGGTGTTCCCCGATATGGCCGCCTGAACCGCTCGTACCGCGAAACCAACTTCGACCTGTTGGTGAATATGGATAAGGATATATCCACCGACTTTAACTTCAAGGCGCTGTTGGGTACCAATATTCGTAAACAACATACCAGGAGTATACTGGCCAGCACCAATGGCGGTTTGGCCATCCCCGGTATTTATTCACTGGCCAATACGGCCAACCCATTGAATGCACCGGATGAATTTGACGGCAGGAGAGAGGTAGACGGTTATTTTGCCGGCGCCACACTCAGCTGGAGGAATATGATCACGGTGGATGGAACCATCCGGAGAGACCAGTCGTCTACACTGCCCAAAGGCAATAACGTATATTATTATCCTTCTGCCTCACTGGGTTTTGTATTCTCGCAACTGCTGCCCGATATCGGCTGGCTGTCGTACGGTAAATTGCGCACCAACTATGCCGAAGTGGGTAACGATGCGCCCATGTACAGCGTACTGGATGTATACAATATCGTTCCTCCTTTTGGCTCTGAACCTACCACTACTGTTCCCAATACCAAGAACAATCCCAACCTGAAACCCGAGCGCACCCGCAGCGCAGAAGTAGGTTTGGAAATGCAGTTCCTCAAGAACAGGTTGGGTTTCGACATCACCTATTACAGAACCCGTACGGTTGACCAGATATTACCGCTGGCCATTTCAACCGCCACCGGTTACAGCTTTAAATACCTGAATGCAGGTACCATCGAAAACAAGGGTATTGAACTTTCTATCAATGCCACGCCGGTTAGAACCAATAATTTCTCCTGGACCACCAATATCAACTGGACAAGAAACCGCAACAAGGTGGTAGAACTGTTTGAAGGTTCCGACAACCTGGTACTGGCCAGTTTCCAGAATGGCGTATCATTGAATGCAACGCTGGGACAGCCTTATGGCACCATCCGCAGCTCGAACTTTGTATATACCAATGGTCAGAAAACAGTGGATGAAGACGGTTATTACCTATTCTCAGAAACATCCAATGAAGTGATTGGTAACCCCAATCCCGATTGGATAGGGGGTATCAACAATACCATTAAGTTCAAAGATTTCTCACTGAGCTTCCTGGTAGATGTGCGCAAGGGCGGTCAGTTGTATTCGCTTGACCTCTCATACGGATTTGATACCGGTTTGTATCCCGAAACGGCTGGTTTGAACGACCAGGGCAAACCCGTGCGTGCGCCCTTGGCTGATGGTGGTGGTGTAATACTGCCTGGCGTAACCGAAGACGGTAAACCCAATACTACCCGTGTAAGCGCCGAAGAATATGGCTTGTTTGGTACCGATTATGTACCCAATGCAGGCTTTATTTACGATGCCAGTTATGTAAAACTGAGGGAAACCGTGCTTACCTATTCACTGCCCCAAAGCACTATGCAAAGGCTGGCTCCTTTCAAAGGCATCGATCTGTCGCTGATAGGCAGAAACCTGTGGCTGATACACAAGAACCTGCCTTATGCCGATCCTGAAGATATGATCAGCGCCGGCAACTACCAGGGCTACCAGGGTGGTGTATATCCCACTACACGTACCATTGCATTCAATGTTAGATTACGATTCTAAAAAAATTATTATGACCAAGCATAAAATCATTTTATCGTTATCGCTCATTGTACTGGCTGCATCCTGTACCAAGGACCTCACCAGTTTGAACAATGATCCGAAGAATCCGCCAGTGGTTTATTCTTATTCATTATTTACCAATGCACAGAAAAACCTGGCGCGTACATTGGCCTCTTCCAATGTTAACCTGAATGTTTTCCGGTTGATCACCCAGTACTGGCAGGAAACCACCTACCTGGGCGAAAGCCGTTACGACCTCAACACACGTAACATTCCATCCAATGCCTGGCAGGCTTTATACCGCGATGTGATCAAAGACCTGGAAGCCGCCCGCGCATTGATACCCGACGATGTGGAAGATGCCGCTGTGCAAAAAAACCAGTTGGCCATGCTCGACATCATGGAGGTATACGCTTACTATTACCTGGTTACCACCTATGGTAATATTCCTTATACCAGGGCCATGAATATCGACAGTGTTTTTCCGGCTTACGATGATGCCAAAACCGTATACAATGATCTTATGAGCAGGCTGGATGCCGATATTGCCGCACTGGATCCTGCCGTGGCCGGTTTTGGAACTGCCGATATCATTTATGGCAGCGACATCGATATGTGGCTGAAATTCGCCAACTCCTTTAAACTGAAAATGGCACTCACCATCGCCGACGACGATGCAGCCAAAGCAAAAACCGCTGCAGAACAAGCCGTACAGGCCGGTGTGTTTGAATCGAACGACGACAATGCCAAGTTTGTGTTCAAGGCCAGTCCGCCCAATACCAATCCCCTTTGGGAAGACCTGGTACAAAGCGGCAGAAAGGACTTTGTGGCCGCCAGCACCATCATTACTGAAATGAAACAACTGGGCGATCCGCGTATTCCCTTGTACTTTACCGAGGATGCTGCCGGCGATTATTCAGGTGGCGAGCCCGGCAGAAGCAGCAGCTATGGCACCTTCTCGAAACCCGACGAGGCGCTGGTGAACCCCGAGTATCCGCACACTCTGCTCGATTATGCCGAAGTAGAGTTCCTGCTGGCCGAAGCGGCAGCCCGTAATTTCAACGTAGGCGGTACCCCTGCCATTCATTATGCCAATGCCATCAGGGCCAGCATACTCGACTGGGGCGGTACCGACGCAGATGCAACTACTTATCTGGGCAAAACTACCGTGGCTTATGCAACAGCGGCCGGCGATTACCGGCAAAAGATCGGAATGCAAAAATGGATAGCCCTGTACAACCGCGGCTGGGACAGCTGGCTGGAGTGGAAAAGGCTGGATTATCCGCAATTGCAACCGGCTTACCGCGCCAACAGCGCCATACCGGTACGGTTTACCTATCCTGTAAACGAACAAAACTACAATACCCGTAACTGGAACGATGCAGCTGCGGCCATTGGCGGCGACAAGGTAGATACCCGGTTATGGTATGATAAATTTTAGGCCCAACTGCCATTCGTTGTGTTAGCATAAGCCGTCCCGGCATTTATACCGGGACGGCTTTTTTACGCCCGGTTTCTTTACATTTGGCCATTAAATTATACATGATGGAAGATAAAATTCAACAACCCGCCCAGCTTAATATTGAAATTTCGGAAGAAGTAGCAGAAGGGGAGTATGCTAATCTTGCCATCATAACACATTCCCATGCCGAATTTGTGATCGACTTTGTGAATGTAATGCCTGGTACACCCAAAAGCAAGGTGAAATCGCGCATCATATTAACGCCCCAGCATGCCAAACGTTTTATGAAGGCATTGACCGAGAATGTGCAGCGTTTTGAGGCGGCCAATGGAAAGATCCAGGACCTGGAAGAAGTGCAGATACCCATGAATTTTGGCGGCCCCACGGCGCAGGCATAAGGAACTTACAGCATGCCTTCATCGGCAAAGCTGTAATAGCCTGCTTCGCTAACGATGATATGATCGAGGACGGTGATATCGAGATAGCTGGCGGCCTTCTTTATTTTTTGGGTGATTTCCATATCGGCGCGGCTGGGCTGCATACTGCCTGAGGGATGGTTATGACATAAGATGATACTCACCGCATCTTCCTGGAGGGCCTTTTTTAATATGACACGCGGATCGGCGATAGTGCCGGTGATACCGCCTTCGCTCACAACTTCGAGGTGATTGATGCGGTTGGCCCGGTTTAAAAATACCACGGCAAAAACCTCGTAACTGAGATCGCGGAACAGCGCCTGCAAATAATTGGCGATGGACCGGCTCCCCGTGACCACGGGCCTGCCCAGTGCCGCACAGGCCTGGCGGCGGCGGCCCAGCTCCAGGGCGGCCAGTATGGTAATGGCCTTGGCGGCGCCAATACCCCTGATTTTCATCAGGTCTTTTACGGCCAGCCTGCCCAATACATTAAGGTCGTTTTTACCCGCCTTTAGTATTTCTTTGGCCAGCTCTATGGCGTTAGCATCCCTGTTGCCTTCGCGTATCAGAATGGCCAATAATTCCGAATCGCTGAGTGATGCTGAACCCTTGAGCATCAGCTTTTCACGCGGGCGGTCGTCCCTGGCCCAATCCTTAATGGAGTAGTTTACCGCTTGCATACCTCAAAATTACTTTATACATTCGCCTATACTTAAACAACAAAAAGTACTACAAGTACTAAATTTGCGTTAAGATAATATCCAATTTCTTTTTAAAACCAAATCTATATCCCCCATGAAACGAAAAACTACGTTTTCCGCAATAGGCGGCTATCAACCTTTTCTTTTCTGTATCGGAATGTATTTTGTGGCCCTGTTCTTTTCAATCTTTATTTGTTCCGCCATTTTTTATGCGGCCAACCCGAAAAAGCCCATAGCCAAATCATCTAAAGCGCCTTCGCACAGGTTAACCACCCTGCCTGCAGGTTCGAAATTATTACTGACAGTTACCAAATAAACAATACCAAATCGGGAAATCGAGGTTATTAAGTAATTCTACTGAAAAATTGTTCTAAACCTCGATTTCCCAATTTCCCAATTGTAAAATTTCCCAATATCACTCTATCTTCGCCGCACATTTTACTGCGGTATGGAAAATTCTGTCAAGATATTCTCGGGCACTGGTTCTCAATACCTGGCCGAAAAAATAGCCCAGAAATTTGGGATGCCACTGGGCAAAATAACTATCTCAAAGTTCAGCGATGGGGAAATACAACCCGTATTCCAGGAAAGTATCCGCGGTGATATGGTGTTCCTGGTACAAAGTACCTTCGCACCCGCTGAAAACATCCTCGAACTCTTATTGATGATCGATGCAGCCCGCAGGGCTTCGGCTTACAAGGTAGTGGCAGTGATACCCTATTATGGATATGCCCGCCAGGACCGTAAGGACAAACCCCGCGTAGCCATTGGCTCTAAATTGATTGCCAATATGTTAGAGGCAGCCGGCGCCGACCGTGTGATCACTATGGACCTGCACGCCCCCCAGATCCAGGGTTACTTTGATATCCCTGTGGATCACCTGGACAGCTCGGCCATTTTTATCCCTTACATCCAGCAACTTCAGTTGGAAAACCTTACCTTTGCGGCCCCCGATGTGGGCAGCGCCAACCGTATTCGTGAGATTGCCACCTATTTCAATGCCGAAATGGTGATCTGCGATAAACACCGTAAACGCGCCAATGAAATTGCCAGCATGGTGGTGATCGGGGACGTGACCGACCGGGATGTGGTGCTGATAGATGACATTTGTGACACCGGTGGCACCCTGGCCAAATCGGCCGGTTTGCTAAAAGAAAAAGGCGCCCGCAGTGTAAGAGCATTGTGTACGCACCCCGTGTTAAGCGGCAATGCGTATTCAAATATCGAGAACAGTGTGCTGGAAGAACTGGTGGTATGCGATACCATACCGCTCAAACAAAAGATCTCTAAAATAAAAGTACTGAGCGTATGCGAGCTATTCGCAGTAGCCATCCGCAACGCCCACGAAAACCGAAGCATCACCGGCCTGTTCATCCACAGCCAGATGCGCAACAGATAGAGCGCCACACCGGATAATCGCCCGAAGGGCGACCCCATTGGTAACCCCGGCTGCAACCCGGGGAGATAACAAGCATAAACTATAAACACACAATACAATGAAATCAATTACAATCGAAGGACAACTGAGGACCGGAACCGGGAAAAAAGCCGCCCGGCAACTTCGCTCTCAGGGACTCGTGCCTGGTGTAATTTACGGCGGTGCCCAGGAGGTAAACTTTGCAGCACCCATCCTGGCATTCAAAAACATCGTGTACACGTCTGAATTCCTGTTGGCCGACATTAATGTTGATGGCAAAACCTACAGGTGCATTCTGAAAGACCTCCAGTTCGATAAAGTGACCGATCAACTGTCGCACATCGATTTCCTGGAGCTGGTAGAAGACAAAAAAGTGATCGCTACCATTCCCCTGAAATTTACCGGCGTTGCCCAGGGTGTAAAAGAAGGTGGCCGTTTGGTGACAAAAATGAAAGCGCTGAAAATAAAAACGCTGCCCAAATACCTGAAAGAAAACATCGAGGTAGACCTGACTGAACTGAAACTGAACGAAAACGTACGCGTAGAAGATGTGAATGCTGAGAACTACGAGATACTCAACTCGCCCCGTATTCCCATCGCTTCTGTGGTAATGACACGTCAGTTGAAACAGGAAGAAGCTGCCGCTCCTGCAGCCGCAGGCAAAGCAGCCGCTGCTGCACCTGCTGCCAAAAAGTAACATACAGCTATCAAATACAAGCCCGGACCAAATCCGGGCTTTTTTCCCCCTATAATCCTACTTTAATATTGCCTGTATTAGGCAGGCATTGTCTTTGTGAAACCATGGTTTCATTCCGGCCCGGAAAAATGGCGGGTGATACAGGTTCATCCCGTCTAATTAAAAAATGTGTTCAGGTGAAACGCTGTTTCATCGGTTCAACTATAAAATAATTTCGTACTGATGAAGTATCTGATCATCGGTTTGGGTAATATTGGAAACGAATACGCCGGCACCCGCCACAATATTGGGTTCGACGTAGCCGACGCCCTTGCCCAAAAGCATGGTGGTCTTTTTGCAGTAGACCGGCTGGCACATGTTTGCGAAGTGAAATGGAAAGGCAAGAAGTTGATTATTATCAAGCCTACCACCTACATGAACCTGAGCGGCCGCGCCGTAAAGTATTGGAAAGAAAAAGAATCGATTCCTTTGGAACAATTATTGGTAATTGTTGACGAAATTGCATTACCGCTTTCTAAGATCCGGCTACGCCCTTCGGGTAGCAGTGCCGGTCATAATGGGTTGCGAAGCATCGAAGAAGCACTTCTTACCGATAAGTACCCCCGGCTTCGGTTTGGTATTGGCAACGATTTCCCCAAAGGAATGCAGGCAGATTATGTGTTAAGCCCCTGGAAACAAGAGGAGCTGCCCCTGGTAAAACTAAAGGTAGAAAAGTGTGTGGAAGTAGTGGAAAGCTTCATTGCAATAGGCATAGAACGGACTATGAATGAAGCGAATAAATTGGCGTTTACACTATGATTTGTTAATTTGAATCTTTATTTTCGCAAGGCCAATTTATTAAAGCGAATAATAATTTGATTTTCAATATCTCTATGCACGCGTACCCCCCGGCTTTTCCAGGCGCATGAAACTTGAAAACAATTATCTCAATTAAACCCTTTGTTGAGTATGAAAATTTTCTGTGTAGGCCGTAATTATG
>Ga0065721_10004050_pt1 | contig 60969 bp, 63 predicted proteins | sample Mesricmetagenome_FD_59108 | JGI IMG/M metagenome (GOLD analysis project Ga0065721, IMG submission 59108) | Mesophilic microbial community from rice straw/compost enrichment Sample: eDNA_1 v2 (version 2) | ecosystem: Engineered > Solid waste > Grass > Composting > Bioreactor | place: USA: Davis... | reverse complement strand
CCGGCAGCGCCGCGACCCACGATCCAGCGTCTACCCCGGATCGCGGTTGATGAGCGGGTGTAGCTCAGGGGTAGAGCACAACCTTGCCAAGGTTGGGGTCGAGGGTTCGAATCCCTTCGCCCGCTCCAGTTTTTTACAAGAAAATCAGTAGCTTAAAAGACGCCCTTCGGGGCGTTTTTGCTTACACGGGCTTTTGCGTCGAGCCGTGTAAGCGCGATGTAAGCACGAGAGAGTGTGTTTTCGGACAATGCAGCGTGCGTTGGGCGGGCGAGCGCTGCCGAACAACGGCGACGGGGGCATCCAGGCGTCGATGCGAGGACGAGACGTGCCGACCGCGCTGAGCCATTTGGCGACATTGTCGACCGCGAATCGGAGAGTCACGGATTTTCACAGGTAGTGGGACGCGCCGGGAATGGAATAAAGCTCAACCGGCTCGGTGAAACCTCTCAATTCGTGGCGGCCGACCGGGATCACCGTCCTCAAATCGAGAAGCGTCGCGAATCGCTTTGACATCAAAAGCGGGCAACCCGTCGCGCTGCACACGCTCTGAATGCGGCTCACAAGATTAACATCCCGACCGATCAGGGTGAAATCCAGCCGGTGACCGGACCCGATATTGCCGTATCCGGCCTCGCCGTAATGTAGAGCAATGCCAGCATCGAGGTCAGCATCGAGTGCTGTAAAACGGGCCAAGCTGTCCAAGGCGCCCAAAGCGCCTCGTAGGGCGGCGGAGCAGGATGCAGCACTGCTCTCGTGATGAAAAAAGGCGAGCACCGCGTCGCCCATGAACTTGATTACCTCGCCTCCTTCTCGTGTGATCGCCGGCAAGATTCGGTCGAAATACGAATCGAGCAATTCGAGCACACGAGACCCCGGCAATCTGTTGGATAGATCCGTAAAGCCGCGCAAATCGCACAGCAGCAATGCAGCCTCGAAGGCTTCGATTTCGCCGCGACGTATGTGACCGGCCATGACCCGTCGTGCCGTCGTCGCTCCGACATATGTGTTCAGCAGGGTCAATTCTGCCCTTCTGAGCGTGCGTAGTTCGCAGGCGTTTCGCAATGCCGGTATTATCCGCTCCAGCACCGCTCGCACACTCGACGTAAAGCCGCTGGCTCGTGTCGTGGAGAAAGATGCGGCGCTCACGAGACCGTCGGCCCCGCATAGCGGCACAAAAATAAACTCCTTCAAACCTCGGCCGCGGTAGAGGTCCGTATGAACCCAAGTAGGCTCGACGGAACCGTGGAGGCGCACTGTCAGCGCCTCGCGCGTGTTCATGACGCGCCGAAGCGGGCTGTCCGAGAACCCAGGCGTAGTTTCAATGCCTCGCTCCCTATCGAGCACCTCAACGGATTCTCCCGGCGACCATGCCACGCTGCGCCCGAGGTACTCGGGATGAAGGGTTCGAAAGTGGAGCGTGAGCCTGTCGAGCGGCAATCCAGCGGCGCACAAGCATTGCCCCAGCCCCTCCGCCAGCGTCGCTTCGTCAAGATCATAGCATTCATCCCCCGCGAGCCATTCGATCAATTCGACGGCCACTGTTGGATCAACGGGATCGCCAGCGACCTCCGACGGTGATTTTCGTGTCGTCCGCTCTTCGGTCATTATTTTTCTTTCGTTCTGGGCTGCCGCGAGCTACGGCGCCCTCTTCGGATCTCCTCTCAGGTCCGCGTCGCAGCGCCTTCGTTCACGATGGCTGCCGACGGGAGGCTTTCGAGAACTTTGAAATGACGATCTTTGCAGTAACGAGCACGGGCGCGGCCGCGAGGAAGAACAGCGCGATCGTTAGAAATGCGGTATTGAAGGCGATTACCGTTGCCTGAGTTGCAATTTCGCGACCGAGCATCTGAATGGCGGACTGGGCGGCTGCGCCTGCTTCCATGCCGCGAACCGTCAGGGCCTTGGTCATCATCGCAATGTGCTCAGACACGGCGATGTTGCCGGGCACGATGTGAGCGCCTAGCACGCTTTTATTCAGGGCGGTCTGATGATCAATAAGCGTTTCAAGGAACGCGACACCGAGCAGACCGCCCGTTTGACGGCCAACATTAAACAGGCCGACGCCATACGCCACGAGTGGCCGCTGAAGGTCTACGAGCGTGATCAACGTGATCGACAGGAACAGGAAGCCGAGACCGAAACCTCGAAGGACAATGGCGGGCATCATGTCTGGTGCGCCGCTCTCACCATTTGATCCAGACAGCATCCACATCGTCGCCATGAAAATAAGTATGCCGAACGGGACCGTAATGATCGGTGGTCGTCCTCTTCGGACGAGGAAAGCCGTTATCAGCAAGCTTGCGATGAACACGCCACCGCTGGGAAGCAGGAGCATGCCTGCACCCGTCGCGGTCATTCCCAGAACAGAAACGGCAAAAGACGGTATGAGGTAGGCGCTGCCGAACAGCGCCACGCCTGCTGCAAAGCTCGCCAGAAAGCCGAAGGCAAATCCTTCATCCCGGAAAATCGCGAAATTCAGCAGAGCACCGTTGCGCTGCGCGCGGAATTGCTGGAGGAGGAACAGTAGGAACGCAAGTCCGCCGATGGCGGAAAGACGGCCAATGCGAGGCTCTTCGAGCCAGTTCCAACGGCTTCCCTGATTAAAGACATAAGTCAGGCAGAAAGCCGCGATCGTGAAAAGCGCGAGCCCTATCCAATCGAGACGCGCCTGGTGTACTTCGGTATCCTTGCCGAGGTTCGTCGATGCAAGGATCGCTACGCCCGCCAACCCGACGGGTACGATTGCGAGGAAAATCCAGGTCCACGACAAGGTATCGATGAACCAGCCCTGCATAGATGGCGCTAGAGTCGCGGGCGCGACGACGGCTCCCATCGCGAATAGCGCTTGAATGATAGGTTGTTGTGTACGCGGGAATGCCTGCAACAGCATCGTTTGGCCGCTCACAAGCAGAAGGCCACCCGACATTCCTTGCAAGAGTCGCAAGAAGAACAGGAGATCGAGATTGGCCGTGAAGGCCGCACATCCGCACGCAAGCGTCATAAGGCCCGTGGCCGCTCGAAGGCACGTTTGCGCGGAAAGCCGACCCATCAACCACGGCGCAAGCAGAAAGAAGCACAGCTTTACGGCAGTATAGCCGACGTCGAGGCGCGCGAATTCATCGGGCGTGGCATGGATGTCGCCCAACATATCCAGGCGTCCGAATGACAAGATTGTAGAAGCGACTGCCTCGGTGAGCGCTGAGAGCGTGACACCGACAACGAGCAATGCGGCCGATGTCGCTCCGAGGGGGTGGCTCACCGAGGCAGCCTCAACCGGATCAGTTGCGTGGGTGGGGGTCAACGCGCATCGCCTCCCGATCCGGTTGTACGAATGGCAACACGCGCCGATAGCCCAGGCACGAGGCGTCCCTGCAGCGGATTTCCGTCAAGAGTGATCTTGACCGGCACGCGCTGGACGACGCGGACAAAATTCCCGGTTGCGTTGTCAGAAGGTATCAGGCTGAACGATGCACCTGTGCCAGGAGCAAGGCTGGCAACGGTTCCAGTTATCTCAGCATGTGCGTAGCCATCGATCCGTATCCTTGCCTTCTGACCTGGCTGGATGTGTTCGAGTTGGACTTCCTTGAAATTGGCGACAAGCCAGATGTTGTCGACGGGCACAATATCGAGCAACGATGTCCCGGTGGTAACAAACCGTCCAACACGCGCCTGTCGATTGCCGATTACTCCCGCCACGGGAGCGCGGACGACCGTGTTGTCTAGATCGATTTGGGCGAGATCGCGAGCTGCTTCGGCCTGCTTCAGCGCCGCCTCAGCAGACTGTTTCTGGGCAGCAAGTGCATTCAGTTTCCTATTGGCCGCCTCCAAGGCCGCCTTCGCACCATCGACGGCTGCGTTGGCTTGCTCGCTGCCGGCCTGCGCCTGCTCGAATTGTGCCTCGCTCGCTGTGCGTGATCGGGCGAGGCTCTCATAGCGCTCGAAGTTCAACCGCGCGAGAGTTTGGGCGGCTACTGCCGAGGCCAGTTGCGCCTTCGCTTGCGCGATGGCCGCGTCCTGCAAGCTACGCTCCGCTTCCAGATTGGCCAAGGCGGCATTCGCAGCCGCAATATTTGCATCTGCCTGTGCGAGCCGGGCCTTATAGTCACGGTCGTCGATGCGAAACAGGATGTCACCGGCCTTCACCTGTTGGTTGTCATCGACGCGCACATCAACGATATAGCCCGCCACTTTCGGAGCGAGTGATGTGATATCTGCCCTGAGATAGGCGTTGTCGGTGGTCTCTTCGTATCTCCCACTCCCCCACCAGCCCCAACCCATGACGCTCAGCGCAAGTATTAGGCAGGCCAAACCGCCCAAGATCACAATTCTAAGAAGTCGTTGCACGAATGATCACCTTTGGTACGGACTATTACCAGTTGCTTTGACCAGTACGGTAACTTACCGTACCCGTCAATTGGAATCTGCGTTGGAGAGTCAGAGTGACCAGTTCAATCAATGCAAGGCGCCGCGCCTCGGAGCAGCGGAGAGCCACCATCCTCAAGGCGGCGGCGGCTGTCTTTTTCGAGCAAGGCTACGCAGCCACGAGCATCGACGCAATAATCGCGCAGATCGGCGGATCTAAACGCAACATCTATAACGAGTTCGGCAGCAAGGAGGGCCTGTTCACGGCACTCGTCTCGGAAGCCGCGGAAGAAGCGCTGGAAGCCCTTGCGGTCGAAAACATCGGCAGTCGCGATCTTGACGGATCGCTAAGGGAATTCGGGCGCCGGCTTCTGGGTATATATATGTCATCGACGCTCATCGGTGTGCTCCGTACCGTAATGGCAGAGGCCTCACGTTTTCCCGAGCTTGCAAAGGCCTTCTACGAGAAAGGACCCGGACGCACGTCTGATCGGCTGACCGCTGTCCTTGAGGTGGCTCGTGCGAGGGGCGAGATTGACGTCCCCGATTGCCGCATGGCGGCCGAACACTTCGTCGGCATGCTGCGCGACAACCTGCATCTGAGGGTGCTTCTCGGGCTACAAGATCCGCCGGAAGCGAAAGATGCCGAAGCTATCGTCGCGTCGGTGGTGAGCATCTTCCTCAAAGGCGTGCGAGCCGATCGCACCGTCTCGGAGATGCACTGAAAACCCATTTATACCGTGAAAGATACCCGCACGGGCGAGCAATATGCTCGCGCGCGCACTCTCGCTGCGACTGATCCAGCAAAGCATCGATGAGCGCCATAGGGGCGACTTTATCCCGCTCACGCAAATCAAAACTCATGTCGGGGAGGCAATGCCGGATCTATCGCTCGATTTGAAATACCTACGATATGCACTTGCCGCAGCTCAGCACCAAAGTTTCCGGCGCGCGGCGTCAGCGCTTAATATCTCACAATCAACTTTGGTGCGCCGGGTGCAGTTGCTTGAGCATAGAATCGGCTTTCGCATCTTTGACCGCGGCCCTAGCGGGGTAAGGCTAACCAGCGCAGGCGAACTTTTCCTCGAAGAGGCATCGGTAGGAATGCATCAGCTCAGCCACGCAATTGAACTCGCGTCGTCGGTTCGACGCGGCGAGCGTGGGGAGATTCAGGTAGGCGTTCTATTATCGCTTGCTGCTGGCCCCCTCCACATTGCGCTTCGGGAGTTCCACCGACGCTATCCGCATATTCGGGTATCATTCCACGAAGGAACCGCCGAGCAAGACCTCGCGCGGGTGACGACCGGAGAACTCGATATTTCCTTCATCGCCGGAGAACCGAAACTCGCGGGGCAAAAGGCCCTTCGGGTTTGGTCGGAAAGCGTCCATGTCGCCCTTCCCGCTGACCATCGTCTAGCTGATCATCACGAGTTGCAATGGTCCGACCTCAAGGAGGAGACTTTCTTGGTCACGCGGCAAGGTGCGGGACCGGAGATTCGGGATTATCTCGTGCGAAAACTATCAGCGCCTGGCTTCAGACCAAAAATTGATGTTCACGATGTCAGCCGGCAGAGCCTCCTCAATGTTGTTGCGATGGGATACGGAATTACGCTCGCGAGCAGTTCCATCATTGGCGGTACGGCGGACGGAATCAGGTTTCGCCCCATTTGCGGCGATCCCGAGTTGCTGACTTGGACGGCAATCTGGTCACCGGGAAACTCAAACCCTGCGCTTCAACACCTGCTTCGCATTGTCAATGAGGTCTCGTCGGGCAAAACGCCAAAGCACCACGCGAACAGAATCCGGCGGTTCATCGCGTTCGCGGTCTATTTCAATGCCTTCCAGCACTCTTGGATTGACGCGATGGGCCAGCTTCTTGAGGCGATTCTCTGATTTGCGCGCCGACTGCGCACATTACTCACTGTGGACGCTTGGGTTGGGTGAGAATGCCGTCGAGGAAAATTGCCACAGCAGAATCGACGACCTTCTTCTTCTCGTCCACAGTCAACGGAGGTTGCAGACCTAGCACGACGCGCAGGTGAATGTTGTCGCGTAGCATTCCGGTGAAATGATCTGCCACGATGCGGCAATCGTCAATTTCAATCTCGCCGCGCTGCTTTGCGTCTTCCAACACCTCGGCAAGCCGGAGGGCAGTACGGCCGGGACCGCGATCATAGAACGCTTTCGCAAGATCCGGGAATCGGAACGCCTCGGCCATCGTCACCCGATAGACGCCGATTAGTTTTGGCGACATGTAGATTTCGATCAGCTTTTGGGCAAATTCTGTGAGGGTCTCGCGCAGATTCCGCCCGCCGATTTCCTCGGCGGTGAGCGCTCGAAGTGCGCTTTCTGCCGCTTCGGAGACAATCGCCGTGAAGAGGCCCTCCTTGCTGCCGAACTCGTTATAGATATTGCGCTTGGAACCTCCGACGCGCTCGATGATCGCGTCCATGCTGGTCGCTGAATAGCCCTGTTCAAAGAAAACGGTGGCTGCGGCATCTAAAATCAAGCTGCGCCGCTCGTGTGATGACAGCCGTTTCGCCGGCCGTCCAGCATCCTTGTTCATCCTGCGATAATCCCAGCGTGGTACGTTGCGTTACCTTAACCTTCAAAAATCGGAAATTCCACATCGCAGAAGCGATATACAGCCGTTGAACCGCCAGGGATTTGTGGAACATTGGGTTGTTTGCGATCAGGAACCGCGCGTCTCGATCCCGCGCAGAAAAATCTCGATCGCCTGATCAACCGACTGCTCCAGTTCATTATCGGAAGGCGGCGGCTGGAGACCGAGCACGACTCGGAGATGAACGTCATCGCGCAACATGCCGAGAAAGCGTTCGGCCGCGCGCTGGCTATCACCGAACGAAATCACTCCGCTCGCCTCAAACTGGTTCAACACTTCAGCCAACCGCTTTGCCACTCTGCCGGGGCCATTGAGGAAAAAGGTCTCGGCTACGTCGGGTTGCCGTGCACTTTCGGCAATTACGGCGCGGTACAGGGCAAGTGTGGTCGGCATCATAAGCACCCGGCTCACCTCCATGCCAAACGTCTTCAGCGTCCACCCGAAATCGCCGCTTACCTCATCGCTGCGCGGTAGCGAATCGATGATCTTGCTCGATGCGTCCGTGACGAGCGCCAGGAATAGTTCCTTCTTTCCGCCGAAATGGCTGTAAATTGCCCGCTTGGAGCCGCCAACCTTCTCAATGACGGCTTCGATACTGGCACTCTGGAACCCCTCCTCAAGGAACACCTCCGACGCCGCTGCGAGCAGAGCAGCGCGCAATTCCTCGCTGTCCCGTCTCTGCCGACGCCCCCCGCTTTTCCGCGCGATCTCGCTCATTTGTGCTCCACAATCGAATTCAGTCTTGCATCTTAAGGTACTGTGCGTTACCTATCCATGGTAACAACCAGTACCAAGAGAGCGCAATAGATGCCCGAGAAAAAATCGAAAAGGAAGATTGCCCGCAACGTCGTCGTCGGACTGCTCGTGGTGGGAGGACTCGCTTATGGCGGGAAATACGGTTGGTACTGGTGGACGGAGGGGCGTTTTGTCGAGAGCACCGACAACGCCTACGTTCGTGCAGACGTAACCCTATTGGCGCCGCGCGTGGCTGGATATGTCGAGAATGTGGAAGTCGTCGACAACCAGGTTGTGAAACGCGGACATGTTCTCTTCAGAATCGACAATCGTGATTTCCAAGCTCGGGTTGATCTTGCGCGGGCCGATGTCTCTGCGCGGCGGGCGGCGATTGAAGCAGCTCAAAGCCAACTACAGCTACAACGCGCAGTGATCAGCCAGACCGAAGCGGATGCAGAATCGGCGGCGGCCGAGGTCGAACGCGCCAAGCGCGACCTCGAGCGAGCTGAAGCACTTGTTCGCACGAACGCTGTTTCCATCCAAAGCGCTGATCTCGCGCGCAGTAATGCCACAAAGGCGATCGCTGCGGTGCGCGCGGCCCAGGCGCGCATCACATCCGAAAAGGATCGTGTGTCGGTTCTCGACGCACAAGAAAAGGGAGCGGAAGCAGCGTTAGCGCAAGCGGAGGCGTCTCTCAAACTTGCTGAAATCGACCTTGAGAATACGGTCGTGCGCGCGCCGATCTCTGGAACCGTGGGTAATCTTCAAGTTCGGGTCGGCCGGTATGTCCAGCCGGGCACGCAGATGCTGGCACTTGTTCCCACCGAGGACGCCTATGTCGTTGCAAATTTCAAAGAGACGCAGGTTGGCGAAATGCACGTCGGGCAACGCGTCGAACTTGAAATCGATTCTTATCCTGGCCGCGTCATTCACGGTCACATCGACAGCCTCTCTCCGGCATCAGGCGCACAATTTGCCCTGCTTCCGCCGGATAACGCCACCGGCAATTTCACGAAAGTGGTCCAGCGAATCCCGGTGAAGGTCGTCGTCGATGGTGAGAGTGCGCACGTCGTCGACTTGCGTCCCGGAATGTCGGTGATTGCAAAGGTCAACACCAAAGGCGCCGAGGATCAATCTGACGCGGAGCACCTGAAGGTATCAAGCCGATGACCGATATCACGGCCAGCGCTCACCCATCGCGAGAGCAGTCTGCTGTTCCGTTCCGTAACTGGCTTGCGGTGTTCGGCGGGGTTCTCGGCGCATTCATGGCCGTCCTGAACATTCAGGTTGTGAATGCGTCGCTTGCTGACATACAAGGCGCGCTGGGCGCCTCGATCGACGAAGGCTCTTGGATATCGACGTCCTATTTGATCGCCGAGATCATCGTCATTCCGCTGACCGGGTGGCTGTCGCAAGTCTTCAGCATCAAGCGCTACATTCTCGGGAACGTCATTTTGTTTGTCGCCTTCATGATTGCAGGCGGCTTCGCGTGGAACCTTGAGGTAATGATCGTGCTCAGGGCGCTGGCGGGTTTTTTTGGCGGAGCGCTGATCCCGGTCGCGTTCACCATCATTCTGACGAAGTTGCCGCCGGCCAAGCAGATGATCGGTTTTGCGCTCTTCGGCCTGACAGCAACACAGGCGCCTTCGGTCGGCCCTGCGCTGGGTGGATGGCTCACGGACAACTACGGCTGGCAGTATATTTTCTACATCCAGATTATCCCCGGCGTCATGATGTTCATGCTGCTTCTGCGGGGCCTTGATGACGAACCAATGCAGCTCAACTTGCTTCGGAAAGGTGACTGGCTCGGCATCGGGTTGATGGCAACCGGGCTGGCGGCTTTTGAGCTTATGCTGGAAGAAGGAAATCGGGAGAACTGGTTCGACTCCGAATTCATCGTCAAGACAGCATGGATCGCCGCGATTTTCCTGACGGCCTTTGTCGTACTGCAAATGAGACGAAAAGAGCCGCTGGTAAATCTGCGGCTATTCGCCGATAGAAATTTCACGGTAGGGTCCGGGATAAATACAATTCTCGGTATGGGACTTTTCGGGACAGTGTTCCTCGTTCCGAAATATCTCGCGCAAATCCAAGGTTACAGCCCGTTTCAGATCGGTGAGGTCATGATGTGGCTGGGCATTCCCCAGCTCTTCATGGTTCCGGTTGTGCTGCGCCTGTCCGCAAAGGTGGATACGAGATATCTGCTCGCCTTCGGGTGCCTTGTGTTTGCGGCCAGTTGCTTCATGAACATCCAGATGACCGCCGACTCGGCCTACAGCCAGATGGTCTGGTCGAACGTTGTGCGCGCTATCAGCATGCCGTTCATCATGCAGCCAGTATCAGGGGTCGCGACCGCGAATATTCCGCCGGCACAGGCGGGGTCCGCATCGGGACTTTTCAACGTCATGCGCAACCTTGGAGGCGCGGTAGGGATTTCGATGGTCGGATTGATTCTGACCGTGCGTGAGCACTTTCATTCCAACATTATCACCGAGCATCTTTCGCTGCTTGAGCCAGCCACCCAAGAAAGGATCGCCGCTCTCACGCAACGGTTTGTCTCGTTGGGTTCGGGCTCGGAGCTGGCGCAGATGCGCGCACTCGCAGCGATCGACGGCATCATGAGGAGGGAGAGCAATATCATGGCGTTCAGCGACTGCTTCTACGCGATGGGCGTCGCCTTCCTGGTAGGATTCCTATTCTGCTTCCTGCTGAAGAAGGTCGAGCCGGGATCAGGTGCCCCTGGGGCGCACTGACGAGGTGCGCCATGTCTCAGGAGCATCGTCGCGAAGTCACGCTTGAAGAAGCACTGAACGATCCGATCGTTCAGCTTCTCATGAAGCGCGATGGGGTTACTGCCGATGATGTTCGGGCGGTCGTCGAGCAGGCAAAGGCCCGATTAGAGAATGGGGGAAACAACGCGGAAAGCGGCGATGGGCCGGGGAGCTAAGGTCGCTGCGTCGGCCATAGCGGTTTACGGCTTGCTGGCGATCGCGTGGGCAGTGGGATGGCAATGGCTGACGGTTCACGTCTCAGAGCAAAAATCCGAAACCGCCTACGTTAGATCCAGACTGGCATCGTTCGACAGAGACTCCGACGACGGTGTTTTGGTTATCGCCAGTTTTAGGGAAGCCCAGCTTGATCATGTAAGAGTTGGGCGCTCAGCCCGTGTTGTCATCGATCGATATCCGGAAGCCAGGATACGCGGCGTTGTCGATGGCTTATGCTCAGGAAGCTGCCCCGACAATTACCAGGGGCAAGCAGCAGCAACCCTCGCCGTCACCGTGAAGCCGCTATCGGCTAGGATCTTGCTCACGGAAATTCCCAAAGGCATTCATCTCGACGCTGGCATGTCGGCGTCTGTCACAGTGGGCGCGGGGCCTGAAGACATTGCATCATGGGCGCTTTGGCCGTGAGGTGACCCGATTGTGCGCTACCGCAATCCGCCGGAAGCGATGAGAACAACCTTGATCACCATCGTCGGCGTCAAGGCAGTATTTCATTCTTGCCGATTTGAGCTGGTTACCCGGAGACCTATTGTAGAGTCGACTTCGCAACGATTGACAGCATATGGTTAGAGGCCTCCAGACGACTGGCGTGCACGGTTTTTGCGCGGGTCCTTCCCCCAACTGTGTGGAGGACGGTGGCATACTGCGCGGGATAGAGGCGAATGATTTCCTCTTTACCGGCATACTCGCATGTCCAGGTCGACTCGTTTACCGGCCGCCAATAACGTACCGGATTCAGCCGGCTCAGGTCCTGCCTGAATGCGCCCGTTGTCGAGTATCGACACGCGGGATCGGATGCGACCGCCTTTCTGATGATGCGTTTCAACTTCTCAGGAACGTAACCTTGGAAACCGAGGACATCGGCGATGTTCTCCCCGTCTTGCATGGACTTGCGCGCTTGGCTTAGACGAGTGTGAAAGGCGTATTGGTTGTTTGTCGTACGGAGAAGCGTCAACCCCATACCAAAGATATCAGTAGCCACCGAGAAGCCCGCTCCAGCAACGGTCTCAGGCGGTATATAGGGACCATAAAGGAGATCGGATACGATCCTCCCCGACTCCTGATGTTGTGCAGCACCAAAGTCGGAGAGCTTTGCGGTCTCGCCGGCGAGCATGATGTTGTCAGCGGTCACGTCGCGATGAATGATCCCGTTCCTATGGACCCAACCCAAGCCGGCGAGAGCTTGACGGCAATACGCAATGGATTCCGCGACAGGTACAAATTTACGTGCCAGCAGATCGGCAAGCGACCCATCCGGCATATATTCCATCGCCATGATGAATGTCGTGCCGCAGTCATATGTCTTGATGATGCGTACGATGTTCTCGTGACTGCACGTTTTCTGAAACGTCGCCTCATGCTGAGGCGAATGCTCAGCGAATTGCGTGGCGGTTAATTTGAGGACGACCTCTTCGTTATTTCGACGGTTCCTTACACGGAAAAGCTCACCGGTCCTTCCATAGCCAAGGCGATCAACGATCTGAAATTCGTCGGGGATCAGAGCGGCGAGCGAACCATAACCGGATTGATTGGGAAGCACATCGATCACTCCTGAATAGTTTGGTACGGTACGGTGTCGTACCAGTTGAATAATGGAGGGTCAATTGCTGTGGACGACATGCCGAGGGAGAATTACTCGGCAGTGCCATTTATGCTCGGTCGCTCGCGGCCGGCGCTGACGCAGAAGCGCCCTTATGTGTTTGGGCTGGGGGTTGGAGCCCGGGGATGGTTCCCGTTGCTCCGACGAGCCTTTGCAAATCCTCGATCGGTTGCAATAAAGCGTTCCAGCATCGGAACAATCAGTTTCATCGGATCGCGCACCGGCTGGCCGGTGTCCCTGCTCAATATCTCGGCATAGGCTGAAAGATCGCGCGCTAGACCGGCGGGCAATTCCACCGTAACCTTGACCGGCTTGTCGTCGGAAAGCGGACCGAGTTTGAGTTTTGTCATGGATCATCCCCTGTAAGGTTCAAGTACAAGGTCGCGGGTCACGATCACGCGAACCGGGAATCCCGGTCGGATGGTCAACGTGGGCGCAACCTGCAACTGCCGCTGGATGATCTGCTGGCCCGCCTGATTGATCGTGTCCTGCGAGCCGTCGCGGATCGCGCGGATCAGGCGGTCCTCGTCGCTCGTCGCGAGTTCGGCGCCGATGGCAAGCAGAGTGGAGAGTCCCGCCGCCTTAGCGAGATCCCACCAGTGGTAGTCGATGCCATCCTCCAGGCCGGCATAGCCCTGGCTGTCGGCGCCCGGCTGGCGCTCCAGCACGATCGAGCGGCCATTGGGGAAGATGAGCCGGTTCCAGACCAGCAGAACGCGGCGCTGTCCGAACTGGACGCTGTTGTCGTACTGACCAATGATGCGGGTGCCCTGCGGCACGAGGAGGACGCGGCCGGTCGGGCTGTCATAGATGCTTTCCGTGACCTGCGCGGTGATCTGGCCCGGAAGGTCGGAGCGGATGCCGGTAATCAGTGCTGCCGGGATGACCGCGCCCGCCTGAAGCACGAAGGGCGATGCCGGAGCCATGACGCGATCGGTCGCGGTGGTCCGGCGATCGACGGTGGCGTTGAGGAAGGCGTTCTGCCGATCCTGCGACGTATTCCCGCCGAGGCCGAGTCCGGCGGGATTAGGCATTCCTGCGCCGACGGCCGGGTCCGCGCCCACGGTCGGGTTCGTGCGTGTCTCAGTCTGGAAGAAGACGCGGCTCGTGCGTGCGGCTTCCTCCTCGGCGCGCCGCCGCTGCTCTTCCTGATCCACGGTCGGATCGGGAACCGTGGGCGGAACGACGGGTTTGCCCTCGTTCTGCGCACTGAGGATCGGCCGGCCGAGATCGCCGGGCAGTGCCGGGCCGAGGACCGGCCCGGTATAGTCGCGGGGAAGACCGGCGAGCCCATCGGCCGTCGCCCGGTTCTCGGTCGAATAGAGTTCCTCGCCATCCGCGCCGCGATCGCGGGTCTGGAGTGCGTAGATCAGTGCGCCGCCGATGCCGAGCGAAACGATGAGGCCGGCTCCGGCCAGCGTCTTGCGCGATAGGCGTGTGACGCGCGGGGCTTCGGCGCGAAGGCGCATCGGGGCAGCATTGTTGTTTCCGGTGTCTGTCATGACGACTGCCCTCCCTTATCCTGACGGACATTCGTTGCGCGCGAGGAGCCGTCGATGCGCTCAATCCTGACGGTCTGCTGGCGCTTGCCGCCGCCAAGCCGCAGTTCGGCCGCGCCGAACAGGCGATCGACGATCAGCACGTTGCGATAGGTGCGCGTATTGGCGATCTGGGCTTCGCCCTCGGGACCGATCACGAAGATCGGCGGCATTTCCCCCTGGACGATGCCGCGCGGGAACTCGATGTAGACGCGCCTCCCGTCGTCGTAGACGGAGACCGGCTTCCATGGCGGATTGTCACCGGATGCGAAGCCGTAGCGATAGTTCCGCGCCGCCACGGCCGGGATAACCGGCGTTGTGGGTATCGCCTGCGCCGAGCCACCGCGAGGGCGCGGATAGGACCAGGCCACGGACGGCATGTAGGGCTTCTCGCGCGAGCGCAGCTCGATCATGTAGGTGCGCCGGTCGGTGGTGATGACGAGATTGGTCGAGATATCCGCGCGCGACGGCTTTACGAGAACATGGACACGCCGCGTCTCACCGGAGCCGCTCTCGGTGTCGCCGATGATCCAGCGTGCCGTGTCGCCGGCGGCGATCGGGCCTGCGCCGGTCAGGCTTTCACCCGGCTCCAGCGCGATGTTGGTGATCTGACCGGGCGAGGCATAGATCTGGTAGAGCGCGCCGTCGCTCCAGGGATAGACCTGGATGGCGTTGTAATAGCCCTCGCGCCGCGGCTCGACGCGCGCTGCGAGATTAGCGTTCTCGACACGGGCAGTCGGCGTGCTGGCCGCGCCGCCGCCGCGGCTCACCGTCCATGCGGGCGGGATGTGGAGGGGCTTCGGCGTCGTGTCCGTCACGGCTGTCGGTACGGCCGGCAGCGGCGGCACGTCGGAATCGTAGGTGATTGCGGGCGGCTTCTTCGCCGAGGCGCAGCCGCCGAGCATCGCGGTGGAAACCAGCAAAGTCGTGATCACGGATTTACGAAGAGCCGGCTTTGCGGCATTGCGGAAGTGCGGCGTCATTGTCCCAACTCCCGCGACCAGTTGATTGCATTGACGTAGATGCCGAGCGGATTGGCCTTCAGCCGTTCGGCGTCGCGGGGTGGCTGGACGACGATGGTGAGGATCGCCGTCCAGCGCTCGGTGGTCGAAAGCTGACCGTTCTCATAGCGCCGTTCGATCCACGCTATCCGGAAGCTCTCCGGCGAGGCGCGGATGACCGAGGAAACCTCGACGGCGACCTGCTGCTTGCCGACCTTGGTGAAGGGGTCGTTGACGCGGGCATAGTCGTTGAGCGCAGCCGCGCCCCGGTCCGTCGTCCATTCATAGGCGCGCAGCCAGTTCTGCCGCACGATGATCGGATCGGCCGGGACCGAACGGACCTGCTCGATGAAGCGTGCGAGATGCCATGCGATCTGCGGATCGGTCGGGCGGTAGTCGGCGGTTGCCGCGGCGACGGTCTGGGCCTGTCCCAGCTTGTCGACCTGAACGATCCAGGGAACGACGGTGCCCCGCGCCGACTGGACGACGAGAGCGGCGGCGAAGCCGGCCGATAGCGCCAGGCATCCGAACGCCATATAGCGCCAGTTGCGCGCCTGGACGCGGGCGGAGCCGATACGCTCGTCCCAGATCTGGGCGGCCTTCTGATAGGGGGTCTCGGGTTGCGGCGTCTTGCCGTAGTGGGTGGCGGGTCGTCGGAAGAGGTTCATGAGCGGTCGCTTTCGGAGAGATTGACGGAGGAGCCGGAGCCGTGGCTGTCACCGGAGCGGACCGCGTGGGCGGCTGCGGAAACGCCATGGCTCATCGCCTGGCCGCGCTTCATGCGCTGCGCCCAGGCCGGCGGGGTATTCACAGATCCGGCCGCGGCAGCGCCGGCCGAGGCGTCGTTGGCGGCCTGTCCGCCGCCTCCGACGGTTCCCATGGTCGAAGAGCCGCCCGTCGTTTCGAAAGCGCCCTTGACGCCGCCGGTGTGGCTCGACTTGAGGCTGTCGGCGGCACGGGCGAGACCGCGACGCAGCGGTGAGGCAGCGCCCGAGCCGGCAGCGCGCGCCACACCGCCGAGACCGGAAGCGACTCCCGACATGCCGGACTGTCCCATCGAGCCGAGCGTGTAGGCCGAGGAGGCTGCGCCGGCTGCGGCAGCGCCGCCACGCGCGGCGGCCGCACCTCCGGACAAAGCCAGCGCTCCGCCCTTGGCGGCCAGCACGGCTCCGCCGCCAGCGGCGAGCGCTGCGCCTCCGACCGCAAGCCCTGTGCCTACGGCGGCGCCCGCGCCGAGCTGAGGTCCGCCGGAGACGAGACCGTTGGCGATGCCGGGACCGAAGATGCCGAGGCCGAGCAGGGAGAGCGCGGCGAGCACGATCGCCATGGCCTGGTCGATGGTCGGCGTCGCGCCACCGAAGCCGGTGGTGAACTGCGAGAACAGCGTCGAGCCGATGCCGATGATGACGGCGAGAACCAAGACCTTGATGCCGGATGAGATGACGTTGCCGAGCACCCGCTCGGCCATGAACGCGGTCTTTCCGAAGAGGCCGAAGGGTATCAAAACAAACCCGGCAAGCGTGGACAACTTGAACTCGATCAGCGTGACGAAGAGCTGGATCGCTAGGATGAAGAAGGCGAGGATGACCAGCACCCAGGCGAAGAACATGCAGGCGATCTGGATGAAGTTCTCAAAGAAGGCGATCCAGCCCATGAGGTCGGAGATGGATTCGAGCAGCGGGCGTCCGGCGTCGAGCCCGGTCTGTGCCACCTTGCCGGGGCGCAGGAGATCGGCGGTGCTGAAGCTGGTTCCGGAGCCCTTCAGGCCGAGCCCGGCGAAGCTGTCGAAGACGATCTTCGCGAGGCTGTTCCAGTTGGAGATCAGATAGGCAAAGACCCCGACGAAGAGCGTCTTTTTCACCAGCCGCGCCATGATGTCGTCGTCAGCGCCCCAGCTCCAGAACAGGGCCGCAAGCGTCACGTCGATCACGATGAGGGTTGAGGCTATGAAGGCGACCTCGCCGCCGAGCAGGCCAAAGCCGCTGTCGATATAGGACGTGAAGACCGAGAGGAAATTGTCGATGACGCTGGTGCTGCCCATCTGCGCTCACCGTCCGTCATTCGCCGCGGGCGCGACCGGCTGCGGCGTGCGGCCGAGAAAGCGATCGCGGGTCTCGGCCCAGACGCGCAGGCATCCGGCATCCTTGCCGGCGGCCTCGCCAAGCTGCTGGCACCGGCGCTGTTCGACGCGAAGCGCATCGATCGAGCGCTCGACGGCCCGCGCCGGCTCCGGGGCCTTTACCTCGTCCTTGCGGGTCAGCTCGATGGCCGTCGCTGTGATCGCGACAGCCACGAAGACGACGGCGCCCAGCCGGGCCAGCATCTTGCCGTCCATGGTCGTCCCCCTTCCTGCGTCTCAGTTGCCGTTGAACATCTTGGCGTTTCCCGGCTGGTAGCCGGAGCCGGGCGTGAGGAAGCGGCGGCGCTGCTCGCGCCCCTGCTCGGCCGCCGCTGAGCGCTCGGCGTCCGTGAGCGCCTGCGCCCGGCCGTTCGCGGCGATCACGGCGGTCAGGTCAGCGAGCTGCTGCGCCTGAAGGGCGAGGAGCTGGTTGCCGGCCTGGGTTGCCTGAAGTGCGCCGGTCGCGCCCTGGCTCTGCCCCACCAGCGCCGACATCTGGGTGCGGTTGGTGTCGATGTTGCCGACAACGGTGGCCTGGACGCGCATGGCGTCCTGCAGACCGCCGACGGTATTCTGCCAACGGGTCTTCGCGTCCTCGATCAGCTTGGCGTCCGAGGTGGTCAGTGAGGCGTTGCCGTATTGCGTCTTGAACGCCTGATCGATCTGGCCGACGTCGAAAGCGATGTTCTGCGCCTGGCTCAGGAGCTGCTGCGTGCGCTGCACGGACTGCTGGAGCTGCTGGAGCGAGGAGAACGGCAGGCTCGCCAGGTTCTTCGCCTGGTTGATGAGCATCTGCGCCTCATTCTGGAGCGACGTGATCTGGTTGGTGATCTGCTCCAGCGCGCGGGCGGCCTGAAGGACGTTCTGGGCGTAGTTGGTCGGATCGTAGACGATCTTCCAGGCGTGTGCCGGGGTGGTCAGGACCGGAGCGACGGCGAGCGGTACGGACAGCACGGTGGCGGCAAGCAGGGCGGCGGAGATGCGAGGCGAGGTGCGCGTCATGTTTTAGTTCTCCTGTTCGGGTTGGGGGTCGAAGTTGATGAGATCGGGGATGAGGTCCGCGGCCCATGCGACGTCGCGCGCCGCGAGCCACGCGGGCAGGAAACCGTCGCGGCCGTGTTCGGCAACGATCTGGGCGATGAGGGTCTGGTCGGATTTCGAGGAGGCCGCGCAGAGCGCGAGCCCGACTTCCGACAGGCCCAGCTCGAACATCCGGTTGCCGCGCCGCGACTGGCAGTAGTAGTCGCGCTTCGGCGTGGCGCGGGCGATCAGCTCGATCTGGCGGTCGTTCAGACCGAAGCGCCGATAAATCGCCGTGATCTGGGGCTCGACCGCGCGCTCGTTCGGCAGGAGCAACCGGGTCAGGCAGCTTTCGATGATCGCGGGCGCGATGCTGCTGCCATCGATGTCGGACAGCGATTGCGTGGCGAAGATGACGCTGGCGTTCTTCTTGCGCAGCGTCTTCAGCCATTCGCGGAGCTGGCCGGAGAAGCCCTCGTCGTCGAGCGCCAGCCAGCCTTCGTCGATGATCAGGAGCGTCGGCCGGCCGTCGAGCCGGTCGCCGATGCGATGGAAGAGATAAGCCAGCACCGCCGGGGCGGAGCCCGACCCGACCAGGCCCTCGATCTCGAACGCCTGTACGGACGCCGAGCCGAGATGCTCGCTCTCGGCGTCGAGCAGGCGGCCGTATGGACCGCCGACGCAATAAGGGCGGAGCGCTTGCTTCAAGTCGTTTGACTGGAGCAGTACGGTCAGGCCGGTTATCGTCCGCTCCTCGATCGGAGCGGAGGCGAGCGAAGTCAGCGCCGTCCAGAGATGCTCCTTAACCTCGGGCGTGATCTGCACGCCCTCGCGCATCAGGATGGCGACGATCCAGTCGGCCGCCCAGGCGCGTTCCGGCACCTCATGGATGCGGGCGAGTGGCTGGAGGGAGACCGAGCGCTCCGCGCCGTCGGTGAGGTCGCCTCCAAGATCATGCCAATCGCCGCCCATGGCGAGCGCGGCCGTCCTGATGCTGCCGCCGAAATCGAAGGCGAACACCTGAGAGCGTGGGTAACGGCGGAACTGCAAGGACATGAGGGCGAGCAGCACGGACTTACCCGCGCCGGTCGGGCCGACGACGAGGGTGTGGCCAACATCGCCGACGTGCAGGGAAAGCCGGAACGGGGTGGAGCCTTCGGTCCTGCCATACAGCAGCGGGGGTGCGCCGAAGTGCTCGTCCCGTTCCGGCCCAGCCCACACGGCGCTGAGCGGAACCATGTGGGCAAGGTTGAGCGTATTGACCGGCGGTTGCCGGACATTGGCGTAGACGTGTCCCGGCAGACTGCCGAGCCATGCGTCGACGGCGTTGATCGTCTCTGGCATGCAGGTGAAGTCGCGACCCTGGATGACTTTCTCAACCAGACGCAGCTTTTCGTCGGCCGTACGGGCATCGGCGTCCCACACGGTGACCGTGGCGGTGACATAAGCCTCGCCGGCGAAATCCTGTCCCAGTTCCTGAAGCGCAAGATCCGCATCCTGCGCCTTGTTCGCGGCGTCGGTATCCAAGAGCGCGGATTGTTCGTTGGTCATGACCTCCTTGAGGATCGCCGCGATGCTCTTGCGCTTCGCGAACCACTGCCGTCTGATCCTAGTCAGCAGACGAATGGCATCGGTCTTGTCGAGCAGGATGGCGCGTGTTGACCAGCGATAGGGAAAAGCGAGACGGTTCAACTCGTCGAGGATGCCGGGCGTGGTTGCGGTCGGGAAACCGACGATAGTGAGGACGCGAAGATGCTGCTCACCTAGGCGCGGCTCCAGCCCGCCGGTGAGCGGCTGATCGGCGAGCAGCGCGTCGAGATACATCGGCGTTTCTGGAACGCGGACGCGATGCCTGTTGGTCGAGATGGTCGAGTGAAGGTAGGTGAGTGTCTCACCGTCATCGAGCCAGCCGCACTCCGGCATGAAACCCTCGAGCAACGCGATAACGCGATCGGTGCGATCGGTGAAGGCGCGCAGCGCCTCATGCGGGTCGACGCCGGAACGCTCGCGCCCCTCATAGAGCCAGGCTTCGGTGCGGGCGGCTTCCTCGGCAGGCGGCAAGTAAAGAAAGGTGAGGAAATAGCTCGACACAAAATGCGCGCCTTCCTCCTCGAAATCGGCTTTGCGCTCGGAGTCGACGAGTGCCGAAGCTGGATCGGGAAAGCGGCTGTCAGGATATATCGCGGCCTCGCTGCGCTGCGCCTCGACGAAGATCGCCCAGCCCGAACCGAGCCGGCGGAAGGCGTTGTTGAGGCGCGCGGCAACGGCGACGAGTTCGGCCACGACCGCGGAATCGAGATCGGGACCGCGAAACTTCGCTGTGCGCTGGAACGAGCCGTCCTTGTTGAGCACGACGCCGGGACCGACGAGCGCGGCCCAGGGCAGATAGTCGGCTAGACGGGCGGAGGTGCGGCGATATTCGGCAAGATTCATCATAGCTGTCCTCACACCGCAAGGTGGCCGGGGATACGTAGATGACGACGCCCGACCTCGACGAACAGCGGATCGCGCTTTGCTGCCCAGACCGCAGCAAAGTGACCGACTGCCCAGATTGCGATGCCTACAATCCAAAGCCGCAGGCCGAGGCCGACCGCGCCAGCCAGCGTGCCGTTCATGATGGCGATGCTTCGCGGTGCGCCGCCGAGCAAGATGTGCTCAGTCAGCGCGCGATGTACCGGGATTGAGAACCCTGGCACCGCGTCGAGCTGTTCGAAGCCAGCCGCCATCAGATGAGCGCCCCGCCGCCGAACGAGAAGAACGACAGGAAGAACGAGCTGGCCGCGAACGCGATCGACAGACCAAAGACGATCTGGATCAGCTTGCGGAAGCCGCCGCCCGTGTCGCCGAAGGCGAGCGTCAGGCCGGTGACGATGATGATGATGACTGCGATGATCTTGGAGACCGGACCTTCGACGGATTCGAGAATCTTCTGAAGCGGAGCCTCCCACGGCATAGACGATCCAGAGGCATGAGCTGCCGGAATGGCGGCCATTACCATGATCGTGGCAAGTGCCGTGGAACTGGCGAGGCGGTTGTGAGCGCGCCGCAAGACGGATTGCTTGCGCGCCTTCGACCGCTTCTGCACCGCCCTCCCGGCGCGCGAGATGGAAGGCTCGGCCCCCGAGACCAAATCGCGATGGAGCAAGGCGGTCGCCGGGATCTTCGGATCGGCAAAGTTGATCTCGTCAGGCGAGGAGTGCAGAGTCATGCATTGTTTCCTTTCGGGAGCAGTTGACTGTCGGAATGGAGTTGCGCGTTGAGGGTGCGGTAGTCGCCCGTGGCAGCGTCGAGCCCGTCGACAAGAGCGATTTCCGCAAGCCGGCGAGCGGACCCACGACCGGAGAGCACGGCGATCACGTCGATGGTGTCGGCAATCAGCGCGCGAGGAACAGTAATGACGGCTTCCTGCACGAGCTGCTCCAGCCGTCGCAACGCGCCTATGGCGGTATTGGCATGGATTGTGCCGACGCCACCCGGATGCCCCGTGCCCCACGCTTTCAGGAGATCCAGAGCCTCGCTTCCGCGCACTTCGCCGACCGGAATACGGTCAGGGCGCAGGCGCAGCGACGATTTCACCAGATCTGAGAGCGACGCGACGCCGTCCTTCGTTCGCATGGCGACAAGGTTCGGTGCGGCACATTGCAGTTCCCGCGTATCCTCGATCAGAACCACGCGGTCGGACGTCTTGGCGACTTCGGCGAGTAGCGCGTTGGTGAGTGTAGTCTTGCCAGTGCTGGTGCCGCCTGCGACGAGAATGTTCTTCCGCCTCTCGACGGCTAGCCGCAGCACCTCGGCCTGTTCGACGGTCATGATGCCGTTGGCGATGTAATCAGCCAGCGTGAAGACTGCGACGGCGGGCTTGCGGATTGCGAAAGTCGCTGCCGCCACGACCGGAGGGAGCAAGCCTTCGAAACGCTCTCCACTCTCCGGGAGTTCGGCCGAGACGCGTGGATTGCCAGAATGGACTTCCGCTCCAACATGATGTGCAACCAGCCGCACGATGCGCTCGCCATCGGCGGCGGACATCACCTTGCCAGTATCGGCCAAGCCGTCAGAAAGACGATCCACCCAAATGCGGCCATCGGGATTGAGCATCACTTCGATGATGGCTGGGTCTTCGAGAAAGCGCGCCACATCCGCGCCGAGCGCCGTGCGCAGCATTCGTGTGCCGCGCTGGATCGCTTCCTGTCTCTGGTGAGTGGATGCCATATCGTCCCCGTTTCTCATGGGGACGCAACAGATGATCCCCGGATCGGGGATGATTAAAAGAGCCCTGATTCAGGCAGATTCAACAAGTTTCAGTCGTAGTAGTAGCGTAGCGTGCAAATACAGGAGAACGGCGGTGTAGCCCTGTTCGTGTGCCTGTCGAGCGATGCCCAAGATGCCCTGCACGAGACGTTTAGCCACCTGATTCGGGCACGTCTTCCGAAACCTCCTGACGGAGTTTTGGCCCCTGCGCCAGACGCCGACCGAGAGCGGTGATGAACGCCTCGTAGCGCTCAGCAGATTTTGCCCGCGCTGCCTGAGCGGCCGGCTCCGGCAAGGCGGGCGTCGTGGTGATCCAGAAGCGGATGAACACCGCAAGGGTCTCAACGGCAATACCGACGTCCCGTTCAAGGCGGGTCATCCGCCGGTCAAGCTGGTCAAGGCGCTTGGCGACAATCGCCTCGCGCCGTTCAGCATCATCCGGGGAAAGGAAGGAAGCGATGGCCGCCTCCGCAATCATGGACTGGGACTGATCGCGGCGGGCGGCGAAATCCGCCAGCGTTTTCTCAACATCGGGGTCCAGATAGATCGTGGCCTTTATCTTCTTCTTCCGGCGGGTGGTCATGGCGCCTACAGCTCCATGCCGTCATTCGGATCGAGCGAGACTTGCCGCGCAACGCCCTGCATCTGGCGAAGCATGCGCCGGTTGCGGATAGCGTCCTCATCAATGTCGTCGGGCCGCTCGATCTCGAATTCGTTCTCGATCGGCGCCTTCTTCTCTACCGGTTTTGCACGGCTGAGTTCAGGTTGCAGACGCCGTTCGGATTCGGTCGGGTCTTCGTCGTCGGATCGGACTGCCGGTGTCGCGTCGAGCGCTTCCGGCCGCGCCGGGATCGGCAGGCTACTCCAGTCGTCCGGACGGGTCTGATCCGGACGTTTCAGGTCGGGCGGCGACAGCAGGCGCTCCCGGAAGCGGGCATCCTCATAATAGCGCGCCTTCTTCGCCCGGATCGGTGGAATGCCGGCCACCATGACGATTTCGTCGGTCGGCGGAAGCTGCATGATCTCGCCCGGCGTGAGCAACTGGCGGGCGGTTTCCGAACGGGACACCATGAGATGCCCGAGCCAGGGCGAGAGCCGGTGCCCGGCATAGTTCTTCATGGCCTTCATTTCGGTCGCGGTTCCGAGCGCATCGCTCACCCTCTTCGCCGTTCTCTCGTCATTCGTGGCGAAGCTGACGCGAACGTGGCAATTGTCGAGGATCGAATTGTTCGGCCCGTAGGCTTTCTCGATCTGGTTCAATGATTGCGCGATCAAGAAGCTCTTCAATCCGTATCCTGCCATAAACGCCAGCGCGCTCTCGAAAAAATCCAGCCTTCCGAGTGCGGGAAACTCGTCCAGCATCAAGAGCAGGCGATGGCGGCCGCTGCCCGATTGCAGATCCTCGGTCAGGCGCCGGCCGATCTGGTTCAGCAGCAGGCGAATTAGTGGCTTTGTGCGATTGATGTCGCTGGGCGGCACCACGAGATAGAGCGTCGTTGGGCGCTCGCCGCCTACAATATCGCTGATCCGCCAGTCGCAGCGCCGCGTCACCTCGGCGATGACGGGATCGCGGTAGAGGCCGAGGAACGACATGGCCGTGGAGAGCACGCCGGACCGCTCGTTATCCGATTTGTTGAGAAGCTCGCGCGCAGCACTCGCGACGACGGGATGCGGTCCGGCCTCGCCGAGATGGGCGGTCTTCATCATGGCGCGCAGCGTCGATTCCACCGGGCGCTTCGGATCGGAGAGGAAGTTAGCGACGCCGGCCAGCGTCTTTTCCGGCTCGGCATAGAGGACATGCAGGATCGCGCCGACGAGAAGTGAGTGGCTGGTCTTTTCCCAGTGGTTCCTTTTGTCCAACGACCCTTCGGGGTCGACCAGGATGTCGGCGATGTTCTGGACGTCGCGGACCTCCCATTCGCCGCGACGGACCTCGATCAGAGGATTATAGGCCGAGGAATTCGGATTGGTCGGGTCGAACAACAGCACGCGGCCATGGTGTGATCGGAAGCCCGAGGTGAGCTGCCAGTTTTCACCCTTGATATCATGCACGATGGCGGAACCCGGCCAGGTCAGAAGCGAGGGTACGACCAATCCAACGCCCTTGCCCGAGCGCGTCGGTGCGAAGCACAGCACATGCTCCGGCCCGTCGTGGCGCAGATATTCGTGCTCGTAACGGCCGAGCACCACGCCGTCGGGGTCGAGCAGGCCCGCAGCCTTGACCTCGGTTTTCTCCGCCCAGCGGGCGGAACCATAGGTCGCGACGTGCTTTGCCTCGCGCGCTCGCCAGACGGACATGCCGATGGCCACCGCAATGGCGATGAAGCCGCCTGACGCGGCGATCATCCCGCCCGTCGCAAAGATGCCCGGCGCATAGGCGTCGTAAAAATACCACCACCACATGATGGCGGCCGGAAAGTAGATCGGCATGCCGAACAGCACGAACCAGGGTGGCCCAAGCTGCGCCTGATAGCCGAGGCTCCACGCGACATACTGCGTTGCGCCCCAGGTGGTGGTGAGGACAATAAGGAACACGATCAGGATCTGTCCCCAGAGGATTTTGGTCGCGGACATGGGCGAAGTTCCTTTCTGATTACGTCTAGAGGCCGAGCCCGCGCTTGCGCCCGAAATCCCAGTCGATGCCGCCGTCGTCGCGCGCGACGCCTGAAACGTGACGGCCGATCTGCTTTTCGAGAGACGGTGACCAAGGCACGAGCTGGAAGCCGAGGCCGTCGTCGATCATGGCGAAGCGACCCGAAGCGAGTGTGAAGCGCTGGCGATAGGAGCCGGCGACATATTCGCCGCCGCCGGCATGGTTGAACGGCAGTCCGGTCTCGGCGGCGAGCTTCTGGCCCAGCAGATTGACCTCACGCTGGCGCAGCGTGTTGAGCAGCCGCCGTGCGAAGACGACGCGGCCGCCCTGCCGCTCGGCGAGGCCCTTGTCGATCAGGTGTTCGGCACGGTGTTCAAGAGCCTGCTGGACTTCTGCGCCGAAACCGCCTTCCGACAGCGCGACCGGCTCGCGGGCAACCGCTTGCCGGTCGAGCCAGGTAGCGCCTGTTGCGTTGACCTGCGCATGGATGTCCAGATCGGAGCGGACGGCGAGCGCAACGCGGCGCTGCCCTTGCGCATCCTCGTAGGCGCGCAGTTCGACGATCGATCCGGGCGGGCTGTCGCCGGCGGCGTCGAGATGCGGCAGCTTGATATGATGGGTGCGGCCGTCCAGGCCATCGACGACTGCATAGGCCGTCCCCTTCAACTCATCATCGAGGCCGCGTTCGAGCAGGCGGCCGACAACGGGCACGTCGAGGCTTTCACCGGCCAGGACATAACTCGCCGAGCCGCGCTCGATGCCGCGTTCGGTGAGTGCGCGGTGCATGCGCTTGATGATGTCGCCGCGCTCGCCAAGCTCGCGCAGGACGTTCTCCGCTTCGGGCTTGATGAACCACTGCGAATGACCGACCTGCCCGGCGACGCCGAGAATTTCCAGCGTCCGCAGACGGCCGACCTTCAGGGCGTGGAATTCGTCCGGCTGACGGTCGGTGCGTGGAGCAAGGTCGATGATACCGGACTTACCAGCATCGCGGACAAGCTGCCGGTCAAGTTGCGTCCAGCGTTCCGTCTCGATCTGGCTTTCGAGGCCACGGCGGATATCGAGGTCGGTGCGCGGCCCCAGCTCCTGCGTGATGAGGTCGCGCGCCCGGTCGCGCATGCCTTCCTTGATGTAGTCGCGCGAGACAACGAGGTCCTGTCCGTCATCGCGCACGCCGCGCACGATCAGGTGGATATGTGGATGCTCGGTGTTCCAGTGATCGACGGCCACCCAGTCGAGCTTCGTGCCGAGATCCTTTTCCATCTGGCCGACGAGATCGCGGGTGAAGGATTTGAGGTCCGCCATCTCGGATGCGTCGTCGGGCGAGACGATGAAGCGGAAATGATGCCGGTCATCACCACAGTGCTCGGCGAAGGCGCGCGCATCCGCATTCTCCGTTTCCGGCCCGAACAGCCGCGCCTTCTCCCCGTCACGTGTCACGCCGTCGCGGCGCAGATAGTCGAGATGCGTCCCGAGCGGCGCGGATCGTGGAGAGTGGCGGACCACGCGCGCCTTGACGACGGCTCCGCGCGTGCGCGACGTGATGAGGCGATTGGCCTGAATACTGGCGCGCTGGCCGCGCCCGAAGCGTGACCGATTGCCGGAGGTGACACGGCCGGATCGCGAGACGCCGCCGCCCGCCTTCTTCGCTGCGGCAAGCGCCTGCGCCACGAAAGGCCGGGCCTGCTGCGCGCGAGTCGATCGGATGCGGCCTGGACGAATGCGGAACTCATGGTCATCGGACATGACGCAACCCCGCGCGGTGCAAAACGGACAAGAAAATCAGGAAGATGGGCGCGGAGCGCACGGTGCGCGCAAGCGCTGCACGGTGCGGAACGCGCCGAAAAAATGAACAGAAACAACCGCCCGTTAGAGCCGCACCGTGCGCTCTTTTATCCTGCCATCGTCCGGTTGCTGCGCCTGCCGCCACCCCCGGCGCTCGCCACGACACGACGGAGCACGATGGGATACGAAGTGCCGCCGAACCGCTCATGGGCGGTCCTCGTTGGCATTCCGGGCGACGAACAGGGCCTCCGGCTGCGCGGAGACAAGCGTCTGTGATATCGCCGTGACGGGTGAAAGGGCATCATCCGGCGAGCGATCCGGAGACGCGGAATTGACGGGCGAAGCACCGAAATCGCGCCCGACGAAGATCGCCGCCTCGCGCCAGTCAAGCGGACGGGCGACCGCCGAACCGCCCTCCGAAGGGCGCTCACCGCGCAGCGCGGGCGCGAGCGAAGCGACGTAAGCCCGCGTCTCGGCGGGAAGCGGACGGCCCTTCGAACGATGCTCGTCGTAGCGCGCGGGGCCTGCATTGTAGGCCGCGAGCATGGCGGCGATGTCGCCGTAGCGATCCCACATCTTGCGCAGATACGCAGTGCCCGCGAGGATGTTGTCACGCGGTTCATAAGGATTGCAGCCGAGACCATAGCGGATGCGAAGCTCTGCCCAGGTATCCGGCATGACCTGCATCAAACCCATAGCGCCGGCTGATGAGACGGCGCGCACGTCGCCTGCACTCTCGGCGCGCATGACGGCGATGATCCATGCAGGCGGAATGCCGAAGCGGCGTGATGCTGCAACGATATGCGCCGCATGCGGGTGAGCGGTGACGGCGCTCGGCGGGGACGCGATTTGCGCCAGAACCGTCGGCGCCGCGGCTGCGGTGAAGATCAGACCGGAAAGGAGAAGGAGCGCTAAGCGCCGGACGACGGAAGAGCGTCCGGCGCGGGCGCGGTGTCGGACCGCCGCCATTCAGTCCTCCTGCCGCTTTTTGGAAGGCTGGACGGTGTTCAACACCCAGGCAGAGCCGTTGTCACCGGCGCGGAAGAGATTTGCGCGAAACGTGCCGCCGAGAAGCGGGCTGTAGATCGTGATCGAGACGAACTCGCCGGCGCGCTCGCCGACATGTATCCAGCCCGCGCCGATATCGAGGCCGTCTTCGTCACCGAGCAGGACGCGGTACTTCGGGGCGTTCTCGGTGTCCGAAGGTTCGGCGGGAACGAGGGTCATTTCCTCCCTGATACCGAGCGTCCGGAACTCGCCTTCGAAGCCGGTTTCCGTGCGCATGAACTGTCCGATCTGGGCCATGGTCGTGGTCTCCTGTCATGCGGTGGGGTGGCGAAGGGCGCGCGCTCACCGCGTCGGCGCGCGCCAGACGAAGCGGCCGTCGCCGTCCTCGTCGGTGAAAAGTGGGGTCGCCCGGCCGATCACCGCCGCGGCGGGAAACGGGCCGAAGTACCGGCCGTCGAGGCTGTCGGCGGCTTCGAGGTTCATGAGGAAAAGTTCGCCGCCGCCGATCACGCGGCAGCCCTGCCAGGCCGGCAGGTCGCGGCCACGGCTGTCGCGGTCGCGGGCCTCGCCGAGCGGAACGTCGTCGACCGTGATGACGCGGCCGTCGCGGCACACACGCTGCCCCGGCAGACCAACGATGTGCTTGAGGATCGGCACGTCGCGGCCGACATAGCCGCGTTCGACCATGAAGGAGGCGAACGGCTCGGGCGGCATGACGGCGACGAGATCCGGCACGTCGATCTGCCCGGTCGGCGATACCGTGTAGAAGCCGACCGGCGCGCTCGCCGTCGCGTTCCAGATGAGTTTCAACGGCATCGGCGTGGCGCTGGCGACGGCGATGCCGAGCACGGCGACCGATGTCGCCGCGAGGTAGCCGAGCCGCGTCATCGCCCGATCTCCCGCCGCCGGAGCCAGGCTTTATGGCGCTCGGCCGTGTACGGGCGCGGCGTCTCGCCGGCATTCATCCAGTGCGCGACGTGCCGCCAGTGGTCGGGATCGGCGTCCGCAGCATCGATGCCGAGTGCCTCGATGCAGTCGACGTGACGAAGCACGTCCTGGACCTTCGGCCAGCTTTCGACCTTCAGCAGGATTTCGCCGCCAGGACGCACGAAGGGCAACGTCTGGTATGGCTCACCACGGTCGATGGCGCGTACGATGTCGAGGCGCGAGATGATCGTTCCGTAGTCGTTTGCGGCCCAGCGGACGAGGCATAAAATCGTGCCGGGCGCGAAGCCGACGATCCTGTGACGGCGGTCGAGTTTCTGCTCGTAGCTTTGGTGGCCGAACCTGATCCAGTTCTCAATGCGCTTCTCGATCCAGGTGAGTTCGACAAGCGTGGTGAAGGCGGCGGGACCGTCCGGAAACCGACGGCCGCCGATGCGGAGCGCCGCATAGCCGGTCATGGTGTGTCTCCTGTGTCGGGGAATTCGCGCGCGAGCAGCTCGCGCAGCATGTCGGTCACGGTGCCGCCGCGTCTGATTGCGGCGATCTTGATCCGCCCGCGAAGCTCAGGCGTGATGTCGACCGTCAGGCGTGCGGAGTAGATGGCGACATCGCCGTCGCGTTCCGGCGGCATGTCGGCAGCCTTAATCCAGCCGTCTGGATCGCAAGGGCGCTGCACGAAGCCACGCTTTTCTGTGCGAGCCGTCATGACGGACCTCCGTCATGGAACGGCAGCACAGAAGCGATGCGCGCGCGGGCGCATGCGGCCATCTCGGGGTCGATCTCACAGCCGAGGTAGCGGCGGCCAGACAGCCGGCAGGCTTCCCCAGCCGCGCCCGATCCGGCAAACCAGTCACCGACCAGTCCGCCTTCGGGACAGCTTGTGCGGATCAGGATTTCGAGGAGTGCCGACGGCTTTTCGGTCGGGTGGATCGCGCGACCATGGCAGTTGCGCACGTAGATGACCGAGCGCATAAGGCGCTGCCCGCCGTCGTGACTGACATAGTGGCCGGCGTCGATCTGGCCGGTATGGGGAGGACGTTGCTTGCGCCGCACCGTGCGCGCTGTCGCGTCGGGCGTGGTCTGGACGTTGTTGTAGATGTCGCGCCACGGCGTCTCGGCGGGGTAGAACTGAACGGCGAGTTCATGCACGCGCTTGAAGCGGTCGGCATGGAAACCAGTGCCGTTCTGTTTCTCCCATACGATTTCCTGGGCGATCCGGAAGCCCGCATCCGCGAAGCGGATTGCCGTCACCATGAAGCTGCGCAGAGAGCCGAAGACCCAAAGGGAGCCGGTCGGCGCAAGCGCGGCCCGCGCGAGCGGCAGCCAGCCGTCGACGCGCCGGTCCCAGGGGAGCGATGTGTCGCCATAAGGCGGATCGGCGAGGATCATGTCGAACGGACCGCAACGCGGCATCAGCTCGCGGCAGTCACCGGTGAGGAGTGTCATGTCGCGGCCCTCCCGATGCGGAGGCGCTCGATCTCGGCCGCTAGCGCCGCGATCTCGCGTGCGGCGGGCGAATTGCGGTCGATGTCCGAGGCGAGCCGCCCGGTCTGCGCGGCGTTTGCGAAGACGACGCGCTGGCCGATGGTTGTGGCGAGCAGCGGCGGATCGTGGTCAGCCAGGGTCTCGGCCGTCTCGCGAGCAATGACGGTGCGGGCGCCACAGCGGTTCAGCACGAAGCGGGCGATGAGATGGGGCCGGTAGATGCGCGCCTCCGTCAGGAGCGCCAGCATCTCGGCCGAGGCCCAGCCGTCGAGCGGCGACGGCTGCACTGGGATCAGCACGAGGTCGGCGGTGAGCAGCGCGGAGCGCATGAGGCCGGCGACACGCGGTGGGCCATCGATGACGACGTGATTGACATCACGCGCGAGTTCGGGTGCTTCGCGGTGGAGCGTATCGCATGCCAGGCCGACGACGCCGAAGGCGCGTGGCAGGTTCTCGCGCGAACGCTGCTGCGACCAGTCGAGCGATGAGCCCTGCGGGTCGGCGTCGATCAGGGTCACGCGCTTGCCGCGCATCGCCAGCTCGCCGGCGACATGCAGGGCGAGCGTCGTCTTGCCGACGCCGCCCTTCTGGTTGAGGAGCGCGATGATCATTGGCGTCCTCCCGGTGGATCGAGAGGAAGTCTAGGCATCGTGGAGCCGGCGGAAACGGAAGAGCCGGCGCGGTCGTGCGTTTCCGTGCGAACCGGCTTGACTGGCTCGATCAGCGCGCTCTTCTTCGTCGTTACGCTGAGGCTTCTGGCGGCGTCGCGGATGAGGTTTTCCACATCGCGCGCGCGCTCTTCAAGGTTAGAGTCTATGTTAGACTCTAAGTTAAGGGCGCGATTTTCTGTGGAATTTCCGTGCGTTAAACCCGGTTCGGGTTCCTGATAGCACGAGCCTCGGGTTCCCGATAGCACGATAGTGCGGGTTCCTGATAGCACGAGGCCGTCCACAGGTTTTCCACAGGCCGACGCGGGCTCGAAAGCGAGCAGCGTCCGCCCGCTGATGTCGCCATCAAGGAAAAGCCTGTAACCAGGTAACGGTTGACGGCGGATGATATCGCGCAACTCGAATGCGAAGCGCTTGAACGGCGAGAGGCTGCCGGATTTCTGGTGGAGATGACGGAAGTCGAAGCGCCAGCCTTCGCGTTGACGTCCGCCATGCTTGCGGACCAGGCGGTAGAGCCAGCGGTCAAGGCCGCCGGTCAGGTCGAAGTAGGTCCGGTCGATGGTGAGCACGAGAGCATCGTCGAGGACAGCTTGGTAGAACCAGTCCGGCACGATCAATTCGATGCCGTCGGGACGGCCGTTGCGGTCGGTACGCTCCTGCCACTCGTTGATCCATGAGAAGCGATGACGGCGGCCTTCCGCAGGTTGGCGGATCGAGGTGGAAACGGTGGTCGATTGCAGCCGGTCGAGCGCGGCTTTTAGGCGCTGGTAGTCGCGGAGGGAGGTGCCACGCCCGACGTAGGTGAGGATTTCGTACGGAGTGACCGCCATTAGCCGGGAGGTTCGAAGTCCGGTATCGCGGGCTTCTACGATTTGGCTTGCCGCCCAGATCAGGATGTCGGCGTCCCAGATTGTCGCCATGCCGTGATCTGGAACGGCTTCGACCCGGATGGTCACGTTGCCGGCGACGAAATCGATCGGCGCGACACGGTGGTTCTTGGAAAGGGAGAAGAAGGGATAGGCCATGAGATCCTGCGCGTCTCTTGGCGCGAAGTCGCCGGGGAGCGCCCTGAACAGATCGAGTTGCCCGCGCTCGGAAAGGGATCGACGTCGCACCGCCATGAAGGGAACCGCGAGCCGTCAGCGTGCGAAGCGGCCGACATGCGCCGGCTGAGCAGTCGTGTGGCGCTTCGCCGGCAGCACGGACCCGCGCGGGTCGGAGGTCGAGGTCACCGCGCCACGAGCGGCCCAGGCTTCCAGATCGTCTATGGCATAGACGACGCGGCCGCCGAGTTTGCGATAAGCGGGGCCGGTTCCGTAAGTCCGGTGCTTTTCGAGGGTCCTGGCCGAGAGGCTGAGGAAATCGGCGGCTTCTTTGGTGCGCAGGTAGCGCGGCGGCAAAAAGACGGGTTCGTGTGGCATGGATCGCGCCTCCGTGAGGTTCCGGCGTCCGCTGGGCATCAGCGGCGAACGACGAGCACAGTGGCGCGCAGGGGGCGGCTCCGACGATGTTGAAGTAAGGAATCTAAGTTCGACACCGAACCGCTATCGGCGTCTGCGAGGTCGCCTGAGCATCGCTCGATAGCCGCCGCGGACAAGTTTCATTCCGTCGCGGACGAGGCGAATCGTGGTCTCCCGGATCGCGCTTCCGACCCAGGAAGCAGCGTCCGTCTCGTATTCTGGATAAATGAACTGGGCGATCGTTCGATAGGTCGCGCCATCCGCACGGGCGTCGACGACACGCAGCATTTGCCGAGCCCGATGACGCCGCTGGAAGGTCAGACGTTGGTCGGGCGGAATGCGGCGGCCGCGAGCCGCCGCCCAGAGCCGCGCGACTGTGGCTAGCCTGTCGGGTGTGTCATCGTCGAAAAAGACAAGAGCGCCAAGCGGCCCCGCATACGCGGCTTCAGACAGGCTGGTATCAAACCTTTCTCCACGTATCTCGACGTGGAGGTGACGATCGTCACGGCTACCTGTCTGGTGCTCGTGGAGATCTTCAACCGTGAGGTGGAAGCCTTCGAGGGACACGGATGCGGGCTGAAGAAGAATCGCACCAGCGTCGGTTTCGAGGGTCCAGAAGATCGGCTGCTCGATCGCGCTGAGACGCGGCTCTGCGGGGAAATCGCAGCCCCCATCGCTTAGCGAAAGCGGCGGCATCCTCGTCGGATATTCGGCCGCTGGATACGAATTGCTCGAACGCTATCCTGTATTTGGGATTGCGGCGCAAGAATTCCCAAGCGAGTTGGCTGGGCGTGAGTTGATCTACATAGTCGTAAGCGGAGCGAGACCGCCAATCGAAATCTTGAGGCATTCCTCCATCCTCCCGCACGCATAAAAAAGCGCGAGTTATAGGAGAGTTACGATCCTCGGTTGGGCGGCATTTGGGAAGACCGGACTGGCAAGCAGGTGATCCAGATTCTGCATCACCTCAATTCAGGCGTGGACCGAGAAGCTGGCCAAAACCCTTTTCGGACATCCATTTCGCGCGCGCAAGGTGAGCGGAGTGAACCCGTTCCGCGCGCTCGGGTTCGCTGGCCGGACAGATACCGAAAAGCGTTTCGACCACCTCGCGCCAGTCCGCGCCTTCCCTGTCTGCGTCGAGCAGACGAAGGTATAGCTTTAGATGCGCCAAATCGTAGCCCGTGAGCGCTGCATCATCTGGCGGTTGGTCCAATAAGACAGTCGCGGACACGAATTCCTCCGACAATTCATTGATCGACCTCAATGGAGATTGTTATCGCCAGTTTCGTCCTGTCTAAGGCAATGCGTGAAAATTCAGAGGAGCCACGCGGGCGTTGCTTCGCAGCGGCATCAGCCTGAGCTCTTCCCGTGTACCAACATCACTCCTACGCCTTGGTCGGAGTTCAGGAAGAGGATGCCGTTCCGCTCGAATGCCCGTCTGATTTCGTCGCGCGTGCTCTCGAACACCTCTAATCCATTTTCGGATTCGAGGCGCTTCAATGCGGTCAGCGATACGCGGGCCTTGTCAGCGAGCGTCTCCTGTGTCCAACCCAGTAACGCGCGTGCGGCCCGTGACTGTCGGGCGGTGATCATGCATGATCACCTCCTACAGTCACAAATCCGCACGCCAGAACTACGACTATTTTAGTCGTTCTAGATAGATTTGACCAGTGACAATTCGCGGAGGTTCGTCATATCCGCATGCAGTCGCGAAGACTGATTCGGCCACAATGGTCCGTCGCGAACATGGAAAAGCCCGGCGGCTCGCGCCGCCGGGGCTCTGGCTTTCCCGCTCAGAACGGGATGTCCTCGTCATCGATGAACTTGCCGCTATCGCTTTCGGTCTCCTTCGCCCGGCTCAGGAAGTCGACCGTCTCGGCGATGATTTCGCATCCGTAGCGGTCGTTGCCCTGCTGGTCTGTCCACTTCGTGTAGTGGATGCGGCCGCGAACCAGAACCTTCATGCCTTTCTCGCAATACTCCTGGATCGTCTTGCTGAGGCCGTTGAAGGCGGTAATGCGGTGCCATTCCGTATCCTGGACCCGGTAGCCCCTCTCGTCCCGGACAACCTTGCCGTCCGAGTAGCGGGGGCGCGAGGTGGCCAGAGTGAAGTGGGTGATGCGGGTGCCGCCCTGGGTGGTGCGGGTTTCGGGAGCCTGACCGATGTTGCCGGCGAGAATGACGATGTTCTGCATTGTAAGTCTCCGTTGCTTCTCGGAGGGACCATCCCTCCGACGAGACACGGCCAAGGCCGTCGGGAGACTCCCGCAACTGCCGACCTGTTCGGCAGCTTGCCCCTAAGGCCCCAGGTGGGGCGGGCAGCCGCGCTTGCGCGGCAACACGGCTGGGAGCTGCGGGGGTTGCTGGTGGAAACCGAACGGACTTAGGGGATCAGTCAGTCGGAGGGATTGATGCCTTTGAAAGCACGAATACGGGGACGCGCAGCAGAACCATCGTCTTCGTCGGTAACGGCGACCAGGCAGGCTTACGGACCTGCGCACTTCGGGGCACGCCTGACCTCTACTCCTTCAGGCCACCCCGCGTCGCCGCAGTTCGGACGGACCCATGGACGGGAGAAGAACGAGGAGGCTATCGGGCTCTCAGGGCACGGAACAGCACTCGCATTACCATCTTCGATGACAGCAGGCCCGATCCAGCTAAGTTGCGAAAGTGGGGTGAAGATGCTGGTTCGCCTCGGTCCCCAGTACGAAATGGATCGACTGGCGGGCACCGATTGCCACGGCATGCGGATCTCAAGCCGGTGACCGATTTCCCAAGCCGGGCGAAGGAGACCGAAAGCAAGGACGACAAAGGCAGCGCTGTCGCGACAGCCTCGACTGCGCGGGAAAGCCGGAGCCCCGGCGGCGCGAGCCGCCGGTTTTTTACGGCCGCGCCGGATCGTGGCCGACTGATCAGCGTGAGAACAACGACACGCCGAGGGCGTTCAGATTGATGATGGCTGCGGTGCCGATGAACAGACCGGCGCTGCCGGAAAGCAAGTTGAGCATCAGGCCGGGATCGATGGCGTTCTTCGCTACGCCGTGGATGAGTGCATATCCGGCGATGACGGCCGGTACGGCAAAGACAGCGAGAGCGATCAGCCGCAGAGCCGGATTCCTGGCGAAGCCGAGAACCGCAATGACGAGGCCGATCGAAAGCAATGCCGCGCTGACGGCCGCAAGCCCTGACAGGAAGATGCCGGCTCCAGCGCCCCAGGCATATTGGGCGGCCGACAGGCCAACCATGAAAGGCAAAGCGTAGATCGCAAGATTGTAGGCAAGGATGCAGAACGCGATCGTCAAGGAAATGGCGAGCAGGATGAGTGACATGGAAACCTCCACATGATCGGTTGAGGATCACGACAGGCTGCCTGTAGATACGCTCCGCCTGCGACTACGCTACTTTTCCGGTTCTGCAAGGATGTTTCATAACAGCCACTAACCTCTCCGATAGTCAAGTATTGGCGGCTGTTCCAGCCGCCAGGCGGCGGCGCTTACGCGCCGCCGTCGAACTTCATGACGGGGATGCCGAACTTGCGGGCCTTGTCCGCAAGATTCTCTTGAATGCCGGTGCCGGGGAAGACGAGGACACCTACTGGCAGGACGTCGAGCATCGCGTCGTTGCGCTTGAAGGGCGCGGCCTTGCCGTGCTTCGTCCAGTCGGGCCGGAAGGCGACCTGAGCCACCTTGCGGCTATCTGCCCATCGGGAGGCGATCAGTTCGGCGCCCTTCGGCGTGCCGCCGTGCATCAGCACCATGTCGGGGTGCTTCGCATGGACCTGATCGAGCTTTGCCCAGATCAGGCGGTGATCGTTGAAGTCGGCACCTCCGGTCAGGGCAACCTTGGGACCGGCGGGCATCATCACCTCGGTCTCGGCCCGGTGTTTCGCGGCGAGGAAATCCCGGCTGTCGATCATCGCGGCGGTGAGGTTGCGATGGTTGACCATCGAGCCGGTACGGGGCCGCCAGGCGCTGCCGGTGTGGTGCTCGAAGGCTTCGGAGGCGACGTCGCGGAAGAGTTCCATGCTGTTGCGCCGCTCGATCAGGGTCTGACCTTCTGCCGTGAGGCGCTCAAGCTCGACCGACTTCACCTCGCTGCCGTCCTGTTCACGCTGGAGGCGGCGCTGCGCCTGCTCGTTGTCGTCGAGATCGCGTTCGACCCGGCGCGCGGCGCGGTGGAAGAGATTGACGGTTCCCCAGAGCAACTCGTCGAGGTCGGGTTCGAGGCGGGTGTCGCCGAGCGTCGCGAGGAGGGCGTCGAAGATATCTGCGACGGCTGCGGCAACCGCGCTGCCCTCCGGGAGCGGCCTCGGATCAGGTTCGTCCTGATACGGCCGCCAGCCGTAGAGCTGGAGTTCGGTGAGGAGATGATCGGTGGGGGACGAGATGTGGTTCGGCTCGAAACCTGCGTTTTCGTCTTCGTTCGTCATCGGGAGCGTCCTTTGTCTGGAGACCGCGCCCATCGCGGCCTTCGCAGGCGTCGAAAGCCCATGGGCGGGACGGACTGGCACCCTCGCGCTCCCGCGAGGGCCTCGATGGCCGGGTTCGGGCTATTTTGACTTTCGCGATGCAAAGGCGGGGCTCGTCCCCGCCGGCGGAAAATAGCTCGAACGCGGCCATTGCCTGGCTGGCCCGTTTGTGGGCCGATCGCCCTCTCAGAAGGCCGTGGGCACGGGACTCTCAGGAAAACGAAGGATGCTTGCGATGATGAATGGAGACGGCAGGTGGAGACGCCTCGACCGCGCCTTGTCCCCCGCCGATCTCCTCACGCTTCCACGAAACGGTGGACGTCATCAGGATGAAGCTGCTCCATCAGGGTCGCCCGGAGGGCGTCGATGCCGCGCCAGCGCAGATCTTCGTTGAAGTCCTCACGCGTCGGCGACACCGAAATCGCCTCGATCCCGACACTCCTTGCTCTGGCGACCAGGCTGTCTCTTGCGCCGTCCCCGGCCGGGTCGCGATCTCTGAGGACATAGAGCCTGCGCAGCATCGCCGGGAACAGAACGGCAGCGAGGTGAGCCGCGGAGAGCGCCGCCATCATCGGCATGTGGGGCAGAACCTGACGGGGCGACAGCACGGTCTCGATGCCTTCGCCGGCCGCGAGCACCTCACCGGCGACGCCGAAGCGGACCCCGTGCCCAAGAAGGTCGCCCATCGCCCGCCGCGGTGACGCGACCGGCGCCTTGCCCGAACCGTCCGGGGCAAGCCAGGTGCGGTGTGCGCCGGTCTGGTTGCCGTTAAGATCGGTGACGGACGCCACGATCGCCGGCCAAATCTCGGTGGGCGAATGCGCATCGGGCTTGTAGTAGCACCGCGGATGGTAGCGCAGCGCGGTGGTTCCCACGAGGGAGTTGATCGCCCGCCCGTTGAGGTAGATCTCCGCCAGTGTGCCGCCGATCGGCTGCGACATGGCGAAGAGCCGCCGCGACGCTTCGGGCGAACCGACAGCAATGTTCGACGTCCTGCCGGTAGGTGTCCTCGTGTTCTCCGGTTCGGGATGCGGGAGAGCGAGGAAGCGGCGCGCTTCCTCGGCCACGTCCTTGAAGTCCACGAGGCCGAGCGTTTCGCGGATGACGTCGAGGAGATCGCCATGCTCGCCTGTCGATGCATCGGTCCATTTGCCGGCAGCACCCTTGCCGGACTCCGGCCCGGTCAGCCGCACGAACATAGAGCGGCCGGGGCTGTTCTGAACGTCCCCGACGACCCAGTATCGTCCGGCGCGGTGGCCGGACGACAGGTAGTGGCGGCAAACCGCCTCGGCATTGCGGCCGAGACGGCTTGCCAGTTCGGAAGCATCGTGACGGGCCATCACGCTGCCTCCTTCTCGCCGATGCGCTCCACTGGCCAGCGGTCGAGCACCCTGGCGAGAACCGCGGGGCCATTGGCATCGGTCGGTACGAACATGCGCAGCTTCCACGAGATGATCTCGTGAAACAGGCCGTAGGCTGTCAGGCGCTCGCGCATCGTGTCGTCGAAGCCGGACAGCTCGATGCGATTGACGCCCATGACGCGGACGCGGCGAAGCTGAAGTCCCTCGGTGAGGTCGAGGATGGTACGGCCGTCCATCAGCGCGGTGAACGCATCGTCCGGCGTGATCGCGGCTGCGCCGGACGCGGTCGCATTGGCGGCCCAGGCCGGCGAGACCTTGCGGCCGATGATGCGTTCGCCTTCATCGGTCTGGAGCCGATAGACGCGCGTCGACTCGTTCGGCAACCGCTTCCAGATGGGCAGAAGCAAGCCCGTGACCATGTGGAGCGTCGCATCGGTGAATTCCGGCACCTCGGCAATCTCGGCGTTCCAAGCCGACGCGAAGGTGTCTCGATCAGCTTCGACCCAATGGGTCTCGCCCATGAATCGCACCGGGATATTGTGCGCCTCCGTCGGCCGGATCAGCCGGACGCGGCGCTCGATCTCGCCGTCGTCCAGCATGATGCTGCTGGCAGGGATTTGAACGGCAGCACGGCCGGAGCGCTCATTGACGAGCAGCTTGGCGCGCAGATCGTCGAGTTCGGCCAGAGCCTCATCGAGTGTAACCGGACGGTTGCGCCTGCGCTCCTTGATCGTGAGCAGGCTGGTTTCCGCGCCGGTACGCGGATGCATATAGATCGTCTGGCGATCAATGACGACGAAGCTTTCGGCGCGCAGCGTTTCCAGCCCGGCATCATAAGTGCCTGACGCAATCGCACCCTCGATGCGGGCGGTCAGGAGCTGCTCGAAAGCCGTAAAGAGTATGCCCTGAAGCTCGATGGTTAGCGCGAGCAGCCGGTTGAGGAACGTCGTGATCGGCGGCAACTCATCCTTGATGCCGTTGGAATCCATCAGCTTCAGGCCGGTGGCTTCCTCGAAGCGCTGGAGCGAGCAACCCTCGACCTTGCCGCGAACCAGCAGCATGTAGAGCTGGCGGAGTGCGTCGCGGGCGTAGGCGCTTTCCAGATTGTCCTCGGGCCGAAACAGCCCTTGGCCGCCGGTCTGGCGCTGGCCGCGCGTGATCGCGCCCAGCGTGTCGAGACGACGGGCGATCGTGCTGAGAAAGCGCTTTTCTGCCTTCACATTGGTCGAGATCGGCCGGAAGAGCGGCGGCTGCGCCTGATTTGTGCGGTGTGTCCGGCCGAGGCCCTGAATGGCGGTGTCGGCTTTCCAGCCTGCCTCGAGCAGATAATGGACGCGCAGCCGCGTATTCTTCGCCGATTTCTCCGCGTGGTAGCTGCGGCCGGTCCCGCCGGCGTCGGAGAAGACGAGCACGCGCTTCTGATCGTCCATGAACGCCTGTGTCTCGGACAGATTGGCGGCGCCTGCGCGCGTCTCGACGACGAGCCGGTCGATGGTGACGCTGCCGCCGCGCTTGCGGACGATGCGGCGCGACCGGCCCGTCACCTCGGCAACCATGTCCGTCCCGAAATGCTGGACGAGCTGGTCGAGCGCGCCGGGAACCGGCGGCAGGCTGGCGAGCTTGGCGATCAGTGCATCGCGGCGGGCGACGGCCTCGCGGCTTTCGACCGGCTGGCCGTCGCGATAGACCGGCCGTGACGACAGATTGCCCTCGGAATCCGTGAACGGCTCGTAGAGCTGCACCGGAAACGAGTGGGCGAGATAGTCGAGGACGTATTCGCGCGGCGTGATGTCGACGCGGACGTCGTTCCACTCCTCGGTCGGCAGCTCCGCCAGCCGCCGTTCCATCAGCGCCTCGCCGGTCGAGACGATCTGGATGACGGCCGAATGGCCCGCCTCCAGATCGGCGGCGATCGAGCGCAGCAGGGTCGGCGCTTTCATGCTGCATAACAAATGGCCAAAGAAGCGCTGCTTGGCGCTCTCGAAGGCCGAGCGCGCGGCGGATTTCGCCTGCTTGTTCAGGGTGCCGGAGCCGCCTTCGCCGCCGCCGGTGATGTTGGCGGCCTGCATCGCCGCATCCAGATTGTTATGGATGATGGCGAAGGCCGCAGCATAGGCGTCGTAAATGCGGACCTGCTCGGGCGTCAATTCGTGCTCGACCAGCTCGTATTCGACGCCGGCGAAGGAGAGCGAGCGGGCGGTGTAGAGGCCGAGCGCGCGCAGGTCGCGGGCGAGCACCTCCATCGCCGCCACGCCGCCGGCCTCGATCGCCTCGACAAACTCGGCGCGCGTCGCGAACGGGAAATCCTCGCCGCCCCACAGGCCGAGCCGCTGCGCATAAGCGAGATTGTGGACGGTGGTCGCGCCAGTAGCGGAGACATAGACGACGCGGGCGTTGGGAAGCGCGTGCTGGAGGCGCAAGCCGGCGCGGCCCTGCTGCGAGGCGGCGACGTCACCGCGTTCTCCCTTGCCGCCAGCGGCGTTCTGCATCTGGTGTGCCTCGTCGAAAATGATCACTCCATCGGCGTCGGAGCCAAACCATTCGACGATTTGCCGGACGCGCGAAACCCTCTCTCCGCGGTCGTCGGAGCGCAGCGTGGCATAGGTTAGAAATAGGATACCCTCGTTCAGCGTGATCGGCTTGCCCTGCGGATAGCGCGACAGCGGCGTCACCAGCAGGCGCTCCATACCGAGGGCACTCCAATCGCGCTGCGCGTCCTCAATCAGTTTGTCGGACTTCGAAATCCAGACCGCCTTGCGCCGTCCTTGAAGCCAGTTGTCAAGGATGATGGCGGCCGATTCGCGGCCCTTGCCGACGCCCGTGCCGTCGCCGATCATAAAGCCTTGGCGGAGGCGGACGGCGCCCTTGGCGTCGTCGGCCGCGGCGGCCAGATTGTCGAAGGTGTTGTCGACGGTCCATGCTCCGGCCAGGAAATCGGAATGCGCCTCGCCGGCGTAAATGACTGTTTCGAGCTGTGCGTCCGAAAGCAGGCTGAGCACGTTCGCCGGCAGCGTCGGGCGATAGCTCGGCTTCGGCGGGGCGACGCTCGCCATTGACGCCGACTGCACGAGCTGGGTGGGGTGCGCGCCAGCGCCGGCAATCCGGATGGTCTGGAGACCGTATTCCTCATAGATGGCGTCGGACAGGCGCCCGGCCTCGGCGGGTTTCCAGTCGACGGTCTCATAGGCGAGCGGAACGCCCTCCGGTTCGGTATGCGCCACAGCCGGCGCCGCCTTGGCCGCTCGATTGATATAGGCGCGCACGGTGCGGGCCGCGGCAGGCGCGACGACCGGCACGGCGATAGCCGGATCGACCGGCAGGCGCGCCGGGAGATGCTCGGCCAGCCATCCGAGAAGCGTGGCGACATCCGGCGCGACGCCGGGCGCTGCCGGGAACGCGGCCGGATCATCGGCCGGAAGCTTGTCGATGACGGTGAGCCGCGTCGGGATGGTCGTGCCATGCTTGGCATAGACCGAGCCGTCGATCGCGGCGGAGAAGACGACGCGGCCGCGTTCCTGTAGACGGGCGTAGGCCGCGGACCAGGCCGGTGCGTCGGGGGCGAAATTCGCCCCGGTGATCGCCACCAGCCGGCCGCCGGGCGCAAGTCGCGCAAGCGCCGAGGCGACATGGCGGAAGGCGGCGTCGGCCATCCGCCCTTCAACATTGGCCATGACCGAGAACGGCGGGTTCATCAGCACGACGGATGGCAGAATGCCGCTGTCGAGATGATCGTCGATCTGGGCCGCGTCGAAACGGGAGACCGACAGGGCCGGAAAGAGAAGAGACAGGAGGCCGGCGCGGGTCTCTGCGAGTTCGTTGAGAACGAGCGAGCCTCCGGCGATCTCGGCCAGGATGGCGAGAAGCCCGGTCCCGGCCGATGGCTCCAGCACCCGGTCGGCAGGCGTGATCGCCGCCGCCGTTACGGCTGCGAGACCGAGCGGAATCGGAGTCGAAAACTGCTGGTAGGATTGGGTCTCCTCCGAGCGGCGCGTATGTGTCGGCAGGAGGCCGGCGATCTTCGCGAGCTGCGGTAGCACCGTCGCCGGAGAAGCAGATTTACGGAAAAGCGCCTTGCCGTATTTGCGCAAGAAAAGAAGGGTCGCCGCCTCGCAGGCGTCATAGGCCGTTTTCCAGTTCCAGGCGCCGGTCGCGTCGGAGGCACCGAAGGCAGACTCCATCGCGCCGCGCAGCATGGCGGCATCGACGCGCTGGCCGCGCTCGATATGAGGCAGGAGAAGTTGCGCCGCTGCGAAGACGGCGGCTGGGATGTCGGTGTCGAGGACAAGCGAATGCGGCGCGGTGGTGGATGCCGCCGCAGGCGTGGAAATCATATTCATTGAAGAAGCCTCGGGAGAGCGGGACAGAATCGAGCCCGCGCAGCGCTCTCTCTCGACCGCACAGGCTCACATCCGTCCCGGCCTCGCTCTCACTCTCATGCCATCGGCCAAATCGCCGAAAGCCGCCGATCGCCGCCCACGGTACTCCAGCGTCACCTCGTCGTGGCGACGACTTTGTTTTACCATCTGGCGGAAAGTATTTGAGGCGAAGTCTCTCAGGCCCCAAAAATATAAGAGTATTTGAGAGGAGTACGCTCGTGATTAAATTGCTCCTCCCGCGAGCGCCGAGATTCTATTGGCTCATTATCCTTGCGTTCGCCGTGTCGGTGATCACTTCGGACTTGCCGGGTTTCGGTGAAGAGCATTGGTCGACCTCGATCGCGTTCCGTGGCAGCGTCATCGCGGTTGCGGCTATCCTGGCGGTCCTGTCGGAGGTCTGGGACATCGCGCCCACCGTCATCATCAACGCTGAAGTGCGCTACCAGAACCGGCAGGCGCGCGAGGTCTACACGATCCCGGTTGTTTTCCATGCGGTGCGGACTTTCGTGCCAGGGATATCACGACTGCGTGTTACGCGGACGGATGATCGTCACGCTATCCAGCCGTGGACGCTGCGCTTCGAGCACGCCGCAGATGGGCGGAAGGGTGAGTGGTAGCGTGGCCGGACTTTGCTCGCTGAGCGGACCATTGCAAACATAACAAGAGCGCCCCGCCTGTAGACGGGGCGCTCTTGTGGCGTCAGCCAAACCTGCAGCCTGTTTCGGTAAAGGTGTATTCGTTGGCGATGATTGTCTCATCGACCGCCTCGTCCGAGGACAGGTATTCGTATTCGCGCTCCAACTGGCGATAGAGCCAACGGGCGAGATCGCGGAGCGCCTCGATGACGATCTCCTCTGCGTCGGCGGTCATGTTCTGGTAGGTGGGGCTATCACGCTCGACCGAAATCGACATGCAATACTCGTGATAATAATGCCCACGATGACTGGCCTCGGCGCGAAGCTGATAGAAGTTCCGGCGCTGGATCGCCAGCAACGCATCGGCGATTTCATGCAGCTTGATATCCCGCGGCGCATAGGATCGGATATCGGCCGAGGCATTCTTCCTGTAGGAATAATAGCATTCGAACGATGCGCCATCGCCTTGAGACCAGAACCCTGTAAAGGCGATACGAGGCTCCTGACGTGTGCCGCCGCCCATGAGGCGGACGGTGCGGGTCTTGAAGCGGATTCCGAGGATTTCCGCGATTTGCTGGAAATCCTCATAACTGGAATCATACCAGTCGTAGTCGAAGCCGCGTTCTCGATACTAGGCGCGGGCTTTATCCTTCGCGGCATCGGCAAGCTCGTCGAGCCGATAGACTGTGGTTTCGATGATCTCAGGCATTAGGATCACCTCCACCCAGCACTTCGGCAAGCCAGCCGTCGGTATAGGTCCAGGCGACGGTTTTCCCGGTAGCGAGATCCAGCACATGAGCGCCCCCGCCGAAGCCGTCGATGCGCGGCTTCGAGCAGGTGTTGGCATACTGAAAACCCCAGCGGCCGGTCAGTCCGAATTCGGCGGCGCAACGCTTCACGAACTGAATCAGGCGCTCCGGGTCGCCCGTGACTTCATCGCGCATCCAAAGCTTGGTGCCGCCATGCTCGGGCTGGATCGACAGGAGGAACCCGTCGGACGGCGGCTCTTCCGAAGCGCCTTCTTCGGAAAGCTGATTGTAGAGATCGAGGGCGCGAGCGGCGTTGTCGGGCGTTCCGACATCGAGCAGGCAGGAAAAATGGGTGAAGTAGTCGGCCATGTCAGGCTCCTGAAACGACAAAGCCCGGCGCGAGGCCGGGCTGATTGAAGGAAGGGAATGGGATCAGGCCGCTTGCGGCAGCCGGAGCAGCTGGGCGGCAGTCTCGCGCCAAAGCGGATCGACCAGTCGCGCTTCCAGTAACGCCGCGCAGAACCGCAAGGCGCGGGCCGATGCGTGATCGCCCCGCCCAGAGGCAGCGAAGGCCAAGCCGCGCTGCCGGCTGGCTTTGATGACAATACGGCGGGCCTCGCCGTCGCTGGCAACCGGCTGCTGCCAGAGGATGATTCCGGCACGGATTTCGCCGGCGAGGACCAGGCCGAGCGCGCTGTCCTGAATGACGATCAGACGTGGCTCGAAGCGCAATGCGGTGTCGTCGCCGGAGCCGAGGTCGCCGCGCGAAACGCGGAGCGCGGCAAGAGCGATGGCGTCTACCGGCGAAGCCGCCTCGCCAAGCGAGACGCTGCGGTCGCGATGATCGGCATCGGTGGCTCCGGCATAGCTGACGGTGCCGAGGCAGGAAATGCGCAATGGTAACTTCTGCGCCTGCCGAAATCCGGGCAGCATCTGGTCGGCGAGAATCCGCCCGATCGGGGCGAAGGTGGATTGGCTGGCATGGGTCATCGGGATCGCTCCGCGACGGGCGCCGAAAGCCTTTCTCTCAGCATTCAACCCGTCACGGCCAAAGGCCCGACCTCTTCCTCTCATCTTCCGAAGGTGTCCGCCCTGGCGCTGTTTCCGGCGATGGACCGTCCATCGCAAGGCGGAGGCCCGGACGCCTCCTGAGCGTTCCGGGCTATCGGGAATGAGGCGCTCGCGCGCCTCAGCTCCATGGATCGAGTTCCAGTTTCACCATCTCGTCGTCGCCGTCGAATTCGTCGGCGGGCATGGCGCCGTGGGTTCCGTCTCCGGCCTGGAACACGACGATCGAGACCATCAGCGTGGTGGCGAGGCTGGCGGCGAAGGCGGTGGCATCTGCGTAGGACATGGGTTTCGGCTCCTGTCTCTGGAGGCGGGGGACCATCCCCCGCGCGACAGGCGCCCGAAGTGTGTGAGCGGATCTGCAATCACCCTCGCGCGTTCGGCTCGTCCGAATCCGCGAGGGCGGCACGCTCGCGTAAGCCGACCCCTCGTGGGTTGATTGACTAGGAGACGACTCAGACCAAGGTCAGCGAATGAAAGCGGGGATGGTGTTCTGCCTTTGAGAGGATGCCGAGATCGCGTCGCAGGTGCTGCGCGCGCCAGCCTTTCCCCCATGCCGGTCTCAACGGCATCGGTGCTTCAGGCCGAAGACGGAAATCAGCCCCACACGGTATCGCAAGGATGGCCGATGCTGGTGAAACTGAGACGCGACCGGGGTAACGGTCAGCTCCAATGCCCCTCAGCGATCTCGCGGGCGATCAGGGCGCGGGCCTTCAGCAGCAGGTCATCACCACAGGTATCGATATGGCCATAGAACCGGGCGCGCGCACCGCACCGGCTCCAGTCGGCATAGTAGCAATATTCGCGGGCATCGAGACGGAAGGCCCGCAAATCATCGGCCCAGTGCGGCTTGGGCTCGACGACGACGGTGATGCCATCGCGCGCCTCCTCCCACGGAAGCGAACGCTCCGCAGGAGGATTGTGGCGGTCTTCGGCGAAGATTTCGTCGACCGTCATCATGATGCGCCTCGGCCGGCGTTCCCGATGAAGCCGTTCGGATCGTCGGGATCGGGCGGCAGATAGGCATCGTAAGGGTTGCCCTCGGCGAGATGGCCGAACGGCGTCATGACGAAATCGCCATCGTCTGCGCGGCCTACGGCGCAGAGCACATAGCGGTGATCGCCGGTAACGGCATCTAGGCACTCCATGAGTACGAGATTGCCGTCGCTGGCGGCGTGCAGCAGCGTGTTGAAGTTGGTGCGGGCGTGATCGGGAATGGCCATGATGGTCTCCAGAAATGAAAATGGCCCGCAGTCTTTCGAAAGCGGGCTGGTTGACAGGAAATGAGCGAAGGTCAGGCGGCCGCCCGGCCCTCGACCACGTCGGCGCCGACCTCATCGGCCGTGATCTCCTCCAGGCGGCAACGGCTGTATCCAGCCTTTGCCAGCCAAAGCTCGGCGGCCTCGCGGTTCTCCGCGAGATGCAGCAGCTCCTCGTCGTCACCGATGGAATGAAGCACGCGGACCATGCCGATCTTCGGCCGCTCGATGATCTCAAAGCTGAGATCGCTGTCGACCGAATGGGTACGCATGACGGTGACGAAGATCACCGAGCCGGAGGCGAAGTTGCCCTCGTGCAGGGTGATCGAGGCCGGTGCGGTATAGGTCGCCCGCTCGCGGCTGGGCTGTTTGCGCACGAGGCGGCCGACGCCGTTGCGACTTTCCCAGGCGGCGCGCTTTTTGGTGAACCGCGCCGGTGGTTTCGGGGCGCCGTCGAAGTACCGGACCAGACTGCCGAGCGGGGCGTCATAGACATTATATGCAGGCATGGATTGATCTCCTGAAACGAAAACGGCCCGGCGGGATGCCGGGCCTTGATGTGGAAAGAGAAGGAGTGCGGGACGGCCGAAGCCGCCCCGCCGATACGCCTCACTCGGCGGCAACGAGGGTCGCCGGATCGTCGGCCGTATCTGCTGCGAGATCCTCCTCATCACCGGCCAGGAACTCAGGCAGCGCCACATCGTCCTCGTCCGGCTCGGCCGTGGTTTCGACAGCCGGCTCCGCAGCGAGAAGACGCAGCGGCTCCGGCAGCCAGCCAGTGTCGGCCAGGAGGCGTTCGGCCTCGCGCGCCATGTCGTCCTTCCTGAGATGGTCGATCAGACGCGCCTTGTCCTCGCCAAGCGCCTCATAGACGGCTTCGAGGATGCGGGGCTTGGTCACGCGGCCGAGATAGTTCGTCACGGTGGGCTGGAAGCCGGCTTCTGCCATGTCGAGACCGGTGACGCGCGCAAGCCGGTCGGCTTCCGCCATGCGGGTCCGCAGGCCGTGCTCGGAAATGCCGGTCGCGCTGTAGGGATTCGGGCGTTCATAGAGCGCGTTGATCCCAAACGACACGCAATGCGCCAGCAATGCCATGCGGCTGGCATCGTCGAGCGCGTCGAGCCAATCCCACAGCGCGTCGTCGTCGGCCGGAATATCCGCCTTCCATGCCGCGTGCCGCTCGGCGACGGACTTTGCATAGGGACTGTCCTTGAGGTCGATGCCCTGCTCGCGGAAATAGACCTCCTGGACGGAGACCCGGATTGCCGAGCCGCTGGTGGACCGCTTGAAACGGTCGCGCACCAGCCGATGCAGCAGCGCCGTCATGGCGACATGCGGATTGGCGGCCACGGCATCGCTCAGCGCCACGGTGCGATGGGCCGTCAGCTCGGCCACAAGGCGTTCGGGAAGTGGCTTGATCGTCTCCTCTTCCTCCTCGGGCTCGACGGGCTGACCACCCACGGTGATGACGGCGCGCTGGGCATCCGGCGTGGCGACGCCACCGGCATCCCCTTCGCCTTCCGTCCCCGGCGCTCCGCCGTCGACGGTCTCGACCGGCTCGTCCTCCGGACGCACCCAGCCGCGATCGACCATCAGCTCGCCATCCTCGTCGACGCTGACGAAGACGCCGGCGATGGCGATGTCGGCGGGATCGTAGATCGCCGGACGGCGCTCGAAGGCTTCGAGCTGCTTTTCGATCTCGCCAAGCCGCTGGTCGATTTCGTCGGGCAACTCGTCGTAGTCGGCGTATTCGGCTTCAAGGCGCTCTTGCTCGTCGCGCATCTTCTCGCGATCCCGCTGCTCTTTCTTGCTCAACTCCGCGAAGGCGCCGGTGATCGCGCGCAGTCCGTGGTCGTAGCCGTAGGGAAGTTCGAGAGCGACATCGACCCACTTCCAGCCCTCGGCGGCCACTTCATCGGCGACGGCCTTCAGCTTCTCGGCAACCAGCCGGTCGAGAAGCGGCACGTCGTCCAACCAGCCCTCCTCGTCGTCATCGAACAGATAGCGCGGCAGAAGCGGGCCTCCGGCTGCGATGTAGGCATCGAGGCCGACGAAGCGGGCGCGCTTGTCGGACGCTGGAACGCTGGTTTCGGTCAGCATATTCCGGATGCGCCAAGGCTCGCGATAGTGGGACTGCCTTACGGCGTCCCAGACCTGCTCCTGGCGCGCGTGGTCCGGATGCGCAGTGAACGCCTCCAGCATCGCGAGCGTCATGCCGTTTTCGGCATAAACCTCGTGCAGCGCGGGCGAGACCTTCGCGAGCGCGAGACGCTGATCGATATAGCGCTCCGTGGTGAAATATGCGCTCGCGACTTCCGCCTTCGTCATGCCGCCGTCGACCATGCGCTTGAACGCCTTGAACTGGTCGAGCGGATGAAGGGCGAGACGGAAAGTGTTCTCGGCCAGCGAGTCGTCGACGGCCGAGGTCTTTGCATTGGCCTTCTTGACGATGCAGGGGACCAGACCGTCCTCGGGGAAGCGGCCGGCCGTAACGAGGCGCGCAATCGCGCGGTAGCGGCGGCCGCCAGCCGGGGTTTCGTAATCGCCGGTCTCGTTGCCGTCGGCGTCGAGAATGGCGCGGACATTGATGCCTTGGATCAGATCCTCGCGCCGGTCGATGTCGAAGGTGAGTTCGTCGAGGCCGGCTTCGACGTCGACCTCCCGCACATTGTCGTTGGACAAATGGATGCGGTTGAAGGGAATGTCGCGCGCCCGCGAGAACTCGATCAGTTCGAGGACGGGCTTCTTCTTCTTGTCAACTCGGGCCATGGTGGTTTCTCCGCGACGGGCGCCGAGAGCCTCTCTCTCGACCTTCCAACCCGTCACGAAAATCCCCACCCCCTCTCTCCCTCTGACCGGCTGAGCCGGGCACGGCGTCACCAGTCGAAGCGCGGCGGCCGCTCCTCGTTGACGCCGTATGCCTGGCGCAACGCCAGGATGGCCGCCTCCTGCCGCTCGATCTTGCGGCGTAGGCGATCGAGGTCCGGCCCCACCGCGAGGAGCAGGTCGTCGAGGATGCGGCGGTATTCGGCCTCGTCGGCGCCGGTCCATCGGCTCATGCGGCGGTGATAGTGCCGCGTCTTCGGCCGCCGCCAGGTGGCCTCCGTTTCGGCGCGTCGCGACAACGCGCTCTCGGCGAGCGCGAGATTGCGCCGGCTGCCGGCAAGGCTCGCTTCCATGCGCGCCAGGGCGGCGCGCAGCGCCTCCCGCGTCATCATGGGTTCGTCCATGCCGACGCGGCCAGCACCGTGCGGAAGGCCTGCGGCAGGATGACGTTCGCCGGCGCGCCAGAAAACAGGAGCGCTCATGCCGCCCTCCTCTGCTCGTCCGTGTCGGCGGCGCGCTCGTCCTCGGGAAGGAAGGACAAGATCCAGTCGGCCGCCTTGCTGGCCTGGCTGGCGGCGCGGACCACGGCGCGGGAATCCTCGCGAAGGACTTCGAGCCAGGAGCCGATATAGTCGGCGTGGCGGACGGTTGGGACGATGCCGAGCGATGCGCAGCAGAAGGCGGCGGTCATCTCGGCCACCAGTTCCTCGAAGGCGTATTTCTTGGTGCCGAAGGCAGTCGAGAAATCGCGGTTGAGCCGGCTGTGATGGCCGCTGGCGTGCCCGATCTCGTGCAGGGCCGTGCGATGCCAGTTTATCGGCTCGAAATAGGCTTGCGGTGGCGGCACGACCACATAGTCATCGGCCGGGACATAGAGCGCCCTGTCGCCGCCGATGCGGAAGTCGATGCCGGTCGCCCTGATGAGCGCCTCGACCCTCGGCTCGATCAGGCCGGGCGGAGGCGGCGGGACCGCGACGGTGATGTCGTCGGGCAGGTTCTCGCACTGCGCCGTATTGAAAACCGTGAAGCGCTTGAGGAACGGGATCGCCTGCGCTTCCTCGCCTGTCTCGCGGGCGCGCCGCTTCTCGTCCTCGGGGACGAAGCGGTCGGCATAGACGACGGTGGTGCCGTGTTCGCCCTTGCGGACATTGCCGCCGAGCGCGGCGGCCTGGCGATAGGTGAGCCAGCCCTGTCCGGGAAAGCCGTGCTGAACGACGGTGCCCCACAGGATCAAGATATTGATGCCACTGTAGTTGCGGCCGGTGCTGGCGTTCTTCGGCAGGCCGAGCGGCGCTTTTGCGGCCGCCGTGCCCCATGGTTGGACCCATGGGAAACGGCCCGCCTCCAGCTCGGCGATGATCCTGTCGGTGATTTCGTCGTAGACGTTCGCCCGGTCCTGGCCGGTGCGCGTGATGCGGTCATGTCTGGACATCGCGGTTCTCCGCGACGGGCGCCGGAAGCCTCTCCTCCGGCCCTCAACCCGTCACGGCAAACCCCGTCCGCACTCTCGCTCTACAGGGGCGTTGCGGGGTCTCCCCGCAGAAGGGGGTGCGTCGGCAACGTAGTGCCGATCAGGGGGAAGGCCTTCCCCCGCAAAACCTGAAAACCGCAAACACGAATAGCAGCGTTCCAGAAGCCGGACGCCGCTGTACGTATCCAGCTTCCCGCGAAGCAACTTTACGCTACAATCGCACCGATTCCGAGGGCAATACATGGGGCTACATGGCAACGCTACAGCAGGACATTGCGACGAAGTTCATTTCAGCTCTTGAGGAGGGGAAGGAGGTCGATTCCGATAAGATCGAAGAAATCAGAAAGCTGCTGTCGGACGACAAGAAGATCAAGGCTGATGACTTCGTAAGAGTCTTCTCGGCTCCGGCTGGCGGTGAAGTGAAGTGATCAAACTCGAAACCGCTCACGTCGAAGAGTTCCGGGGAATCCGCAAGCTCGATATCGACTTCGGAAAGGAAACCTTCGCGATCTCAGGTCCGAACGGAACCGGCAAGAGCGGTGTCATTGACGCGATAGAATTCGGCCTCACCGGAGAGATCGGACGCCTTACCGGGCGAGGTACGAAGAGCCTGTCGGTCTCAGAGCACGGCCCGCATGTCGACAAGGTGAAGTTCCCGGACGCCGCCTTCGTCGAGTTGAAGGTTTTCCTTCCCGCTCTCGGAAAGTCGGCGACAATCACACGGAAGGTATCTGCTCCGGGGAAGCCGAAGATTGCGCCTGCCGATGCAGATGTGAAAGCGGCGCTCGCCGAGATCGCGGACCATCCGGAGATCACGCTCGCACGGCGTGACATCCTTCGCTTCATTCTGGTGGAGCCGACAAAACGCTCCGAGGAAATCCAGGCGATCCTGAAGCTGGATGGCATCGGACAGACTCGCGCCGCGCTCAATACCGCGCAGAACAAGCTACAGACCGGATTCAAGTCTGCGACCGGCCAGGTGCAGTCGAGCCGCGATACCTTGCAGCGGCATCTCCAAATCGCGACATTCGGCGCCGCCGAGTTGCTGGCCGCGGTCAATCCAAAGCGTGAAGCGCTCGGTCTTTCGAGGATCGAAACGCTGACCCCAGACACGCAGCTCGATGCGGGCCTTTCGGACTCCGACAAACTGCCCGAGTTCAACAAGCAATCCACGCTGCGCGATCTCCAGGCATTGTCAGATATGCTCGGATCCCTCGTGGACATGGGGAAGGAGGAAGCGGCGGCGATCCTTTCCGGTATCGCAACGCTGGAGGGCGATCCCGCCCTGCTCCAGGCGTTACAGCGGCGTTCGCTGGTGGAAAAGGGGCTTGAACTGGTCGACGGTCCCGAGTGCCCGCTATGCGATCACCCCTGGCCTGACGAGAACCACTTGCTCGGGCATCTCAAGGCCAAGCTCTCAAAATCGGAGGATGCCGGCAAACTTCAGACGTCGCTTCTCACGAACGGCGGCAACCTCGCCGGACATGCGGAAATCCTGCTCGGTCTTCTCAGGCAGGCTCTGAGGATCGCAAAAGGGGAAGGCGACGCGGCCGCAGCCGACCTCATAACCGCTTGGGGAACCGACCTCCAGGAGCTGAAGGGGCATCTCGGAAATTTCGACGGGCTTATCGGCTTGAAGGAGCGGTTGGGCAGCGGATGGGCCAAAATGCCCGAAGCTGTTCCTTCGAGGCTTGCCGCCCTAACGGCCAAGGTCGACGCGAAGCCTGACCAGAGCGCGGCGATCGAAGCGCAGACGTTTCTCACGACGGCGCAACTTCGTCTCAATGACTACCGCGACGCCATGCGGAAGAACGAGGCTGCGAAGACCGCCAGCAACGCGGCAAAGGCAGCTTACGACGCCTATTGCCGTGTCATGGAACATGAGCTGAATGCTCTCTATGAGGACGTTCAGGGCGATTTCAGCACGTTCTACCGTCTGATCAATGAGGACGACGAGGCGCAGTTCACGGCGAAGCTGACGCCGAGCGAGGGGCGGCTCGATTTCGACGTCAATTTCTACGAGCGTGGTCTTTTTCCGCCCGGCGCTTACCACAGCGAAGGGCATCAGGACGGCATGGGAGTATGTCTCTATCTCGCCTTGATGAAGCGCCTTTTCGCAAAGAGCTTCACGATCGCACTGCTGGACGATGTGGTGATGTCCGTCGACTCGGGCCATCGCTACCAGTTTTGCAAGTTGCTGAAGACGCATTTCCCCGACACGCAGTTCATCATCACGACGCATGATCGCTTGTGGGCCGAGCAGATGAAGTCGGCGGGGCTCGTTACCGCGAAGACGTCCTTGGCGTTCCATAGCTGGACCGTGGACACAGGCCCGCTTGTCGAGTCGAACGCGGATATCTGGGATGACATCGCGACCGCTCTCGCCAAAGGGAAGGTCGAGACGGCCGCTCACGGGCTGCGTCACCATCTGGAATACGTATCACGCCAGCTCGCGGATCAACTTGGCGCGCGCCCAATCTTTCGGGCGGACGGCAACTATGACCTCGGTGAATTACTGCCCAACGTCCTCTCGCGCGCGAAGGAGCTTTACGGGAAGGCCGCTGATGCAGCGCAGTCGTGGGGCAATGCCGCCGCGAAGGAGGCCGCGCTTCAGCGCAAGGCGACGCTCTCCAGCTCCAGCGGGGCAAGCAATGTCGAGCAATGGGCCGTCAACAAGGCCGTGCACTATAACGAGTGGGCCAACTTCGGGAAGAAGGATTTCGAACCCGTGGTCGCGGCGTTCAAGGAACTGCTGGAGAGCCTGCGGTGCAAGGATTGCCAAACGTGGCTCTATGTAACCCCGCGCGGCGGCAGCCCTGACTCCCTGCGCTGCCTATGCAGCGCCGAGAGCCTTAACTTGAAGGCGAAGCCGAAGTGATCGTTGTCGGAAATAATGCTTTTGAAGCTTCTGAAAAAGGATCGCGTACACTCAGTGGATACGCATTTGCATCAGAATAAATTTTCTGAATGAAGACGCCGCTTGCCACGGCGATTGGGGGAACAATGGTTTGGTATGAACGTCGTGAGCCTTGGGAGCAGAAGCCCTTCGATGCTCGCTCGCCGGGCGATGTGGACTATGCTCGTATTATACACTCGGCATCATTCCGCCGCTTGCAGGGAAAGACGCAAATTCTCAATCTCGGGGATAGCGACTTCTATCGTACGCGCCTGACCCACTCGCTCGAAGTCGCCCAGATTGCTGCTGGCCTGGCCACGCAGCTCACTCACAATCTCCCGGATCATCCTGCCATCGGCTATCTTCCCGAGAGGAGTATGATTCAGGCAATCGCCTGCACTCACGATCTCGGACATCCACCGTTTGGTCATGGTGGAGAGGTGGCTCTAAATTACTGCATGCGAGATGCGGGTGGTTTCGAGGGGAATGGGCAAACTCTCCGCATTTTGTCTAAGCTTGAAAAGATGTCGAAAAATGCTGGTTCGAACCTCACCCGGGAAACCTTGCTCGGCGTTCTGAAATACCCGATTCCTTTCAGCCTTGCCCGCAATGCCGAAATCGCACCAAGCCTTCTTCCCGACACGAGTGGGACGCCACTTCTCAACCGAAAAGCATCAAGACCACCGAAATGCTATCTCGATTGCGAACAACAGCTTGTCAATTGGTTGCTAGATCCGCTTTCTCCGGCAGACCGCATTGCTTTTCAGGAACAGAATGAAGGACGCAAGGCTGCGGAGGGCATAGAGCCCGAACATAATGCAGCCAAGCACAAATCGTTCGCCTGCAGCATTATGGATTTAGCCGATGACATCAGCTTTGGCATTCACGACCTTGAGGACGTTCTGGCGATGCGCCTCGTATCGAGAGAGCAGTTCGAGAGGCATGTTACGCCGGAGAAATGTGAGGCCCTGCTCGATTTTCTGAACACGAACTACCCGAGCCAATATGGGAATGATGTGCATGATGGGTTGACGACAAGGCTGTTTGGGAGCGGCAATGAGCGGAAGCATCAGATCAATCGCCTTGTGAACTTTGTCATCCCGCAAGTGTCTATCGAAGAAGTCGGCGACCTTGAAGAACCACGAATTCGGTACAGAGCCATTCTTCCGAGCGGGGTGATGAAATTTGTAAAGGCGATCAAAGATTTTGTGAAGAAGGAAGTCATTTATAGTCCCGGCGTTCAGCATCTTGAGTTCAAAGGTCAGATGATGGTGATCGCTGTCTTCGAAGTTATGAAGAGTGATCCAAAAAGCTTCCTACCTTCTGATGTGTTCAGCCGCTACGAGGCAGACGGTTCACTTCGGGCAATTTGTGACTATGTCGCAGGCATGACTGACTCATACTTGCTGAAGACATACGATAGGCTGTTTAGCCCGCGACTCGGTTCTGTTTTCGATAAGTTGTAGCTACCGCGCTGTTCTTCGAAATAAATTCTCGCGAGTGTAGTTTTATCCACAGGAGTGGAAGCGGACTTTTTGTTTTGGGGCGGCTGAGAAAGCGGCAGCTCAAACTATGCGACTACAAGCGAGGTTGTGCTCCCACGGCGCGACTGTGGGAGCATCGCACTGCGGATCAGTCGCTCCAAGGCAGGTCCGTCAATTTGAGAAAGTCTTGTCGCTTGTCGATTAGCTCGCTTGACAGCATAGCGAGTGGGTCGACGACGCTACTAAGGAATGTCTCCAGGGCGGCTTGGCGCACGAACGTCACCATGTACGATCCCGAAAGCTTGCCGGATTTGAGTTCGCGCTGGAATGTGACATGGTCAATGGGTGCCGGACTCGGCGCACCCGTACCGGAATCGATCAGGAATAGGTCGCCTGATGTCACGATCAACGGAAAAAACAGCCAGATGTATCGCCAGTCGTCTGGCTGCGAGGGCCTTGGCATTTCCTTCCGCCGAGCGGAAAGCGCCTTCGCCATCGGATAGAAAATGGCGTCATAAAGGCCTCCATGATTGGCATGCCAGCCATTTCCTTTGCGGTCGATCCGGCAGAACTGAACCGCCTTCCACGCATTGACATGCGTCTCATAGACTTGGTTAAAACCGAGATGATGGAATGCCGGAACCTCGCGGGTCATTCTGCGGTTTCCTCCCAGATCCTTTGTCATCTGATACTTATAGGGGAAGACAAACTCTTCCGGACATTTATGCTGATCAGACTCATTCTTAGGACGTGCGATGAAAACGAACGGGTTAGCGCTGTTCTTGCATTCGACGAGTAACTCCACATAGGCTGAGAGCTTAGCTTTCTCGTCGAAAGCGACCCGCTTTATGGCCGTCACGTCGATCTCTCGCGACTTGCCTTCGTCGGGATCCTCAAACGCGACACTTGTCCTGACATGGAGGCCCCGTCGTTCGAACTGCGTCGCCACCTCCTGTTCCATAAGATAACCTGAGGCGTTTATTGCAGTCATAATATCGTCGGTACTCGGTCCTCCGATGAAAGTGTTTCTCGCAGTCTCGTCCATATTGCGTTCTGCCAACGAGAGCTTCCTTCCCTGTAATAGGCTGCATTATACGATATTCTGTCCCCGGCTAAGCCCTGCCGCACTTATGCTGGCCTGGTTACGGAGCCATGCATCGTTAATCAGATCGCGCCATTGAACCACTTCTATCGACCCTCGATAAGCGTTCAGCAGTGGCCGTATTCTACCTTCACCATTGGCTGTGGTTTGCCACCCAGATAGCTGATGAACGAGATCGCCAACGATGTCGGCAACCACATAGCAGTAGAAAATGCAGTCATCTGCGACGCGTATCCGCTCTCGGGAAAAGCTCTCGATCTCGCCGCTCTTCAACTGCGACAGGTACTTGATGATCTGCGCTTCGATCTGGTCTTCGACACCCTTGTAGTCCTTTCGCCCTGGCCGCTTGAATTCCACAATCATCATCTTCCGCAACGGTTCGGAGATATCGACATGGTCGGGGTCTCCATCGGGGTCCGTGACACCTAGGCCATAGGCCAGATTCCAGACGATTAGGTCCGACCGAACATCCGTGCCTCCCTCTTTCAGGAGCGCATCCAGCCGCTTGTCTGACGAGAACGCACGAGTGAACGCCAGTCGCTCATCCACGATCCAAAGGTCATGCGCCCGGCTTTTCCTCTCACTATGGTCGTCGCCACGAATACCCATGGGTACGATCAACGAGTGGAGTGACTTCTCAAGATGATAGTCGTCCTCCTTGCCTTCACGTTGGCGCACACGCCGGATCATTTTGTCAACCAACTCCAACACCAGCTTTCGACGAACGACGTGCTGCGCCAGCGCCAGCTTTTCCGACGCATGGATGTCCGTCGCGGCTTTCATGACGACATCACTGAAATTTGCCGACACCGAAGTCGAGCTTTCAAGCTGGTCGATCACGCCCTGCATTGCCGCGGTGCGGCTCTCGTCTCGGCGTATCTGGTATTTCACCAGACCGGCTGCGAAGTCCTCTGGCTCGGTAGCATGAAACGGGACTCGATCTAACTGAACGTCGGTTTCGTCGAAGCCGTAAATCGGATGACGACTGACAAAGGCCTCATAGCTCTCACGCCGCCCTTTCAGGTATCCGGCAAGCTGGTCAGGGAAGAATTTTGTTTTCACTTGGTCAACACAGAGACGAGTGAGGTCTTTGAGCGTTCTCTCTGGGATATTGAACGCCGTGCGCCCCTCGTTTACGCGTTTGTCCAAATAGTCGCCTGTCACACATCCGTGGAAGAATAGACCGTCCTCGCCTTGCGCCGAGAGTGAGCGCAGTCCGAGAAGATTGTCGATCTTCCTCGACTCGACGGTCCGGCCGTCTGCAAGCAGGTGCAGTTGGTGATTCCCGTCGAGCCCGGTGCTCGCTTCTGGTTTGCACACGAAGCCGACGATTGACAACGTGCCGAAGTCCTCGGTGTTGAAATCTCCTGTTTCAAGCGATTTGCCAATGACAAGATCAGAAACCTCTTTGGGGTACTGTGCTATCTGATCCCCGATCTGGACGACGACCTCCGGGCCATTCCCCATCAGGAAGTCTGCGATAAAGTGCGCTGTGAAGTACCGAAGGAAGGTATCAGCTCGCTTCGGAAAATGGTGGATGTACTCCGCACCGCGAAGGCCAACAAATCGGATCAGGGTCCCGTATCGATGCGCTGCCGCGCCCTTGGGACTGTCCGGAACGATCTGCTCGTCATTGTTCAGTTCAAAGCGGAACGCGCGCCGCTTATCGACTCCCTCCTCATCGTAGGAACTCTCAACTCGGATGCTGTTGAACGCATCCAACCAGAACAACCGTCCAACGCCCTTACCACCCTTTGCCTTCTTGAAGTCAGTATCCACCACACAGAAGGCGCCGTATCGCGGTTCGTCTAGGCCAATGCCGTTGTCCTCGACCTCGATTGTGACTTTGACTGGATCGCTGAGTTTGGTGATCCGGACATCGACTCGGCCTTTGTAGTCTGGGTTCAATTTCTGCCGATCTTCAATGGCAAATATCGCATTGCTGACTGCCTCGAACAGCGGCTGGAGGCCCTGCGAATTGTTCGAGGGTTTTGCCAGCTTGCGGACGCGATTCTCGATATTCTCGGAAAGACTCGGCATACTCCCCCCATTGAGTATTTCAGATACGGACGATCTTAATCAGTTGGCCGATATAAAAAAGCAACAAACCATACCAGATGTTGCAAATATTACTCGGTATGGCGCGGCAATCTATATCGGGGTCCCTCAGGTTGATTGCCGCGCCGCAACTCGGCGCGCAATCGCGGCGATGTCGGCTTCCCAAGGGATATAAAGAGGGCGCCAGTGTCCGCTGGGCGCAACAGCCAGTACGAGACCCCAATTCAATCGCAAACACTTGGTTTTCGTACATTAGGTGTATGCTAAGTATGGCTTTCCGGTGAGGACGAAAGCAGTCGGAGGACACGGTAGAATTGGCGTGCTATATACGGACGTTCTGATAGCGATGTTTTCCGTGATCTGCTGTCCTACGTCTCCAGACCGTACCAAGCCGCACATCCAATCCTTATCCACCGGCGTCAGCACCTATCATGCGATCGCTTGCAGACCCTTGGCCTTGACCAGGTTGAGCAGTTTGAGGGAAGGCCCGTCCGGACGTTTCTCGCCGCGCTCCCACTTGCTGACGGCATCCTTCCGCACATTCAGGTAATGGGCGAACACCGGCTGTGAGACCTGCTCGCGCTCGCGCAGCGCGCGGATCTCGTCCGGGCTGAGAGGCTCGACCGGAGTGAGGCATATGGCGTCGAACTCACGCATCGTCGCCTTGTCGACCAAGCCGGCTTTGTACAGACCGGCGGCCGTCTTGTGAACGGAAGCGAGGATGCCGCTGTCAGCCTTCCTGTTCTTCGTCATTTCTCACCACCTCGACCAATTCGCCGGCGCCTTGCGCAGTACGAAGCTCCACGTCCGAAAACCCGAGCAGCACATTCGCCAACTGCCTGAGCGCCTTCAATTCCTTCGCCGACACGTTCGCCTTGTCGCTCTTGGCGAAGCCGTGAACGAAGAAGCTATGGTCGCCGGCCCTGAACACGATGATCGTGCGAAAGCCGCCTGATTTGCCGCCGCCCTCGCGCGCGACCCGCTGCTTGAACACGCCGCCGCCCAGATCGACGTCGTATCGGCCGTCCATCACCTCCGCCGCCGCCTGAAGCAGCCTGTCGGCGGAAAGGCGGGACTTGCGCACGAACCGGGCGAACTCCTTCGTAACAAAGACGGTCATACCGAACGGTGCCCACGCAAGCTTCCATATGTATAGTCCTTGGGACTACATTTTTCAAGCGGCGGAAGCATGGGAGCGGTCCTCGTGCTTGGTGCGGCGAGAGCGGCGTCCGCTCCCGGACTGGTCGAGAATGGCGGCGATCTCGTCCGCCACCTTGTCAGCCGCCAGCTTCAGCGCTTCATCGATATGGATATAGCGCTGCGTAACGCCACGCGCGGCATGGCCGAGAAGCGCGGCGATGGTCAGCTCCGAGAAGCCAAGATCTGCGGCAACGCTCGCGAATGTATGGCGAAGCGTGTGCAAGGTCACATCAGTCAGGCCAACCCTCGCACAAACGCGATCGAACACGCGAACCACGCCGATGAAGTGTCCGTCGCCCCAATCGGCGGGGAAGAAGAACGGCGACTTCGTCTTGGGCTGCACCAGAAGCAGATCGACCGCCGAACGGCCGATCACGCGGGTCTGCGCGCCGCTCTTGGTGTCGGGGAAACGGATGGCGCCCTCTTCCTCGTCGAGCCAGCCGCGCTCCAGTCCAAGCCCTTCCATGCGGCGGAATCCAGTCAGCAGCAGGAAGCGGATGGCTCCGAGGCCGGTCGGGTGTTCACCCTCCGTCTCGGCCGCAAGCATCGCCTTCCCGAGCTTCTCGATCTCGGCGCGGCTGAGCCGCCGGTCGCGCGGTGTGCTAGCGATCTTCCGAACGCCTCTGGCTGGATTGCCCTCGATCTTTCCGAGCCGGACCGCGTGCTCAAAGATCGAATGGAGCGTTGACATGGTGCGCCCGGCGACGCCCTCGCCGCCAGTGGTCACGCCGCCACGCGAACCCTTTCGCGGCTTTGACGTCTTGCCCGCAGCTATGTCGGCCTGAGCGCCTTCGATGTCGCCGAGTTTCAGTTTGCTGACGACACGCTTGCCGAGCAACGGCTTGATGTGTGCTTCGATACGGCTCTTGTCCATCGCGAGCGACGAAGCCTTGATCGGGCGCCTCCGTCGGCCAAGAAGACGGCCGGTTTCTGCCTCACGGAGATACCAGTCGCACAATGCGGCGACCGTTATCGGCCCGTCAGGATCATCATCTATGTCGGCGGGGTCTTCGCCGGCCGCGATGGAGCCAAGCTTGATCTTGGCCTCGGCACGGGCGATTTCGAGTGACATGACGCCGTAGCGTCCGATGTTGATGCGACGGCTTTTGCCTGCCGCGTTCCGGTACTGGAGAATGAAGGTCTTGGCTCCGGCCTTCGTGATCCGGATGCCGAAGCCCTTCAATTCACCATCCCAGAGGAACGCCTGTCCCGCTGCCGGGGCCTTAAGGTCGTCCACCGCCTTCTTGGTGAGCTTGGCCATTTCGCTCCCTCGATCTATCAATTTGCTTACACGGATCGATTCTAGCACGCGTGTAAGCACTGTGTAAGCAGATTTTGGGAAAATGACGGCATATTCCGGCGAATGATAGGGAGGGCGTATTGGAAATAATTATTGTTTCGCAGTGCCTTAGCGAATTATTGGATATTGTGGCGAAGAGGCTCGGGGAAGTTGCCAAGGTTGGGGTCGAGGTTTCGAATCCCTTCGCCCGCTCCAGTCTCCATCTTCTCCAAAGAGATCACCGTTTTCCCTGTTCCGAAAACATCGGCAATGGCCCGAAGGCGTCGCGCGTTCGGATGTCGAAGGGCCGTGATCGCCACCCGAACGGGTTGCGCCGCTCGGGTGGCCGGAGAGGCCGTCAGCTCTTCGCGAACACGTAATCCGTTTCCTGCCGCAGCACCTCGCCGGGCCGGAGTACGCCCTTCGGGAAGTTGGGGTGGTTGACGGCATCCGGCCAGACTTGCGTTTCCAGGCAGAAGCCGGCGAAGGGGCCGTAGCTGCGGCCGTCCAGGCCCGGCACCGGGACGTCGAGCTTGAAGCCG